>Ga0207433_10003617_pt1 | contig 29534 bp, 22 predicted proteins | sample YelNatPaOPGAMG01_FD_187559 | JGI IMG/M metagenome (GOLD analysis project Ga0207433, IMG submission 187559) | Hot spring thermophilic microbial communities from Obsidian Pool, Yellowstone National Park, USA - OP-RAMG-01 (SPAdes) (version 3) | ecosystem: Environmental > Aquatic > Thermal springs... | reverse complement strand
TGCCGAGCGGGAGCTTTGTGCTCCAGCGTGCGTATCCCGGAGTCGATCCCGGCTTCGCCACGTTCGGCACTTTCCGCTGCGCCCACGCGAAGGGCATCCGGTTCTTCAAGCTCGACTACAAGATCTTCACCTACTCGGTGAAGAAGGGCTTTTTCCGCACGCCCGGCATCCCGGCGCGCGTCGAGGCGCAACTTCCCTCGGCCTGCGTGGTCGCGATGCTGGTGGGTGTGGCCAACAATTTCGGCTACAGCCCGTTCACCGTCTGGCCGCTCTCGCACCACAACGAGCCGTTCATGCCCGGCGACCGGACGTGCAACGGCGGCGCCTACACGTTCCAGATCCCCGGCCCTCTCGCGGTCCAGGACACCGTAGTCATCCCGATGCGCGTTCACGATAGCGCATCGATCCGGTGCATCTTCGCGTACGTGCAGACACCGACCCTGGATGGCCAGAGCGCGTTCCTGGTGAAGTACTCGCGCGACGACGGCGCGACATGGCAGCCGCTCGAGTACATGGGGATCGCGCAGAAGATCCCCGATGGCTACAAGAACACGTACGACTTCGTGGTCGATGGGGGAGAGGGCAAGCCGCAGACGCGCCGGCTGCCGTACAACGACTTCGGCATTGTGCTCTACCAGGCGGTGACCGCTGGTCCAGACACGCAGACGGTCCCGACCGCCTCCTACGGCGCGAACCGTCTCGGCTTCGACGTCGGCGAGTTCGTGCACATCAACCTAGGGCAGCCCGACGAGGAGTACGTCGAGGTCCTCGCGGCCGATCCAGACAATCAGACGTTCACCGCGATCTTCACGAAGGATCACGCCTTGGGCGCGACGGTCCGCCCGACCATTTGGCCGACGCCGGTTCTCAACGAGGGCGACAGCCTCGCATTCGATATCCTGGCGGTCGCCAGCCCGGACCCGGGCAGCGATCTCACCGTCGTCATTCAGACGTGAGGCAGAGTAGAATGTCGCCGAAGGAGGTAAGGTCCGATGAATGCCATGAGCCCGGAGGCGGCAGCGCTTGCTCAGGTCCTCCTTGATCACCACCAGCGAGTATGTCGGCGTGCCGGAGGTCCGCCAACGAACGTGGACCAGTGCCTCCTGACATATGGGGAGTTGTGTCAACGGGCGCGTCTCCCTGACTTGACGCGAATCGTTGGCCATTTCCTGCAACAGGTTGCTCAGTGGTGCCATGACAATGGTTGGCCACCGATCAACTCTCTAGCAGTCAATCACGAGAGCCGCATGCCCGGCGAGGGTTACGATGGCGCACCGGGTTGCAGCCTGCTTCGCTGGCCAGCGGAGGTGCAGGCATGCATCGCATTCGACGCTTACCCCGAGGTGGTCTCTTGAGGGCGCAACTTTGGCCTTTCCGCCAGGATGACCCGAAGTGGGCCGCCGATGTGATGTGGGACCGGGGAAAGGTCATGGAAGTGCATCGGCGCTACAACGGCAAAAACGCGGCCCAAGCCATGCTGCGGCGCTTTCGCGCCGGAAACACGATCGGCAACGAGGGGTGTCTTCTGACATGCCTGGCTATGGTCTTGCGGCTTCTGGCGGCCCAGAGTAACCAATGGACGCCGAAAAGGCTCAATCGTTTCGCCCAGGATCGGCTGTACTACACGCCCGCAGGCCTCTCGATGGCAACCCTGTACGCCGATCTCGTCTGTGAGGCCACCAACGGCGAGGTCCAGCTGCTGCTGAAGGAAGAGTACCTATCCGGCGAGCCGGGTTGGCCCCGAACCACTGCCTCAGCCTGCGTTCCACTGCGTGCCTATCGTGGCTTGAGCGCGCACAGTCGGGAAGACGTGGCGCTTGTCCTGAAAACGGGAACTTTCGATGACACCGTGGCATCGCATTTTGTGGTTGTGGACCCTCTAGATCGAGGACCGGTCGATACGGACGATGTCGCAGTTCTTGACCCGGCCCAGCCGCTCGTGTCATCGAAACGGCCCTGGTTCCTGAGCGATTCTTCGCGACGGATCTGCGAGGACGCGAAGATCCGGGCCGAATGGCACCGTGCTGGAATCCACGATCTGCAGCTCGCTGGCGTGTGGGTGTTCGCGCGCTGGACTTCGAGCAAAGACATGGTGTTGGGCGGACCGTTCTTGAAGGCGCTTGCCGCATTGGTGCCTGCTGAATGAGTTCGTAAAGGTCCACCCACCCAGTCATCTTTACCTTGCTGCCTCCGAGTTCTGCCCTTCAATGTCCTCGGAATCGCTCCACATCTTCGACCCCCGCCGGAACATGCACGTGCAGGGCTTCTCCGGCCGCGCCGCAACTACCACCCTCCACGACGCCACCGAGACCGGCCTGTCTATCTCCGGCATCTTCCAGGCGGTGCAGACGACCATACTGCACTACGCGTCGGCACCAAGCGTTGAGGGCTCAATAGCTTATTGCTGGTTTATAACGGCGGCGCCGTGGTTCTGCCACCAGTCTTTCCAAAAGGCGACATGGTCGGTGAGACGGGCCGCTTCCTCAGGCGTGCCGCCCATCCAGCAGAAGCGATCCGTCTCGGCAGTCCGAAGCGGCGCAGGCTCGCGGGAGGACATCCAAGACATGGTGCGGACCGCATCCGGGGTCACGGTCACCGCGTTCTTGACGAAAAGGCAAATTCCAGCCAGCGCGTTGGCGCGAACGGGCGCTTCATCGGAGTCCAGCAAGGCGATCAGTGCCGGCACGGCCTCTTTTGTGTGCATGGCGCGCAGTGCGTAACTGGCGTTCTCCTTTAGTAGTGGGATCGCCAAATCGGCCTCGGCAAGCCTCGCAATGGCTCGTACCGCGTCGGGATCGTTCGCGTTGTGGTAACCGGACAGGCTCTGTGCGATTGGGTTCACGTGCGCAGACGCAGACAGGGCCTTGAGTTCTGCCGCCGCGCGCTTCGGGCCCTCCGGATCGTTGATTGAGATCAGGCCAGCAATCGCGATGCTGCGGAGGTGTGGCGACTCCTCGTCTGCGAGTTGTAGGTATGCGGAACGAAGAATCTCAGCTGGCAGCGTGCGGAGACTGTCTGCCAAACCCGCGGCCTGACCTCCGTACTTGCTGAAAATGATATGTGGAACGCGGCGGTTCCCCACGGTCTCTACCTGGGTTGTGGGCCTGAGTTCGTCACCATGGGCGCGAGTAAGCCAGCGGAGTGCGGAAAGCAATTCGTTCCTCACCGACTCAGCGGGCGTCCTTCCTTGTTCGCCGGCTGGCGCCTCGGCTGGTAGCTGTACGACCGCGCGATAAAGTTCACCATAGTCTGGCGCGGGCGGCAACAGGGTATACTTGCCACCCTCCGACTTCAGGAACCAGATCCCATACAGGTCTGGGGCAGGTCTTACGGATGTTTGGGGAAAAACGAAATCGCCGCGTCCCTCAATTTTGGCATTGATGTCTGTGCCGGAGACGAGGACGCCTTTCAGCACACGGTCCACCCGCAGCACGATGTCGCTGGAGACCCGATCGCCGGCGACCGACGTCGTCCCGTTAAGGATTCGTGCGACAACAATCGTATCGGATTCCTGAATTTGGCGCCTGAGGTCGGGACCCGGGAGCGGGCCGGCCCATGCGCTTGAGACCAAGAGAGACAGCCCTACAAGTACAAGACCGGAGCGCATAGCCATTTTCGACGTGTTTGCAGCGGAGGGGGTTTCTCAAGGCACTACCCAGCACCATATGTCCGAGGTGTCCAGGTAAGCACCTGGGCGACAGCCGGAAATCCAGGCGGCACTGCATCCCACGGATTGAAATGCGGCGCGGGGACGTGAACCTTGATTCCGCAGTGGACCAATGCGTCACAAAGACCATATTGCCATCAACTTACCAAGGGAGCGCACTTGTTGAATGGCTTCCGAAACCCCCTACATCTTCGACCCGCGCCGGAACATGCATGTCCAGGGCTTCTCCGGCCGCGCCGCCACGACCACCATCCACGACGCCACCGAAACCGGCCTGTCCATCTCCGGCATTTTCCAGGCGGCCGAGGACTTCGCCGTCCTCTGCCTCTACAACGCCTACGATTACTTCAACCACCTGCGCACCAAGCACCTGCCGCGGACGGACCTCTCCAGCCTGCGCCTCGGGTTCGACATCGAGTACGACAACGCGCTCGACGGCGCCATGCGATTCGACGCGCCGAAATACCCCAGCGTCTCCTGGGACGCGATCACGTTCGTCACCGGCGCGGGCGACGTGCACGAGGTCCTCATCCTGCCGCACGCCACGGTCATCGCGGGCTCGGAGACGCCCGCCGGCCTTCAGCTTGACCTCAGCGCGAAAGCGCCAGCCTTCGGCGTGGATTACTATCATCTTCACTTCCGCGACACTCGCTACACCGTAGCCCACACCGACTGCATCCGGGAGACGCAGTTGACCCAGGACGTGCCGGGCGGCGGCGAAACGTGGTTCGAGGTTGTATCGGCCGAGGGCTTCCGCGCCGGCGACTGGGTCTACATCGAGCGCACCGGCACCAACGAGGAACTGCTTGTTTTGCTCGAAGTGGACGAGCTCCAGAATCGCCTCCGGGCCAACGTGACGATCACGCATCCGGCCGGAAGCTACGTCACGCTCCGGGTCGAGGGCTACCACATCGCCGAGAGGTTCGCCGCACTGATCAACGACCCCAGCGATCCGCCCGGGCGGTACGGCCCGTGCCAGGCGGCGGTGATCACGGCGGAAGGCGGCGCCACAGGCGTCCAGACCGGTCCCGGCGATCCCATCGCCTCCTACTTGCGGATCTCGTTCAAGCCGGATTCGGGCTACGGCAAGCTGGGAAACCTCGACCGCGTGCTCGCCACCTCGGGCCACGCTCCGCTGACACCTCCCTACCCGCCGAACTATGATCCGGCCGAGGACGCGCAGTCGGGCTACTGGCTCCAGGACGGCGCGCGGTTCACGGGCGGCGACATCGACAAGAAGTACCGCGTCGCGCTCGATTTCACGCAGCCGCTCCTCGACAAGAACGGCCAAGTGGTCCCGCTGAACGACTGCCGCAAGATCTACATGGTCTTCGCCCCACGCTTCGAGCGGGTCGAAGAGGAGCTGGAGACCGGCGCGTTCCTCACAGCCGGCGCGCAGCCCAGCGACACGGTCCTCCAGGTGGACAGCACTGCGGCGCTGTCAGCAGGCCGCTACTTCATTGGCGACGCCTCGAGCGAGGAACGCGTACCGCTGGTCTCCGTCTATGCCGGCGGCCAGATCACCGTCCAGCGCGGCTACGAGAACTCCGCGCCAGCGTTCTGGCCCGCCGGCACGCGCCTGAAGAAGCTCTCGCCCGTGGCCGGCGTGGACGCCGATATCGAGTGGCGCGTCACAATCTCGAACATCACGGTCACGGGTGACCGATCGCTCAAGGTCGGCGGCGGCGCGCCACGGATCGAGGAATCCGACGGGCGCTGCAAGTACACCGGCTACTGGGAGGACTACACCTACGGCGGAACCTTTCCGACCCAGTGGTGGTCGATGGGCCATGCAAGGCGCTGCGCGCCCAATAATCCCGCCGACCTCCGGAAGGTCACGATCCGCTATTCCTACCAGTCGGCGCACGATCTCTACCTCGGCACGTTCCTCTCGACCGACTGCGGCAAGATCAGCGTTTCGGTGGACGGCGATCCGGCGACCACGCACGATCTGTATCTGAACGAGTACGGCGGCACGACCGCGAACCTGAAGCTGCGCAGCGGCGTGCCTGCCGGGAACCATACGGTCGAGATCACCGCGCTGTTCGACCGTAATCCGGCCTCAGGCGGCTACTACTTCTACTTCGACTACCTCTGGCCGCTCGTGCCGCAGGATGTGCCGGACCCGCCGCAAGCGTACCCGAACGTCTCGCTCGCTATCGACTTTGACACCGACCACGGCTACCGCAAGCCGCCCGCCTGGCACTTGTGGCAGCTTCAGCGACTCGGCTTCAAGGGCCACGCCGACGTCTACATGGGCGTCTTCTGGAACAACAAGCGGCGGCGCGTGGGCGCGACCTACCCTTACGCCACCATCCAGTTCTCGGGCGAGCCTGTGCCTGGCGAGGTGGTCTCGGTCAAGATCTCGGGCACCACGATCAACCACGCAATCGGCTACGGCGAAACCTTGCAGCAGATCGTGAGCCACTTCCGGGCGGCGATTAACGGCATGTTTGTCGGCGTCTGGGCCGACGACAACTTCGGCACCTCGACCACGCTGCGCGTGCAATCGAAGGCGCCGCTGTGGACGTTCTTCGACAACGCCGCAACCGGCTCGGCCTCGGTCTCGGCGGTGATGGACGACCACCTGGGCACGCCGGGCACTGAGGGCGATTGGGAACTCATCGATGCGGTATCGCCGGTGATGACGGAGGGCGCGCGGCGCTGGATTCGCGACTTGGCCAGCCAGTTCGCCGCGGCGGGCATCCCGGCGTCATTCGCCTTCTCGATCGAGGTGTACCGCCCGCCGGCCGAGATGGCCGCGCGCTATTGGGATGGGGCCCCGGTGGAACTCGAGGTGCCCTCGACGCAGATGCACTTCGGCGCGCGGGTGCGGAACTACCTCAAACAGATGTACAAGGAGTGCGCCGACCAGATCGCTGCCGCGGGGCTGCCTATCGTGCTCCAGTTCGGCGAGACGCAGTGGTGGTATTTCCCGAACGCCTCCGGTATGCCCTTTTACGACGCGGAAACCAAGGCCGCTTTCGAAGCGCGCTATGGGCGGCCCATGCACCGGTTCCTGACGAACACGGACGATCCGAATGACGACATTCAGACCGCCGATTTCCTGCGCGACCGCGTCTGGGAGTACTGCCAGGAGGTGATCGCCTACGTGCGGCAGTTCCATCCGACGGCCGTGTTCGAGTGCCTGTGGCCGCTCGACGCGAACCAGGGCAAGCCCGCGCCCTCTCCCGAATTCCGCGCGCTCAACTTCCACGTCAACCTGCCGAACGAATGGAAAACCTCCGCGTACGGCGTGAAGTACTTCCGCGCGGAGGGCTTCGATTATGACATTTGGCAGAAGAACGCTGTCCGGATGCGGCAGACAATGGAGTTCCCGCGCACGCTCGGTCGTCCGCCTGAGGAATGCATGTACCTGGCCGGCATCTACGGCCCTCCGGACCCGCCGATCGCACAGGCCTATGGCATGTGGCGCGACAAGGGCCTGTACTCGTTCTGCTTTTGGGCGTTCGACCAGTTTTGCCTGAACTCGCGCCCGGTTCCGCTCGAGGTAGCGAGTCAGGCGGTGGCGAGGTCGGTGTCCTACCACAAGCCGCGCGCGGCGCGGGCGCTGCCGGCCGTGGTCGCCACGCCAGTCGCCCTCCCGTCCGCCGGTGCTCTGAACCGCTTCCGTGCAAATACGAGGAGGCTGAATGAGTAACTTTCCGAATTCCATCGACAGCGCAGCAACGCTCTACTCGCCGGTAGACGCCTTCTCCACGCGCCCGCTCGAAACAACTGCGACGCAGCAGGTCCTGGCGGGCGACACGACGATCAGCGTAGCTTCGACAGACGGGTTTGCGCCCGCCTACGGAATTCTTTCGATTGATGACGAGCTGATCGTCTACGCCTCGAAGACGGCGACCCAGTTCACCGGCTGTCAGCGCGGAGCCTTCGGTACCACGGCGGCGCAACACTCGCAAGGCGTGTCGGTGAGGGCCAACATGGTCTCGGCCTTTGTCACTGCGCTTCAATCGGCCGTGCTCTCGATCGAAAACGAACTTGGGACTGCGGCCGCGCGCAACTACGTGCGGCGCGACGGTGCCGTAACCATCACTGGAGTGAAGACGTTCGTAGATGGGGCGGAGTTCGGCTCGGGCGTGAAGGCCGCCACAGGTCTAGTGCGCCTGCCCAACTCCGGAACAATCAAGTGGCGCAAGGCCGACAACTCGGGCGACATCGGCATGGCTTTGAACGCGAACGACCACCTCGCGTTCGATGCGGTCATCGACTTCGCGCCCGGCCAGACCTTCGGCTCGTTCTCCTACCCGGACGCGACCACCACCAGCAAGGGCATCGTTCAGGTCGATCCGGTCGGCGGGATCGCAGTGAACGCCGGCGTGATCTCGCTTGCCGATTCCGGCGCTATGCCCGGAACGTATTCCAAAGTGACCGTGGATGCCAAGGGCCGCGTGACGGGCGGCGCGCCGCTCGCGGGATCGGATCTGCCCGCACACCAGCATGTTGCCACCGATATCGTGAGCGGCGCCTTCGGCGTTCCCCGCGGTGGCACCGGATTGACGACCATCGCGGCGAATAAGCTGCTCTACTCACCCGCCCAGGACACGCTGGCCGAGTTGACGATCGGCCCCGGCCTGTCGCTCGCTGGCGGTGTGCTCTCGCTCGGCAGCCACAGCCACGCCGAATCCGACGTGGCAGGGCTCGTGACCGACCTGTCAATGCGGCCACTCAAGGGACCCGGCTTCGCACCTTCCCGCGCCGCCGTCATCAACTCCTCGGGAGCGATCGATGCGGCAGTCGGGAACGGCGGTGATTGTGTGCTGGTAGACGGCACCTCCGCGGCGAAGGCCGACGCAAGTCATACGCACGTCGGGACGGACATCGTCTCCGGCGCGCTGGCGTTGGCGCGCGGCGGCACAGGCGCGGACCTTTCGGCGAGCGGCCCGGGCTTTCTGAGGCAGATGAGCGCAGGAGCGGGCGTTACTGTTGCGGCGCTCCAAGCCAGCGATCTCCCCACGCACACGCACACATCAGTGCAGATCAGCGATGCGACGCCGAACGCAACGGCGAGCACGGTCGTCCTGCGCGACGCAGCGGGCGGCGCCAGCTTCGCCTACGCAGCCGCCAACAATCTCTGGGCGTACCTCCATTCGCATTTCCAGTCTGTGGAGTGCGGCGCTTACGGGACGGTGGGCGGCGCGTTCGAGAATATGGCGAAGTACTCCGAAGACTTTTCGGTGGCGACCTGGGACAAGAACGGCGGCTCGTGCTCGGTGACCGCGAACGCAGCCACCGCACCCGATGGCAACATGACGGCGGACCAAGTCACTGCCGTCACTGCCACTCCGTTAATCCAACAGCAGATCGCAGGCCTGGCGCCCGGCGGCCAGTACACGTTTTACATCTGGGCGCGCGTTGAATCCGGAACGCGCAAGGTCTCGATCGCCATCGTGGATAATCCCTATGCTGCGTACCTTGCCGGCCCGACGCAAGTCACGCTCGCAACCGCGTGGCAGCGCTTCAAGATCACCGGGACGCTGGCGGCGGGCCAGACCGGCCTCTGGATCGTCGTCCGTCAGTTCGACGGCAACGGCGACGACTGGACCAGCGGCTCGATCCTGCTCTGGGGCGCGTGCCTCCAGCAGGGCAACGACCCGAAGAAGGGATACGCCCGCACGTGGGGCTACCAGGCGACGCCGGTCGCGGCCGGAGTTGCATGCGGCCCGCTGCTGGTCGCGGCGAAGGACAATGTGGAAACACCGTTCCGCGTCGCGGGACCTGGGTCGAACCTCGCGGACCACACGCTCCTGCAGGTCACGCCGGCAGGCGAACTCCTGATCGCGGGCGGCAGCGGCAACGGATACCGCTTCGCGGAACTGATGAACGCCAGCAATCCCTCGGGATGGTCCGGCGTGATCAAAGTCAAGAATCCCGCCGGAGTGACGGCGGGCTACATTCTGCTCTACTCCAACCCATAAAGGAACGAAAGAGATGAAACTGATGCTGGACCACACCCAGCGTCTGAACCTGCACGCGCTCCTAGGCGCGCAGCGGGCAGACGTAGGTTCCATCCGCGCGATCTGGGCCATCCAGGACCGGCTTGCGCTCAGTGCCGACGAGGAGAAGACCATCGAGCTCAAGCGAGAAATCGTCGCCGGTCAGGAACGCGTGGTCTGGAATCCCACGCTCTCGATTCCGGCAAAGGAATTCGACTTCACCGACACGGAGGTCGCGCGCATCAGGACCGTAATCCAAAGTTGGGATGCCTACAGCGTTACAGCCGACCGTCGCTGGCTCGAACCGCTGATCCACGGACTCTTCGCCTGATCCCACTTATCATAGTACGTCCGGGCGTTCAGTCGGTGCACTCGCGAACTTGTGGGCTTGTGGGCGTGGCTGAAACTTCAAGAGGCGCTTGATGATACTGCAATATCCCGCATTCCCCCTTAATTCCGCAGCGTTTCATCACCCCTGCTCGGCAATTGCTAGTGGTCTGCGGCGAGCAGATTAACCATTATCCAGCACGGCGCGGGCACGCTTGACCTTCTCCAGGATGTCGGCTGCTTTCGCTGTCCAGACGAAGGGCTTGGGGTTGTCGTTGTGCTTGTCTATGTAGTCGCCGATGGCCATGATCAATTCCTCGACATCTCGGAAGATGCCCCGGCGGAGCCGCTGCTCGGTGAGATCGCGGAAGAAGCGCTCGACCATGTTGAGCCAGGAACTGCTGGTGGGAGTAAAGTGCATGTGGAAGCGCGGATGGCGAGCCAGCCACTTCTGTACCTTGGGGTGCTTGTGCGTGGCGTAGTTATCGGCGATCAGGTGCAGTTGTTTGTCGGCCGGCGTCAGGTCATCGATCACGCGTAGGAATTTCAGCCACTCCTGATGGCGGTGCCGGTCATCGCACATGCTGATCACGGAGCCATCCAGAGTGCTCATGGCCGCGAACAGAGTGGCGGTTCCATTGCGCTTATAGTCGTGGGTCATGGTTCCGCAGCGACCCTTCTTCAGCGGCAGCCCAGGCTGCGTGCGGTCCAGCGCTTGGATCTGGCTCTTTTCATCGGCGCACAGCACGATGGCGTGTTCGGGCGGGTTGAGATAAAGCCCAACGATGGCTTCCAGTTTCTCGGCGAACTCCGGATCGTTGCTGACTTTGAACGTGCGCGACAGATGCGGCTTCAGGCCATGCTTGTGCCAGATGCGGCGCACGCTCTTCTCACTGAGGCCCGCCGCAGCGGCCATCGTGCGGGTGCTCCACTGAGTCGCGTTGGCGGGTTTCTCCTGCGTGGTCTTCCGCACCACCTCCTGCACTTTGGCAGGTGTAATGGTTGGTGTACGACCCGGCCGCGGCGCGTCCTTCTCTAAACCGGCCAAGCCCATTTTCAAGAACCGCTTCCTCCAGCGAGCCGCTTTCTGGTTGCTGATGCCGATCTCGGCGGCGATCTCCAGATCCTGCTTGCCGGCTGCTGCCAACAAGATGACGCGAGCGCGTTCTACCTGGCGCGCCGGCAGCGAACGGCCCCGCGCCCACTGCTGTAACGCTCGCTCCTGGTCTTCGGTTAGTACAACAGCGGGTGCGACACGCATGCGCTTCGTCTCCTGATTATAGAGACGCTGCGTCGTCGTTATTGGTTACTATTTCAGCCGCACTACACTAGATCGAGCGCCAGACTATAGATCTCCAGCGTTTCTTTTTCGATGCCGAAGCCCTTCTCAATCATGATGTCGACGATGGTGGGTCCGTCTATCAGAACAATGGTTACCGCGCCCGGCTTGAAAGCCCCGTTCCGCGCATCCGGTGTGAATCGGGCCGTAGTGAAAAAGATGCCCTGCTCGTACTGCCCCTGAATATCGCCTCTAAACTGGTTGATCTCAGGCCGGCCCACATTTGCGTGGCTCCACTTCTTACACTGAAACGCCACATTGAAAAACGTGAAGCCGACCTTTAGCCGACCATGACCGTCGATGCCGCCGTCCCTCCCTACCTTTGTTACCTTTACATCGCGGAATCCGTAAGCCTGGAGAAGGTTCCTGCAGAAATGTTCGAACTCGCGGGGTTTCAGGCGATTGATCGCCGTCAACGCGCGCTGCTTGAATGCTGTCACAAATCGTTGGTGCACGGCGCGTACATCCTTTGACGGTTCTGTCGAAGTGGAACCCGCAATCCGCTTCTGGACACGTTTGGGAGGAGTTGGTGTCGCGGCGTTAGCATAGAAGTATCTTCCACCAGGATGCATCTCGAACAGCTTCCTGGAAGATGCTGAGGCGAAGTCCAGTCCCACGCAATGGCGGCGGATCTGGCTTCGAACGACGTGCTCGGGTTGGTTCGCCTTGAAGTCGTAGAGACCCTTTCCAACAATTGCTTGATAGACTTCCCTTACTGTCATGGGATCGCCTCTCTGCCGCATAACCTCGGTGATTGCTTCCACAATCGTCAAACTCTGACTTGGCACGCTAGCGGGGGACGCCGGCTCAACAGCAGGCAGCAGCGGAGCAGCATCCGCAGGCTCCTGGGCTCCATCGGATATTTGCACGATTAAGAATGAATCATAACGCGCTTAGAGTAGGCCCGTGCACGGCACCCTTGGGGCTCAGCCGGACTCAATCTGTATGACAATCAGGCTGTTCCCTGGAGTTGAGGCTCTCTATCTCATCCGCTGAACCGCATCTACGACCTCGCTCCAGTCCACATCGGGCGTCAGGTGGCACCATGAGATACGTAGCGACGACTGAATCCTCGCCGGGCTGAGGCCCATAGCTTCGAGCACATGACTGGGCCGGTAGCTCTGAGACGTGCAGGCGCTGCCGTTCGAAATTGCGATCAGGTGCTTCGTCGCGACCATGAATGCCTCGGCATCAAGACCTGGCACGGCGAGATTGATTACATGGGGAAGAACTCGTTGCTGATCGCCATTGAATTCAGGGTTCAGGGGCGCTAGTCCGCAAAGCAGGCGCTCTCGGAAGGAGCGGCAAGCTTGCTCGCGATCAGCGCAATGCTTCGTCGCGAGCTCCGCTGCCAGCCCGAGGCCGACAATAAGGGGTACGGGGAGCGTGCCCGGACGCAAGCCTCGTTCCTGGCCACCTCCGTACTGCAGAGGTTGAAGTGGCACGCGATCATATCCCCGTTTACGTGTGATCAAGGCGCCCACTCCCTTCGGGCCATAGATTTTGTGTCCGCTGATGCTCACCAGGTCTACGCGGGCGTTTTTGAGTGGATCATTGCGCTTACCGAAGCTCTGTGCGGCGTCAACATGGAAATACGCAGGATGGTCGGCCAGCACGTTGCATATACCTGCAATGGGCTGCTCGACACCCGTTTCGTTGTTTACGTGCATTACGGAGACCAGCAGTGTCTCCGGACGGAGGGCCGCCCTTACCGCCTCGGGCGTAACAAAGCCACCCGGCTCCGGACGTAAGAGGGTGACGTCGAACCCGCGAGACTGCAGCACCTCAAGGGGTTCGAGTACGGCCTTGTGCTCGATTTGCGTGCTTACAATGTGCCGCTTTTGGTGCCGTTCGCCATAAGGGGCAAGCCCGAGGATAGCGAGGTTGTTGCTCTCCGTGGCACCGCTTGTAAAGATGACTTCATCGCGCTCTACGTGGGCTGCCGCGGCAAGCTGGTCGCGAGCACGTTCAACTGCCTGTTTCGCCCGATTCCCGAAGTCGTGCGTCCGGCTGCCCGCGTTTCCGTATTCTTCCGCCATGAACCTGAGAATGGCGCTCCGGACAGCGGACTCCATGGGGGTGGTTGCGTTGCAATCGAGGTAGATGCTCATGGTTTGGGATCCGCTTCATTCGAAAAAACAATGCTACCATAAAGTGTTTGCTTCCTCTTGCATGTCTGTTTGCTATGTTTTAACGTACAGGAGAGGACAGTGATGACGCCAACCGATGGTCAACTTGGGTTGCAGCAGCCGCACCTGCGCGCCCCGTTCGAATACGTCTTTCCTGCCATCCGCGGAGTGCAAGCCGGGAGGGAGTACTACACTTCGATGTGCCCGTTGCGCTTGATTCCGAAGATCTTTTTGTTCGATGAGGCGGAACTCGTGCCGGAACTGCGGGCACAGCGCATCCTAAACAAAGCTCGCGTTCCAGAGATCGCGCGATACATCACCTCCAATCCATCGACCTATATCTTCTCGGCGATTACGGCATCGATCGACGCCGAGGTGCGTTTCGAGCCGCTCGCGGCAGGCGCAGAAGGCAGTCGTGTTGGGCTGCTGCACATTCCGATGAGCGCGCGATTCATCATCAACGACGGCCAACACCGCCGCGCAGCAATCGAAATGGCACTCCGCGACCGCCCGGAAATCGGCAATGAAACGATTGCGGTCGTCTTCTTCCTCGATTTGGGACTGGAAAAATGTCAACAGATGTTTGCCGACCTTAACCGATATGCGGTGCGCCCATCGCGCTCTATCGGAGTGCTATACGATCACCGCGATGAGGCAGCGGAGTTGGCGCGCGTGGTGGTGATGCGCTCCCCGGTCTTCCATGACGTAGTGGAAATGGAGAGAAGCACGCTCTCCGCGCGTTCCCGCAAGCTCTTCACGCTCAGTGCCATTTACAGTGCTACAAGTGCGCTGATAGCAGGCCTTGATGTCGGCGCCACTTTCGAGTCGAAGCGAGACCGCGCAAGCCAGTACTGGGAGGAGGTTGCCAAACAATTTCCTGAATGGCAGTTGGTGCGGGAGCGCAAGATAACCGCTGGTGAGGTCCGCCAGGACTACCTGCACAGTCACGGAGTCGTGCTCCAGGCGCTCGGCAGAGCGGGAAATGCGCTGTTGCGCCAGAGCACGGATGGGAGCTGGAAGTCATCCTTACGGTCCTTAAAGAAAATCGATTGGTCGCGAGCCAACACGAAACTCTGGGAGGGGCGGGCGATGGTCGGTGGACGAGTGCAGAAGGCTGAGCAGAACGTGACGCTTACCACGAACCTCATCAAGCGATTCCTGAAGATACCCTTGTCGCCTGAGGAGCAGCGGGTCGAGGATGCATTTATGCGAGGGCGCAATGTCAAGTAACTCGGTCTTCCAACAACTCGGCTTCAAGAACACCGTCCGCGGGCACATCGAGGAGATCCAAGCGCTCTATCGAGCCGACAGCCTACCGTGGATCCTCGGATACAGCGGTGGGAAAGACAGCACGGCGTCCTTGCAACTCGTCTGGCTTGCGCTCAAGGAACTCCCGCCCGCGGAGCGCACGAAAGAGCTGCACGTGATCAGCACTGATACCCTCGTAGAGAACCCGGTCGTGGCGGGTTGGGTGACGCGCAGCCTTGAGGCGATGAAGGCCGCAGCTACAGCGCAGGAGATTCCGGTAGTGCCGCATCGCCTAACGCCGGAAATTCAGGATAGCTTTTGGGTCAACCTGATCGGTCGCGGGTACCCGGCACCACGTCAGAAGTTCCGCTGGTGTACGGAGCGACTAAAGATCAAGCCAAGCAACACTTTCATCACGGAGATGGTCGCGCAGAGCGGCGAGGCCATCCTCGTCTTGGGTACGCGAAAGGCGGAGAGCCAAACCCGCGCCGGTGCGATGAAGCGCATCGCGGAGAACCGGCAGGGAGAACGCTACTACCGTGAGCGCCTGGCGCACAATGCCGCACTCCCGAACTGTCTCGTGTACAGCCCGATCGAAGACTGGACAAACGACGACGTGTGGCTGTTCTTAATGCAGGTACCGAACCCTTGGGGGTACAACAACAAGGATCTCCTCACGATGTACCAGGGAGCAAGCGAGGGCGGCGAGTGCCCTTTGGTCGTCGACTCCTCCACGCCGAGCTGTGGGGATAGCAGGTTTGGCTGCTTCGTGTGCACACTCGTCGGGGAGGACAAGAGCTTGCAGGCGATGGTGCAGAATGATGCCGAGAAGGACTGGATGCAGCCGCTCATCGGACTTCGCAACCTCTTGGATAACCCGAAGAACAAGCCGAAAGACCAACGCGTCGTCACTGGTCCTGACGACCGCGAGGTGCGCGATTTCCGCAGGATAACGGGGCTCGTGCAGATCTATCTGCGTAAAGTCGAGGAGCAGGAGGATCGGGTGCCGGACTACGTTCCCGGCCCGTACCTGCAAGATCATCGTTGCGACCTTCTGCGAGCGGTACTCCGAGCGCAGAAGGCATTGCGCGATAACAAGCGAGCGCCGTCCCACGTGCGTGAGACCGACCTCATCACCATTGAGGAGCTGCACGAGATACGTCGCATCTGGGTGCTGGACAAGCATGAGGGCGAAGACTACGTCCCCCTCATCTACAAGGAGGTGACCGGGGAAGACTTCCCCGGCCCATTGAGCCTGGATAACAGCGCCTTCTCTCTCGACGAGTACCAAGTCCTGCGGGAGGTGAGCGAGAGCGACCTGCAGTTCCAGATGTTGCGCGAAATGCTGCACGTGGAACAGCGGTACCGGACCGCATCTCGGCGCGCTGGACTCTTCGAGTCCTTGGAGGAGGCGCTCAAGCGCGGATTCTACGAGAACGAGGAGGACGCGCTCTCCCGCGCGCGCAAGCGGTATGCCGTGCTCAAGGAGGCGTCGGTCGTCGAAGGTGGAGTCGTCCAATGACACTCGACATGCTCATCATGGAAAACTTCGGCGCCTATCGTGGCAAGCACACCATCAAGTTGACGCCTCCTTCCCGGAAGCGCCCCATCGTGCTCTTCGGCGGGATGAACGGCGCAGGCAAGACGACCATCCTCGACGCACTCCAGCTCGTTCTATATGGTAAGCGCGCACGCTGCAGCAATCGAGGAAGCCTCGGGTACAACGAGTTTTTGCGCCAGAGTATAAACCGGCACGCAGACCCCGGTGGTGGCGCGGGCATCGAGCTCTGGTTCCACCACGTCATCGACGGACAAGAGCAGTCCTACCGAGTCGTGAGGCGCTGGCAAGCGAACGGGAACGGCATGAAGGAAACCGTGGACGTCGAAGTGGACGGGCAGCACGATCCGACGGTGGCGGAGGCGTGGGCGGAGTACGCCGAAGAATTCGTACCCGCCCGGCTTGCTCAGCTCTTCTTCTTCGACGGAGAGAAGATCGAGATGTTGGCGGATCTCAGTAACGCGGCAGATGTGCTGCGTACCGGGATTCACTCCTTGCTCGGGCTTGACCTCGTGGATCGCCTCCACGACGACCTGGACGTGGTTACCAGCAGAAAACAAAAGCTCCTCACTGTGGATGATACGACCGGCGTCGCCCTGCGGGGCGCGGAGGCTGAAGTGCTTGATCTGCGCTCCCGACGGGAGGAACTCATCCAATCCGTCGCTGGATTGCAGGGACAACTGGAGCAATGCGCGTACCAGCTGGAACGGGTGACCGAGAAGCTACAGAAGGAGGGCGGCGAGCTCTTCGCGCAAAAAGACCTCCTGGAGAACAATCGCAAGGCGGTCCTTGCAGAGATCGAAAGTGTAGATAATGCCCTGCGCGAGGTGGCCAGCGGGAGCGCGCCTCTCCTGCTGGTACAGGACCTGCTTTTTGCTGTGCGGGAGCAGGCCCGCAACGAAGCGCGTGGCACCCAAGCAGCCTTGCTGGATACTATCCTACGCGAGCGCGATGCGCTCGTGCTCAAGACAATCGCTGGGCTCGGCACAAGCACGACGGTCCAAGAGGCGGTCGCGAACGTTCTCGCGGTGGACCGTCTTGAGCGGACGGCAATGCGCGACGTGCGGCGCTACCTCCAGCTTCCCGATGAGGCGGCGAGCATCTTGCAGGATCTCACCAATGTGTCTCTTCCTGCAGCGCGGCAGAAGATTGCGACGCTGTTAGCCCTGCGCAAGGACCTCTCGCACACTCTCACGAGCATCGAGCGCAAGTTGAGCACAGTCCCCGACGAAGACGCGATTGCACCATTTGAGCGCGAGCGCGAAGAACTCACTGCGAAGCTGGCGGCGCTGAGCGAACGGCTGGAGCGATTGAAAGAAGAGAAACAGCGTGTCGAGCACGAGCTCGGACGCAAGGAAGGGACACTTCGACGATTGCAGGAGGAGGCCGCCCGACAGGCGCTAGAACAGGAAGACCTCGCGCGAATAATGGAGCACGCGCGACGCTCTCAGCGGACGTTAGCGGCATTTCGTGAGCGTATCGTCGAGCGACACCTGGCGCGCATCGAGGAGAGCGTGATGGAGAGTTTCCGACATTTGCTACGCAAGCAAGCACTCGTTCGCAGCCTGCACATCGACCCGCGGACCTACACGTTGGAGTTGCGCGATGGGGAAGGGAACGTTTTGCTGCCCGAGCGACTCAGCGCGGGCGAGCGACAGTTGCTTGCCGTATCCCTCGTGTGGGGGCTCGCGAAGGCCTCGCGGCGCCCGTTGCCGGCCGTGATCGACACGCCACTTGGACGATTGGACTCGTCGCACCGTCGACACTTAGTCGAGCGGTACTTTCCCAAAGCCAGCCATCAAGTGCTCTTGCTCTCTACGGATGAGGAGATCCGTGGCGAGTACTTCGAGAGCCTGCGACCAGCTATTGGCCATTCGTACCTCCTGCAGTACGACGAGGCGGCGCGCACTAGCACCGTCCAGACGGGATACTTCACCAAGGAGAACGGACATGGCGCTTGAGCACATCAAGCTCTCCGAGAAAGCCAAGGATCAGCTGGTCAAGCTCAAGCGCGTCACAGGCATCCAGCATTGGAATATCCTGTGCCGCTGGGCATTCTGCACCAGCCTTGCCGAAGCCACCGTCCCCAGCCCGACGAAGATTCCCGCAGATAGTAGCGTCGAGATGACTTGGAAGGTCTTCGCCGGCGGATACGAGGAAATTTACCTTGCGCTCCTACGCCAGCGCTGCGAGCAGGACGGCCTTGGCACGAGCGATGACGTCCTTGCGCTCCAGTTCCGCTTGCACCTGCACCGCGGCATCGGATATCTTGCGGCTGACAAGCGCCTCAAGAACATCGCTGACCTCTTGCGCCACACGGAACCAACATGATCCAGCGCGACCGCACTGCCATTCGACGAACCGAGCTGAGTCGCCCCGTGCGCGCAGCGCTCCGAGACGGGATCATTACGCCGAGTACCGCCGTATTCGACTACGGGTGCGGCCTCGGGGACGATGTGCGCCGCCTACAAGAGCAAGGCATCTCCGCCGCAGGTTGGGACCCGGCGCATCGGCCCAACACGCCGAAATCTCTGGCCGACGTAGTGAATCTCGGGTACGTGGTGAACGTTGTCGAGCGGCCCGACGAGCGCGCGCAGTTGTTGCGGGATGCCTGGGGATACGCGCGCCGTGTCCTCGTGATCGCCGCACGGCTGAAGGCCGAGGTTGATGGCGAGTTTGCGGAGTTTGAGGATGGCGTCATCACGCGGCTGAAGACATTCCAAAAATACTACGAGCAGCACGAGCTGCGGGAATGGATCGCCGGAGCGCTCGGGGAGACACCGATCGCAGCGGCGCCGGGCGTCTTCTACGTGTTCCGCGACGAGGCAACCCGCGAGTCCTTTGTTGCATCGCGTTACCGTCGCCGGGTTGCAGCGCCGAAGGTCCGCGTAAGCGACAAGCTCTTTGAAGGGCATCAACAGCTTCTGCAGGACCTGATGCTGTTTGTCACAGAACGCGGCCGACTCCCCGAACAACAAGAGGTCGCGGTTGGTGCTGATCTCGTGGGGGTGTTCGGAAGCATCAATCGCGCGTTCCAGGTCGTTCGTCGGGTGACCGGGTCGGAGCAATGGGAGACAATTAGGACGGAGCGCCGGAACGATCTGCTCGTGTACCTTGCGCTTGGCCGCTTCCCGCGCCGGCCGAAACTCTCCAGCGTTCCGCTCGTGCTGCAGCGTGATATCAGGGCGCTCTTCGGGACATACAAGACCGCGTGCGCTGCGGGCGACGAACTCCTGTTTGCCGCCGGCGATATGGCGAAGGTGGATGAGGCGTGCAAGGTTGCGCCGTTTGGCAAGCTCATGCCCACGGCACTCTACGTGCATTCGGCAAGCCTTCCGCGACTGCCGGGCGTGCTGCGCGTGTACGAGGGCTGCGCTCGCGTGCTCACGGGCGAGGTCGAGGGCACCACGATCCTCAAACTGCGGCGCCACGAACCGAAGATATCATACCTCGCCTATCCTTCATTCGACGCCGAGGCGCATCCCGCACTCGCGCGGAGTTTGCGGGTGGACCTGCGGACCTTCCATCTCAAAGACCGGGATTTCCGGGAGAGCGCTGACCCGCCCATCCTGCATAGGAAGGAGGAGTTTGTCCCGGAGGACTACCCCGAGCGCGAGTCGTTTGCGGCATTAACGCGGGCCGAGGAGGATGCCGGGTTGTACACAACTGCGGACACGATTGGCACCAAGGCCCGGTGGGAATCGCTCTTGCAGGAGCGACGCGTGCGTATCGACGGTCATACGCTCGTGCGGTTGCCCGGCATGATCCCTTGAAATCTCCGTTGCGAGATGCCTACGTCGATGCCGGAGTCGCCGGCGTCCAAGTATCTGATCCGGCGGCGGCGTCGCGCACGAGCTGCGCGTACGTCTGCAGGAACTCCTCCACGTGGTACGGCTTTGATTCCATCTTCTCGGTGAGGTAGTCGAACCCGCCGCTTGCGTACTCGTTGAGCTTGGTCATCCCAGCCTCTGTGAGGTTCGTGGGCGCTGTCGGATCGACGAGTTCGAGGAGCTTCTTGCGCACGAAGTCGCTCTCCTCCAGGCCTACGCCGAGGCTTGAGAGTTCCGCCTTCAGGAGGAGCCCGACGATGAGGCGCTGGTAGGGCCGATACGCCATCACAAAGTTATCGACGAATCCCTCGCTGATGGTCGCGCACCGCGCCGATGGTTGGCTGCTACGCCCCGTCGCGAGGCCGAGCATGAGGCATAGGTAGTACAGGTCGAACTTGGTCTCTATGGGCTTCTGCTTGTGGATTTGCGAGAACCAGTCCTCGACATCCTGCCGCAATCGGAACGCCATATGTTTATGCCTCCTCCTCAAGATCGAATTTCTCAAAGTATTCCTTGCCGGTTACGAGGACGCCGCTTTCGGTCTGCGTGACACCCTGCTGCGGCAGGCTGCTCATCAGTGGTGCGGTACCGGGGGTCTTGCGAAAGAGAGTGAAGTACCCGATGCTGCCGTTTGCGGTCTCAGCCAGCGGCCTGACGAACCCGGCACGCTCGGAGGAGATGGTGAACGCCACGAACTGTTTGCAAAGGCTCGGGATGATCTTGCCGACCTCTCGTCGAACTTCGATGGAAAGTGGGTTTGCGGGGCTATCGATTACGAGCGGCACCTGGTGCTGTCCGCGGTTGAGCAGCGTTGTGAGAAAGACGTATCCGACGGTGAGCGTCTGGCCGACGCTTGCGCCTTCCTGTGCCTTTAGGCGGACGCACGAGTCGATGCTCGCCACCTCCAAGGGGTCGCGGTAGAGCACCTTGCGCAGACGGTCGTTTACCTCTTGCAGTATGACGGTGCGCAATCGCTGTCGCGCATCAGCGAGAGCGTCCGTGAGGATCTGCTGGATGATGGAGACCTTTTGTCGCAGTTCGATGGTCCCAGTGATCTCCGCAACCTTCTTCTGAACCTCCAGGAGTTGCGCGCGCAAGGACTTGAGGCATTTCGTGTTCTCGTCGTCGTTGATGCTCGGTGCGCGGTTGATTTCGCCTATGAGGCTCGTGAGGAGTTCGCGTTCCTTCACTCGCTCGTTGAGCTCCTCTTCGTTTTTGCGGAGTTCCTCATCACCCTGATCGATGAGCTTCTGGCGAAGCGCGCGCACGGCGGTCGTCGCGGTAGCCTTCTCGACGACGGCTTTGCCCAGTTCCTCAAGGCTGGTCGTGAGGTCCTTGCTCGTCGCCGCACCTGGTTTTTCGATGTTGTTGTCGATGTCGCCCTTGAGTGTGTTGAGCACGCCGCTCGTGTCCTCGGCAAGGTAGAGGGCTGCGCGCTGCTTAAGCACGTCGCGGGTGTTGTCGTCGAGCGGCCGGCCGCAGATACAGTTATCCTCCTGTAGGAGTTCGATGAAGAACTGGCTTGAGGTGCTCGCGGGGAGCTTAAGCCGGTCGAGCTGGTTCTTCATGTGCACAAGAGAAGTGGCAAAGCCCGCCGCGAGCACGTGCGGTTGCCGGATGTACCCCATGACCGTTGCTGCGCAGGCGTTCACGTCATTCTCCGCTGCCATTTCCCGTTCGCGTGCGGCATCGAGCTTGGCGCGCAGCTCCTCTTGAGCGCCGATGCGGTCTTGGATCTTCTGCTCGAGTTCGGTGATGGCGGCGTTGGTGGATGCGAGTTTGCTCGTTGCCTCTTGGAGTGCTTTCTCGGCCTTGGCAATGCGCGTGGCGAGACGGGATGCCTTGTTTTGGTACATCGTAAGCCCGGTCTCGGTCTTGGCACCTTTTGTGCTTGCGGCCTTTTCCCAGATCTCCTGGGTTTTGGCTTGGACTTCCTCAAGCAGGTAGAGCTGAAAGAGCGCGTCAATGGCTTGCCCAGCCTCAGAGTACCCGGGCTGCAGCAGCCGGTCCGCGAACTCACCATCAAAAACAAAAAGCTTCACAAAACGGTCATCGAAGAACCGCTGGACCTCCTGCGGCGGCTTCCATCCCGGAACTAGCCCACCAAGCCCGGGGGAGGAGGTGCGGTACGATGCTGTGCCGTCTTCGAAGTTGAGCCGGACCTCCAGCGTGAGTGGCTTGCCGTCGATGGCGAGGTGCAGCGCGAACTGGCCCTGATCCGTTGTTTCCCCGGGGCGACGCAGTGCGCGGACACGGTCAGCGGGCCATGTGCTGGCTTCTCCGGTCATTGCGGCGCGCAACATGGTGAGCGTTGTGGTCTTGCCGGTGCCGTTTGGCATCTGGAGCAGGCTCACGATGGGAATAGCACCGCCATTGCCCAGTGTGAGGTCGATGTCGGGGCAACGGAGTCCTTTGCTGGTCCAGCCCGCGAGTTGGATGATCATACATCCTCCGCTGTGGTGTCGATGGCGCTTGCAAGCGCCGTGAAAAGGTCCATCTCCTTCTCGCGCGAGAGGGCCGAGCCGCTCATTGCGTTGAGCCAGGCGAGCAATCGTTTGCTGACCGCAGCCGGTTGGTGGTGCTTCTTCACGGCGTCTTCGACGGATTTGATGACTTCAGGATCAAGAGGCATGACGTTGTGCTTCCCGTGAAACAGTGGTTTCCTTTCTAGATGGTCGGCCGGATCTGTGCGAGGGCGGAAAGCCATGCTTGCCGGTCGTCGTCTGGTGATGTCGTATTATCATCGTGCTCGTCGCGCACGAAGTCGATGACGAGCGCGCGTTTATACGGCGTGTTCGGATCCGTGCGCAGGCATCGGCCGATGCGCTGGATGGTCTCAAGGCGCGAGCGCGCCGAAGAGAACAGCACGACTGTGCGCAGGCCGCGGATGTCGATGCCTTGGCTGATACGGTGGCACGTGAGCAGGCAGTCGATTTCGCCTTTGGCGAAGCGCAGCAGGTTGGCTCGGTCATCTTCTGCGTAGTACGTGCGGTACTTGTACGTGTGCTGCGCGATGACGTTGATGACGCGCTCCCCGAAGTTCTTGTCCTCAACGAAGATGATGCTGCTCTTTAGCGCCGCTTGCTGGCCCGTGTTGAGGTACGCAGCGAAGACGCCTGGTTTCTGTTCGGCAGTCTTGTAGACTTTGGCGAGTTCGATCCAGACCTCTTCTTGCGTCATGGGGTCGCCTGCTGCTTTGCGGGCTGCATCGCGTGCGTAGACCTGCGCGAGCCGCTGCTTGTCCCCGTCCGTGAGCTGGTACGGGAGAGCGACGTAGTCGAAGTCGCACAGGATGCCTTTCTTGATCGCGTCTTCGAGTCCGAATTGGAAGATGACAGGGCCGATTTCGCTTGTGATGAAGGCAGTGCCGTCCGCGTCGTATTCGCGCTCGGGCGTGGCGGAGAGTCCTAGGCAGTAGGGAAAGGCTTGGTGCTGGCCGGCGAGCTCTGCCCGATTCGCGGGGCTGCCGAGTCCGTGGACTTCGTCGTGGATCATGAGCATGCGCTTGCGCTGCTCGGGTTTGAGGAGCGCAAAGAGGCGTGCGAGTTGTCCTCGTGAGATGACGATGATGGCACCCTCCGGGTTGTTGGCGAAGCTTGCCATGTCGTGCTGGTCTGCGTAGTGCCGATAGACACGGAACGTCGGGGTGGCCGTAAGCGCCCAGTCGTCCATCTCCTTCGTCCACTGATCGAGCAGGTCCGTGCCGTCCGTTGTGATGATGACGCTCGTCACCTTGCCGCTTGCTTGCAGGATGGTGAGTGCTTTGATCGCAGTCTTGGTCTTGCCGGTGCCGGTGGCCATTTCGAGGACGCCGCGATGGTGGTTCAGGAATTCCTGGACTGCCTGGTCTTGATGCGCCCATTTGTCCGGAGGCTTTGGTGCTGTTCCTTGCGTGATGGGGCAGTTGGTGGGTGCGTACTCGCGCACGACCGCGAGCGTCTGCTCGCTTAAAGGGAACACGAGGAGTCCTTCTGCGCTTCCCTCCCATGCTTCGTTGAATTGGTCGATCTTCACCTTCACGCGTTGCTCGTCCGCCGGTATCCAGCTGCGGTACACGTCGATGCTCTCGTAGTTCTTCGTATGCCCACTGTAGGTCTCGTTCGCCGAGCCCGAGAACGCGACGGCTGACCCGTCTGGGTAGGTGAAGATGCCGATCTTCTCGTGGAAGATGCCGGCGTCCTCGATGTGATCGGGGATGGCGAAGCGCAGTGCAAGCCGGTCGTTGGCGATGAGCCAGGCGAGGATCTGCGCCTGCAGAGTCATTGCGGTCGCGGTGTCCGTCGTTTTGAGGAGCTCGATGACGTCGAGGACGACTTGATCTGCAGTGTGCTGCACGAGGAGTACCCGTTGCTGCGGGTCGGTTGCGGTGCGCAGCGCGTCGAGGTCACTGCGGCCGAGCGCTGGCGAGATGAGGAGCTTGATGCGTAACCGTCCAGGCGTTTGGGGATGCGCAGCGCGTCCGCCCAGGAAAGGAGCGCGGTGCTTGAGAAATAGCCGGCGGCGCGCTCGTACGTGGTGCAGTCCGCGAGGCAGCGCGTGAAAAAGTCCTTGCGCAGGTCGTCTCTGCCAGTGCGGTAGTGGGGTTTGAGGTCGCTAATCATGCCTGCTCCAGTGTGGTGAGTGCGGTGAAGAGGTCGTCGAGTTCCTGGTCTTGGGTCTCGCGTTCGTGCTCGTCGAGGAAGGTTTCGACGAGTGCGGGCGTGTCGTCCTGGACGGGCAGGTTGCTTGTGGCCTGCCAACCCGTCTCGGTTAGGACGAACGCGCCGTTCTCGAGTCGGCGAACAACGCCGAGCTGGAGGAGTAGGCTGAGTCGGTTCGTGGTGTCGTATTCGCCAAGCGCGTAGTGTCGTGCGAATTCCTTGCTGAGTGCGGCGCTCGTGATCGGCTGGCACGTCGCAAGCAAGTGCCAAAAGATGGTCATGCCGGCCACGCGCTCCGTAACGCATGCGAGCATCGCGTTGGTGTCCGGGTGTTGGTACCGGACCGGCTGGTGCCCCTCACGGCGGAGGAGGACGTGGTCGATGATGCCAAGTGTGTATAGGAGTCGTGCCAGGTTCTGCCGGTACCAGTCAGCGCCTGGCGGCGTGATGCCGAGCGTGCGGACGATTGTGGTGATGAGCGTGTGGTACGTCTGTCCCGTCTGTAGCGCGGCTAGGAGGCTCACCAGACCGTCGGTAGTGAGTGCGCCATCAGGCCGGATGGATGGGCAGTACGGTAGGACGCTCTTTCGTGCGTCGTCGTAGTCGGTGAGCGTAAATACGCCGTTGCCGAGAAGGGTGAAGAGGTCGGGGTTGCCGATCATGACGCTGTACAGAGTCGTGTCCTGATGGTCCTCTAAGGGGAAGAGGGCGCGGATACGGGAGGCGAGCGTGCTCGTGTGTAGCGGCGTCCCGGTGTTGCCGAACGCCTGAAGGAGCTGTCCCTTAATCGTGACGGGTTGTCGCACGTTGGTCTGCCTGCTGCCGAACGCGAGGGCAAGGGTAGTTTCGATGCGCTCCCCCTGCTCGTGGTCGGGGTGGTTGCGCCACGCGCCGTCCTGCATGTTGCGCGCAAGCGCGCGTGCGAGGTGTTGGCGAGCGCTGATGGCGACGTAGGGTTCGCGCCGCTGGCTAGCTGGGTGGTTGCGGAATTTGGCGCGTGCCGCGGGCGAACGGAGCCATTCAAGCGCCGCTTTTTCGATCTGCCGGATACGTTCGCGAGTGACGCCCATCGTCGTCCCGATCTCCTCCAGCGTGTGCTCGGGGCCGTCAATGCCAAAGCGCAGCCGCAGGACACGTCCCTGGACGGGCGAGAGCGACGCGAGCACCTTGGTGAGGCTCGTACCGTTGGGTGACGCTGTTTGGTCGTCGAGAAAGGGGGTGGCTATGAGCGTGGCGCCTATCGGCGTGCGCATGCCGGGGAGCTTCTCGTCGAACGCAAGCGCAGGCGCGCTTAGGCCCAGGAGCGTGATGGTCTCGTCAGGATCGTGCCCGAGGCGCTTGAGGGTGGCCGCAAGCGGGAGTGCATGGGTGTGCTTACGCTCCTGCTTAGCGATGGCGCCCTCGAGTGCGGTGCGGAGGTGATCGAGCTTGTGGTTGAGGTGGACGGGGAGGCGGACGAGCCTGCTGTCGTTAGCGATTGCGCGGGTGAGGTGCTGCCACATCCAGGTGGTCGCGAAGTTGGCGAAGCGCGGGTGCGTGAGGTAATCGTACTTCTCGGTGGCGATGAGGAGTCCGATACTCGCTTCTTGGACGAGGTCCTCATACTCAAGGCCGCGGTTGACGTACTTGCGGGCGAGGCGCAGGCTATACCGGAGGTACCCGGTGATGAACGTGTCGCGTGCCGTTCGTGCGGCCGCCTCACGCTCCGCGCGGATGGCATTCGCATCGATGCTGGTGGTGATGGCACAGAGGTGCTGGCTGTTCGGGTGCTCGTGGTGTTCACGCTCGTGACTTTCCCACGCGGCGAGCACGGCTTGCGGGATGAGTGCGAACGCCTGTGCGATGCGGAACACCCGTTCGACATCATCCTTTGTGCTGAGGGTGGTGAGGTGTTCGACGACTTTGCTGGTGCGCAGCGTCGTTATCTGCTTGCGCGCGTGCAGCGCTTCCGTCAGGAACTGCCGTAGCGCTGGTGTGCTAGGATGCTTGCGGGTCGCTTGCTGGTGCAGGTGCCGTACGCGCTCGACGCTCGCGCGGACCTGGTATGCCGGGTCGGCGGGGCACGGCGCAAGCAGCAGTCCCTGGCGTAGGGCGTCGTTCGCGCTGAGCGTGGCTGCGAGCCAGAACTCTTGATCCTGGCTTGCGATCACCGGGAGGCGCTTGATGTTCGCGACGAGGAAGTCCAGCATGGTGCTCGTCATCGGGCCTCCGGTGCGCGAAGATAGAAAGACGCGCGTGCTTGGTGCGTGCGTCCTGGGTGGGCCATCCGATATGCGTGCTCCGCTCGCATAAACTTGTGGGGCGCCTGGACTTACTTCGCGGTCTTGGCTGGCGCTTTGGCGGGAAGTACGATGCCCATGAGTGTGGTGATGAGCTGCTGTTGCGCGTTGCGGTTGCTAATCACGCGCAGGTTACCCTTGGCGTCCGGCGCGAGGATGCCGCGCGCCTGCCAGAGCGGGTTCTTGCGCGCGAAGAGGTCGCCTTGGTACTTGCCGTTCTTGTAGGGCTTGGCGAGCGTATCAAGCTTGTTCTTCCATGACGGGTCATCGCGGAGCTGCGCAGCGAGGTGGAAGTACGCGATCCACGTGATGGCCTGGTCGGCGATGGACTGTGATCGAACGTGTTGTCGTCGCTCCACGCTGAGCAGCGCGATTTCGGCCGGTCGGACCCGGTGCAGTTCTGCGATGAACGCGGAGAGATACTGTAGAAGGTTGTTGTACTCGTCTTGTTCCGTAGGGACGTATGCAAAAGCTGACTGGAGCCCCCGCACGAGCGTGTAGAACAGGACCATCTTGGCGGAGTTCTTGGAGAGCGTGGTCCCGACGATCTCCACGTTGCCCTCCCCGAGCACGCCACTGGCTTTCATGAGATCGCGTGCGAGTTTTGCGTGCGCGTGCGGGTCGTTCATCATGCTCGCGACGTAGTGCGCTTTGCCTTGCGCGACTTTCCATCCTTTCGAGTTGAGCACGAAGAACTTGTGGGCTTCCCCTTCGAAGCTGTCAGTGTAGATGGCGAGGGCGTACTCCCGCTTGGGATTGTACTTCTCCATCTTCTCGTCTTGGGTTTCGCGCACCCATTTGCGGTACGTCTTGTGCATGCGGACGATGGCGTGGTGGCGGTGGTTCGTGTCAGGGCGGGTCGCAACGCCTTCGAAGATGAGCAGTTCGCGCTTGTCCTCTACGTACACCCAGGACACGAGTCCGTACCGGAGGTTCCACATGAGTTCCGGACATTCGAACTCGTTCTTCCGAATGTCGTCGATCATGCTCTCGATGTTCTTCTCATTGAGGACGGGGACTCGCTTGGTGCCTTTGTCCTTCTCGCCGCGCTGGATCTCTGGGTCGTACACCGACCGGAAACGCTCGGCCTCGGAGAGTTCGTCCGCCCATAGTTCGGTGGGTTCGCAGAGCACTGCCAACTGGCCCGGCGTAATCGCGGAGCGAAATTCCACCGCGCCGGCCTCCATCACCCGGCCATCTGTATCAAGTGCTTTCTGTCGGTCAATCCGATATGAGATCCGTGTATCGGGAAAACGGTGCGGGGTGCGATCCTTCAGATGCGCGGGTATCGCGGATTCCGAGCTTACGACGTAACAATTGTGCATGCCGGCAGTGCTCCCATTCATCGAATCACGTGGCCTCAGCCCACGTGAAAAAGATAATCATATCGCAGTAGCGATTAATGTCAACCGAAAAGTGATTATACTTTACACGTGATCTTACGTGATCTAGTCGTGAAGCCATTCTTGGGGCGGGGCTAGGGCAGGTGGAAGTCAGAACTTCCCGGCCCAGCGTGGCGCGGCGATCTGCCAACTCAAACAGCGTGGGGCTTCTCTTTTCAGAGATTTACAGGCTGGAGAGTCGGTTGGAAGACCGTAATGATAGAGGGTCGCGGCGGCATGTAGTCGCCCCGGAACTCTTCCTCGAAGCCGTTTGCGGCGAGGGCCTCTCGGATGCTCGGCGTCTGGGCAGGCAACGTTGGAGGCAGAGCCACATCGGCGTCACGGGTCATGAGGCGCGAAGTCGAGCATCTGCGCGGGTTCGGCAGGTGGTACAACCTGCAGGCCTACCCGCCGACGATGACCACCCGATCCAGCCAGGGATCGAGAGCAGTAATCAGACGGGAGAAGCCGGCGATGTCGGGTGCGAGCGCCATCACTTGTTCGCTTTCAGCAGCGTTCCGAGAGCGCGCCGCGCGATTTCATCTGCTTGCGCCTTACCCCGGGATGGATGATCCGAAACGTCGAGCCACACTTGCAGGATGTCGGCGCAAGGTACTCCATCCTTCATGACAGCCGCGCGGAACACCGCCTCCGGGTTTACGGGGATGCGGATGAATGCGTCTGGGCTGTGTTCGGCACCCTCGACCGAAAGCCCGAATCTTTGCAGAACCCCCGGATCGAAGCGCTCGATATAGATGTGTGGCGGGACCCCATGCACAAAGCCGAATCCTAGTGCATCGGCCGCGGCGAACAAACCCAAACACACCCTGGGCCGGCGCCGACGCTCGGCGGCCGAGTCGCCGACAGAGGCAGCACCCGCGGAGTATGAGCTGAGCAACGCAGCGACCGCAGCCGGATCTCGTTTCACCAACCACCGGACTGGAAACTCCTGGATGGGTTCCCGCCATGCTGACCAACGGCTTAGCAGTTCGGGAATCCGCACCAGTTCCAGCGATTCTTCGCCCGGATCAACAAAGCCGTCATTTTCCAGCTGGCGCACCAGACGGAAGGCGCTCATCACGGAAACCCCGGCAGCCCTCGCCAGCTCCGTAGGGTTCCTGTATCGCGCTCTGGGAGCCGACAAGAGATTAACCGGGATCGACTCTGACAGCAGAACC
>Ga0207433_10003610_pt1 | contig 29566 bp, 36 predicted proteins | sample YelNatPaOPGAMG01_FD_187559 | JGI IMG/M metagenome (GOLD analysis project Ga0207433, IMG submission 187559) | Hot spring thermophilic microbial communities from Obsidian Pool, Yellowstone National Park, USA - OP-RAMG-01 (SPAdes) (version 3) | ecosystem: Environmental > Aquatic > Thermal springs... | reverse complement strand
TCTTTTTACTTTTTCAATTGCTTCAGAACCGCTTTTTGCTATTGTTGTTTGATACCCTTCTTTCTTTAACAACTTCTGTAAACTCTTTGTTACTATCTCTTCATCGTCTATTATTAATATTTTTTTCATAAATTTATCTTATCAAAAATTTATTATAATGTCAATGGTGGAAATTCAATTGTGAATTTTGTTCCTTTGTTTGGCTCTGACTCAACAAAAATTTTTCCTTTATGTCTTTCTATTATAGCTTGGCAGATTGAAAGTCCTAATCCGGTTCCTTTTCCTACATCTTTTGTTGTGAAAAATGGATCAAATATTTTTGGAATAATCTCCTTTGGTATTCCTACTCCATCATCTTCAACTTCTGTTACTATTTTATTTTTATCTTTTGAAAGATATATGTTTATATTTCCAAATTTTTTTATCTGTTTTATAGCATCTTTTGCATTTAAAATTAAGTTTGTAAAAACTTGTTCTAACTCGTTTTGATTTCCTAAAACTTTATATTCTTTTTCTTTTGCGTTTATATTTATATTTATGTTTTCTTGGTTTAGTTGATAGCCAATCAATGAAAGCACATTTTTTATTACATTTAATAAATCAACTTCTTTAAACTCTTCTTCTTTTGGTTTTTTAGCATAAAGCATTAATTTTTGCACGATGACTTTACAACGTTTTGCTGCTTCTTCTATAAGTTGTAGTGATTCTTTCTCATCTTCATCTAAATTATCACAGGTTGAAAGGAGTATCTGCGCATTTGTTAAAATTGCGGTCAGTGGATTATTAATTTCATGTGCTACACCACCGGCTAATGTTCCAACAGTAGCAAGTTTTTCTAACTGAATTAACTGTCTTTGTGTTTCAAGTAGTTCTTTAGTTTTCCTATTTATTTCTTCTTCCATGCTTTCATAAAGTATAGCATTTTCTATTGCTAAAGTTGCTTCATTTGCTAAAAGCGAGAATGTATCAATATCTTCCTGAGAAAAATCTTCTTTTGTTGTTTTTTCTCCTAAAATTAAAAACCCAATTATTTTGTCTCTTAAAATTCCTGGTACTATTAGAACAGGTTTTAAAACTTCTATTTTTTTGTTTATCTTGTCTTTTATCTCTTCATAGAATAAAGGTGTTTTTTGTTCTTTAATCAAAGAGATTAAATTTTCATCTTTTTCAATATAATCAATCTTTTCTTTTAGATTTCTTTGTGCTTTTAAAATGAAACAATCTTTTTCTTCATCATATAAAAATATTGCTGCATAAGAGATTTTTGCAACCTTTGTTATCGTGTGGACGATTAAGTTTAACAACTTTTTCAAATTATGAATAGTGGTTAACTGTTTTGCTGCTTGTTTTAATACATCTTGGTATACTTTTTGCCTATATAACAAAACATTTTCTGCTTTCTTTTGTAGATATATGTATACGAAAGGTCCTATTATAGCAAGTAAAACAAACAAACTTAACGGTATAACCCACCAGTTTAAACCATATATTCTTATAAGCCAACTTTTTGCTATTGTTAGAAATACAAATGGTATCCCTAAGACAAAGATGTATGTTATGATGAATATTGTTGTATAAGTTATTGCTAATCTTATATCCATTAAACGATGTTTTAAAATTGCATATGTTAAAATAAATGGGAAAATTGCAACAAAGATGTCATGGGGAATAGGTTCTATAGATGTGTAAGCAGAGACAAAATGTAAAACAGCGCCAACTCCACCTGTGAGATATGCTAAGTTAGTATAGATTAGCTGATTTCTGCGAGATCCATATAACTTTTTTGTTACTTTGAATATTTTAAACATTATCTCTAAAAATACTGAGATAAAAAATATAACAAAGAGAATATAAAAGATCCCTGGTTTTACTGTAAAACAGGGAGCAAATTTTATAACACTTTTAATATTAAGCGAGGTTAAAGAAAGAAAAGCAAAACATAAAGATAGAAAGATTAGGAACCTTATTTTTTTAGTTTCTTCCTCTAAAAGAACATTCATCAAATAATATCCTGATGTGGGAAGGAAACTTGCAAAAAAGTATATAATCCTTGCAGAAAATATTGATAAGTTTTCATCTTTTATTATACTTAAAACAAATGGGAGAGCTGTCCATATACCAGCCAATAAAGTTGTAAGTGAATATGCCTGGTTTAAAGGTTTTTTTGTCCCTTTTAAAAAAACAAATAGTGAAAAGAAAAAACAGATTAGACCTGCTATAAGAGAAGAGAAAGAATAGATATTCATTTTGTTCTTGCTCTTTTTATCTCTTCAATTCTTTCTTTATCTATTAGTTTATCTCCACAATAAAAATCTGCAACTTCAAACCCATGTTTTTTTGCTAAACTTTTTATCTCTTCAATTTTTTCAGGTATGATATTTCCTCTGCCAAAACTAAAGTTTTCATACCTTTTTTCCAAAGCCAGTATTATAGCTTCACTAAAACATCCATACAGAGTATAGTTTGAAGGCAGACCTAAATCTATTGGGAGTGATATAGGGGTTGGAGGTTTTGCTAACCCTCCAGAGAAAACAAATATATCGTTTCTTATAGCAGATGAATAAGATATATTCTTTGGATAACCTACATCACAAACTATCGCACCTTTTTTAAACCACTCAGGTTTGAGTATAGATGATACAGAACTTGCAGCAGAGATAACAATATCAGCATCCTTTACTGCTTTTTGGTTATTTAAAGAAATATCTATTTTTGTCTTTTTACATCTTTTTTTTAATTCATCTCTTATTTTTTTAAGATTTTCCTTTGTCCTTCCAGTCAAAATCAATTTTTTAACTTTATCTACTAAAACTCTTGCACAACCACTACCAATATCTCCACTACCACCAACAATAGTTAATGTAGATTTTTTTAGGTCTAAATCTAAAAGTTCTGCTGCTTTGAGTACTCCATCTACAGCTAATGCAGAGGTAAAAGTATTTCCTGTGGTAATAGGAACATCAATTATTTCATGTATCTTTCCAACTTTTTCTCCTATGATAGATGTAAAACCGCCCAAAGCAATAATTCCAACTTGGTACTTTTCAGCAAGTTTACATGCCTTTATTATTTTAGAGAAAGCAGTCCAGATATCTCTTTGTATGATCTCAGGAATAATTGTTGCAACAATAAAACAACCCCTTGTCGTTTCATTTGCCTTTGACTGAAAATTTTCAATATCATAAAGTTTAAAAGAAGGTGTCAATTCAAAAAGTTTTTCAAGAAACTCTAAAGATGGCATCTTAAATTCAGGATTTAACATCTTCAAACATCTTTCAAGATGGAAAAAGTTATAAGGATGTCCAATAAGACCAAAACCTGCAATTTTACTACTTTTTTTCTCTTTTTTAACCTCAAGATATTCTAAAGAAACAATCCTTTCTTCTATAGCATCCAACAATGTCTCAAAATTTTTTGTTATTATATTTTTTATATAATCTTGTGTAAACTCTTTTATTGCAGGAATATCAACTTTTAACTTTAAATCAAGTTCAACTTCGGTTCCATTTGGATGATTGTTAAATCTCCATTCACCATAAAACTCTTGTATATCTCCATCTATCGCCCTAAAAGAGATTATACCTTTATCAAACAAAATTCTTTCTTCCTCAACCCATTTTATTGGGATACTATCTACCTGAATATACCAAAATGTTTTTATAACATTTTTATTTTTTTCAAGCACTTTTGTCTCTTTAACCGTTGGAACAAATGATGGAAATTCAGCAACCCTTGTTAATGTTCTCACTATCTTCCATTTCTTTGCAGGAATAACTTTTTTAATTTTTATCTCCATTATATCAGTATTGTTTTCTGTCATCTTTATCTCCTTTGTTTATTTAAACTCTGAACTAATCCCGCAAATTGTCCCGCCTTCTGCGGGACAGGCGGGATAACTAATAACTCTTAACCAATTCACTTATCGCATTTTTCAACTTAAGCAAACCCCACTGAATCTTTACTTCATCAATCACTTCATATGGTTCTTTTAAAAGATAAATTGGTTTACCAATTTTTAACTTTATTTGAGAAAACTTTGGAAACTTTGCACCCCTGGGTAGACACTCATAAGCACCTATTATCCCACAAGGAACAATAGGCCTTCCTGTTTTATAACCTAATATCGCAACACCTTTTTTAAACTCTTTTAATTTTCCATCAAAAGAGCGTGTCCCTTCAGGAAAAATTCCAATATTTTTATCTTTATTTAAAAGATAAACAGCTTTCTGCACAGTTCCACCCTTAGGTGTTGCAGGTATAGCATTGAAAATTTTTAAAAACCATTTTATCCAAAAAATTTTATAAAACTTTCCTAATGCTAAAAAATAAATCCTTTTAGGTATTGAAGCTGCAATAATGAAAGGGTCTAAAAAACTTGTGTGGTTAGCACAAATAATAAAATTTGTCTTAGGAAGGTTTTCTATCCCTTCAACTTTTAGATTAAATGCCATTTTGAATATAAAGGAAACAATTCTTCTTAAAATTTCGTACATTTTTGTACTTGAGAGAGCTAACTAAAAAATTAATATACTACATTATGAATAAAAAATCAAGTTTTTATTGCAAAACAGATTTGATTTTTGTAAAAATTTACTATGAACACAATAGAAGTTTTAAAAACAAGAAGAAGCATAAGAAGATATATCAACAAACCAATTCCAGACGAAATAATAAAAGACATAATTGATTGCGCAAGATTAGCACCAACAGCAAACAACAAACAACCATGGTTATTTGTAGTAATAAAAGACAAAAAACTTAAAGAAAAAATAGCAGAACTTACAGATTATGGTAAATTTATAAAACAAGCAGATTGTTGCATAGCAGTATTTTGTGAAGACACAAAATACTACCTTGAAGACGGCTCCGCAGCAACAGAAAACATCCTTCTTGCAGCTTGGCACTATGGGATAGGAAGTTGTTGGATAGCAGGAGACAAGAAGTCCTACGCTGAAGAAATAAGAAAAATTTTAGAAATACCACAGAAATACAAACTTGTAAGTTTAATTTCCTTAGGTTATCCAGAGAAAGAAGAACTAAAAAAATCCCAAAATATAAAAAAGAAAACTTTAGAAGAAGTAATGCTAATAAAATGAACACACAAAAAGATAAAGTAAAATACGAATTTTCCTCAGGTGGCGTTGTGATAGATGAAAAAAACTTTGTTTTAGTAATAAAAACAAAGAATTTAAAAAACCAAACTGTCTACACATTTCCTAAAGGGCATATTGAAAAAGGTGAGACATCCCAACAAGCAGCAGTAAGAGAAGTAGAAGAAGAAACAGGAGTAAAACCTGAGATTATAAAAAAAATAAAAGATGTGGAATACTGGTTTTACCACAATGGTGAAAAAATTCACAAAAAAGTGACCTGGTATCTTATGAAACCAAAAGAAATTAAAACTAACCAAAATGTTGAAGTTGATGAAGTTTTATGGTATAACATAAAAGATGTAGAAAACATCCTTTCTTACGATTCTGACAAACAACTAATAAAAGATATAAGAAAAATTTTAGGTGTGTAAAATGTTAAAATTTATTAATAATTTAATTCGCTGAGTTAAGGAGGAAATTAGTGAATAAGACAAAACTCAAAAAGAAAAAAAGATTTAATGAGATATTAGAATATTTAGAAAGCAGAAAATCATACCTTTATGAAAAATTTGGAGTAATCAAATTTGGTATATTTGGAAGTTTCATAAGAAATGAAAATAACTCAAAAAGTGATTTAGATATTGTGGTAGAACTATTACCAGAAAAAAAAGATATTCATAACTTTTTGGAATTGAAGAGATTTTTAGAAAAAGAACTTGGAGTTAGAGTAGACATTGGTTTTGAAAACGCAATAAAACCATACATAAAAGAAAAAATAAAAGATAAGATTGTTTATGTCTAAACAAAGAGATTTAAAACTTTATTTAATAGATATTCTTGAATCAGGGAATAATATTCTCAATTTCACAAAAGATTTAACATTTAATGATTTTCTGCAAGATAGAAAAACTCAATCAGCTGTTATAAGAGAATTTGAAGTTATTGGTGAAGCAGTTAGCAAATTACCACAGAAAGTTAAAAATAGATATGCTAATATAAATTGGCAGGATATAAAAGATTTTAGGAATATACTCATTCATGAATATTTTGGTGTGGATTTAGAGATAGTTTGGAAAGTGATAAAAAAAGATTTACCAGAATTGCTAAAAACTGTAGAGTTAATTCTTGAAGAATTCTAAACCTCCACCACAGGAGCTAACTATGGAAAAATTAAACAAAAAAGACAAAACTTTTGAAGAGTCATTAAAAAGGTTAGAAGAAATTGTTTCAAAATTAGAATTAGGTGATGTCCCATTAGAAGAAACAATAGCTTTATTCCAAGAAGGTATGGAATTAGTAAACTTCTGCCACAAAAAACTTGAAGAAGTTAAGCACAAAGTAGAGATGGTCGTAAGAGACAAAAACAGTTTCACCCTACAACCATTTGAACCCAAAATTGAAAAAGAAGAAAAAGAAACAGAAGAGATAGAACCACAAGAAGAGGATATTGAAGATAATGACGGCGAACTCCCATTTTGAAAAAAAACTCCAAAACGATATAAAACTCTTTTCTAAAAAGTTCAAAGAAATAATCTCAGAATATACACAAAAAATCCCTTATAGATTTAAAAAAGCAATTTTTTATTCATTATTCCCTGGTGGCAAAAGAATAAGACCAATTTTAATGTTTTCCTGCGGAGAGATGTTAGGAATAAAAAAAGAAGCTCTGCTTTATCCTGCTTGTAGTATAGAACTGATCCACAACTATTCTTTAATCCACGATGACCTTCCTTCAATGGACAACGATGACTACCGCAGAGGAAAACTAACTTTACACAAAAAATTTGATGAAGCAACCGCAATCTTAGTAGGTGACGGCCTTTTAACCTTAGCATTTGAGATACTCTGTAGTTGGAAACAAAACTTGGATGTAGTAGTAAAAGTAATAAAATTGATTTCCAACTATGTAGGAATAAATGGTTTAATAGAAGGCCAAATCTTAGACATAAGCGCAACATCTTGGAAAAATATAAACAACAGCCAAAGGACAAAAAAATATGTAGAAAAAATGTGCATAAAAAAAACAGCGAAACTAATAGAAGCAAGCATACTTGTTGCAGGAATTGTAAAAAAACTTAAAATAGATAAACTAAAAATCTTACAAAAAATAGGTACAAACATAGGACTTTTATTCCAAATCACAGACGACCTAATAGACTACACCTCAGGCCAAGACAAAGAAAAACTCTGCTACCCAAAAGTTTTTGGGATAGAAGAAACAAAAAAAATAATCCAAAAATTATCCAACCAAACAAAAAACTTAATAATAAAAAATTTTGGGAAACAAAACTCCCAATACCTCCAATTCTTAATAAACAAAATCTCAAAAAGGGAAAAATAATTAATCTGTTGACAACCCCAAAAATTTTTTATAAAATTGTTCAAATCTTGAACAAAATGAGAAGAGTAATTAAAAACTAATTATGTAAGCAAAGATTCGCCTTGCAATATAAAAAAATGAACCACACAGAATTAGCAGACAAAGAATTTCTTATAATAAAACAGATTTCAGAAAATTCTCAGCTTAACCAAAGAACCATTGCACAAAAAACAGGACTCTCATTAGGCCTTGTCAATTTAATAATAAAAAAACTTGCAAAAACCGGATATATAAAAATAAAGATGTTAAATGGCAAAAAGATAGAATATATATTGACTCCGAAAGGATTTTCTGAAAAAATTAAAAAAACATACAATTATGTTTTAAAAACAATAAATTATTTTTCAAACACAACTGAAAGAATAAAACAAATAATACTTCAAGAACACAAAAATGGAAAAAAAGAATTTTATATTCTTGCTGACGATGAAATTTATAAAATAATAGAATTTTGTTTTAAAAATTTATCTATAACCGATGTGAAATACAAAAGAATTTCAAAAATACCCAAAGTAACCAAACCAGCCGCTGTATATCTTGTAGCAACAGAAAACAATATTTCCAACAACTCAAAAAACATAATAAATTTACTTCAATATTTTTAACTAAAGGATCGAACTTATGCCATACAACTGGTCAGTAGACGAAAAAAAATTTAAAAAAGAAGACCCAAAAGCATACAAAATCTGGCGGATACAACAAATGATAAACTATGGTTTAGCAGGCGAAAAATTAGATGAAAAAGAAGTAAGAAAGTATTGGAAAAAAATAAAAGACAAAATAGACCCTCAATATCGTAGATATTTAGAAATTTTATTATGGAAGAAAAAAATAAAAGTATCCTAACAATACATCAGAAAAAAATCTTAGATTTAATCTGTGAAGAAAAATATTTTACTGACAGATATTATTTAGCAGGTGGCACTGCTTTATCAGAGTTTTATTTAAAACATCGTATTTCTGAAGATTTAGATTTTTTTATAGAAAAAGAAGAAGTTGATTCTGTAGCAATTACAAGATTCTTTGAAAAAAACAAAAATAAGCTAAAAATAAAGAGTTTTGAAACAAAAAAAGTTTTAGGATTGTTTAGTTTATTTTTTAATTTTGAAGATGGTGAAAAATTAAAAGTAGATTTTAACTACTATCCATTTCCTTTAATTGAGAAAGGTTTAAAATATAAAAGTTTAAAAATAGAAAGCATTTATGATATAGCAGTTGACAAAGTTCACACAGTAGTGTTAAATCCTCGTGCAAGAGATTTTATTGATATTTATTTTATAATTAAAGAAAAAAAATATTCTTTTGATGACTTAATAATGAAAGCAAAAGCAAAGTTTGATTGGCACATATCAGCAGTTGAACTTGGTGCAAGATTTCTTCATGCAGCAGAACTCAAAGATTACCCAAGAATGATAAAAAAAATTGACCACAAAGAATGGAAACAATTTTTCATAGATTACGCAATATCGTTAAAAAAACAGATATTTAAATAAACTCTTTTTAATGAATCAATAATCAAGATGACAAACAAGTGTCTTACTATTATTTTGATAAAAAAATAAAATTAAAAAAATACTTTTAAGATTTTAGTTTTGTTTTAAAATTTTCTAAAAATGAAAAATACAAAATCAATAATTCTTGCTGGTGGTTCAGGTACAAGGTTGTATCCAATGAGTTTAATAATAAACAAACATCTTCTGCCAATATATAGCAAACCGATGATATATTATAGTTTATCACTTGCAATGCTTGCTGATATTAGAGATGTTTTGATAATATTAAATAAAGAAGATTTAGAGATATATAAAAAACTTCTACAAGACGGAAGCCATCTTGGCATAAAAATCTCTTATGCGATACAGGAAAAACCGAAAGGTCTTGCAGAAGGGCTGTTGATAGCAAAAGATTTTATCAAAGATAGTACTATACTTTATATCTTAGCAGACAACATATTTTTTGGTCATGATTTACCAAAAATTATACAAGATGCAATTTTAGAAGTTGACAAACATAGTGGATGTTATATTTTTGGCTATAATGTTAAAGATCCACAAAGATTTGGTGTCATAGAATTTAACAAAAATTTTCAAGTAGTAAAATTAGAAGAAAAACCAAAGAAACCAAAATCAAACTGGGCTATAACAGGAATGTATGTGTTTGATAGCAACGCTACAAAATATGCTTCCATCATAAAACCATCTTCAAGAGGTGAACTTGAGATAACTTCTGTATTAAATCTTTATTTGAGATATAAAAAACTTAAGGCAAAACTTCTTGGTAGAGGGTTTGCATGGTTTGACGCTGGCACTTATGAAAGTTTTCTTGAAGCAATAAATTTTGTTTCAACAATGGAAAGAAAAACAGGTCTTATGATAGGTTGTCCTGAAGAGATAGCGTTTTCAAAAGGATGGATATCAAAACAACAGGTTTTATCCTTAGCAAAACTGCTAAACAAAACAGATTATGGTAAATATCTTTTGCATTTAGCAAAGGAGTAGCTTATGCCTTTTATTTTTCAAAGAACAGAAATTCCTGATGTTATATTAATAATCCCTAAGGTTTTTGAGGACGAACGTGGTTTTTTCATTGAAACATTTAAAAAATCAGATTTTGAGATGAATGGCATAAAATTTGATTTTCTTCAAGATAACCATTCTAAATCAAAAAAGAATGTTTTAAGAGGACTTCATTACCAACTTAACCCCAAGCCACAAGGAAAACTTGTGAGATGTATAAAAGGTAAGATTTGGGATGTATGTGTTGATATAAGAAAGGGTTCACCTTTTTTTGGTAAATGGTTTGGTTGTGAACTTTCGGAAGAGAACAAACATATTTTGTGGATACCACCTGGTTTTGCACACGGGTTTGTAGTTTTATCAGAAGAAGCAGAGGTTGTTTATAAGACAACACAAGAATATTATCCAGAACTTGAAAGGGGTATAATTTGGAACGACCCAACTATAAATATTAACTGGCCTGTTAAAAATCCAATATTGTCAAAAAAAGATGCATCATTGCCTAAATTACAAGAAGCAGAGAATAATTTTGTTTACGAGGAGAAAAAGATTTTATGAAATATTTAGTTACAGGCGGAGCAGGTTTCATTGGTAGCGAGTTTGTAAGACAGTTAGTTAAAAAAAACGAAGAAGTAATTGTTGTAGATTGTTTAACCTACGCTGGTGATTTTAAAAGGTTAGAAAGTGTAAAAGATAAAATTATTTTTTACCAAGTTGATATAACAGACAAAGTTTCGTTAGAAAAAATTTTCTTACAACACAAGCCAAACATAGTGGTACATTTTGCAGCAGAAAGTCATGTTGATAGAAGCATAATAGAACCTTTATCTTTTATAAAAACAAATGTTGAAGGAACTTTTAATTTATTAGATTTATCACGAAAGTTTAATGTTGAAAAATTTATAAACATTTCAACAGATGAAGTATATGGTGAAATTAAAGAAGGAAGTTTTAAAGAAGAATCACCTCTGTGTCCATCTTCACCATATTCGGCATCAAAAGCAGCACAAGATCTGCTTGCAAAAGCATATATTAGAACATATAATCTTCCTGTTATCATAATTAGACCATCAAACAACTATGGTGCTTGGCAGTATCCTGAAAAGTTTTTCCCTGTGGTTATCTATAAAGCAATAAAAGAACAACCAATACCTATTTATGGCACAGGAGAAAATATAAGACAATGGCTATATGTTGAAGATTGTGTTGATGGTATTTTACAGATAATTGAGAAAGGTAAAATAGGTGAAACATACAATATCGCTTCTAAAGATGAACTAAAAAACATAGATGTTGCAAAATATATACTTAAGATTTTAAACAAGCCAGATAAGTTACTTACATTTATAAAAGACAGACCTGGACACGATTTTAGGTATTCTATTGATACAACAAAAGTTCAAAAAGAAATTGGTTGGCAACAAAAAACAAGTTTCCAAGAAGGAATAAAAAAGACAGTTAATTGGTACATCAAAAATTTTGATTGGTTAGAAGAAAAAGTTCAATATTTACAAGATTATTGGAAAAAGGTTTATGGTTAAATTTCTAATCACAGGTGCAAACGGTCAACTTGCAAAAGAATTTATAAAATTTTTTGAACAAAACAACAAAAATTTTGTTGCATTATCAAAACAACAACTTGATATAACAGATTTTAATAAAGTTTTAGAATGTATAAAAGAAATAAGACCTGATATAATAATAAACTGTGCTGCCTATAATTTAGTAGATAATGCAGAAATAGATGATACACCTGCTTTAAAAGTAAACTTTGAAGGAGTAAAAAATTTAGCAATAGTTTGTAGAGATAAGAATATATTTTTAATACATTTTTCTACAGATTATGTATTTGATGGAGAAAAAGAAGGACTTTATGTTGAAGAAGATGTTCCAAATCCTATAAACAAATATGGTAAAAGCAAATTATTAGGTGAGAAATTTATAAAAGAAAATTTAGAAAAATTTCTTGTTTTTAGAACAAGTTGGCTTTATGGTGAAGGGAAACAAAATTTTTTGTACAAACTTATTCAGTGGACTAAAACTCAGCAGTATTTAAAAATTGCTTGTGATGAGTTTTCAGTACCAACATCTACAAAAACCGTTGTTGAAGTTACAATTAAAGCAGTAGAAAAAAATTTGTGTGGTCTTTATCATCTTGTTAATTCAGGTTATGTATCAAGGTATGAATTAGCAAAAAAATTTTTTGAAATAAAAGAAATAAACAAGTTTATCTACCCTGTTTACCAAAAAGATTTTAACCTTCCTGCTAAAAGACCAAAATTTTCTGCAATGGATAATACCAAATTGAAAAATATTCTAAATATAGAAATTCCGTTTTGGGAAGAAGAATTAAGGAGAATATTTTCTGAAAATAAACAAGTTGATACACTCAAGTTGTAATTTATTGTATTAATATAGCAAAAGCATATAAATAACCTGTAGGGCAAGGTTTCCGCCAGAGGCGCCCACCAGAAGTGGGCAGGGACTGCCTCAGGCAGTATCCGTACAAAAAATAATTATTGTATGGCAGTGCTTTAGCATTGCTTGTTGTTGCAAACCTAAATTCCGCGATTTGCGGGATTACTTAATTATTTGCAAACCTAAAGGTTTGCCCTACATGTTTTATACATTTTGTTCATTTTATACTTGTAGGGCAAGGATTTATCCTTGCAAATTTATGAAAAATTTTTTACACCACATAAAAACAAAATTTTTTGCCACAGAAACAAGAAACTTAGAAACAATGAAATCTTTAAAAATCTTAAAAACCCTTGAAAATATTATACTGATATTATAATATTTTTCAAAAAACTTTATAACACTAATATAATCTTTTATGGATAAAGAAAGATTAAAAGAGCTCATAGTAGAGCACAAAGAAAAGTTTTTATCCAAAACTGGCTTGATAAAAAGAGAAATCCAAAAAAAGATTGACAAATATCTAAATTCTAAAGAGGTTATTTTAATCACAGGTGTCAGAAGAAGTGGAAAATCATCTTTGATGAGATTAATTTCAGAAGATATTATAACTATGTTTAAAGTTCCTTCTTCAAATATTTTGTATTTAAACTTTGAAGATGAAAGGTTTATTGATTTTACAGTCAAAGATTTTGATTTACTTTATGAAACATATTTAGAAATAGAAAATCCCAAAGGTAGATGTTTCTTTTTTTTAGATGAAATTCAAAATATATTTGGTTGGGAGAAATGGGTAAATCGTCTTTATGAATTTGAAAACATAAAATTTTTTATAACAGGTTCAAACGCAACTTTGTTAAGCTCAGAAATTTCCACAGCTTTAACAGGTAGGAACAGACAGTTAATAACCTGGCCATTTTCTTTTCGTGAATTTTTACAGATGAGAAATGTTTTTTTCAATGAGAGAGATTTTTATTCACGGGATAAAAAATTGATGTTAAAAAGATTTTTTAACGAATATTGCCAACTTGGAGGTTTTCCAGAAGTTTTAAAATCTAAAGATAACACTTTACTAGAACAATACTTCAAAGACATAATTTATCGTGATATAATAGCAAGATTTTCTATAAGAAACATAAAAGAATTCAAAGAACTTTGTCTTTATTTATGTTCTAACATAGCAACGATTTACAGCTATGAGAATTTAAAAGATATAATTAATGCAAAGAATATAACAACAATTAAAAACTATCTCGGATATTTAGAAGATGTCTTTTTATTTTTTAGATTGTCACTATTTGATTATTCTATTAAAAGACAGATTTATAATCCAGGAAAATTTTATATAGTAGATATTGGACTATCTCAAACAATTGGTTTTAAAACATCTTTAAACATAGGCCATATTTATGAAAACTTAGTTTTTTTAGAACTAAAAAGACAAAACAAAGATATATTTTACTGGAAATCAAAAGATGGAAAAGAAGTTGATTTTATAGTAAAAAAAGGAATAAAAATTACTGAGGCGATACAGGTATGCTATGATATTAACAATCCAAAAACAAAAGAAAGAGAAATTAGTGCTTTAATTTCTGTTTATAAAGAGTTGAAACCAGATAGATGTTTAATTATAACTAAAGATGAAGAAAAAGAAGAAAAGATTGGCAAGTTAAAAATTAAAATTATACCTCTATGGAAATGGTTGTTACAAGAACAACAAGATTAATAATTCTGTAGGGCAAGGATTTATCCTTGCAAATTTATGCTACATTTTTCGCCGCTTTTCTAAAAAATAAAAGGAGAATAATATGACACAAAGAAGTAAAGATTGGTTAAGACAAGCAGAAAAAGACCTATCTCATGCAAAAAATTCGCTAAAAGACAAAGATTATGAATGGTCCTGTTTTGCGTCACAGCAAGCAGCAGAAAAAGCTTTAAAAGCAGTTTATGAAAAGAAAAACTTATCTGTTAAAGGACATTCTATAATTCGACTTTTAGAAGGTCTTAAACCGCATTTTTCTTTTCCAAAAGAATTTTATAAATATGCACGAATATTAAGCAGGTATTATATAGAAGCAAGATATCCAAATGGTTTCCCGGAAGGAGCACCATCAGATTATTTTGACAAAGATATGGCAGAGGAGGCAATAAATGCTTCGGAGAAAATTGTTAGATGGTGTAGAGATACTATCAGTAGATATAAATAAGATAAAGAAAGATTTAAAAGAAGTAGCTTTAAAAATAAAAAGAAATCATCCTGAAGTTGTAAGAATAATTCTTTTTGGTTCTATTGCTAAAAACGACTACACTCCCTATAGCGATATAGATATTGCTATTATTGTAAAAAAAACTTCAAAAAATTTTGTTTTAAGACAAGACGATTTTATTGATTATTTTAAAAAATTAGATTTTGATGTCAACATACTTATATATACACAAGACGAAATAGAAAAATTAAAAAAAGAAAATAACAAATTTATTAAAGAACTACTACAAGGCAAAGAATTGTGAAAATTTGTAGTCGCCGATTTTGTAGATTGGTTGAAAATTTTACCCCATCTGTTGACAACGCAATAATTGTTTTATATATCGTTCAAAATTTGAACAAAACATAACAGAGTTGAATTAGGAACATAATTTATGTTAGATAAAAAACAGCTAATTGATAGAATAATTCAAAAAATAAAAACATACTATCAACCAGAGAAAATAATTCTTTTTGGTTCATTTGCGTGGGGCAAACCTTCAAAAGATAGCGATGTTGATCTACTTATAATTAAAGATACATCCGAAAAACATAGAGAAAGAATGCTCACAGTTAGAAGATTACTTAGTGAAGAGAATGGTCTAATTGGTATAGATATATTGGTTTATACACCTGATGAAATTAATAAAAGATTAGAGATCGGTGATAGTTTTATTTCAAAAATACTTAAAAAAGGAAAAGTTGTTTATGGTTAAAAAAGAGATAGAAGAGTGGCTATCAAAAGCAGATAAGGATTTAGAAGAAGCAAAATTTCTTTTTGAACACGACAGACCTCTTGAAGATTCAGCATATTTCATTCATCAAGCAATAGAGAAGTATCTCAAAGCATTCCTTATCTTTAACGGATGGGAGTTAGAAAAAATACATGATTTAGTAAAACTTACAAAAGATGCAGCAAAATTTGATAAATCTTTTGAAAAATTTATTCCTGTAATGGAAGAAATAACAGATTTTTATATTGAAAGTAGATATCCTGTTGGATATGAGGTTGAATATACAAAAGAAGAGATAGAAAAATCAATAAAGGATGCAGAAGCAATAAAATCATTGGTTATAGAAAAAATCCTAAAGGATAAAATTTAGAAAACTTCATATTTTTTAAGTATCCGTATTTAAATCCGACCTATGCCAAATTTTTTAAACCACATAAAAACTAAATTTTTTACCACAGAAACAAGAAAACGATTAGCTGAAGTTAATAAGACAAATTTGAGAATTTATTTGGGTGTAAGATAACGAGAAATAAGGAGGAGCGATGAAGAAGAAATTTCCACCTTCAGTTTATCAAAAAATAGGAGAAATTATAGTTATATTCACCAAAGCAGTAAAAAAAGCTCAAGCAGAAAATAGAAAGCTTGGTTTACCTAATGTCTATTGCGAAAATGGAAAAATTTATTACGAATTGTCCAACGGCAAGATTACCACAAAATCAGTTTTAAAATTAATATAATATGTAGGGCACGGCTTCATCCCGCAAGTTGCGGGATTCATCCGTGCTTAATTTTTTGCAAACCTAAATCCCGCAACTTGCGGGATAAAGGTTTGCCCTACATGTTTTATACATTTTCTTCATTTTATTTGTAGGGCAAGGATTTATCCTTGCAAATTTATGAAAAATTTTTTAATCCACATAAAAACCAAATTTTTCGCCACAGAAACAAGAAAACCATAAAATTGTGTTATGAAGAAACTAAAATTTCTAATAGATGTAAATATTGAAAAGCCAATTATAAATTTTTTAATAAAAAAAGGTTTTGATATAAAATGTGTAGTTGACATAGATAAAAAAATGGCAGATTATAGCGTATGCGAAATAGCAAATACTGAACAAAGGGTTTTAATTACCAACGATAAGGATTTTGGTGAAATTGTTTTTTTTCAAAAAAGAATTTCATCTGGTATTATACTTTTGCGAATAAAAGGGGGAGATGCTTCAGAAAAGATTTTATTATTAGAAAAGTTGTTAGATTACTACTGTGATAAAATAATAAACCATTTTGTTGTAATAACAAAAGAAAAATTTAGATTTATACCATTGGAGGTTAAATACTGAAATGAATGAGAAAGAACTTTTATCTCGTATAGAGAAAAATCCTGAAATTATGTTTGGCAAGCCGGTGATAAAAGGAACGCGTTTACCCGTAGATTTAATTTTAGAAAAACTTGCTTATGGTTATACTGAAGAAAAGATATTAGAAGAGTATCCTTTTATTACTAAAGAAGATATAAAAGCCGCATTACTATACGCCTCTAAAGTTATCTCTTTAGAAGAAGAACTTTTAAATGTTTAAATGTTGCAGTGTAGAAGTTTGAATAACAGAATAACCAAACAACGCTTTTAATGTAGCGATCGGATTTATCCCACACGCGTCAGTCCGGATTCTTTGCAAAATTTTTTAGTACACATCTTGAATTTTAACCATAAGGATGTTAAAATACAAAGTATGAAAAATTTAACCTTTATGGATGATTTTAAAACCAGAGTTACTTTTGGGGTTGTGTTATATAGAGGGAAAAATCTATTGAAATTCAAAGAAAACATCTTTTTAGTCCCTTATGAACTATTTCTTTGAAAATAACGAAATGTAGCGGTTGTATTTCCACCAGAGGTGCCTGCCTGCCGCGAGCAGGGACTGCCTCAGGCAGTATCCGTGCAAATATGGGTTATGGTAGCCGCAGGCTTCAGCCTGCGTAAAATAATAATAGAAAAGTAGAAAGTAGGAAAGTGTTAAGGGTTTGTAGGGCACGGCTTCAGCCGTGCTTAATTTTTGCAAACCTAAAGGTTTGCCCTACATGTTTTATACATTTTGTTCATTTTATTTGTAGGGCAAGGATTTATCCTTGCAAATTTATGACAAATTTTTTACACCACATAGAAACCAAATTTTTCGCCACAGAAACAAGAAAACGTTTGGCTGAAAATTTTTTATCATTGTCTATATTACAAGGTTTAAACTATATTTTACCACTAATAACTTTACCATATTTAGTAAGAGTTTTAGGCCCTGAAAAATACGGCTTAATTGCCTTTGCTCAAGCATTCATTGGATATTTTATGATTTTAACAGATTATGGTTTTAATCTTTCAGCAACAAGAGAAATATCTATAAACAGAGAAGATAAACAAAAAGTTTCAGAAATATTTTCATCTGTTTTGACAATAAAATTTTTTCTTTGTATATTAAGTTTTTTAATTTTAGTTTCTCTTTTGTTCATTCCAAAGTTTAAGAAAGATTGGTTGGTTTACATTTTTACTTTTGGTATGGTTTTAGGAAATGTTTTATTTCCGGTTTGGTTTTTTCAAGGGATGGAAAAAATGAGGTATATAACAATTTTGAATATAGTTGCTAAAAGTATTTTTACAGTTTGTATATTCATATTTATAAAAAAAATGTCTGATTTTTTGTATGTCCCTTTAATTAATTCTTTAGGATATTTAGTCGCTGGCGTGTTAAGTTTAAAAATTGTCTTTAAAAATTTTGCTGTGAAATTTGTCATACCATCTTTTGAAGATATAAAACATCAATTAAAAGAAGGATGGCATATTTTTATAAGTCAAATTAACATTTCCTTTTTTAATAATACAAACGCAGTAATTTTAGGTATTTTTACCAATAATACAATAGTTGGATATTATTCTGCTGCAGAAAAATTAATAAGAGTTGTTATGAGTTTACAAATACCCATGCTAAATTCTATTTATCCAACCATGTCAAGATTAATAAATGAAGATATTAAAAAATCTATAAATTTTGCTAGAAAAATTTTAATTTATGGAAGCTGCGGATATTTAATTCTGTTAATTTCGTTATTGATTTTTTCTCATAAAATAATACTTATGGTACTTGGCAACAATTTCGAAAACAGCGAAATTATTTTTAAAGTTTTGTTAATAATACCTCTTACTGTTTTTATTAACAATATATATGGCACTCAGTTTCTTCTAAATATAGGACATAGTGATGAATTTTCTAGAGTTATTATATTTAGTGGATTGACGAATTTGATATTATGTCCAATTTTAACATATTTTTATAATTATATTGGTACCGCTCTTTCATGGGTTATAGTAGAAATCTTTGTTTTATACGGAATGTATCATTTCACTACAAAGTATATAGAGGAATTAAAATTAAAGCATATTTTTGGTTTTGTGATGACCAAATGAATGTAGAAATTTATTCCGATACTAAAATATATGTAGTTTGTCCTGCTAATGAGGCTACAGGGGGGCCTGAATTATTACATCAATTTGTGTATCATTTAAGAAAAGAACTTAATATTAATGCCTTTATGTATTATCATAACTTCAATAAAAACAAATTTAGTACACCGGTACATCCAGAATACGAAATATATAATAATCCTTATGTGATAGAAATACCCAAAGAAGAAGATGATGAAAAAAATATATTAATAGCACCAGAAGTTAAATGTGGTTTGTCATTATTAGTAAATTTTAAAAAAATTAAAAGAGGGGTTTGGATTTTAAGTGTTGATAATTATTATCTTTCAAAATTAACAATTAGAGATTATTTTATTCCGAGGATAGTGAATAAAATATCAAAAATTCTATTTAAAAAGCCATTGCTAAATTTCGACATAACCTCACAGGAAGTTTTAAATAAACTTATAGAAAGATATGATTATAGAACTGATCCATTATTAAAACTTGCAAATTTTTATATGGTCAACTCTTATAGAGGATTAAAATGGTTTAGTGATTTAGATCCTTTGTATTATTTGCCGGATTACTATGTAAATATTAGATTTATTGAAGAAAGTTGTAAGTTAAATTTGAAAAACAAAAAGAATATAGTTGCATACAATCCTAAGAAGGGGTATCTATTTATAAAAAAAATTATCAAATTTGCGAATAGCATTAAGTTTACTCCTATAGAGAATATGACGCGGGAAGATGTTATAGATTTATTAAAGGAAGTAAAAGTTTATATTGATTTTGGGCACTTTCCTGGTCCGGAAAGAATACCCAAAGAAGCTGCTATATTAGGCTGTTGTGTAATTACTGGTAAAAGAGGTTCTGCTGCATTTTTTGAAGATGTTCCTATACCAGCTGAATACAAATTCGAAGATAAAGAAGAAAATATACCTAAAATCATAGATAAAATAAAAGATTGTTTTGAGAATTTTGAAGAAAGGCATAAAGATTTTGAATATTATAGACAAATTATAAAAAATGGGCCACAAAAGTTTGTAGAAGATTTAAAGAAAATTTTTGTAAAAGTGGAAAAATGAATTATTAAAAATCTGTTAAACTATACCATTTAGACAGATACAAATAAAGTATTTATAGAGCCTTTATGCAACCATTAGTATCAATCATCACTCCAACATATAATCACGAAAAATTTATTGCAGAATGTATTGAATCTGTCTTGGCACAAACATATCCACATTGGGAGATGATAATAATTGATGATGCTTCAACAGATAAAACACCTTACATTGTTGAAGAATATGCTAAAAAAGATAATAGAATAAAATTTATAAGACATTCTGAAAACTGGGGAATGTATAGATTAGCTGATACATACAACCAGGCATTAGACCTTTCCAAAGGCGATTATATTGCAATTTTAGAAGGTGATGATTTTTGGCCCAAGAATAAATTAGAAACGCAAATTTGTTACTTTACTATTGAAAAAGAATCTATTCTTTCTCATGGTTTGGTAGCGATTGTGAATAATAGAAGAGTTAAAATATTCAGATATCTTTGGAAATCTAATATAAGAGAAAATATACCTACTGGAAGTATATTAAAAGCTTTTTTATTCGGAGAAAATCCAATATTTGCTGTTACTGTAATGTTAAAAAGAGAATGGTTAGAAAAAATTGGTGGTTTTTATCCTAAAGATATGCGGTTAACTCTAGTTGATTATCCAACTTGGATGGAATTATCTTTGTATGGAAAATTTGTTTTTATTCCAAAAATTATTGGGTTTTATAGAAAACACAATTTTTCTATTACTTCATTATACCCTGAAACAATGTGGAGAGAAAAAATTAAGTATCTTTCTTTGTATGTTGAAAAGCACAAAAATGAAATTTTAGGTATGTTAGGCAGAAGATATTTACAGAATTATGGATGTAATGCTTTTATAGAAGTAAGTAGATTAAAATTATTAAAGAGTCAAAAAAAAGAAGCACGAGAGTTTCTTTATGAAGCGTGGCGAAGAAAGAGAGTTTTGCCTAGAATAGAAAGAGCTATCAAATGGATTATCTTATGGTTTAGCGCCTATGGGGTGAATATATATAAATTTTTGTTCAATCTTAAAAATTTACTAAAAACTTTGAATTTAGTAATTTTAATTTTATGAAAATAGCAATAATATCTAATTTTGTAGCTCCTTATTATACAGAAGGTGGAGGAGCTATAAATGTAGGGAATCTTGTTATAGGGTTGTCTCAGAATAATGTTGACGTAGTTTTAATTACAACTCATAAGCAACGTAAAGTTGTAGTTGATTTTCTTTATCCTAATGTTAAAGTATATAAGTTTTATCCAACGAATTTATTTTTTAATTTTCCTCCGGGGGGGAAAAAAATAAATAAGTTTATAAAGCTTCTTTGGTGGATAGTAAATTTATGGAATCCATTTGTCTTCTTTAAGGTTAGAAAGATATTAAAGAAAGAAAAGCCGGATATAGTAAACATTCATTCTTATTATTCGCTTTCACCTTCAGTCTTTACTGCTGCAAAAAGTTTGAAGTTACCTATTCTTTATACTCTTCATGGATATTTTGATTTATGTGTAACTTCAGGATTTTTTAAAAATGGAAAAATTTGTTGGAAGCAATGCAGACTGTGTTGGTTGTGGAGCAAATGGAATAAAATTTTTCTGCAAAAAGTAAATTTTTTATTCCTTTCTAAATTTTCTGCTGAATTGTATAAAAAATATTTAAACGTTTCTGGACTAGAAATTTTACATAATCCGTCATTTCTTTCTAAAGAGAAAATAAAAAGAAATAAAGAATTAAAAATGAAAAAATTAGAATCTATAAAGGAAGTACAATTTTTATTTATAGGTTTTTTACACTATCATAAAGGTGTATTAACAGTAATAGAAGCATTTCTTATAGGAAATTTTAAAAATTCTAAATTAATTGTTGTAGGCGATGGCAAATTAAAAGATTATGTTAAAAATGCCGAAAAAAGTGGAAAAGTAAAGTATGTAGGATTTGCAAAGGGAGAAGATAAAGAATCTCTTCTTTTGAATTCCCATGTTTTAGTTTTTCCTTCAGAGTGGTATGAGTGTTCACCTTTAGTGATACAAGAAGCGTATGCTTATGGATTACCTGTCATAGGGACAAATATTGGGAGTATACCTGAACATATCTATATAGGAAAGACTGGATATACATTTAAGTATAAAGATGTAAATGATTTACAGAATTATATACGAATATTTGATAAAAATCCGTCAAAAATTGTTGAAATGAGTTTAAATTGTTTTGAAGAAGCGATAAAGAATTGTATGGAATCATATATAAAAAAATATATAGAAATTCTTACTAAAGTTAAAAATTTATGAACATTTTACACATTACACGACAATTTTTACCTTGTATAGGTGGAACAGAGAAATATGTTTATGAAGTCGCTAAAAGATTAATAAAACACAGTGTTAAATGCAAGGTGCTAACTTTGAATTACAATCTTTTTGATAAAACTCAGAGATTTAAATCTTATGAAATTATTGATGGTATAGAAATCCATCGTATTGCTGGTTTTGGTTATTATAAAAAACCAATTCCTTTAAGTTTGCCTATCCAACTTTTTAAATGGGCAGATATTATTCATATTCATGATTTAAGATTTTTATATGAAACAACACTTTTGTTTAAACCTATTTTTAAATACAAAATTGTTTGGTCAACACACGGATTTTTGTTGCATACGAATGATTTATCAAAATTAAAATCTATAGTTATTCCATTATACTATAAACCTACTATAGTAAAGTTTATAGATGCTATAATTTGTGTTAGTAAACAAGATTATGAATATTTTAAAAATTGGGGCATAAAAAATCTTTATCTTATAGAAAACGGAATTGATTTTGAAAAATTTAGTAAAGTAGAAAGAAAACCAGAATACGGAAATTTTCTTTACTTTGGTAGAATTGACACTAATAAAGGTTTGGATTTGTTATTTAAAGCGTTGTTTATTATAAAAGATAAAAATTGGCAGTTAAACATAGTCGGTAGTGGTTTTAAAGAAATAGTTGGAGAGCTTAAATCTTTAGCAGAAAATTTAGGAATTTCAAAAAAAATAATATGGCATGGTTTTGTTGAAGAAGAAAAACTTTTAGAATTTCTCTCTAAATCACATTTGTGTTTTTTTCCATCAACTTATGAAGGGTTTGGTTTTACATTAGTTGAAGCAATGGCTGCGGGTTGTGTCTGTGTTGCTAATGTAATTCCTACATATAAAGATATTGTTGATAATGGTAAAGATGGTTTTTTAGTTGATTTTTCTCAACCAGAGGATGTTGCAAATAAAATAAAAGAACTACTTGGTTTATCTTTAAATGAATTTGAGAAAATTTCATTATCAGCAAAAGAAAAAGCAAAAAATTATGATTGGGAAAATAAAATTAGAGAAATAATAAATGTTTACAGAATTAAAATCAAAATTTGAAGTAAAATTAATAAGTAGAGAATAATGAAAATATTTAATTTTTTAAGATATGCTATTCTATTACTCCCTCTGTGGTGGTTTTTGGGGTTGACTTCTGTAATTTTTCATGTTATAGTATTATTTATTTTCTTTATTTTGTTAGTTAAAAAAAAGATAGTTGTCCCAAAACAAACCATATTTTTGTTTTTGTTCATCTGTGTTTATATTCTTTCTGTCATAATTAACTATGAAGAAATTCCTTTTGATCGTTTATTAGCAACTTTATATAATCTTAGCTATTGGATAGTAGGTTTTTTACTTATTATTGTTATTTATAATTCATCTATTGATTTTAGACAAATACTAAAACTCTCGAAATCTTTTGTAATCTTAGGTACAGGATGCGGATTGCTTTCTTTGTTAGGTATAATTTTATTTTTTAACGGATATCATAGATTAACAATTACTACTCCTGTTGGAGATTTTCTTTTACCTTTTTTTAAAAAAGCACCAATAATTACTAATTCATTTTGTTTTTTTCTTTTATTTAAAGATTATACAGGTTTTGGCGTTTTACCTCGTGGAACCCTTTTTTTCGGTTGGCCAACTGCTTTAGGAATGGCAATGGGAATAACTATACCGATTACTGTTTTTTATTATAAAGTAAAAAATAGAATTTTTAATGCTTTACCACATCTTTTTTTCCAAATTATTGGCCTCTTTTTTTCTTTGTCAAGAGTTGTAGTGATTGGTTTGTTTATATCTTATTTCTTAGTTTATTATCTGAGAACTAAAAAGGTAAGACGAATTATTATATTAAATTTTATCATTTTTGGATTTTTATTAATTTTTTTATTACAGATACATTCAAAATTAATGTTAAAAGTGGAAGAATTTAGGAAAGGAAGCAGTAAAACAAGGATAAAATTATACTCTTGGATAATTAAGACTACATTGTCCGAAAAACCATTTTTTGGTTTTGGTTTTAAACCAAAGGAGGAAAATATAGATATTCCTTTAGCTTCGCATTCTACTTATTTGAGCAATCTTTTTAAATCGGGTGTTATAGGATTAAGTTTATTGGTTTTGTTTTGGTTTAGTATTTATAAAAAATGGTATAGTCAAATGAAGTTAATTATAGAAAAAAAGTTTCTATTGTTACATAATTTCATAGGGTTAATTTTTTTTCAAGGTTTGATATGGCAACTAACTGAAGATATTGATGCAACTTTAATTGTTCCATTTTTATATTTCATAATAGTTGGCTTAATAATATCTTTTGAAAAAATAAAAGTTGTCATATAATTATGAAAATATTTAAAAACAATACTTCAATAAAAATTTTTGGAATAAAAATAGTTTCGTTAACTTATCAAGAACTTTTATCACGCATAGAAGGATTTATTCAAGAAAAAGATACTCGCAGAATAGTTTTGATTAATCCTCATTTATTTTTAGTTGCCAGAAAGTTTCCAGATTATATGAGATATATCAAATACAGTGATTTAGTTGTAGCTGATGGAATTGGGATAGTGTTAGCTTGTTTGCTTTTATCTGGAAGAATCGTTAGAAAAATAACAGGCACAGATTTCATGCCTATACTGGCTAAAACAGGGGCAGAAAAAGGTTGGAAATTCTATTTTTTAGGTGCAAAGCCTGGTGTAGCTGAGAAAGCAGCTGAAAATTTTAAAAAAATGTTCCATAATTTTAATGTTGTTGGAATTCAGCACGGATATTTTTCTATTGATGAAGAAAAAAAAGTTGTTGAGAAGATAAAGAAAGCCAAGCCGGATATTTTGATAGTTTGTTTAGGTGCATATAAACAAGAAATGTTTATTGAAAAATATCAGAAAGAGATTGGAGTACCAGTTGCTTTTGGCAATGGTGCTGCATTTGATTTTTGGGCTGGTGAAGTAAAACGTGCCCCAAGGCGGATGCAAAATATTGGGCTTGAGTGGTTTTGGAGATTAATCCAAGAACCAAAACGACTTTGGAAAAGATACTTAATTGGCAACACAATCTTTATCTTTCTTGTAATTGAAGAACTTATCAAAAAAATTTTTAATAAATTTAAACTAAAGATGGGACAAAATAGCAAAAAGTGTATTTGAGGTTTACAAAGGTTTGGTTGTAGAAAAAATTTAATAAAGATATCTTTCATCCTTACCAAACTCTGTTTTAACTTCAAATCAAACTTATCTTAAACAGCAGCTTGTTTGACTTGATAAAAAATTTTTAATTTTATATTTTAAGTAAAAAGATTTACTACTTAAAGTGGGAGAGGATAAAAATGAGAAGAACAACAATAACGATTGATGATAAACTTTTAAAAGCAGCATTACGTGTTAGTGGTGCAAAAAGTAAAAAAGAAGTTGTTGAAGAAGGACTAAAAGAACTTATTCGTAAAAAAAGTTTAGATTCCTTTCGGAAGGAATTAGGTAGTTTTGATTTATCTTTGAATTTAAAGGAGCTTAAAAAGTTAAGGAGTAGTAAATGATTTTGATTGATACCTCAATATGGATATTTGCACTTAGAAAAAAATTTATACCGGAAGTTAAAGAAAAAGTAAGTAATTTGTTAGCTCAAGATTTAGTTGCTATAAATGGAATAATTAAACTTGAACTCCTTATTGGAGCAAGAGGGCCTCAAGAATTTATTCGTCTTAAAAAATATTTAGATTCTCTTTATGAAATAAAAATTGAAAGTTCTGTATTAGAGAAATCTTATGAAATTGCTTATCATCTCTGTAATCAAAGAGTTATTGTTCCGTCCACTGATATTATTATCGCTGCGTCAGCGATATGTACTAATTTTGTCCTGCTACATGCTGATAAACACTTTGATATTATCGCTAAATATACAGATTTAAAAGCAGAAAGTTTTCTTCCTTTAATTTCAAAAACAAATAAGTAATTTTATGAAGATAAGATACTCTCAAGAGGCTGATGTGTTAGTTATAGAATTAAATGAAGGAGAGCCAAAAGATTCTATAGATTTGAAAGAAGGTGTTATTTTACATCTTGATGAAAAAAATAGACCATTTGAAATAGAAATACTTGATGCGTCAAAAGTTATATCTTTGGATGAAATAAGAGTATAACACCTATGATAAAAGAAAAAGGAATATTGAGTTTTGATTTTTAAAAATGAGGTAATCTTTTCAAATAGGAGCAGAAACGATGGATGCAAAATCTCACATACTTCTTAATCAAGGGAAAATAAAAATAAAAGTGGACAAAAGAATCCCGCCGGAAAGGTGCAGTAAGGTGGATTATGGAGATTTAACAAAAGGATATATAGAACTTTTCAAACTGGCAAAAATAACATTTCCTTTGATGAAGTACTTAAGGACAAAAGGACTTTCCACAGTAGAAATAGAGGAGGTGAACGGACTGATATGGGAATTAGCGGAGAGGAAAAAGATTTTGTGGAAAGAACTGCCAAAGCGCTTGCCGAGTTTAATAAAAGAGGTTATCCCGCAATTTGCGGGATCGGCTGGGGTGCGATCCGCACTTATGCAGTATCTGAAGGATTTGAAATAGGGAAAATTCAAAATGTCTCTGTGCCAATACTTACACTTTATCAAGCAGTATATGGAAAAATTACTGCTTCAAGACATACTATAGAAAAGAATGATATTCAAGATATAATTAATATTTCACCTCTTATTGAAAAGGTATGTTCTGTTGAAGAGATTCAAATGCTTTATGAAGTTGTCAAAGAGAAGAATTGTCAAGAGTTAATTTCTTGTTTTAAGGAAATATTAAAAAAGAAAAAACAAAAAAGTTAATCTGTTTAGTTTGAAAATTATACACAACTTCTAATCAAAATATTAGCAATTATTTTATTTCAAAACATAGTTTACTTTAGGTCAAACTTAAAGTAAATTATAGTTTACAAAAAGTTGAATTACATTGTTTAGGACTGGATTACATTTTAGAGGCGGTTGTTGACAAATTCATTTAGATTTAGTATATTTAAAATGTCAATTTTAATAATATTAAAATTGACAAGTTGTCAATAAAAATAATATTAAAATTGATAAATGAATAATAATTATTTCCCAAGGACACTGTTAGATGAGTTAAAAAAATGGATTAAAAGAAGAGAAATTCTTGCTATAAAAGGTCCGAGACAATCGGGTAAGACAACCTTGCTTTTGATGCTTAAAGAGTATCTTATCCAAAAAGAAAAAATTAATCCTAAAAATATTGTTTTTTTAACTTTTGAGGATAGAGAAGTTTTAGAAAAATTTTCTAAATCTCCAAAAGATTATGTTGAAAGTTATATTGGGAAGAGAAAAAATGAAAGGTTCTATTTTTTTATTGACGAATTTCATTATTTAGAAGATGGAGGACAAAAATTAAAATTTCTTTATGACATTTTTGATAATATTAAATTCATTATTACAGGTTCATCCTCTTTAGAATTAACAGGTAAAACAGGGAAATTTTTAGTAGGTAGGATGTTTTCTTTTTATCTCTATCAATTTAGTTTTGAAGAGTTTATTAAAGCAAAATCTGAGCAGTTAGCTAATGTGTATGAAGATAGAAAAAACAAAGTTAGGGATTTTATCCTAAATGGCAAAAACTTTAAATTGTCAGAAGATATTTTTAAAGAAGATTTTAAGAAATTTTTTGAAGAATACGCGATATATGGTGGTTATCCTGAGGTTATAAAGGCGGAAGATATAGAAACAAAAAAAATGATTTTAAAAAATATTTTTGAAACTTATATTACTAAAGATATTGTAGAACTTTTACGAATAGATAACACATTTAAGTTTAAAACTTTAGTTACACTTTTGGCTAATCAAATTGGTAATTTAATAAATTACAACTCTTTAAGTAATGATGCACAAAGTTATTTTAGAGAGATAAAACATCATCTTTCAATACTTGAAGAAACATTTGTCATATTTCTTTTACATCCATATTTTGTTAATAAGATAACAGAGCTTAAAAAAAACCCTAAAGTATATTTTGTAGATGTTGGTCTAAGAAATAAAGCGGTTAATAACTTTAACGAGCTGAATATTAGAAATGATGTTGGTCAAATCATAGAAAATGTATGTCTTTCTCAGTTGAAAATGAAATATCCTGATTTTTCTGTTAAATACTGGAGGACAATATCTAAGGCAGAGGTAGATTTTATACTTGAGTTGGATAAAGAAATTATTCCAATTGAAGTAAAATATTCTTATTTAGATGAACCTAAAATTTCTCGTTCATTAGGAAGTTTTATTAATGAATACAAACCTAAGAAAGTTTTAGTCCTTACTAAAGAATTTGTTGGTGAGGCGAAGATAAACTCATCAATTATTAAATTTATTCCTGTGTGGTATTTATAAGGGAGGTTCAAATGGAGAATGTAATTAAACAGAAAATACTAAATAAACAAGCGGTTGTTGGAGTAATTGGTCTTGGGTATGTAGGGCTTCCTTTGGCAATGCTTATTTCAAACAAAGGGTTTAAAACATATGGGTTTGATATTGATGAAAATAAAATAAAACTTTTAAAGAAAAAGAGAAGTTATATAATTCATATTTCTGAGGAAAAAATTAAAGAAGCAAAAAATCTTATCCCAACTAATGATTTTTCTTTGCTAAAAAAATGTGATGTTGTTTTAATATGTGTTCCTACTCCTACTACAGATACAAACGAACCAGATTTATCTCCTGTTATAAACACTGCAGAGACAATTGCAAAATACCTTCATAAAGGTCAACTTGTTGTTTTAGAATCAACAACTTATCCTACTACAACTCGTGATGTTGTAAAACCAATTTTAGAGAAAACAGGTCTTAAGTGTGGTGTAGATTTTTATTTAGCGTTTTCTCCTGAGAGAGAAGATCCTGGAAGGAAAGATTTTAATACAGAAACAATTCCGAAAGTTGTTGGTGGTGTGGATAAAGTTTCAGGTGAGATAGCAACACTTTTTTATTCTCAGGTTGTTAAAAAAGTTGTACCTGTGGCTTCTTCTGAAGTTGCAGAAGCTACAAAGATGTTAGAGAACACTTTCCGTGCTGTGAACATCGCTTTAGTGAATGAGCTAAAGATGCTTTTTGACAAAATGGGAATTGATATTTGGGAAGTGATTGAAGCATCAAAGACAAAGCCGTTTGGGTTTATGCCGTTTTATCCAGGTCCAGGCTGGGGTGGACATTGTTTTGAAAAAAATCAGAAAGTTTTAGTTAAAACATTGCAAGGATTAAAATTGTTTAGTTTTGAACAATTGTTTGAGTATGTTAAAA
>Ga0207433_10003608_pt1 | contig 29572 bp, 28 predicted proteins | sample YelNatPaOPGAMG01_FD_187559 | JGI IMG/M metagenome (GOLD analysis project Ga0207433, IMG submission 187559) | Hot spring thermophilic microbial communities from Obsidian Pool, Yellowstone National Park, USA - OP-RAMG-01 (SPAdes) (version 3) | ecosystem: Environmental > Aquatic > Thermal springs... | reverse complement strand
ACCCGTCGCCTTGCGGGGACGGGTTTTCTCCGGGAAGCTGACCTTATTTCAGCTTCGTTTCCTTGTAAAGCACGTGCTTCCTTGCAACCGGGTCGAATTTCTTGATCTCGATCTTGTCCGGGGTGGTGCGCTTGTTCTTGGTGGTGGTGTAGAAGTGCCCGGTTCCGGCAGAGGATTCGAGCTTGATTTTGTCCCGCATGAGATTCTCCTAAATCAGTTCAGATTTTTTCGCCGCGGGAACGCAGTTCCGCCAGAACGGCATCGATTCCTTTTTTGTCGACCGTCCTGAGGCCGGCTCCGGAAAGGCGAAGGCTGACCCAGCGGTTTTCGCTCTCGACCCAGAACTTGCGGTTCTGCAGATTGGGCAGGAACCTGCGCTTGGTTTTGTTGTTGGCATGGGAAACGTTGTTCCCTACCATGGGCTTCTTGCCGGTGACGATGCATACTCGCGCCATAATCTGCTCCAGAATTCTACAAAAGCGGATTTATACCATATTTTAGCCGGGAAGCGCAATTCCGATATAATGGCAGGGGAAAGGGGCAGCATGAAAATCATACTCGGCATAACCGGCGGAATCGCAGCGTACAAGGCGGCGGAACTGGTTCGGCTTTTCGTGAAAAAGGGGTGCGAGGTCGAAGTCGTCATGACGGATGCCGCAACCCGTTTTGTCACGCCGCTTACGATGCAGACGCTCTCAGGACGCCCGGTGCGCCTGACCCAGTGGGACGACATGGCGCACATCGACCTGTCGCGGGGATCGGCGGCGATTCTGGTTGCTCCTGCCACGGCAGACTTCATTGCGAAGATCGCCCAGGGGCATGCTTCAGACCTGCTCTCCAGCCTCTGCCTCGCCAGAAATTGCCCGTTGTTTCTGGCGCCTGCGATGAACAGACAGATGTGGGACAATCCGGCGACGCGGCGCAACCTGGCGCAGATCCTGGAAGACGGCGTCCATGTAGTGGGGCCTCTGGAGGGTATTCAGGCTTGCGGCGAAACGGGAATGGGGAGAATGGCGGAGCCCGATGAAATCGCATCGGCAGTGCTTGCATCGCTTTCCCCGAAAATCCTGTCCGGGAAAAAATTCCTGGTGACCGCCGGCCCCACTCTGGAAGCCATCGATCCGGTCAGGGTGATCACCAATCTGAGTTCCGGGAAAATGGGCTATGCCGTTGCGCAGGCGGCGCTTGATTCAGGCGCGCAGGTCATTCTCGTATCCGGCCCCACCTGTCTTCCTCCGCCGATCGGAGCGAAGTTCGTTCCGGTTGCGAGCGCGCGGGAAATGCGGGATGCCGTCATGGCGAATGTCGGGGGCAGCGACGTTTTCGTGAGCGTGGCTGCGGTCGCGGATTACCGGGTCGCCAATCCGAGTTCTGGCAAAATCAAGAAGGGCGGCACGCTGAAGCTGGAGCTTGAGCCCAATCCGGACATCCTTCGGGAAGTCGCAAACATGGAAAATCCGCCATTTTGCGTGGGATTCGCGGCTGAAACCGGCAATCTGGAAGAAAATGCGCTGCTCAAAATGAAAAGGAAGAACGTTCCCATGCTCGTCGGCAACCTCGCGCAAGATGCATTGGGGAGGGATGAAAGCGAGATCGTGATATTCGGTTCAGGTGGCGCGAAGCGGCTGCCTCGGGCCGCAAAGACCAGGCTTGCAGCTCAGCTGGTCGAGGAAATCGCCAGGGCAATCAGCTGAAATCACCCCTGGAGCTGGCCCGGCTTTCCAGCCATCTCTTGACGCGGTTGGCATCTCCTATCCTGGTCTGACTTCCCCAGGAATCGAGCAGAACGATCACGACGGGTTTCTCGGCAATGGTGGTGTGCATTACCAGGAAATGCCCGGCTTCGTTGATGAAGCCGGTCTTGGACAGGCCGATATGCCAGCTGTTGCTGGCCTTGTATTTCACCAGCAGGTTCGAGTTGTTGTATTCGAGGACGCGCTCGCTTCTTTTCCTGGGGAGCACGACCTTGTGGGTGGAAGTGGTCGTGTCTTGCCTGATCACGTCGTATTGGTAGGCTGCTTCAACCATTTTCACGAGGTCGGCGGCAGTGGAGACGTTTTCGCTGTGGAGGCCGGAAGAATCGACGAAATGGGTATGCTCCATGCCGAGTGCTTTGGCCTTCGCGTTCATCGCCTTGACGAAAGCAGCTATTCCGCCCGGATAGTTGTGCCCGAGCGCTGCAGCGGCGCGGTTTTCGGAAGACATGAGCGCGAGCCTGAGCATTTCGTTGCGCGTGAGCCTGGTACCGACCGGTAGCCTGGACGCAGAATGCCTGAGCGTGTCGACATCTTCATCCTCGATCTTCAGCACTTCGTCCATCGGAAGCTTGGCATCGAGTGTCACCATCGCAGTCATCAGCTTGGTGATCGAAGCGATCGGAACCACGGCATCGGTATGCTTGGCGTAAAGCTCCTCGCCGTTCTTTTCATCGTAAATCACGGCAGCATAGGATGCCAGCCGCGGGTAGGCTGCGCCGCGAGGCAAGTGCGCATTCCTGTCGTAGGATGCCTTGACGAAATGGGATTTGTGATGGTGCCGGTGGTGATGGTGGCGTGCCGCATTCGCGCTTCCCGACATCAGGAGCCCGGAAACGGCGCACAAGGCGATCAGAATTTTCATTGATTCCCCCTTCATTCAGCCTTCCGATAACCAATTACCCTGAAATATTCGATGGATGCACGACATTCTTAAACAAATTTCCGGATTTTGCAAGCCTTAGCCTGTCACGGCCTGATGAAATTTTCGCGGTAATACTTCAATTCCTCGATCGATTCGCGGATGTCGGCCAGCGCTTCGTGCTTGTTATGCTTCTTGAATCCGTCCGAAAGCTCGGGTTTCCAGCGCTTGGCAAGCTCCTTTAGGGTGCTGACGTCAAGGTTACGGTAATGGAAGTAGGCCTCAAGCGTCGGCATGGATTTGGCGAGAAAACGCCGGTCCTGACAGATGGAGTTGCCGCACATGGGGGAAGTCCCCTTGGGCACATGCGCTTCCAGAAAGGCGATCATACCGGATTCGACCGCCGCTTCGTCGAGCGAGGAGGCGCGGATTTTATCGATCAATCCGGATTTGGCATGAGTGGACTTGTTCCAGCTGTCCATGCCGTCGAGAACCGCATCGGGCTGATGCACGACGAGAACAGGGGCTTCGGCAACAATATTCAATTCCGAATCGGTCACGATCAGGGCGACTTCCAGAATCCTGTCGAGGTCGGGATTCAGGCCGCTCATTTCCATGTCGATCCAGATGAGCCGATTGCTGTCTTGTGCCATAATTGCCCCTGATAAATGTGAAATTGTGTCACATCCACTTCCTGGCGTCATCCGTATGAGTGCACAAATTTTTGAAAAAATCTTCGTTGCCGCCCTGCTGGCCTCGATCCTGCTCAAGCTTTGGCTGGCGATGCGTCATGTCCGGCATATCAGGGCAAGCCAGGACAGCATTCCCGAGGATTTCAGGGAAAGGATAACCATAGAGGATCACAGGAAGGCTGCGGGCTACACGTCTTCGAAAACGCTGGCGGGTTTTGCCTCGGACTTCGTCGAGACGCTTGCTGTATTATGGTTCACTCTGGGCGGGGGATTGAACATGCTGGAGTCCTTCTGGTCGGGGCATGTCGCAAATCCCGTTATCCAGGGCATGTTGCTGATAGCGAGCGCCGTGCTCATCCTGGAAGCGATGGGGCTGCCGGTCGCACTTTACAGCACGTTTGTCATCGAGGCCCGATACGGCTTCAACAAGATGACGCTGACGCTTTTCGTGCTCGATGCGCTCAAGAAAGGCATTCTGGGGGCTCTTTTCGGCCTTCCCCTGATTGCCTTCATTCTCTGGCTGATGGCGGAAACGGGAGTGCGCTGGTGGCTGGATGTCTGGTTTGCCTGGATGGCATTCAATCTGTTCATTCTTGCCGTTTACCCTACCTGGATTGCGCCTGTTTTCAACAAGTTCAAGCCGCTCGAGGAGTCCTCCATGAAGCAGAGGATCGAGCATCTTCTGGAAAAGTGCGGTTTCAAGTCGGACGGGCTTTTCGTGATGGACGGCTCTCGCCGGAGCAGCCATGGAAACGCCTATTTCACGGGATTCGGCAAGACCAAGCGCATCGTCTTTTTCGATACCCTGCTCGCCAATCTGGATGAGTCGGAAGTCGAGGCCGTTCTTGCCCACGAACTCGGACATTTCATGCATCGTCACGTGATCAAGCGCATCGCCTTGAGTTTCGCGCTCAGCCTCGCTTTTCTCTGGGCGCTGGGGCATGTCAGGGGCGAGGCATGGTTTTTCGATGGGCTCAATGCGGAAAATCATTCCGATGCGATGGCGCTGCTGCTCTTCTTCATGGTCGTGCCGAGCTTCACCTTCCTGCTCAAGCCCCTTCTGAGCTTCTATTCCAGGAAAAACGAATTCGAGGCGGACGCCTATGCGGCGAAGCAATCCGATGCGGAGCATCTCGCGCGTGCGCTCACCAAGCTTTATCAGGAAAGCGCGAAGACCCTCACTCCGGATCCGCTCTATTCGGTTTTTTACGATTCGCACCCGCCGGCCTCGATTCGTATAGCGCATTTGAGGAAGGCGATGCATAATTGAAAGCACTTATTTCCAGGCGAGGATGACTATGGAATGCTCTCTCGATAAAAAGAAATGCAAACCCTGCGAGGGGGGCGTCCCTCCTCTGGAAGACGCTGCCATTGCCGAATTGCTGGCTAGCCTGACGGGGTGGGAGCGAGTCGGCAGTGCGATCGGGAAAACCTACAATTTTCGTAATTATTACGAAACGATGGCTTTCGTGAACATGACGGCCTGGGTTTCCCACAAGGAAGATCATCACCCCGATCTTCATGTCGGCTACAACCAGTGCCGGGTCGAATATACCACCCATGCGATAGGCGGCCTTTCCGAGAACGATTTCATCTGCGCGGCAAAAATCGATACGCTGCTTTCCGCTTGAAGCTGCTCCAGGGACAAGTCGTTGCAGCCTACGGCAGGCAATATGCCGTGGAAATCGGGGGGGAAGCGCTCTCCTGCGTGAGAAGAGGGAAGAAAAACGATGTGGTCGTCGGCGACATCGTCGATGTCGCCGACGGGGTGATCGAATCGATCGCCCCGCGCGCCTCTCTGCTTTATCGCAGCGATGCCTATCGCGAGAAGCGCATCGCTGCCAATCTCACCCAAGTCATCTTCGTTCTGGCTGGCGTTCCGACATTCAGCGAGGAGCTTCTGAATTGCTGCCTGATCGCGGCAGAGGACCAGGGTTTGAAGTCCCTGATCCTGCTCAACAAGGCCGACATGCTCGAACCGACCAGGGAGGCGCTGAAATCTCTCGATTTATACGAGCGGCTCGGCTACCCGGTTCTCGTCCTTTCCGCAAAGCAGGATGTCACGCCGCTGGTTTCGCGGCTCGATGGGGAAACCAGCGTGTTCGTCGGGCAGTCCGGGATGGGAAAGTCGACCCTCATCAATGCGCTGATCCCGGAGGCTGCGAGGGAAACCGGGGAAATATCGTCCGCGCTCGATTCGGGAAGGCATACCACTACCCATGCGAGGCTCTTCCACCTCTCGGGGAACAGTCACATCGTCGATTCGCCAGGGCTGCAGGAATTCGGTTTGCATCACCTCGGTCAGGAGCGGGTCGCCCACGCGTTCGTCGAGTTCAGGCCATATCTGGGCCATTGCCGATTCAGGAATTGCAGGCACCTCGCAGAGCCGGGGTGCGCAGTGACATCCGCTTTCGAATCGGGAAAAATAGATAAAAGGCGAATCGAAATCTACGGAAGGCTCGCCGCCCGATTTCATTTGCCGAAATACAGGAAGGGACTCAGCGACAGGTAAAGGATGGCTGCCATGGCGGCAAGGTAGGCGAGGAAGCGGAACGGATGATTCTTTGCCGAATCGAGCAGGGTTTGCTGCTCGCCACGGCTTTTGAGGCTTTCGTACTCGCTTCTGGCGCGCTTCGCCCGTTCGAACTGGTAGCCGTCGATCAGCGCCTTAGCTTCGGGAAGCCGATCGCTGTCCTGGAGCCAGAGCGCGGCAGGCGAGATGCCGAGGAAGCTCGCCGGCACTTCGTAATAGTCGATGCCGCCATCATCCAGCAGCTTCCGGACTTCTTCAGCTTCGTCGTCCGGAACGCCTCCGAGCATGAACAGCCTGCATGGGCTCACTTTTTCGCCGGACTCAGGATGCCCATCAGCTGGTCGCGCAGGGAGCGCATCAGGGCGAGCTCGCTTTTTTCGACCGAATAGGAGGTGCCGCGCCCCCAGTCTCCGTACAGGGCCCCTACGGGGTGATTGTTGAACGACATCGGAAGCAGGACAAAGGACTGCACGTCCGTCAGGGCGGTGCCGAACCAGGCGGGGAGCTTTTCCGAAATCTTGGGATCGGCAACATCCTCGATGAAGATGTCCGCATTGTTTTGCAGGGCGAGGCGGAACAGGTCCGGAACGGCGGATTCGGGAAGAACCAGCTTGGGCAGCACTTCCGGCATCCCGTGCCCGAATCCGACGCGCCCCTTCAAGGTGTCGCCATCGCGCAAAATGGCGACAACCCGGTTGAATCCCATGCTCAGATAAAGCGTCTCCAGGGCAAGATTCAGTGCGTTCCCGAAGGAGAGCCCTTCCTTCAATGCGCTGGAAAAGCCTTCCAGGCCGGAAGCAAGGCGATCTCCGGCGTTTTCCGGCTTGCCTTCGGTCCAGGACTCCCCTTCTTCCAGCAGCGCGGTTTCCCTGGCGTGGGAGACGGCTGACTCAACCGATTCAGAAATGGCTTCCAGCGGCACGAGCAGGGCGTCCCCGTATTTTCCGACCAGCTTGTCGAGGCCGGACTTGCCTTCTGCGGCCATGGCTGCGGCCTCGCCGGAAAAGCTCGCCACAAGGTTGATCCATTCGGCGGAACCGGGGATGCTGGGGGCGATGGCATCCTTCGGACGTGCCATGCTGTTTGCGATCTTTGCCGGGAGGCGCCAGCGCTTGGCCGATTCCTGTGCGATTTCGTCCAGGGAAATGCCGATCACCTTTTTCGCCGCCTCGTTTTCGGCGTCGAGCTGTCCGTCGGCGAGCTTTGCTATTTCATCCCATTCTTCCGGGAAATAGAATGCAACCAGAAGCCGGCCCAAATGATGCATGAGCGCGCAGACGACCACTTCCTCGGCATCCCTCAGGTTGGACTTGGATGCGATTCCATGGGCGATGCTGCCGGCGAGGAGGGATTTCGCCATTTCCGCTTTCGCCGTGGGCGAATCCGGGACCGAAGCGGACAGGGTGTCCATCAATCGCACGCTCAGGGCAAGATGCCCGATGGCATCTACTCCGAGAACCAGCACGGCCTTGGTGATGGTGGTGATTTCACCTCCCAGCGCGGAATACATGGCAGAATTGGCCAGCCGGATCACTTTTTGCGTCAGTGCGAAATCGCTCAGAATGGCCGTGGTCAGCTCCGAAGCATTGCGGTCTTCGTCGTGCATGGCCTCGGCGATTTCCTGGGCAGCGCTTGAAAGCGCCGGGAAGTCGCCCTTTTCGCTCATGCGCTTCCACAACAGATCGAAAAAGCCGGAGCGGCCTTTTCCCAGTCGCGAGATCAGGGTATTTTCAGTCATTGCTTATGGGCTTGGGTTTTCCTGGTTGGCTTGTCGCATGCATTATAGTCAGGCGTTCCTTAATTTTTCCTGAAAATCGGCGCCGTTCACGGGCCTCCCCTTGAGATATCCCTGAATCAGGTCGCAACCGCGGGAAGCCAGGAATTCGAGCTGCTCCTCATGTTCGACGCCTTCCGCCACGACGGCAAGGTCGAGTCCTTTTGCAAGGCTCAAAACCGCCGATATGATCGCCACGTCTTCCTTGCGGTGGGGCAGTTCGTCGACGAAAGACTTGTCGATCTTGAGTACGGAAAGAGGAAACTTCTTGAGATAGGCGAGCGATGAATAGCCGGTTCCGAAATCGTCGATGGCGATCTTGACGCCGCATGAGCGCAGTTCATTCAGGGTCTCTCCCGATCTTTCCGGGTCACTCATCAGGACGCCTTCAGTGATCTCCAGCATCAGGCTGGAAGGGGCGAGTCCCGATTCGTCGAGCGCGCCCTTGATCGATTCCAGCAATCCTTCCTGCCTGAACTGCCGGGGGGATACATTGACCGAAATGTAAAACTCCGGATGTCCCTCCGATTGCCATAGCTTCGCCTGATGACAGGCCATGCGCAACGCCCATCTCCCCAGAAGCTCGATGAGCCCGGTGCTTTCTGCGATGGGAATGAAAACTGCGGGGGAAATCGTTCCTCTTTCCGGATTTTCCCAGCGCATCAGGGTTTCCGCACCCTTCAGCTTGCCGGAAGCGGCGCAGAATATGGGCTGATAGTGGAGCAGGAACTCGCCGTTGCGGATGCCTTCGTGCATCGCCGATTCCAGCGAAACATCGGTGGTTTCCGGATTGACGGTTTTGTCGTAGAGCCGCCAGCAGTTCCCGCCGAGGTTCTTTGCGCTGTACATGGCCATTTCGGCGTGCTTGAAAAGCGAAACGGGATCATGGCCATGGTCGGGGTGAATCGCGGTGCCTATGCTCGCGCTGATGTAAATGTCTTTGTTCTGGATGCGGAAAGGGCGCTGCATCGCGGTCAAAACTTTTTTCACGACGATCTCGGCTTCCTTTTCCTGTCTGACTCCGTTCAGGACGAATGCGAATTCGTCGCCGCCGATTCTTGCCAGCGTGTCGGTTTCCCTGACTAGCGTTTTCAATCTTTCTGCAACCGCCTGGATCAGCTCGTCTCCTCCTGCATGATCCAGCGAATCGTTGATCTTCTTGAAGCTGTCGAGATCGAGAAGCTGCAGCGCCAGGCCGGGCTGCTGATGTCTTTGCACGGCAGAGATGCCGACCTTGATGCGGTCATTGAGGAGCAGTCGGTTGGGGAGATCGGTCAGCGGATCATGGGTGGCGAGATGGGAAATCCTGCTTTGATCTTCTTGCCAGTGCGAGACATCGAACGCGATCAGAACGAATTCCGGGGGAGAAAGATCGGGCACCTGAATCAGGTGGCAATCCACCCACACCGGCGCGCCCTTTCTCAGCAGCCGGCAGACGAAAGACTGCTTCCGCTCCAGGAACAAGGCCGATTCCATCGCTTTCTCGATCCTGTTCGCGTCTTCCGGATGGATCAGGCTGGAGAAGGGTTCCCCAACCAGGGTGCGCGAATCGTCGAGAAAGGATACGGATTCGACGTCGCGAATGATGCCTTGCGAATCGAGCCGAACGGCAAAATCCGCGAGGCTGCAACCGGGCCCGATCAGGCGCATTGAGTCAACCATGTCGTCAGCCGATCAGGTTGGCGATGGTAAGCAGCAGGATCAGAAGCAGCCAGAGCAGCAGGCTTCTCCAGATGAGTCCGACTGCGCTTTGCATGTAGGCGCTGTCCGCTTCGTCTCCCAGGCCCATGGGCGGCCTGAATTGCTGCAGGCCGTTTTCCGGCAATGCCTCGCCGAGCCTCACGCCAAGGGCTCCTGCGCCGCTGGAGAGCAGTATGCCGTGAGCGACCGGGCGCCAGGAAGCGGCTTGCGTTCTCCAGCAGTAAAGCGCGTCCTCGAAGTCGCCCACGATGGCGAAGCTCAGTGCCGTGAGGCGGGCGGGGATCCAGTCGATGATTTCGAAAGCCTGGGCCGCAAATTTCCCGAGTTCGCCAACTTCTTCCGGATAGCGGTTCCATTCTTCATTAAGCGCTGTCGAGAGGCGGTAAAGCACCGCGCCCATCGGACCCAGCAGGGCGTAGAAAAAGATCACCCCGAAAACATAGGCATGAGAATAGACCAGACCCTGCTCGATCGAAACTCGCGAAATTTCCTCGGCGTTGAATTCTGCGGCCGAAGCGCCTCGCCACAGGCCGAGCAATTCCCTGGCCTTTTGCAGGTCGCCGCTTTTCAATGACTTGTCGATTGCGGTGTACGCATGGCTGAATTGCCTGAATCCCATGGTCAAGTACAGCACAAACACATTCCAGGCCCAGCCGAGGGTCGGGCTGAGCTTGTGGAGCAGCAGGGAGGCGGCCCCGACCGCGAGAGTCAGCGGGATCGCTGCGGTCATCCAGGCAAGGATGCCGTGGCGGGCTTCTCCCGTCGTGAAGTGCTTCCTGAGCCAGTCGAAATAGCCCAGCATGAAAGCCAGCGTTTTGCCGTTGAAAGGCCTCACCTGTTCCAGCAAAAGCGCCACGATCAGTGAAAAAAACGTCATTTACTCGCTTTCCACCGGCTCGGCCCTCACGCCTTCGAGGGCCTCCCGGAGGGTGTCTTCGCTCATGTCATTGAGGCATTTGGACAGCATTTCTGCGGACTCGTACATGTCCGGTGGCAGTTTTTTCGTGTCGAGGTTGGCGACGAAGACGGCAGCCGAACCTGCGACTCTGAGGAGGCTGCGCCGCTCGTTCATCAGCATTTCGATTTCCGAGCGCAGCATCGAAATCTCCTGTTCATGCAAGACATGCGTCATGGCATACTCCTTTCGAAAGTCCATTCTACCGTAAAAAGGGTTCGATCTATACGCTGCCGGCGGCGACAGCCGTCATGTTGACGATCCTGCGCACGGTTGCGGTAGGGGTCAGGATATGGGCGGGTTTGGCGCAGCCCAGAAGGATCGGCCCTACCGTGATCCCGCCGCCTGCCTCCATCTTGAGCAGGTTGAAGGCGATGTTTGCCGCGTCGAGATTGGGCATGATCAGCAAATTTGCCTCGCCATGGAGTTTCGATGTCTTGAAATGCTGCTGTCTGATTTCTTCCGAAAGCGCGGCGTCGGAATGCATTTCCCCTTCGATTTCGAGGTCCGGGGCGATTTTCCTGATCATGGCCAGTGCCTGGCGCATTTTTCCCGACGAGGGGGTGTTGGCGCTACCGAAATTCGAGTGGGAAAGCAGGGCGACTTTGGGCGTCATGCCGAAGTGCCTGACCTGATCTGCGGCAAGCAGGGTCATGTCGGCGATCTGCTGCACGTCCGGATCAGGGTTCACATAAGTATCGCAAACGAAAAGGTTGCCAGTGTCGAGCAGGAGCAGGTTCATGGCGGCGAACGTGTGCGCCCCGGGTTTGAGTCCGATCAGCAACCTGATGCGGTCGAGGTGCCATGCATAGCTTCCGTGGAGGCCGCAGAGCATCGCATCCACGCTGCCTTCGTTCAGCAGGTGGGCCGCATGCCCCGTTGCATCCTGTCCGGGAAGCGTGACTTCAAAATCGGCATTGGCCCGGATGCGCAGGCCCAGACGCGCAATTGCCGCTTCGATGGCTTCCGGCCGGCCTGCAAGGACCGGTCTTGCGAGTCCTTCGTCGACGACGGTCTGAACGGCCTGCAAAACGCGGTCATCCTCTCCTTCGGCATAGATCACGCGCTTCTTGCTGGATTTGGCCGCAGCGAACACGGGTTTCATGACCAGGGCCGACTGGTAAATGAAGCGCGACAGGTGTTCCCTGTAGGCGTCTAAATCGCGAATCGGCCTAGTGGCGATGCCGCTGTCCATGGCCGCTTTGGCCACTGCAGGCGCGATTCTCATGATCAGTCTCGGGTCGAATGGCTTCGGAATCAGGTAGTCCCTGCCGAAAGCCGGCAGTTCTCCCCCATAGGCCATCGCGGCAGCATCCGAATGTTCGGCGTGGGCGAGTTCGGCAATGGCGTAAACCGCCGCCTTCTTCATCGCTTCGTCGATGGAAGTCGCGCCAACGTCGAGGGCCCCCCTGAAAATGAAGGGAAAGCAGAGCGCGTTGTTGACCTGATTGGGATAGTCGGAGCGGCCGGTTGCGATCACGACATCGGGCCTCGCCTTTTTGGCAATTGCGGGATGGATCTCGGGTTCAGGGTTGGCGAGCGCCAGAACGAGGGGATTTTCCGCCATTTTTTCGACCATTTCCGGCTTCAGCACGCCTCCTGCGGAAAGACCGAGAAAAATGTCCGCGCCGCCAATCACTTCGCTCAAACTTCTGGCATCGGTCGGTTTCGCATAGCGCGCCTTGTTGGGGTCCATCTCCTCGGCCCGGCCTTCATAGACCACGCCCTTGATGTCGGTGACAACGATGTTTTCCATGGCAAGTCCAAGGCTCACCAGCATGTCGAGGCAGGCGAGCGCGGCAGCGCCCGCCCCAGAGACGACGAGCTTCACATCGGCGATATTCTTGCCTACCACCTTGAGCCCGTTGATGACTGCGGCCCCGACGATGATCGCAGTGCCGTGCTGATCGTCGTGAAAGACCGGGATTTTCATTCTTTCGCGCAGTTTCTTTTCGATTTCGAAGCATTCCGGCGCCTTGATATCTTCGAGATTGATCCCGCCGAAGGTCGGTTCCAGGCTGGCGATGATTTCGACCAGCTTGTCCGGGTTGCGTTCGTCGATTTCGAGGTCGAACACGTCGATTCCGGCGAATTTCTTGAACAGGACCCCTTTGCCTTCCATCACGGGCTTTGCCGCGAGCGGACCGATCGCGCCAAGGCCCAGCACTGCCGTGCCGTTGGTGATGACCGCGACGAGGTTTCCCCTCGCCGTCAAGTTGAATGCTTCTTCGGGGTTTTCCGCAATGGCTTCGCATACCGCGGCAACTCCCGGAGTGTAGGCAAGGCCGAGATCGCTCTGGTTGGTGAGTCCCTTGGACGGGACGACGGCTATTTTTCCGGGTTGCGGCAAGCGGTGATATTCGAGCGCATTCCTGCGCAACTGTTCGTCCATGGGTGCTCCGTTGAGTATTGCTGGAAAAATGGATTATGAATCAATCGGTATCCGAATGAAGAGGCTGCTGCGGCCCGAGCAGCCGCACTTCCCTTTGCGGGAAGGGTATTTCGATGCCGTTTTTCTTGAATTCGCGCCAGATTTCGAGGTTGATGTCCGAACTCAGTCCCAGCCGGCCTTCTTCGAGATCGGCGATCCAGAACCCGAGTTCGAGGTCGATGCCGCTGTCGGCGAAGTCCTTGAGATACACGCGGGGCTCGGGATCCTTGAGCACGCGCTTATGATGCTTCGCCGCGTCTGCCATGATTTTCATGGCAAGCTCGAGATCGCTTGAATAGCCGACCTGAACGGTGACCGAGAGCCACACCTTCCTGTCGGTATAAGTATGGTTGACCACGGTCGAAGTGATCAGGGTATCGTTCGGGATCAATGCCTCGGTGCCGTTGGGGCTTTTCAGGACGACATATCTTGTAGTGAGCTTGGTGAGCACCCCCATTTTGTCTTCGATGCTGACGACGTCGTTGATGTGGATGGACCGGTCGAGCAGGATGATGAATCCGCTCACGTAATTGCTCGCGATTTTCTGCAGGCCGAGGCCGAGGCCGACGCCGAGCGCTCCCCCGAACATCGAAAGCGCGGTCATGTCGATCCCGGCGGCAGAAAGAGCGGCGATGGCGGCGATCACGATGAAAAGCGTTCGGGTGACTTTGGAAAGCATGACCCTGAGGTTCATGTCCATGAGATCGGTTCCCATGATCCGCTTTTCGATGGCGCGGCTTGCCCAGAGCGAAACCAGGAAGCTCGTCGCGACAACGACCAGCGCCTGCAGGACCAGGAGCACCGAAATGCGTTGCTTGCCGAAGCTGAAACTGATCTCGTCCAGGGATTCGACGATGTCCTGGGATAGGCCGGATATGTGCAGCGCGAGAACGATCCAGATCAGCCATGCGATGGCCCTTTCCAAGGACTGGATCCACGCTTTCTGGGTGAAAATCGTCTGCAGCATGTAAACCAGGACGCGAATGACGGCGAGCGCAATCAGCATCTGCGTGGCGATGTCGAGCAGGTCTGTCGCGTGATGAGGATACCTGAGTACGGCCTTGCCGATCAGCGCGAAGGCGAGCGCCGCGAGCGGGAAGACGAGCCTTTTCGCATCTTCCGTGCCGATTTTGGGGGAGGCGAGACGAGAGGAAATCCAGGCCGCGAAGAGGCAAACGGCGATGACGATCCCCTGCAGCAAGGATTCCGGGCGCCCCGCTACAAGCTGTGCTAGATTGTCCACGGTACCCTGGGCATCATTCCAGATGCGGGGAAATTTCCCGGATCAGGAAGTCATGAAAATGCTTCATGCCGTCTTCCATCGGGGATTGGTAGGGGCCGGATTCCGTGCTTCCGGAATGGTAAAGCGCCTTGCGGCCTTCAGTCATTTTCCTGCAGATGACGGCATCTTCCACCGCCGTTTCCTGGTAGGCCGCTTTTTCTGCTTCGACGAGATCCCGCTCGAAGAGCGCGATATCTTCGGGATAGTAGAATTCCACGATGTTCGTGCAATGGTCGGGGCCTCGCGGCACGACGGTGCTGACCACGAGGACATGGGGATACCATTCGATCATGATGTTGGGGTAATACACGACCCAGATCGCGCCGCGCGGAAACTCCCTGCCATGATCGTATTTCAGCAGGAGTTCCTGCCAGTTCCGGTAGACGGGACTGCCGGCTCTCACTTTCGCATATCTTGCGCCGACTACCTGGACGCTGTACCAGTCGCCGAATTCCCAGGTCAGTGCGTCGCAGTCGACGAAGCTGTCGAGGCCGGGATGACAGGGAGCGACGTGGTAATCCTCAAGATAGACCTCGATGAAGGTTTTCCAGTTGCAGTCGTATTCGTCGATCTGAACCCTGTCGAAGACATGATTCGAGAAGTCGATGTCCTTGAAGCAGGAAAAACTGGCCAGATCCCGCTTGACGTCGCGTTTTCCCGAGAACAGCAGGCCGTTCCAGTTCGAAAGCGCCGCCTTGCCGAGATCGAGACAGGGATTTTCCGGAAAATGGGGCGCTCCGATGAGCTTGCCTTCCAGATCGTAAGTCCAGCGATGGAGCGGGCAGACGATGTTCCTGGCGTTTCCCCTGCCTTCGAGCATGGTCGCCTGGCGGTGGCGGCAGATGTTGCTCAGAAGCTCCACGCCTTTCTCGTTTCTGAGCAGAAGCCTGGCATTGTCCATCCAGTCGAGGGTATGGAAGTCGCCGATGTTCGGCACCATCAGTTCGTGCCCGACATAGCCCGGACCGCTGTCGAAAATCAGACGCTTCTCCAGGTCGGCCACTTCCCGGCTGCAGTACCAGTCCACCGGCAAAGGCGCAAGTCCAGCCGAAACATCGATAGCATCGGACATTATCGCTTCCTCATGAAACTTGTGGTTAAACGTTATATTTTTTATGAAATCCGGGAAAAGAGCAATATTTCTTTCGCGATGGTAGTGTCTCAGTTTGAATTTAATATTTCTAACGGAGTCCAACTTGCAGCACTGCGTAAAGAAATGCCGAAATTATCCGAAAGTGCAGCAGGGTGCGATTTTTGCTTGTAATTGCGGGAAAGGTAGATAGTGGCATATTTGGTTCAAATGATTTGACGAGATTCGGTTTTGTATATACAGTGGGAACATGTATGCGCTGGTTATTTCTCCCGAAATTATTCAGAAGCTTCAACAGAAGCATGGGGTATCGCGCAGAGAAATTGAACAGTGCTTTGAAAATAGGGTTGGCATATATCTTGAAGACCCACGCGAAGAGCATAGAACCGACCCTCCCACCCAATGGTTTGTCGCTCCTACAAACCAGAACCGAATATTGAAGGTTATTTTTGTTTTCTTGAATGGAAACATTTACATCAAGTCCGCTTATGATGCAAATCACCGTGTTATTGAAATTTATGAGAAATACGGAAAATAAAGCGGTATGAAAGGAGTTTAGCATGAGCGCAAAAGACAAGATTTTAGGAACAGATGAAGCTTGGGAATCCGAAGAGTTAGGGGCTGATGAGAAATATGTTAAGGTTGCTAGCAAGGAGACGGCTTGTCAAATCGATGACGCCCTTGGGCTGCAAATGATCTCCATTCGCCTTGAGAAAGGACTCATTGAGTCCTTTAAGATGCTTGGTGCTTTTCATGGGATTGGCTATCAGCCATTGATGAGGGATGCTCTTAAGCGCTTTGCCGATGCGGAAATGAAGGCTATTGTTTCTGGTATGGTTGATTCGCAACTAAAGCAACAATCTAAAAAATTTCAATCATCTGAAAATCCGAATTGCAAAGAGCAAAAGGTTGCATGATGATTAAGAAGAGAACCCGCCAAAGTGGGTTCTCTTTTTCTTGTAAGTTCCTCGCTTCTTCGGTTCATCTTCTTTGACCAGGGAAGCAATCTCTTCCAGAGTCCAAACATGATTCGAAATTCCGGCTTCCATGGCCGGGGTAACACGAAGAGTCTTATGAATCCTTCCGAAATTGTAGTACGTGAAATGCAGCGCTTCGACGCATTCAAGGTTTTCGATCTTCTTGCTGAATCCATTCGTTAAGACGGGTAAGGCGCCTTCAAATTAAGACTTGCCGCGATTGACCGGGATGCTTCGATTAGGCTATTTTTACGGTTTAGGAAAGTTTCATGAGCAAACAGGAAAAATCTCCCGAGAATTTCGAAGCGGCGCTGCTTGAGCTCGAATCCATCGTGGCGACAATGGAGGCAGGGCAGTTGACGCTGGAAGCGTCCCTTTCCGCGTACAAGCGCGGCGCTTTCCTGCTCCAGTATTGCCAGGAAGCGCTCAAGGATGCGGAGCAGCAGGTCTCGATCCTGGAAGGCGGCACCCTCAAGAACTGGTCTGCCGATGACAAATGACGATTTCCAGTCCTGGGTGCAGGCGCACCAGGCGCTGATCGAATCCGCGCTTCAGGACTGCCTGCCGCAGGCCGGCGTTGCTCCAGCGCGGCTTCATGGTGCTATGCGCTATGCGGTTCTGGGAGGAGGAAAGCGGGTTCGCCCGCTGCTCGCGTATGCTTCGGGGGAACTGTCCGGTGCAGACCTGGGGCGAGTCACGCGCGCCGCCTGCGCAGTCGAATTGATTCATGCCTATTCCCTGGTTCACGACGACCTGCCCTGCATGGACGACGACGTGCTGCGCAGGGGAAAGCCGACCTGCCATGTCGAATACGACGAAGCCACGGCCCTGCTCGTCGGCGACAGCCTGCAGTCGCTGGCATTCGAAATGCTGGCTCATCCCGGCCTTTCGGGCGATAGCGGCGTCCAGGTGGCAATGATCCGCCTGCTTGCCGAGGCATCCGGATCGAAAGGGATGGCGGGCGGACAGGCCATCGATCTTGAAAGCACCGGGAAAACCCTGGAGCTGCCCGAACTCGAGAGCATGCATATCAGAAAGACCGGGGAGCTCATCAGGGCGTCTGTCGTGCTCGGGGCGCGCTGTGGCGAAATCGACGAAGCCGGACTCGGGCAGCTCGACCGTTTCGCAAAATCGATCGGCCTCGCCTTTCAGGTCGTCGACGATGTGCTCGATGCGGAATCTTCCACGGCAACGCTGGGCAAGACCGCGGGAAAGGACAGCAAGGACAACAAGCCCACTTACGTTTCCCTGCTCGGGGCAAGGCAGGCGAAGGAGATGGCGCGGGAGCTCTACGATTCCGCGCTTTCTGCCCTGGCAGGATTCGGGGAGCGTGCCGACCGATTGCGGCAGATGGCGGATTTCGTGGTTCAGAGGCAATTCTGATGCATCCGCTTCTCGACAGAATCGATTCCCCGGAAGACTTGCGCGCGCTGGACAGGAAATCCCTGGGGAAGCTCGCGGAGGAATTGCGTCAATACATCATCGAGTCCGTTTGCCAAACGGGCGGGCACCTTTCTTCCAATCTCGGCACCATCGAACTCACCATCGCGCTGCATTATGTATTCAATACGCCTTACGACAGGGTCGTGTGGGATGTCGGGCATCAGACCTATGCGCACAAGATACTGACGGGAAGGCGCGAGGCGATGAGCGGCTTGAGGATGAAAGGCGGCATCTCGGGTTTTCCGAAAAGAAGCGAGAGCGAATACGATGCCTTCGGCACAGCCCATTCCAGCACATCGATCAGCGCGGCATTGGGGATGGCGGTAGCTGCCAAGCTCGAAGGGATGCAGCGGCGCGCCGTTGCGGTGATCGGGGATGGCGCGATGACGGGAGGCATGGCATTCGAGGCGCTCAACAATGCGGGGGCGATGGATGCCAACCTGCTCGTTGTCCTCAACGACAACGAGATGTCCATTTCGAAGAATGTGGGGGCGCTCGACAACTATCTCGCAAGAATACTTTCCGGCAGCATATATTCGGCTGCGAGGCGCGCCAGCGAGAAGGTGCTGAGAGTCGTCCCCCCGGTGCTGGAACTGGCGAAAAGGGCCGAGGAGCATGTCAAGGGAATGGTGACTCCGGGAACGCTTTTCGAGGAATTCGGATTCAACTACATCGGCCCCATCGACGGGCATGACCTTGAAGCGCTGGTGTCGACCCTGTCCAACGTCAAGAAGCTCCAGGGGCCGCAGTTCCTGCATGTCGTCACGAAAAAGGGGAAAGGCTACAGCCTGGCCGAGGATGATCCCATACTTTATCACGGCGTCGGGAAGTTCGATTCCAGGAGCGGGATACTCGGCGCCGCCCCCAGGAAGCCGAGCTACACGGAAGTTTTCGGGCAATGGCTGTGCGACATGGCCGAGCAGGACGAAAGGCTTGTCGGCATCACCCCTGCGATGCGGGAAGGGTCGGGAATGGTCGAGTTTTCGGAGCGCTTCCCGGATCGTTACTTCGATGTCGGAATAGCCGAGCAGCATGCGCTCACTTTCGCCGCTGGCCTTGCATGCGATGGAGTGAAGCCTGTCGTTGCGATTTATTCTACTTTCTTGCAACGGGCCTACGACCAGCTGATCCACGACATCGCGATCCAGAACCTGCCGGTGGTTTTCGCCATAGACAGGGCGGGTCTCGTCGGTGCGGACGGACCGACCCATGCCGGCAGCTTCGATCTATCCTTCCTGCGCTGCATTCCCAATATGACGGTGATGGCGGCATCAAACGAGAACGAGCTGAGGCAGATGCTCTATACCGCATTTGCCATGAATGCGCCTGTTGCGGTGCGCTATCCGCGGGGGCAGGGACCCGGAAAAAATATCGAGGCGGAAATGCAGGCCATCGAAATCGGGCGAGGCATTGTCCTGCGTGATGGCGAAAAGGTCGCGCTGCTTGCTTTCGGGAGCATGGTTGAACCCTCTCTCAAGGCGGGTGTCGAACTGGGCGGGACAGTAATCAACATGCGCTTTGTCAAGCCGCTTGACGAAAAACTGGTTCTCGAACTTGCCGGAACCCACGAACTTCTGGTGACAGTGGAGGAGAACGCCGTCATGGGCGGGGCGGGAAGCGCAGTTTCGGAATGCCTGAACCGCCACTGCAAGACTGTTCCTGTTCTCCATCTGGGACTCCCGGACAGCTACATCGAGCAGGGAGATCCTGCCGGATTGCTCGCGGAATGTCTGCTCGATGGCGAAGGCATTCTCTATGCGATCAGGGAGCGGCTTGCATCGACCCGTTAATCCGAGCGGTTTACTCGGGAATGCCCGGCGGCTATAATTTCGGCATGGGCCAGAATGGAAGGAATGAAGTGAATTCAGCAGAAAACATCCCTGACGTGCAGAGCACCGAGGATCTGAGGCACCTCGCCATAGACCGGGTCGGCATCAAGTCGATCAGGCATCCGGTGAAGGTGGCGGACAAGAGCGGGGGGGTGCAGCATACCGTTGCGATCTTCAACATGTACGTCCATCTTCCCCACAATTTCAAGGGGACGCACATGTCGCGCTTCGTCGAGATACTGAACGGCAGGGAGCGCGAAATCTCGGTCGAATCCTTCGAGAGCATGCTGCGCCAGATGGTCGAGAAGCTTGAGGCCGAATCCGGCTATATCGAAATGAATTTTCCCTATTTCGTCAACAAGGCCGCTCCCATCTCCGGGGTGATGAGCCTGCTGGATTACGACGTCACCTTCATCGGCGAGATAGAGAAAGGCGAATACCGCTTCAAGATGAAGGTGATGGTTCCCGTCACCAGTCTTTGCCCGTGCTCGAAAAAGATATCGGATTACGGTGCGCACAACCAGAGATCCCATGTGACCGTGACGGCCTGCACGAACGATTTCGTCTGGATCGAGGACATCGTGGGTATCGTGGAGGGGCAGGCGTCCTGCGAGCTTTACGGGCTTCTGAAGCGGCCGGACGAGAAATATGTCACCGAGCGCGCTTACGACAACCCGAAATTCGTCGAAGACATGGTGCGGGATGTCGCTGCAGTGCTGAACCGGGACGCCAGGATCAACGGATATACTGTCGAATCCGAGAATTTCGAGTCGATCCACAATCATTCGGCCTACGCTCTCATCGAGCGTGATAAAACCAAGGACTGAAATTTTCCTCCTTTCCCGCCCATGCTGCAGGAATTGCGTGGTGCCGGTCACCCTGCCCACCTCGTTTTTCGGTTCCCTTGCCGACGCAGTCAGGAGACACAGGCTCAGGAGGACGTGAATCTGTGCTATCTTTGTCGAATGGGAGGGGCGGCAAATGGCGATGTTTGCTCACGAAGACAGGCTAGGCGAAATTCACCAGAACGTTTCGCTTGGCAGGAAAATCGATTCGATCTACAGCACCCTGAAAACGGCTTTCCCCTTCATTTCAAGGGTGGCCGCCGCGCTGTACGACCCCAAGAGCGACATGCTGAAGACATTCGTGTGCAGCGGCGATGAAACAAATCCCCTTGTCAACTATCAGGCGAAGCTTGCCGATGCGCCCTCTCTCGCAGAAATTCTGGAGAAAGGCCGTCCGCGCGTCGTCGACGACCTTGCCCTTTTCTCGGCGGGTGAGCACGAGCATACCCGGCGCATCGAGGGAGAGCGCCATGTTTCGAGCTATACCATGCCGATGTATGTGCGTGGCGTATTTTTCGGCTTCATTTTTTTCAATTCGCGGCAACTCGCCCCCTTTACCGAGGAAGTGCTGAGCCGGATCGACCCCTTTGGGCATTTGATCGCGTTGACCATTATTTCCGAGCTTTCGACCGCCCAGACCCTGCTTGCCACGGTCAAGACCGCAAGGGACATGGCGCATTTGCGGGATGAGGAAACCGGCGCGCATCAGGATAGGATGTCGCGCTATGCCAGATTGATCGCCAGGAAGCTTGCTCCGGAATACGGCTTCTCCGACGAATATATCGAGGATGTCTTCATTTTTTCGCCCTTGCACGATATCGGGAAAATGGGGGTTCCGGACCAGATATTGCTCAAGACGGGGCGCCTCAATGAAGCGGAATATTTCCAGATGAAAACCCATACCACCAAGGGCAGGCAGATCATAGACCGCATGGTCGAGAATTTCGAGCTGGGTCGGGTCAATTATGTCGGGATCATGCGCAACATCGCCGAATTCCATCACGAGGCCATGGACGGCAGCGGTTATCCGATGGGAAGGAAAGGGGATGAGATTCCCATCGAGGCCAGAATCGTGGCGGTTGCAGATATTTTCGATGCTCTGACCAGCAGGCGGCCCTACAAGGATCCCTGGAGCAATGACGAGGCCTTTGCCATGCTGCGTCAATGGAGCGGGATCAAGCTGGATCCCGCATGCGTATCGGCTTTCGTCGATTCCAGAGCGGAGATAGAGGAAATACAGCGCCAGTTCGCCGAGAACAGCTTCGGCTGACGCTTTCAGTGCGCAAGCTTCTGCTCCGAACTGACTTCCCCCGCGCGCTTCAAGGCGAATTCGGTCAGGATGGGACCGACAGTTTCGAGTATGGCGACCGAGCCCAGGACGATGGCGGAGAGTTCCCTGGAAAACTCGGGATACAGATGGGCAGTCTCTTCGGTGAGTCCGATCGCAAGCCCGGCCATGGGCACGAGCGTCAGCCCGAGGAGCGCCGACTGTCGGGTCGATAGCGACGAGAAGGGGGTCAGGACGAGGAGCCCGGCCGCCTTTCCAATGAACCGGATGCCGACGAAAGCGAGCGCCGCCCAGCCCACCGAGGCGAGTTCCTTCAGATGGAGGTTGGCGCCTGCGATGACGAAGAGCAGCACGAAAAATATCTCACCGCCGTGGCCGAATTCGATTTCCATGAGGTCATTCCGGATGTCGAGATTGCGCGCCATGATGCCGAGCGCAAGCAAGGTGAGGAGACTGGAGCAACTGAGCAGCTTCGACAGCCCGATAGCGGAAATGATCAGCCCGACGAGCAGGGCGAATTGCAGGTTTTCATTCCTTCCCAGAAGACGGGCGATCCGGATGCAGGCATGGGCCAGCAGCCAGGCGAGGACGAGCGAGGCCAGGGCCTGGTAGAGGGGTTGCAGCAGGATCGTGGCCCAGTCTGCCTGCTGCTTGTAATGCAGGAACGGGAGCAGCATCGTGTAGGCGAAAAAGGCAAGCACGTTGTTGATGGCGACATGGTTCAATGCCCGTCTGGTCACAGGACCTTCGGCCTTGAATTCCCGCACCACGAGCAGAACCACGGCAGGGGACGAGGAAATCCCGATTGCGGCGGCAAGGGCGGCATGGAGCTTCCCGACCTGGAACAGCCCCAGCACGAAAAAGATCAGGAAGAAGGAGAAAGAAGCTTCGGCAAGGCTGGAAAGAATCAGTATCCTGTCGCCGCGCAATGCCTTGAAGTCGAGCTGCATGCCGAGCTGGAACAGGATGAGGCCGAGCGCGATGTCGGTGAAGAGCTTCGCGTCGGCGAGCATGTTCGCATCGAGCAGGCCGAGCATGCTGGGGCCGAGAATGAGCCCGGTTGCGACGAATCCGGTGATTCTCGGCAGGAAGCTGGTGCGCTGGGCGAACTCTCCTCCAACGATGCCGACGAGCAAAATGGCGCCGAAAAGCAGAAAATTGTTCCCCGTCATGGGCCATTGGGGCAGGAAGCTGAATTGCAATTGAATGATCTTCTGAAAGGCGATGCCATCCATTCTAGACCGGATGCGTCCGTTCAGGAAATAACTTGAAATCCCGGCATCAGTCCCCAATTGAACCCGCAGATATAACAAAACGGAGTCTTCAAACATGCAACAAGAATCGGTCAAGGAAACTATGGGCTTTCAGACTGAGGTCAGGCAGTTGCTGAACCTCATGATCCATTCCCTTTACAGCAACAAGGAAATTTTCCTGAGGGAACTCATATCGAACGCATCGGATGCGACGGACAAGCTGAGGTTCGAGGCGCTCACCGACAGCGCGCTTTTCGAAGACGATTCCGACCTCAAGATACATCTTGCCTTCGACAGGGAGACGAAAACCATCACGATTTCCGACAACGGGATCGGCATGTCGAGACAGGAAGTGATCGACAATATTGGAACGATCGCCAAATCCGGCACCCGGGAATTTTTCGGCAAGCTCACCGGAGATCAGGCGAAGGATGCCAATCTCATCGGCCAGTTCGGGGTGGGCTTCTATTCCGCATTCATCGTCGCCGACCGGGTGTCCCTCGTCACCCGCAGGGCCGGATTGACCCCGGAGCACGGGGTGAGATGGGAGTCGACTGGGGAAGGCGAATACACCCTGGAGACGGTCGAGAAGGCATCCCGCGGAACCGAAATCACGCTCCATCTGCGCGAAGACGAGGAATCGCTGCTGGATGCCTGGCGCATCAAGTCCATCGTCAGGAAATATTCCGACCATATCCAGCTCCCCATCGTCCTGAAAGACGAGGAAGGCAAGGAGGAAGCCGTCAACCAGGCTTCTGCGCTTTGGGCGAGGCCGAAATCCGAGATCACCCAGGAGCAGTACGACGAATTCTACAAGCATGTCGGCCACGACAGCGAAGCGCCGCTCGCTCATGTGCATGCGAAGGTGGAAGGCAAGCAGGAATATACGCAGCTGCTCTACATCCCTTCGCGTGCCCCGTTCGACCTCTTCGACCGCGAGCATCGGCACGGCATCAAGCTTTACGTGCGCCGCGTGTTCATCATGGACGATGCCGATCAGCTGATGCCGCAGTATCTGAGATTCGTGAAAGGCGTGATCGACTCGAACGACCTGCCGCTCAACGTTTCCCGCGAAATCCTGCAGGAATCCAAAACCATTGAGGCGATCCGGTCGGGATGCGTCAAGAAGGTCTTGTCCATGATCGAGGATCTGGAGAAGGATGCCGAGAAATACGCCAAATTCTGGAAGGAATTCGGCAAGGTGATGAAGGAAGGCGTGGGCGAGGATTTTGCCAACCGGGACAGAATCGCGAAATTGCTGCGGTTCGCTTCCACCCGCCTGGATACCGACGAGGAATCCGTTTCACTTTCCGACTATGTTTCGAGAATGAAGGAAGGGCAGGAAAAGATCTATTTCGTGACGGCCGAAACTTTTGCCGCAGCGAAGAACAGCCCGCATCTTGAAATCTTCAGGAAGAAGGGCATAGAAGTGCTGCTGCTTTCCGACCGGGTGGACGAGTGGCTGGTCTCGAATCTGCACGAATTCGAAGGCAAGTCGTTGCAGTCGGTTGCCAAGGGGGGGCTCGATCTCGGGCAACTCGAGGACGAGGAAGAGAAGAAGGAGCAGGAAAAGGAGAGCGGCGAGTACAAGGATCTCGTCGAGAAAATCAAGGCTGCACTGGAAGAGAAGGTCAAGGACGTGCGCGTCACCTTGCGCCTCACCGAGTCGCCCGCCTGTCTCGTCGCGGACCAGCACGACATGGGGATGAATCTCGAGCGCCTGCTGAAATCGGCTGGGCAGAAGGTGCCGACGACCAGGCCGATACTCGAAATCAATCCCCATCATCCCATCGTCCAAAGTCTCAAATACGAGGAGGAACGCTTTTCGGACTGGAGCCATATCCTGTTCGACCAGGCGCTCCTTTCCGAGGGCGGGCAGCTCGAGGATCCGGCAGGTTTTGTCAAGCGCCTCAATGGGTTGATGCTGGCCCTGTCCGGGAAATGACATTCGGGGTGCGCGTTTGCGCACCTCGAATCAGTTCTGACTTTCTGATCATGGCGGCAGCGTCGGGTCGGGCCGCTTAACTCTGAACCAGCAGCAGTACAGGGCGGGAAGGAAAAGCAGGGTGAGCAGGGTCGCGACCAGGAGGCCGCCCATGATGACGACCGCCATCGGCCCCCAGAAGCTGTTCTGCGCAAGGGGGATCATTGCGAGAATCGCGCTTGACGCAGTGAGCAGAATGGGCCGCGAGCGCCTCACCGTCGATTCCACTACGGCATCCCATAGGGTAAGTCCTTCCGACAAGTCCTGGGCTATCTGGTCGACCAGGATGACGGAATTGCGCATGATCATCCCGGCAAGCGAGATCATGCCGAGCATCGAGACGAAGCCGAACGGGACGTGGAACAGGAGCAGGGAGGAAGTGACGCCGATGATGCCGAGCGGCGCCGTCAGGAGGACGATGACGGCCAGCTGGAAGCGTTTCAACTGGAGCATGAGCAGGGTGATGATGAGGACGGCCGTGACGGGCAGAACCGCCATGATCGATTCCTGCGCTTTCCCGCTGTCTTCGGCTGCGCCTCCGGTTTCTATTTTGTACCCTTCAGGAAGTTTGATGGCGGAGAGCCGACTTTCGATTTGCGCATTCACGTCCTGGGCCTGAATGCCGTTGGGAACGTCCGCCCGCACTGTCGCCACAGGAAGTCCGTTCTTGTGCCAGAGAATGCCTTCCTCGACATCGTCGTTGATCGTTGCGATTTTTTCCAGGGGCATGAAGCTGCCGTCATCCGCATGGATCTTCATCCGGCCGGGGTAATCGATGTCGCCGCGTTCTGCCTTGTCGGCGCGCATGACGATGCCGATGCTCCTGTCGCTTTCCCGGTAATGGCTGACCGTGACGCCGCTGGAGAGTATGCGGAGCTGGTTGGCGAGGTCATGAATGCCGAATTGTCTCGCCTTGGCCTGATCCACCTCGATGTCGTAGATTCTGGTGTTTTCCCCGGAATCGAAGCTGATGTTTTTGGCGTGGCCGTTTTCTTTCAGGATTTTTGCGATTTCGCCGGCAACCTGCCTCAGCTTGTAGATGTTCTCGCCTGTCACCCGGTACTGGATAGGGTAACCCACGGGCGGGCCGTTTTCCAGCCTCGAAATCCTGATGCCGTATTCCGGATAGGCCGAAGAGAACGCCTTGCGCAGATGCTGCAGCACTTTTTCGCGCATTGCGATGCTGGACGTCATGACCACGATCTGGGCGTAATTCGGAGAGGGCAGCCCGAGATCGAGGGGAAGGTAGAAGCGTGGCGTATTGCCCCCCACATAGCTAGCGAAATCAGCCACTCCTTTTTCCTGCCTGATGCGGTTTTCAAGATCCTTGACGACCCTTTCCGTTGCCGAGAAGGTCATTCCTTCGGGAAGCCAGATGTCCGCCAGGAGTTCGGGGCGCTCGGAGGGCGGAAAGAATTCCTGCTCGACTCTGGAAAAGCCGATTGCCGAAAGCAGGAATGCGAGCAATGTCGCGGCTACGACCATCCAGCGCCGATCCAGGCACCAGATGACGATTTTCCTGAAAATGGCAAAAAAGCCCTTGTCGTAGTAATCGTCCTGCGGAGTATGGACATGACTTTCTTCGAGCAGTTTGTAGCCGAGATAGGGAGTGAAGATTACGGCGACCAGCCATGAGACGAGCAGTGCCAGAGTGACGACGATGCAGAGCGAGATGGTGTATTCGCCGGCCGAGGATTTTGCGAGTCCCACGGGCAGGAAGGCCGCCGCTGTGATGAGGGTTCCGGTGAGCATGGGAAATGCAGTGCTCTTGTAGGCGAAAGTCGCAGCCCTCGCCTTTCCCCAGCCTTCCTCTATCTTCACTTTCATCATTTCCACTGCGATCATCGCATCGTCGACCAGGAGTCCGAGAGCGATGATGAGTGCGCCCAGAGAGACGCGCTGCAGGTCGATGCCGAAAAGCTTCATGAGCAGGAATGTGCCTGCCAGCACGATCGGGACGGAAAATGCAACTACCAGGCCGGCCCTCGTTTTCAGGCTGAGAAATCCGACTGCGAGCACGATGAGAAGGGCTTCGAGCAGGGATCTCATGAACTGGCTGATCGATTTGTCGATTACCGCAGGCTGGTTAGCGACGCGGTGCACTTCGATTCCGGGAGGCAGGCGGGATCGAATCCTGGCCATTACCCGATCGACAGCATGGCCCGTTTCGATGGCGTCGGCGTTTTGTGCCATGGAAATGGCGAGTCCCACCGCATCCTGTCCGTCGAAGCGCATCTCGAAGGTCTGGGGATCGGCATAGCTTCTGTAGACATGGCTGACGTCCCCGAGCCTGTAGGTTTTTTCTCTCGCGTGAATTTCCAGATCCTGTATCGATCCCAGCGAATCGAAATCTCCGCTTGCGCGCATGCGCACCGTGTTGAATTCCGTGACGATCTTGCCGGAAGGGAGCATGGCGTTGCGATTCTTCAGAAGCGATGCAAGCGCCAGCGGGTCGATTCCGAGTTCGGCAAGCTTCTGGTTTGAAAAATCGATATAGATCTTCTCGTTCCGTACCCCGATCAGACTGATTTTGCCGATATGCTCGGCTCCGAGAAGTGCCTGTCTCGCCATGCCGGCCTGTTTTGCAAGTTCGGCATTGTCCGCACTTTTCGAAGTGAAGGCGTAGATCAGGCCGAAAGTCTCTCCGAACTTGTCGTTGATCACGGGGCCGGTCATGTTTGCAGGCAGGGAAGAGCGAAGATCGGCCAGTTCGTTGCGCACCTCGTTCCAGGTATGCTGCAGCTCGGAGGGGGGTATGGAATCCTTGAGCGTGAGGTAAATCACCGCTTCCCCGGGTTTTGAGTAGCTCCCCATGTTGCCCAGCCAGGGAGTTTCCTGGAGTTTGTGCTCGATCTTGGCCGTGATCTGGCGCTCCATTTCGTGTGCGGTAGCTCCAGGCCAGCGCACTTCGATGGTCATGTCCTTGAAGGTGAAGTCGGGATCTTCCTTGCGAGGGAGCTGGGTGTAGGCATAGAAGCCGGATATGAGAAGGGCGGCGAGAAAATAGAGCACGAGCGTTTTTTGCCCGAGCGCCCATTCCGACAGGTTGAATTGGCTCATTTTTGCAGCGTTCTATGCCATTGAGATTTCATTATAAGCCACGATCATCGGGACAGGATTTCGGCCAGGGAGGCGAGAAGCGCGCTGCATGCTTCATCCGTTCCCACGGTGATGCGCAGGAACTGTTCTATTCTGGGCTGCCTGAAATGGCGGACGATGATGCGGCTTTCCCTCAGTTTCGACGCGATGAGCGCTGCATCCCATTCCGGGTGCCTTGCAAAAACGAAGTTTGCCATGGAAGGCAGGACCAGGAAGCCCAGCTTCTCCAGCCCGGAAACCAGCATCGTGCGGCTCGATATCACGCTCCGGCAGGTATGCTCGAAATAATCGCGGTCCTCGAATGCGGCGACAGCGCCTGAAATTGCAAGGCGTCCCAGGGGGTAGGAATTGAAGCTGTTCTTGATGCGCTCCAGCGCCTCGACCAGATCGGGATTTCCCACTGCGAAGCCGACCCTGAGCCCTGCGAGGGAACGGGACTTCGAAAGCGTCTGAATCACCAGCAGGTTCGCATGGCGCTGCGTCAGGGAAACGACGGAATCTCCTCCGAAATCGATGTAGGCTTCGTCCACGACAACGACCGAATCCGGATTGGCTTCGACGATGCGCTCGATCGCTGCAGGTTCGAGCAGGCAGCCTGTCGGTGCATTCGGATTGGGGAATATGATGCCGCCGTTGGGCTTGAAATAATCTTCTGCATTGATCGAGAAATTCTCGTCCAAAGGCACGGTCTCGAAAGGGATGTCATAGAGCCTGGCGTAGACGGGATAGAAACTGTAAGTCACGTCGGGAAAGAGAATCGGCCTTTCATGCTTGAGAAGGGCATGAAAAACATGGGCGAGGACTTCGTCCGATCCGTTGCCGACGAAAACCGAGTCCGGGCCGATATGGTAAAAATCGGCGATCGCCGCCTTGAGGCGTTCACCGTTGGGATCAGGATAGAGCCTGAGACTTGGCCCCGCCTCGAGTTTCAGGGCCTCGATCACCCTGGGGGAGGGCGGGTAGGGGTTCTCGTTGGTGTTCAGCTTGATCAGGTTGTCGATCTTGGGCTGCTCCCCCGGAACGTAGGGGGTCAGGCTGGTTACGACATCGCTCCAGTATCGGCTCATGTTTTTCGATTTGCGTAAAAAAGGCTATTCTAACTTATCTTGCGCCATACGCTGGCGAGCCAGGTTTGCTGTTCGAAAGGCAGGTTGGCAGGGCGGTAATAATGATCGAGTTCGAGAAAACCCGCATCCAGCATGAATTGGCGCCATGATGCGAGATCATGGTAGGTGCCGTATCTTCCATTTCGCCAGCCTTCCTCGTTCGCTCCGCGCGGGTTCGAACTGAAAAGCACGCCATCTTGCCTGAGCGAGGCATGCAATCGATTCAGTGCCTGCGGCAGTTCCTGTTTGGGTATGTGGAAAAGGGAAGCGTTGGCGAATATGCCATCGAAACGGCATGCGGGCAGATCGAGCTTCAGGAAGTCCTGGTTCCAGACTTCGCAGCCGCTGTAGTCGCGGGCCATCCGGGCGAAATCCGCGCATCCCTCGATCCCAACGGCGATGTGCCCCAGTTTCGAGAAGGCCCTGAGATCCCGTCCCGGTCCGCAGCCAAAGTCGAGGATTGAAAAAGGCGGGTTGCCGTGAATGTGCTTCAGCAGCGCAGCGATGTTCTGGCTGACGTCGTGATCCTTCGTTCCCTCGAAGAAATCCTGGGCACGAGACGCATAGTGTTCCAGCGTGGCAGACGAGATGTTTTCGAGATCGCGAGGGCCGAGCTTCATTGACCTGGAAATAGTTTCGACGGATCATTCTAGCCCGATTCCTGCCGTCAAGGA
>Ga0207433_10003606_pt1 | contig 29580 bp, 11 predicted proteins | sample YelNatPaOPGAMG01_FD_187559 | JGI IMG/M metagenome (GOLD analysis project Ga0207433, IMG submission 187559) | Hot spring thermophilic microbial communities from Obsidian Pool, Yellowstone National Park, USA - OP-RAMG-01 (SPAdes) (version 3) | ecosystem: Environmental > Aquatic > Thermal springs... | reverse complement strand
GCATTTTTTCAATCTCCGTCTTGTAAGTTTTTTTATTGTAATTAAAAAAATTCTCTTGTCAAGTTTTCGCATTGCCTTTTTGATTTTTGAGCATTTTCCACCTTAATACTTTTTCCCCTTTTGCTATATAAAATCTATTGGGTAAAAGCAAAGTTTATTGCTTCTTCCAGAGTATTAACAAAATGGAATTGAAGCCCTTCTTTCCCATCGCCAGGAATTTCTTCCATATCCTTCTTATTCTTTTCAGGAAGTATTACCTCCTTAATCCCAGCCCTCTTTGCAGCGAGAACCTTCTCTTTTATTCCACCTACAGGAAGGACTGCTCCCCTCAAAGTGATCTCACCAGTCATTGCCAGTTCACTTTTTACAGGCTGGTTTTTGAAAAGTGAAACGAGCGAAATCAAAATGGCAATTCCTGCAGATGGACCATCTTTTGGAATAGCACCTGCAGGGACATGTATGTGAACATCCGTATTTTCAAACACAGTCTCGTCAATGTTCAGTTTTGAAGCATTGGCTTTTACATAGCTTAATGCTGCCTGTGCGGACTCCTTCATCACATCACCAAGGTGTCCGGTAAGAATTATGTTCCCCTTTCCTCTCATCTTCGTGCATTCTATAAAGAGTATGTCTCCTCCTGTAGGGGTCCATGCAAGACCTGTTGCTACCCCGGGCTTCTGGGTTCTTTCCGCCACTTCTTTAAAAAACTGCTCTGGTCCCAGAATTTCCCTGACTTTTTCAGGAGTTATAACCTTCTTTGTTATATCACCACTTGCAACACCCTTTGCCACCCACCTCATGATGTTTGCAATTTCCCTCTGGAGATTCCTCACCCCCGCCTCTCTTGTATAATACTCAACAATATCCTCAATAGCTTCCCTTGTGAATTCTACATGCTCGGAGGTGAGCCCGTGTTCGTTCAACTGCTGCGGGATTATATGGTTGAAAGCTATGTGAACCTTCTCATTAAGTGTGTAGCCCGGAATCTCAATTACCTCCATTCTGTCTCTTAATGCAGGAGGAATGGTATCAAGGATATTAGCAGTCGTGATGAAGAAAACTTTTGAAAGGTCAAAAGGCACCTCAAGGTAATGGTCTGAGAAAGAATGATTCTGCTCTGGGTCAAGAACCTCCAGAAGGGCAGAGGCTGGATCTCCTCTAAAATCCAATCCTATTTTATCAACCTCGTCAAGCATAAAAACCGGATTGTTCGTTCCAGCCTTTTTTATCCCCTGTATTATCCTTCCTGGAAGGGCACCCACATAAGTTCTTCTGTGCCCCCTTATCTCCGCCTCATCCCTTATTCCACCGAGGGAAATTCTAACAAATTTTCTACCCAGAGCCCTCGCAATTGATTTCCCGAGAGAGGTTTTTCCAACTCCAGGCGGACCGACAAAGCAAAGGATTGGTCCTTTCATGTCCTTTTTGAGTTTTTTTACCGCAAGGTATTCAATTATTCTCTTTTTCACCTTATCAAGGTCGTAGTGGTCTTCGTCAAGAATCTTCTTTGCCTTATCAAGGTCAATTTCATCCTCAGTTGATTTTGACCAGGGAAGTTCAATTAACCAGTCAAGGTATGTTCTTGAAACAATGTATTCTGGAGATTGTGTGGGAATTTTTTCCAGCCTCTGAAGTTCTTTCAAAGCCACCTTTTCCACATGAGGAGGCATGCCAGCCGTTTTTATTGCTTTTTCCAGCTCTTCTATTTCCGTAGTTTTTTCGTCATACTCTCCGAGTTCCTTTTTTATGGCTTTTAACTGCTCTCTCAGATAGTATTCCCTCTGGGTTTTATCCATCTCCTCCTTAACATTTGATTGGATCTCCTTGCTTATCTTCAATATCTCATACTCTCTGTTCAGATGCTTGAGAACGAGCTTCATCCTCTCCTTCAAATCAATTTTCGCAAGAATCTCTATCTTTTCCTCTACGCTGATCCTCAAATTGGCTGCAATCATATCGGTGAGAAGAATAGGATTTTCAACGCCCTGAATAACGCTTCCTGCTTCCGATGGAATATTGGGAGCAAGTTCTATAACTTTCATGGTCAAATCTTTTATGTTTATCTTTAATGCCTCTATTACAGGGTCAGAAGGCTCATACTCATCCTTAATATAATCCACTTCAGCCCGAACATAAGGAGTGGTCTCTTCAAACTTTTTAAGTTTTATCCTGTATAAACCCTGAACCACTATGTTCTGGGTTCCATCTCCCATTTTCAGGAATCTCAGAATTTTTGCTGAAACCCCCCATTCGTATATGTCATTGATGTTAGGGTCTTCCACATTTGGGTCCTTCTGGGTAAAAAGGGCTATGATTTTGTTACCCGAAACTGCGGTTTCCACTGCCTTTTTTGACTTTTCCCTTCCCACTGAGAGGGGGACAGGAAATGCAGGAAAAACGACCAGATTTCTCAGCGGAAGAAGGGGCAAAACAGCCGGTTGCAGTTCTTCGTTTTTTTTCTCTTCTTTCATCTTTTATAATTTAATCAGATTTTTTATTATGGTCAAATGGAAGTTAGGGTTTAATCTAAAAGAACAAAAAATTTCCTGATTTAAAGAAAAAATCCCTGTGAAGATTGGATTGTTTTCTTCAATTTAAATAACTCACAAGCGATTTCAGCTGACACTCCTCCGGAAAACGATTTTCTTTTCGGAGCGGTGGGATGAATAACCCAGAACCCCTTGAAGTTTTGACCCTCTATGCCAAGTTCATAGAAACCACATGGCTGAGAATAGGAGACATCTTTTACTGAAAAGGAATGGATAACATTTGATGCTTCTTTTAACGCCTCCAAAACCTCTTTACTAAGTATAAGAATAACTTCGGGTTTTAAAACAAGAATCTCTTTCAGTAAAAAATACTGGGGGCAAGTAGCTAACATCTCCCGTGTAGGACAAGAACGGTTTCCTTTAGGAGAGCATTTTACTGCTTCAACGAAGGCCATTTTTTTCACAGTCCCAACTAATACCTCAAAGTCATCATAGATATTTTTCCCATTCTGCGAAATGACAGTTTTCCCATACGTGTTTAAATGTTTTTCTAAAATAATGCTTGCATAAACAGCCAGTCTGTGGAAAAAAAGTGTGCCCCGGTAGTTTTCAACACCAAAGTTCATCCTCTTTTTATTTTTTTCTAAACTTTTTATAACTCCATTTTCTTCACAGAATAAATTTTTCAGTGCATTCCATCCTCCCCAATCATAGAGATTTATGCCAATGCATAAAACCTGATTTTTGTATTCTTCCCCTATGTAAGGATATGAAATTCTGTTGTAATCAAGTTTTTCCTTCCCACTATTTTTATCTTGCTTCCCAATATTTTTCCAGCATTTTTCATGATGTAAACATGAATTATGTAAAAGGGGTAGTATGTCATTAAGTTTGTCATAGTCGTCTAAATCTATCTCATCATGAGATGGAAAAACAGCGTTTTCTTTGTAAATTTTAATTAGTTCATCTCTGTAGATTTTCTCCATCGTTTCCTCCTTTTTGTTTAGTTTAAAAAGGCACAATGCAGGGGTCAAGGAATTTTCAACTTTAAAAACTTAAATCAACAGGTTATTTTTATTTTTTCGCTTTTTAAAAAATTAAAAAACTTGAAATGAATAAAAACATGTATATATTTGTATAAATAAAATGAACTTAAAAAATTTTTTCAAAAGGAGGAAGCATGGCGTATCAAATTCAGGAGATTGGGAAAAACTTTTATCTTCTTAGAAGCGACGAAGAAGATTTTCACAGAAACATTTATGTGAAAATTTTCAAAAAGGAAAATAAAGCGATAAATCTCATAATGGATCCTGGTTCACGAGTTGATATAGACCCGTTGACTAAATCCCTGGAGGAATTAATTGGCGGAGTTGATAAAATTGATTTAATTTTCTTATCACATCAGGACCCGGATGTTTCCTCTGCAACCCCATTTCTCCTTTCTATAGCACCAGGGGCTGTTGTCATAACATCCCAGGATACCATGAGATTAATAAAAATGTATGGAATACCTGCTAAAAGATTGAAGGCAGTGGAAGATTTCAGAAGCGAAACAGTTCACATAAAACATACAGGACACAGAATTAAATTTGTTCCCGCATATTTTTGTCATTTTCGCGGTGCCATGATGCTTTACGATTTTGAAAGCAGAGTTCTATTTACAGGGGATTTTATGGGTGGTCTCAATACAGTAAAAGGACGCCCTATCTACGCTACGGAGGAGGCATGGGAAGGAATATCTTTGTTTCATTCAATATATATGCCTTCCAATCTGGCTATCAAACACACTATTGATAGAATATCCCTTTTAAACCCATTCCCAGAAGTAATTGCTCCACAACATGGATATGTTGTCAAATCAGACCTCATTGTAGAATTTTTAACCAGGCTATCAACCCTTAATGTTGGTATGGACCTTTTGACCCATAAAGAGCCCACCGAAGAGCAATTTCTTCTTGCTCTAAATGAATTCGTGGGAAGAATTAGGAAAGAATATTCCAATTTATATTCTGCAATGTATGAAAAATTATTTACCCCGGGAAATTTTTCATCGCCTTTTATTGCTAAGGGAGGCGAAATAGTTAAATTGAAAATTATTCCGTCGGATGCGTTGAAATTCATTTTGGATGTATTGAAAGATGAGACAGATTCCGCGCTATTCAAAAAACTTTTAACAATTCTTCTTGGATATTTAGAAAAATACAACATTTCTCATCTTCTTCCTCCCGCCGAATTAGAGGTTCAACACGAAAAGATTGACATCAAAGAAATTTTTGAGGAATAACTAAAAAGTGTTTTAATCATTCTACATAACAAAGGTTTTCGGGGAGTTTTAGGATTATAAAAATAAAGAATCAACGGACAAATTTTATCTTTTAATTTGAAAAAGAATGGGAATTTTCTTAAAATAAAGGGGGCCGGGTTCTGCGGATGGAAAGACCTGTGAACCCCGTCAGGGCCGGAAGGCAGCAGCGGTAAGCAGGGAATCCATAGCGCAGTCAACCTGGCCTTTTAAAGAAATGTCATTTTCAGGAGTTTTATAAATGGGCTATCCTCTGGCAAGAAAGTACAGGCCGCTTACCCTATCAGAGGTAGTAGGGCAAAATCATATAACTCAAACACTATCAAATATCATTAGAAGTGGAAAAATTTATCATGCTTACCTTTTTACAGGACCCAGAGGAATTGGAAAGACAACGGTCGCAAGGATTCTTGCAAAATCTCTAAACTGCGTTAAGGGTCCGACGCCAGAGCCCTGCAATTCCTGCGATGTATGTGTGGAGATAAATCAGGGAACTTCAATGAACATCCTTGAAATAGACGGAGCAAGTTATACTGGTGTGGATGATGTGAGGGAAATAAAGGATAACCTGCAGGTTCTGCCAACCAAAGGAAAATACCGAATGTATATAATTGATGAAGTCCACATGCTATCCATAAGTGCGTTTAATGCGCTTTTGAAAATTCTTGAAGAACCCCCATTGCATGTGATATTCGTCCTTGCAACTACAGAACCTCACAAACTTCCTTCAACCGTTATATCAAGATGTCTAAAATTTACCTTTGTCCCTCTAACTGACGAAGAAATAATCAATCATTTAAAGAAAATTTCAAAAAAAGAAGGAATACAAATAGAAGATTCTGCATTGAAACTTATAGCAGTTGAATCTGAAGGAAGCATGAGAGACGCATTGAGCATGCTCGACCAGGTCTCAAGTTTTTCAGATGGAATTATAACTCAGGAGGCTGTTATAAAGTGTTTCGGCATACTCCCCGAGTCAAAAATTCTCAAGATAGCAGAACTCGCCATAAAAGGAGATGAAAATCTTTTGAGTGAGGTCAAGGAACTTTACACAGGAGGTGTAGATACTGGAAAATTCTGCTCAAACCTTTTACAGGTTATAAGGGATGCCCTTGTTATTTCAATGACAAATGATAAAAACCTCATATCAGGAACATCATCCTACAGAGAAAGAATTGAAGAACTTACGAAACTCGCTTCAAAGGATAGGCTCATCATGGTTTTTGATATACTTTCCGCAGGTATTGAGAGCGCCTTGAGGTCTCCTTTTACCAAAAGTATGCTTGATGTCACATTTATGAAAATATGTTCATCAAAAGAAAATCCCAAACCAGCTGAAAACAGAAACAACTCACTTCATCCATTCTTAAGACCTCTGTTAAAAGAGTATGGAGGAACCCTTGTAAACCTTGAAAAGAGAAAGAAATGAAAAAGAAGAATCCATTTTTCTCGCTTATAGAAAGTTTTAAAATACTTCCTGGAGTAGGAGAAAAAACTGCCATGAGGTATACAGTTCATCTTATGAAGGAGAAGGAAGAAAAGGTAATGAAACTGGCAAAAGACATAATTGAACTCAAACAAAAACTAAAACTCTGTGAAGAATGCGGATTTATAAAATCGGAAAATTCTTGCGAAATATGTTCTGATGGAAAAAGAGAAAACACTCTATGCATCGTTGAAGACATTCCAGCTGTTATCGCAATTGAAAAAACAGGAATCTACAGGGGATATTACCATATACTTCACGGCGTTATTTCAATTGAAAATAACGAGGAAATTATGGAAAGGATAAGGAGATTGGTTGAAAGGATAAAAAGAAAAAGGTTTAAGGAAATAATTATTGCCACCAACCCAACTGTTGAGGGGGATGCGACTGCTTTTTACATAAAGGAAAAAATTAAAGAAATTTCGGATGTAAAATTGCTAAAAATTACATCTGGAATTCCAGTTGGGGGCTCAATAGATATGATGGATGAGATGACCATTTCCCAATCATTTAAGCACAGACTGGAGTTCTGAAATTTTCTCTGCCGGGATTGGAGGGGGTGCTATGTAGCAAGGCGTAAGGGAAAAAAGGTCATCTTCACCTTCTCTTTCATAATCCATAATTGCAAGGGCGCAGAGATTATGCGCCAGAGGATATAGAAAAGGAAATTCTGCAATTTTTTTGTTTGATGAAAAAACCTGCTCAAACCTTTTAACCCCATCTCCTAATAGAATTCCATCCTCTGCAATTCTGGAAAATTCCTCTGGAAGAAAGAGCCTATCTTCAAATTCCCTCATAAGCATTCCTTCCTTCCATGAGTAACATCCTCCATAAACAAATCCCCTCTTTGCATCAAGCACAGGGTAAATTCTGGAATTCAAGTAGAGCCCCCCTGCGAGAACCTTTAAAGAAGATACACCTTTTATAGGTTTTTTGTGAACAAAACATATTCCCTTGGCAAATCCAAGTCCAATTCTTAAACCTGTAAATGAGCCAGGACCAATTGAAACCGCAATAAGGTCAATATCCTTCATTGAAAATCCACTATCATTAAGAAGCGAATAAAGAAACTCTGGAAGAATTGATATGTGTCCCTTTTGAGAAAACCATATATGCTCTTTTATTATCACCTCCCCATCCAGAATTGCTATGCTTCCCTGAGGGGTTGATGTTTCTATACCAAGAACCCTCACCTTCCCCTAATAGTCGTATGTATATCGTTATAGAGGACAAAGGCGAATATAAGAAAAATCAGGAAAAAACCAAAAACCTGAAGAGCGAGTCTGAACCTGTCTGGAACTTCCCTTCTTATGATAATTTCAAAAAGAGAAATGAGAATCAAACCACCGTCAAGTGCAGGAATTGGGATAAGGTTCAATATGGCAAGATTGACAGATATAAGAGCAAGAAGGTAAAAGAACTTCCTCCAGCTCTCCTTTCCCGCCTCCCCTGCTGTCTTCATAATAAATATAGGACCCCTCAATTCGGAAGCAGGAATTCTTCCTGTTATAAGTCCCCATACACCTCTGAAAGTGGCTCCAGCCATAAAAAAAGTTGTTCTGGTGCCGCTGATAATGGACTGAAAAAATCCATTTCTTATTCTTTTTGTCTTATCGGGAGATGGCTTTATACCAACTATAAACCTCTCCTTCCCTTCCTCTTCAATTTTTTCTTTAACAGGTCTTATTTTAAAAGAAATTACCTCCTCTCCCCTTTTTACTACAAAACTCAACTCCCTATCTCCATATTTATTCACCACCTCATATATATCGCTCCATACATCAATTTTATTACCCTCTATCTCAAGAACCAGATCCCCCGTAATAATCCCGGCTTTCTCTGCCGGGTACCCTTTCATAACCTCCCCAACATAAGGAAGGGGAGCATCGTATCCAATCATTTCAAGCAAAATACAAAAAATTATGGCAGTAAAAAAATTAAAAAACGAACCTGCGAAGGCGATTAGTGCCCTCGTAGAAGGAGGTTTTGAGAGATAAGAGTCGGGTTCATTTTTCTCATCCGGTGTCTCTCCAAGCATTCTGACATATCCGCCAAAGGGAATGAGCGAAATAGCGTATTCTGTCTCCTTTCTTCTTATCTTCAGAATTGCCGGTCCAAAACCTATTGAAAATTTCTTTACACGGACTCCTGTAATCCTTGCTGTTAAAAAATGACCGAATTCATGAACAAATATCAGTATTCCGAGAAACACCATGGCGTAGACGATAGTCATCTTGCCTCCAGATTTTTTATTATTTTTTCAGCCTCCTCCCTTGCCATCCTGTCTGCAGAAAGTATAGAAGAGAGGTCTGAAATGGGCTGTGGTTTCACTCTTTTTAGAACTTCCTTCACAACTTTCAAAATATACACGAACTTCAACCTCCCTTCAAGAAAAGCCTGAACTGCGACCTCATTTCCTGCATTCAAAATAGCTCCTGATGTCCCTCCCTTTTTTATGGAGGAGTAAGCAAGGTTCAAAGCCTCAAGAAGGTCTCCAGATGGTTTAAAAAAATTTAGATTTCTTATGGAAGAAAAATCAAGCCTTTTTACATTCGTTTTAAGGTTATCAAGACCGAAGGCGAAGGAGATAGGAACTCTCATATCGGGAGTTGAAAGATGAGCAAGAACTGAACCATCTTCAAGTTCAACCATTGAATGGACAATTGCCTCAGGATGTATCAGAACATCTATCATCTCAGGAGGCATGTCAAATAAATGATGGGCTTCAATCACCTCAAGAGCCTTGTTCATAAAAGAGGCACTGTCCACACTTATTTTCTTCCCCATTTTCCATTTAGGATGCTTTAATGCATCCTCCACTGTAACCTTTTCAAGTTTTTTTCTTGAATAGAAAAGGAAAGGACCCCCTGAAGCAGTTAAAATTATCCTGATTATCTTTTTCTCTCCTTTCATCAACCTGTAAACTGCACTGTGTTCGCTATCAACTGGAATTATCTCGCCTCCCCTATTCTTTACCTTCATTATAAATTCACCACCTGCAACTAATGACTCCTTATTTGCGAGGGCGATTTTATTACCGCTTTCAATAGCGGATACAGTTGCGAATATCCCATTAAATCCCGAAACCGCATTCAAAAGAAGGTCCACATTCTCATGGGCAATTTCCTTGAGCCCTTCTATTCCTTTGAGGACTTTAACCCTCTTATCCTTTATCTTCTCAGCCTCCTCATCTCCCTTTACTGCAACAACTTTTGGACGAAACTCTTTTATCTGTTTAATAAGCCTATCAACATCTTCCCAGCAGGATAAACCGACTACATTAAAATGATTGCGATTATCTCTTATAATTTTTAAGGCATTCCTTCCAATTGAACCAGTTGAACCAAGAATAGTTACCCTCATTTTTTTCTTATCTGTTCGCTTGTAAGTCCAAATCTCCTTTCTCTCTTCTGATAATCAATTATCGCCCTATAAAGTTCATCCTTTCTGAAATCAGGCCAGTATGTCTCTGTTATATAGAGTTCTGTATATGCTATCTGATAAAGAAGAAAGTTACTTATCCTCATCTCACCTCCAGTCCTTATCAAAAGGTCAGGGTCGGGAATCCCGGATGTATCAAGAAACTTTCTGAATTCTTCTTCAGATACTTCCTTTTTTCCTTCTTTCAATGCCTTATTTACTGCCCTCAGAATCTCATCCCTTCCACTATAACTCAAAGCCAGAGTTAAGACCATACCGTCGTTGCTCACTGTCTTTTCCATAACACTTTTTAGCCTTTTTCTAACATAACCGGGAAGTGCCTCAAGATTGCCAATTGCATTTAATTTTATTTTATGTTTCATAAGATTTTTGTATTGGCTTCCAAGATAAGTGTAAAGAAGTCTCATTAGAGCATTGACCTCTTTCTTCGGTCTTCCCCAGTTTTCTTTTGAAAATGAATAAAGTGTTAAAAACTTTATACCGAGCTTACTACAGGTTTCAACTACCTCCTTTACCGATTTTGCTCCTGCTCTATGCCCTTCAATCCTGCTTTTATTTCTTTTTTGAGCCCATCTTCCATTACCGTCCATTATGATTGCTATATGCTGAGGAAGGTTTGAATGGTCAATAAGTTTTTTTAAATCCGTTCCCATCCATTAAAAAATATCATACGGGTCAACTTTTATCAAACCCTTCCAGTGCCACGGGTATGTTATAAAATTTCTACCTTTAGAAAATAAGATGCTAAAAATGGGGGATAACTGTTTTATCCTTACATCAAGGCGAGATTAACCACCATCTCCTCATCCAGTATTCCAGCACATAATCAAGGGAAAACCTGCATTGGGAAATATCTACTGATTTTATCTTCTTTATCTCATATATCGCCTTCTTTGTATCCTCTATGTTCTTCTGTATATCACAGATGTCTTTCACCTCTCTCCTCTTTATCCCCTCTATTAACCTTATTGCCTTCTCCTTCTTCTCTTTTTCACCTTTATCAACATCAAGGGCATTGAGTTTCTCCAGTGCATCTTCATGAAGTCCTATGGACGATTGAGTAAGTGTCACCATAAGTGGATATGTGTTGTAATATCTTAATATGCCCGATGTTATATAGTGGATATCTGTCGTTAGCAAATAACTTTCAGGTTCATCAGACAGCCTTGCAAAGTATCTTAATACCTTCGTTTGAGCATCAGGTAATGTGAACTGCCACAGGATTTTATCTGATGATGAATTCCCTCCATCAAGGACTATTTCAGGAGTAATTCCCTCTGGAAATGTCTCTGTAACAACTAAATCCACTGCCCTTGCGAGGTTCTTTATATTTATCTCAACGCCAAATACAGCCGATGGAAATAGGGTTATTTCGCTGGGTCTGACATATTCTACTGACCTCCTTATTATCTCCTTTATTTTTTCCTCCTCAATGACCTCCGTTATGTCAAAAGAAAATGCCACAGCCACACCTTTTCCAAAGGTATTTATTGCAATTGCCGGAGCCTCTTCACATTTCTTCTTATCCTTACATTCCTTTTTATAATGGGCTACTACATTTGCTGTCTCTACTTTTAAATCAACTGCCACCTTCTCTCCTCTGAGGGTAATTTCTCCCGGTTCAGTTATTGCTGATCCCTCAAGGGATATGGCTCTGCTCTTTTCAACCCCCTCAAACTTCAAACCAAGAACCTCTAACATCTTGCTCCAATTCACAGGTGTATCCTTAATCACAACCAATCCCGCTCCATTGTCCACTGCCTCGGTAATCTCTACTGCAATTTTGTTAAGGCTCAAACAGCCACCGCATAACTCTTCATCTTCACAATCCTCATCCTTCTTTGAACATCCATCTTCACAACAACTTTTATCCTCATCATCACATCCACAAATTATTCCCTGCGAATGTCCATCCTCAATGTCAACAATTATATATGTGTTGTAAATACCCGAACGAAAACCATCAAGAAATTGAATGTTCGTGTAGGCAAAATCAACCCTTGCTGCTATTGAACTCAATGCATCCTCAATGAAATTCCTTACCCTTATTGTTGAATCCATCGCTTTCTCGCACAGGTCATCTGTAAGCCAGACAAGAACATTGCTATACTTCGTAAGAAGCTCTTTTTTTACATCAAGCCGAACAAAAATAATGCTGAAGGTAATCGTTTTTTCAGATATATTCCCTGCCAGGTCCTCCGCCCTTACATACAGAATATAATCTCCTTCCTCTGTTACAGGTGTCCCTGAAACAAATGGCTGCCCATTCAGGGTTATCAAAATGGATTTTAGATTATCCTCAATCACACTTATCACAGGGGTAACAGGCTCATTGTATTCAAATCCATCTCCCACTCCATTAACAATAATTTCTGGGGGGGTCTTGTCTATGGTAAATCTCACCTGCTTTACTGAATAGTTTCCTGCTTTATCTGTTGCAGAAGCAACAAGCAGATAATCTCCTTCATCTGTTATAGGGGTCCCGCTTATAAAAGGTATTCCATTAAGAGTTATATTTTGTTGAGCAAGGTTTAAATCCGTGATCGTTACAACAGGATTTACATCTTGGTTTACAATACTGCCATCCTGAACATTTGTAATCTGTATATCAGGTGGTGTAAAATCTATAACGAATCTCCTGAAAATTGGATTCAAATCTTCACTATCAGTATTCTCATCATTTCCTTCATTGTCTGATGCTCTAATTACAATAGTATGCTCTCCTTCGCTATTTAATGAGAGAGAAGTAGAATACTCACCAGAAATAGATGTTCCAGATATTCTTGGAAGCGGTGTATAAAAAGAACTATCTATTGCGTATTCCACATTCTTTACTCCAGAGTAATTGTCATCTACTCTTGCTATAAGAATGAGATTTTTCTGGTAATACCCTCCTTCCTCTACATTAAAACTCACTATTTGAGGAGCAAGCCCATCCTTCACCCTGAAAATAGTGGTAGCCAGTGTTTCTAAATTACCAGAAGAGGCAACTTTCAACATAGCTGTATAATTTTTATGTTCTAATCCTGTGGTAGATAAAGAATTATAATTTGTAACCTCTCCTTTTCTGGGAAGGTCTATCAAATCTGAAAACTGGGAAATCAACAGACCATTTTCTGCATCAACAACAATTGTAATCACATTTACTGAAAAGGCGTCCTCGCTTCCAATATTTTTAATCTCGTATCTCAAGAGCACATCTTCACCTTTCTTTACCTCATCTGGAAGAGCGCTTATACTTCCTGAAAATACAGGAATGCCCCTTATCTCAAATTCAGAGCTTCCTTCTGATATTTTTACTTCTCCCGCAAAAACCATGATATAAGCGTTATATCTACCCGGATATATCTCAGAAGTAGAAAATGTGGATGAAATTGTTTTTGATGCACTTCTTACAAAAATTGGGATAATAAAGGATTCTTCCCAAACACTATCACCTCCTTCGTCCTTAACAGTTATTATAACATTAACATCTGTGAGGTCAGAGTTTACACTTATATTTGTCAGTGTGGATAAAAGATTAACCCATTCTCCTTCCAGATATTGAAGTTTATCCGATACAATGCTTGATAATACCCTTACATCGGGTAGTATTTCAAACTCAACGATGTTTTCATCAAGAAACACACCCATCATATCTTCTGCTTTTACCTTAACCCTGTATATACCAGGAGGTAAATCCCCGACATTGAAAGTTCTCCAGAAACTATATTCCTCACCATAGCCGAGCTTCAAAATATACTCCGGCTGGAGTGGCTCAATAACATATCCATCAATATCCTCAATAACCGTTTCCACTGTGAGTGCCTTTTCCATGCCGGGGTTTATAAGGCTCACATTGATTTCAAGGTTTGTATACGGAAGAAATGAATACCCATTTAGTGCTGTGGACATTACCAGTACCTCTTCTTTTCCTGCCACATTCAAAATCCTGCTCATTGTATTGTTATCTTCCCTGCTTTCTATGATGGAATTCAGTGGGTCTGCTACTGCAATAATTGTATTAGCACCAACTTTCCCATATGTATCAAGAATTACACCAACTTCATATTCGCTTTGGGGGGTTAAATCTCCGGATATTTTTTGTATAGTGCCAATACGCTCCATTGAACCATCGGGAAGAATATCTAAAAATTGGACTTCTACTTCTGAAGCAGATACATTTCCGATGTTTTTAACGGATGCCTTCACAAGAACCTTCTCACCATCAGCTGGAACTTCCGGGAAGAATGAAAGGTCTTCTACAATCAGGTCGGGTAAATTAGATGTGTCAAATATAACCTCTATTGGTTCTGAAGATGTCCTGTTTCCTGAACTATCCACTGTTTTTGCAATAAATCTATTTTTCCCTGTTAATAATTCTTTATCTACAAATCTGAAATAACCGGGTATCTCCGCAGTGTAAATGCTGGAGCTTTTATACTCGGTAAAATAAATGATACCGTTTTTATGATATCTTACATAATTGAGAGAAATCCCTTCTTTAATAACATAAATATCACCATCTGAAAGGTTAAACATTTTTATTTTTGAATAGTCCTCCGCAAACATAACCTTGTTAGAGAGTGGGGAAAATGCGACAAAGTCTTCATTTGCTGGAGAATCCGTCAATTCTTCTGTGATTTCCGAAGCAATATCATATAAAAATATATCCCGATGACCTGATGAATCAGACACATACACTATCCTGTCTCCGTCATTTGAAATATCAAATGCATAAACCGAAGGTATTTTCAGATAGGTCGTTCCTGTTAAAGTATCCGTTATGGATAGAGTTCTGCTTTCAAATGATAGATAGGCAATGTTCTTCCCGTCTCCAAACCATTTTATTTCATATTCTGATTCATCGGGTGTATTAGTGATTTGTCCTATCTCACCCATGGTCAAATCATAAATATAAATGTCATCTACCCATGTTTCTGGTTCTGAAGAAAGAAAGGCTATTCTGTTCCCATCAGGAGCCCATACAGCTCCCCAATCCCATCCCGGTCCTGTTGTAATTCGTTTTTTCTCAGCATTGAAAATATCATAAATATAAATGTCTGCGTTATCTTCGTCATAAGAGTAAAATGAATAAACAATTTTGGTACCGTCAGGTGACCATCTTGGTTCATAATAATCTCCATCACCTGACAATGTAATCATTTTACTGTCTTCAAATCTCTCAATAACAATTTTGAACATGTGTGTAGCACGATCCCATGTCTCATAAGCAATGGCTTTTCCATCGGGTGAAATATCAAAATAATATATGTCAGATGAAGATAAAGTTTCCTGTGATATCCTCGGAGAAACCCCAACAGATGATGTCATACCCTTAAACATATCATTCCTGTATAATTCAACTTGAAGGTCTGGCTCTGTTTCTCCTGCTATATCTGTTAAACTGGAGAACAATCTCACAGATTTGTTAGCCACAGTTGGATAAAAGAGAACAGGTGGAGGTGGTGGAATGATATCCATCGGTATCCCACTTGCCTCGTTTGATGGTTCACTCTCATTACCCGCGCTATCTTCTGCTTTAATTACATAGAAGTATTCAACACCGTTTGTAAGACCTGTATCGCGGTAATAAGTTGATAGTATCAAGGAAGAATTTATCCTGGTATATGGACCACCTGATACATAGGCTCTATACACATTAAATCCTCTAAATACAGGGGAAGAATGGTAATAATGCCATGTCAAATCAAGGGCACCACCCTCAGGAGGGGCATACACTATAAGGTCTTGAGGAGACGGTAAAATAGGAAGCTTCACTACCGCAGATACTTCATTAGATGCCACACCCTCCACACCGCCGGATTTACAAGGCTTGACAATATAGTAATAAATCCCATTCTTAACATTTGCATCAGTATAGTTAAACTGCTCAACAGATACACTCCCTATAAAATCTTTTGAACCTTCTGGCTCTTCGCCCCTGTATATATTAAACCAGCTTACTCCCGATATATCTCCCTCTACATCCCAGTTCAAAAATACATCAGAATTATTAACCAGAGGCGGATGGAGATGAACAAGGAGAGAAGGTGGTGGCTCATAGGTAATATAAATAGGAGGTGATTGTTTACTTCTATTTCCATACTGGTCAGTTGCTCCTGCTGTTATGATGTTTATACCTTCATTGAGCAAGAGGCCAAAGGAAAAATTGCCTGATGAATCTGCTGGCGTAGTTCCCACCCGGACAAAATTACTGAATATCTCAACGGTTGAATCGGGATTTGCATTGAACCCTGTTACAATTTTCGAATTAACGCTTACAATATTCGGAACGGGTTCATTTATAATAGGAGCGTATACCCTTGCTACCACTTCGTTTGAAGGTTCACTTTCTGTCCCGAATATATTTACTGCACTCACCCTGTATTTGTATTCACCGTCCGGAAGAGAGGTTTCTGAATATAAGTTTGTCTCGGAAAGGACATTCTCCTGAATGTAAACCTCAAAAATTCCAACATAGCTGGCATTCCCTGTTTTTATGTCAATTTTTATTCCCTCTGCTTCTATTGGATAAGGAGCAAGATTAATGAAGAAGGTATCATCGGGAGACCATTTATCTGTTTTCTTGTATTCATAGATTTTCACCCATTTCCCTTTCACAAGAAGGCTTATGTCGTAATCATTCTGACATCCCTGATAATATGGCCGCATAGAATAACTACATCTCAACCAAATAATCCTTACTTCGCTTATCAACCTTGGTCTGTCAAATATCATCTGCCAGAACTGTGGCGGTGCTGAAGCAGAACGCCAGTATGTGGAGGCATTGTTATCTATCGCCTTCTCAGGCAAATAGTTTGAATAAATACTTGATGCAGTTGCCACTCCTTCTCTCACAAATCTTTTCTCTTCAAGTAGTTGCCCGTTTTTATAAATATAATACCCTGCAACCATTTCAGGAGGGTTTGAATCATCCCATTTAAGATTTACAGTATCTTCTATAACCTGCGCTGTAAGTGCGGACGGTGGAAAGACATCCCTTTCAATTACTGATAAAACCTCTTCTGGAGATGGATCCACATTATTGTAAAAATCCTCTGCAAGAGCTCTGAAATGATAAAATCCCTCTTCCAATGCGGATGTGTCTAAATCCACTTTATATGGAGGTTCATTGTCGGGGTCTCCAATATCACTCCATACTTGCTCTTCCACATCTTTGAACTGAAACCTTACCTCCTTAACATCATTGTCCTCTGTTGCTGCTATAAGTGAGTAGATATTGTGCATCTTTTCAAATTTTATTGGTTGTATTAAAGTTGCGTGGGGTGGTCGTGTCTCAACCGTTACATCTAATGAATTTGATGGTTCACTCATATTTCCTGCCTCATCAACTGCCACAACCCAGTATGTGTATGTTCCATCCGGAATAAGTTCGTCTATATACTCCGTATCTGTAATCAGATAACCCACTATTTCTCCTATGACTGACTCTTTAGCATTTGCTATCATTCCATTCCTGAAGAGGAGATAACCTGCTACATCAAGCTCAGGATTTTCAAGCCAGACTAAAATAACATTTGAACCCGAAGGGGTTGCTGAAATAAGATGAGGTGGGGATGGAGGAATATTATCAATAGTAACCCTCACACTGTCCATATCTACATTTCCGTATATATCCTCACCCTCAAGCCTGATGGTATATACCTCTTCTTCCTTGTAACCGTATGTATCCCATACTGCAAGCTTTCCATAACTGGTAGAAACCGGTGAACGACGAATGAGTTCATCTCCGATATAAACTCTGTATTCCTTAAAATCATCCCTTGAAAATGCAGTCCCCATTATATCAACCCTACCGCCAACCCTTGCATTATCCTCTGGAGACACAATCTTCACAATAGGTGGGGTTAAATCTACTTTAATGGAGGCTTCATTTGATGGCTCACTCTCCCATCCCGCTTTATCAACCGCTTTTACAGTATATATGTATTCACCGTCCAGAAGGCCTTCATCAAGGTAGGTACTCAACGGAATAGGCTCTCTATTTATCCTTATCGGTTTTTGCCCAATCTTTGCCCTGTATAGATTATAACCTGCAAGATCTTCCTCCACACTATGGAGCCAGTTAAGCAGAACATCGTTCTTTCTCTCAAGGCTTGCAACAAGATTAAGTGGCGGGGATGGTGGAGTGGTATCCACTGTAACAACTACAGATGTTTCTGCTCTGTTACCTGCTTTATCAAATGCTGTCAACCTCAATGTGTAAAGGTTATCTGGTGGTAATATCTCCCAATGATAAATCAATGCATTTTCAATGTTCTCTGTATGAGTTATGAGATTGCTCCAGCGAAATGCATCCCCTTCCCTCCCATCTGAGTACTCAAGGACGGATTTCTCCATATTCTCGTCCGCTGCTGTTCCAATTATATCAATAGCCTCTTTTACATAGCCACCATCGGGGTTAACAATTAATACCGTAGGTGGAGTATTATCAATAATTGTTCTTATACTCGTTTCTGAAACATTTCCTGCCTTATCCTCTGCAACAAGTTTTATAGTATATAATCCATCGGATATTCCTGAAATTTCCCAGAGGAATAAATGCTCTGTTTCTGGAAGTATGGATTCTGCATATAGAACCTCAAAATCCGCTGGCTCATCGCCCTCGCCATACTCTATTCTCCATTCATACATATTTTCATCACTGATAGACCCCATTATATCAACAAGATCAGAAAATCCGCCAAAATACTGCCTATCCTCAGGTTGTGTAATTACCACCTCTGGAGGGGTGTTATCCACAGTGAAAACGCTGAAAACATCTGCAGTGTTTCCAGCCTTATCGTTCACTCTAAAATGTAATTTGTAATTACCATCCTTGAGGCTTTCATAGGTTATGAAATTATAGGTTATCCTTTTCTGATTCTCCGATGAGATTTCTATCTCCTTTCCATCGGGCTCTATAAGGGAAAATCTATAATCAGAAAAGTTGAGGTCATCAAGGGTGGCAATAACATCTATCCTCCCTTTTACAAAAGAATCTGCCTCTGGATTGATAACATTTACTACAGGAGGTGTATTGTCAACCTTTACTGAAACCTTTTCCTCCTGAAAACTGCTATATGAGGTTGCTGAAATTTTCACAAAATAATCCCCATCAGGAACCACCTCTCCGAATGATTCCCTTCCATCCCAGGAAATAGAATAGACTCCTTTTGGTTGAAATAGATTGCTGACAAGCCTTTTTATCAAAACCTCCTCATCGTTCTCAACCTTTATAATGTCAAGGGTTATATGGGCATCTTCTTCAATGGTATAAGTGATAATACTTTCGTCTTTAACGCTGTCATCATTTGGAGAGAATAGCCATGGCTCAGCCTTTAACTCACTGATAATATTCCTCTCTGATACCTTCACAACAACTGATGTCTCGGATATATTACCTGCCCTGTCATATCCTATTAATTTTATTGTATATAATCCCGGCTCAAGCCCAAAATTGTTCCATACACCGAGGAGGTCGTTTATGACGGGTGTGTTTGAGGATTTAAAAAGGATGAAATCTGAAGGTGAGCTTCCTCTTCCATAATAAAGCTCATATTTATCAAAATTCAAATCATCCGCTGTTCCAGAGATATTAACCAGTGTTGAAACATCCTCTTCAGAAATGGGAGAATTGATGGAAACAACCGGGGGTGTATTGTCTAAGGTCACATAAGTCCACTTTGCATCCTCAAATGAACATTTATCCTCACCCTCCACAACAATTTTATATTTACCATCTGACGCAACCCTTCCGTCATCGTATGTCCCATCCCAGACAGGTTTGAATTCTTCTTCTATATATGTTTTTGGGAAAATGGATTTAATCTTGTTATTTTCCATATCCTCTACCCATCCTCTCAGGATAGCAGGTTCATCAACACGAGAATATATATTTACATTATCAATCCTTCCATCTCCATTAGGGCTGAATATCAGGGTATCAACAACAAGTGGAAAAATGTAAAAACCCGTATCTATTTTAAGGTTGCTTTCTGAACATGAAAGATTGCCCCCTAAATCTTTTACCACCAATTTCAAGATGTATTCTCCTGATGGAAGACCAGTAACATCCCAATAATTTATATATCCTGAATAATCTATTATTCCTCCCCCACCACAAGGAGGAAAAAGATAATCTGGTCCAATCCCTCCCGTAGGTGAGGTTTTAGGGGAATAATCAAGTCCAATCTTCATACAGGCATTGTCCTTAATTTTTCCATATACAGGAATAAATAGCCTTTCTTTACCATCTGGCAATGTCCATTTTTGAGCACATACTTCCTTATCCAATGGGTCAGTAATATTTACAGAAGGCATGGTTTTATCAATAAATACAGGTTTTTCGTCTCTATACACATTTCCTTTTTCCTCTTTAGCCTCTGCGAGAATGTTGTAGTAACCGTCCGTGAGCCCTGATGTGCTAAATGAAAATCGTGAGTCATTCGGGGGGTTCTCTATACTTCCAAGTTCAATAATCTCTCCTGATGGGGTTTCAAGATAAAACCTGAGATCAGAAATGGCTAAATCACCGCATTTTTTCATAATCTTCACCGAAAATGATAACCTTTGTTCATCAAAAGGTATGTTACAAAGTGTGGATGATGTTCTATCTATACTTCCTAATTGAATTTCAACATCGGACCCTCTTAGAAATTCACAAAAAGATGGAAATGTAATTTCCCACGCCAACCTTTGCTCATTTCTTGTATAGGATTTCTCCGGAAAATAGTAAAGACCACCTTTCTCATCAATAACAAGGAATTCAAGCTCATAATTGCTGCATCCTTCCAGCTCACTGGTATTTAATAAAAACTCAGTGGTATCTTCAAATGGGGGAATAGAAATGCTCTTAAAAATACTTTCGCCTGATTTATATAAAAGCTGGATGGATGAAATTTTGTTTCTGAATGTCTCTTTGAGGGTGATTTTTGATAAATTTTTATCTAAATCAGTGATTAAAATTGAACAGAAATTTATAACTCCTGCATTATAAACTCCGTTTATCTCCGGGAATCTTTTGGAATATATTGCAAAATCCATCTTATATAAACACTCCTTGAGTTCAGAAACATCATCTAAAAATACACCAATTTTGTTTTCATAATACTTAGCCTTAGCCAAAATTTTAGGCCTTGAGCTCACACTATATTCTGTAATGCTCGTAGTGTATATATCATTTTCATTAAAATAATTAGTAAATTTTATATCAAAATAGGATATGTCTTCTTTATTTATTTGAACAGCGCTATCCGGCAGATTTACTTCAACATAGGCTTTGCCCACTTCACATAATGATGGGGGTTCTGGTCCCCCTATCTTTTTCTTGAAATGGATGTCAAATCGGAATGGCTTTGTTACAAATTCCCTTCCAAGCTCATCCCATACCCTCACCCTAAACCACTTATAATATATAGATAGGTCTTTATAAAATTCGTTCGGTATCTCCCATCTAATACTAACATATCCCCTTCCATCAAATAAGCTTGATATATAATCTGAATAATCAACAAAATCCCCGGGTTGATTTTCTTCTGTCCCTTCTGCAATTTCAACTGCTGCTTTTGTTATCCTCGTATATACTGTGTTGCTTAATTCAATATCAAGAGCTTCAGCTGATTCCGCATGATATGAACCAGAAAATTCATCGTAGATTATAGAACCTTTCATACATAAATACAGGGGGTCATCCCCGCAAGTCTGAGAGGCAAACCTACCAAAACAAAAACGTGTGGAACATGGGACATGGAGAGATGAGCCCATATACGCACCAGATAAGATCCCCATAGAAAGTCCTTCTACCGCATAAGGACAGCAGTCCGGATCTTCAATAGGTACAGCGGGAATAACATCACTGATAGCAACGGGGTGTGTAATATAAATCCTCCCACAGGGTCCAGGATAAGGATAAATAAAACTCACCTCTGTTACATCAATCATTTCTTCTACCGGTTCCTCTACGATAGAGATCCTATTTCCTGCAAAATCCTCGGCAGTCAACCGATAAACCCTTTTATCCAGCATCTCTGCCTCTAATACCTGATTAAATTCTACTGAAGTAATCCCCTCCAAAAATGTTGTGAGCACTCCCAAATTATCTATATACTCATATTCCACCCTCCACATTTTCAAATTCTTATCATACACTGAAAAAGACATATGAGAAAAAAGATGCTCTCCAACATCACCCCCACAATACATACCGCAGGTTAAATAACAACCTGGATTTCCTAAAGATAAAATCTGGGGATATTGTTCCTTAATCATAGCTCTAATCAATTCTACGGGTGACAAGGATAAATCAGCATCTGGAGGTGTGTTATCAACTATAATCTCAAATGATGTATCTGTTGGCTCTACATAAAGGGTATATTTCCCATCGCTTACAACATAATTATTTTCATCCGTTCCATCCCAGAGAAAAAAATAATCACCCTTTTCATCGTGGCTTCTTGTAATTGTCCTGACCACCCTGTTCTGTTCATCTATGAATTTGAAATCAAAATTCCCTGGTCTAAGCACTGTATAGCTCACTGTCAAATAATCCTGAACATCATCTCCATTGGGAGAGATGTATTTTAGGTCTGGAACAACATTTGCAATTTTTGGACCAAGTCCATAAGAAACCTTCTCAATATCCTCCTCAACATTTCCAGCCCTATCAAATGCTGTTATTTTGATAAGATATGTCCCCTCACCAGGTGGAACCCAATTCGCTACAACAGTTTCAACAACCCCACTTGTTGATTCAGGCATTACAGGTTTCCATAAATCTGGCGAGTTTATATTTGCGTATTCAATTTTAAAACCCTCAAGGTTTTTATCCTGAGCAGTAGCTAATATCGCTACATTATAATTGTTTGGTTGAATCACTGGTATTATATATGATGTGAGATTCAAAAGATTTATTGTGTTATATAACCCATCGTATTCAAACATAAAATATCTTCCAAGGGGAGAGAAAAGAAGGTTATAGACCTCAGGGTTCTCCATCAACCTTATCATCTTCCCCTTTTCAATATCCAGTCCCATTAACCCATTATCATTTGTAAATATGAGAACCCTTCCATCCGGTGACAATTTGGGATATATCTGCTTTTTATAAAATAGTTTTCCCTCGGTTTCAAAAACGATTTCTCTTTCCTGATTAAAAATGTTAACCCTTATCAAACGATTTTTCTCCGGTATTAATTCTCCATCACAATAATATTCTCCTTCTCCCACAGGACTCCATTCGCCAAGGCATTCTTCGGGTTTTGTCTCAACATATATTATACTTTCTCCGTCAGGTAGCCAGTCAAAATATCCATCAATTGAGTAATCATCAGACGGAATTATCTCTCCAAAATAAGCCCCATCAACTGTATAGATGAATATCCTGGTATTATCCCATGGAACATAGGCAATCAATCCTCCATCTATTGACCAGCGAAATCCATCATCCTCATTGAGATAATTAATGAATTTATCTTCATAAGTGGATAAATTTATAATGTGCAAGTCAGTGTTGTTACAATATGCCATATTTTCCCCATCGGGAGAGGGGACGAAACCTTCATTTTCTCTTCCACATGTGGGCCACACATCTTTAGCCATTTCTACAAGCCCTGTCCCATCGGTATTTATCAAAAATAAGCTATCATGGAAAATGCCATTTTCATCATAATAGGAGCCAAAGAATATAATCCTTCTACAATCCCTAACCCACTTAATTGGTGAGGAATGGTAGGGATAACCTACCACCCCTAATTCACTGTATCCATAACCCTCCTGATAATCCCTTAATAACCCTCGCAGATTTTTACCATCCGCATCAACTATATAAAGCTCATTGTAACGAGGCACTGTCCTTTTGTATGCTGTAAAGGCAACCATCCTTCCATCTGGCGAGAAGACAGGGTTATACATACTTGACCAATACCTGCCATCGTATAATTCCTCAGGCTTTTGTAATAAAAGGGTAAGATTGTCCCCTACTGGAGAAATATTCCATATCGTTTCCTGCATCTCCTTTGGCCAATCCCGTTCGGTCCTCACATGAATGATAGAGCTTTCATAAGGATGCCATTGCTGCGAGAAAAACCTTGTTTCAGGTCTTATAAGCCTTTTGAAGAAAAGATATTCTGAACCTGCTGCCTCCGTTAATAAAGAACGGTTTGTATCAAGGATTACATTTATAGAACCAATCTGAGAGATAATAGGGGGTATTCCCTCTCCTGATGCTATCTCCTTCACAGATTCTACCACCATGGAATACTCACCATCATCTGCAAGCACACCCCTTTCTGTCCTCCCATCCCATATTGCCCTTCCAACTTCACCTGTAATCTCAGGAATTATTCTCCGTATAAGCCTGTTATCACTGTCATAAATTGAAACTCTTAGCCCCGAAGCGGACACTGACCTGAATGTGAGCGTAACTGTATCCTTTATTCCATCTCCGTTCGGCGAGAAATATGGGTTGTCAACATATAAATCCTCACTCTGAACCCTTATTTTTTTATAGGTTTGATTATTATCCTCCCTCTGCTCAAGAATTGTATTTTCAGGGTCCACTTTTATGAAAATTTCTCTATCACCTATTTTTTCTCCTGTATCCCACAACAACACCGATTCCACAACCTCTCCAGCAGAAAGAACTGGTATCACCCCTTCTGCAATTTTTATTCCTCCCGCATCAGGATTACCATCATAAGCCCTTACCAATACATCCTTTGCATCCTGTTCACCAGAATTTATTATTGAAACATTTATTTTTACAATCTGCCTGCCCCTCGGAAATTGTGGGACGAAACCTGTTTCCGAAATAGCAAGGTCGGGAATACTTTTTACATGCGTCTCTATAAATGCGGTATTGTCCTCCTCGTCAAACTCCTCAATTGTATTTTCAGGGTCAACCCTCACAAACAAAAGAATATCCCCCCTTCCATCAACAGGAGACCAATCCGTTGATACAATTACAGACCCTGATTTTGGTATTGATACTATCTGAGGGTTACCTATCAAACTCCCTCCCGATAAAGGATTACCATTGTAAAACTCAACAACCACATTTGAAACATCCACAAATCCATTGTTTCTGACTACTGCGCTTACTACCCCTGACTTTGACTCAAGAAGGGGAACGGGACTCACAGAGATATCTTTATAACCAACATTCAGATTTGCAAGATTTGACGGAAGTATCTGAATTGTAGCAGAGGTTGAATTATTGTATTCGTCTAATTCATCATACATATTATATGGGTCAACCTCTATTATAACTGGGACTGCATCACCTGATATATGTGGTCTCCATTTCATCACAACAGGGACAGATGTCCCTTCAGGAATGTCAACTGTCCTTAAACCAATGCTGTAGGGGATATCATCGTGTAGATACCAAAAATTTACATGGACTGAATATCCTGGAAGGGTTCCACGATTACCCACATAACCTGATATTATAACCTCATTGCCCATATTGACTGTGTTTTTTGAGAGTTCAATTCCCGAAACAAAGAAATCAATGGTTGGCTCAGACTCAAAAGGCTTGATTGCCACATTGTTTGTCTCAATTATTTCCTGAAAGAGATTATAAGGGTCAACTGATATTTTAAACCTTCTCATCCCTCCCTTACGAAGAACTGTTTTAAACTCCATGAAAACCTTTGACCTCGCAGGAATATCCACAGATTCAACAGATAAAACCTCATCATTCTCACTAATCTCAACCTCAACACCATTAGCATCTGCCTTTCCTAAATTCCATATCCAAACCCCTATTGTAAAATCCTGCGGAAGGGTGGATACATTTAATGGCTCAAAGGTTATATCCTCTGATGAAACGGAAAATTCTGGCGTTTCGGGGGCTGGTATAACATTTATCATTCCCACTGCCCTGTTATCGGTCTCCAAAACCTCATCAATAAAATTGTCTGGGTCAACCACCACATAAATCTCCTGCCCCCCTCCTTTACCCGTTGTGTCAAATTCAGCAGTTACGCTTGCCTCCTTTAGAATTTCAGGAATAATGCTCTCAGAAAACATATTCCCATCAGCATCATAGAACCGAACGACAACATTATTTATCTTATCAATTCCAATATGCTCAATTTTTGCCCTCACAACAACCTTCTCACCCTCCACAGGATTCTCTTTTGAAAACTTTATCCCCTCTGATTTCACCACAAGATTGGGAGTCAGTGACCACCTTAATGCCTTTATCACTTCCGATGTTTGATACACACTGTTGTTCCAGCTTCCATCTGCCCTCTGATGAGAGAGTAGATAATCTGTTGTAGATATAGGAGAAAAGTGGAAAGGCGCAGGGTTATTCTCCATAAATGCCCTCAATGCCATTGCTGATTCTATAACACTGCTTCCCTCATCTCCGAAGCCATTGTCTGTATTGTGTTTTAAAGATAACCAATATATCCCCCAATTGATGGCATTTAAAATAATCTCTTCATCCCCAAATCCACTTTCGTATGCCCTTCTCAGAGCAAGAACAGCCAGTGATGTAGGTAAAACCTGACTCATTCTTGAATATCTATCTCCCCATCCACCATCCGGATTCTGGGTGTCCAGAATATACCATATTGCTTTTCCTGTAATATCAGATGGAAAATTTGTGTTTATAAATGTCAAAAGAACCAGTGCGGAATCGTAAACCTCACTGAAATATTCATCATATACACCCCATCCACCATCTAAATTCTGAAGGTTCTCTAATCCCTGAATTATCCCCGATATATCAACACCATAAGGAGCCAGAGAACTCGCTTGCCTTGATAGATAATCAACGCTCATCCCCTTTAACCTATTAAGTGCCTCTACCCCCCTCTTTATCGCCTCCTGTGCTCCCCGGTCATTGCCAAACAACCTTAAGGCATCAATAACAGATGATGTATCCCTTATTACTGTCAGGTTATCATCAGCCCATGAACCATCCCCCCTCTGATTGTTCAAAAGATATTCAAGACCAAATTGAATGCTCGGATGTTCTGCAACAGGTCCTGCTGGTGCCTCAACCAATTCAGTCTCAACTATCCCCCTTCCCTTTGTCAAAAAGAAGAATTCATTTGCCCATGCTCTCCTTATATTGTCTATTGCTTCAATCTCTGTCTCCGAAGGAGTGGTTCCGGGAGCAATAAGGTAGATAAATGCCATCCTGAATTCTTTTTGTGAATACTCTTTCGGTGGGATTCTTTTTCCCATCGCTCCAATTATATCTGATACATTTATCTCCCTTTTTGTCCCTCTAACAATTGCACCCGCAACTGGTATATCTGTTGATAAATAGGGTGTTCCAGGGACAGGTTCTATTATGAAAAACGGGCGGACTTCTTCAGCAGAGTAAAATCCCATAAGGTATAAATCAAGTGGACTGTAGCGTGTTAAAACCTCCTCCGCTGTGAATGTCCCGTCACCATTATCCCTCCAGTTTGAACCATACATCACGGAGCCATCTGTATCAAGAAAGAAATTCCAGTGTGCATTCTCCTTTCCCAGTAAATCCTCCCTTATATTTCCAGATGCATCCCTGTATTTCACATAACTGACCCACCTGTGTGCCATCTCGTGAGCCAATACAAGAAGGGTCTTCCTGAAATCCGCTGAGCCAGGGTCTCCTGATTTCCTTAATATAGAACCCATATCAATATATCCCTGTAATCTCCCTGAACTCCCAAAATCATCTGAAAGGTAGTATTGCGGGAGACCAATTCCAGAAACATCATTCTTAACACCAAAATAAACCCCCTCAGCCTCCTCACCAAAGGAAAAATTAAAATTTGTAAATACTACAAGAAAATCGTAATAATCACCATGGCTCTCATAAAACTTCCTCGCTACCTTCTTACGAACTTCATAGTTTGGACTTCCATCAGCACAAAGCCTGTCATAATTGCTTCCATCGTGCTGAATAATCACAACATGCCTGTAATCCGATGGGTAAGTATAATTTGTTAAAAACATAGACACACTTAAAAAGAAACCTATCAGGTAACCTCTCTTATCCATCTTCTTACCCTCCTATAATAAAATAATTTCTCAATTCCCAGGCACATTCTTTAATTGCTTCGTTTTGTTCTTGTTCCACCACGCCCTCAATTCCTTCACCTTCTTCCCCATATCTGAAACATTCCTTGAAACCAATGCATTTTCTATATCACTCCTGTCATCACCACCCTCCACTCCAAGATACTTCTCCCGATACTTCAAAAAAACATCAAGATGCCTGTAAACCTCCCGCAATTCAGCATACAAATCACCCTTGCCATCCTCCACTAACACCACCCACTTCTCCGAAAGCCATATCCTCCTCTCCATCTCATCCCTCAGCCACTGCTCATTGTGGGCTCTCGTCTTAACATACGCATCCGTATATGTAATAGATGATGGAAACTTCCTTAAATACGCCCGAACTACCTCAAGGGGCTCAGGCTTTGAAAGTTCAGGGTCACTATACCTAATATAAACAACTATATTATTACTAACCCACCTATAACTTGTTCCATAAAGCCATGTAAAAATCTTGTTCCCATCTAATTCTTTTATTACACCCTCGTATTCGGCTTCCAAATCATCACTCCTAAACCCCCTCTCCACCTCATGCAACAACCACCTGTCCGAATCTGAACCAGAGTGTTGAGTCACCTGGACTTCTACAGATAATGGAATGCTCATATTTACATAGTCAACTTTATATGTTGTGTCACGATGGTCTGGAAAATGCCCTGTAAAAACTAATATCCCAGCATTGTTAACAGTAGTGTAAAGGTCTAAATTTATAACTTTACCTGTTAGAGGGTCAACATTTTCTCTCTCTATAGTATAATCATCTATATCTTCTAAAATTAAAGGAATATCACTTCCTTGACCCATTCCTATTACCGGTACCAGCAATAATATAAATAACATTCTTAACACATATCTTCTCATATCTTTACCTCCTTTATTGCCTATACTGCATATTTATTATCTTCTTAACTACATCCGGCAACTTCCAGTTCCCTTTACATAGACTATAATCACTACCGCAAACTTCATCACTCTTGAGAATAGATTCTATCTCATACTTATTCCCGCCTGGATACGACACTATGAAAGGAACATAACTGTCACTACAATTTAAGCTACCATGCCATGACTTGCAAGACACTCCAGATGTATACCTATCACTCACTGAACTATCTGTATCAAACTTAAATAATAATACTATCTCCCCACTCCGCTTATCATTATTCATCCCTTTTATCCTGTTTACTGCGTCTACATATTTAGAAGAATTAAACCCCGCGTAATTATTTAATGCGGTCTTATTTGCACCCACAATATTACCTTCTTCATCTACTATCACCCCATTGAATACCCAATACTCCTCTCCGACTCTTATTAAAATTAAATCCAATGAAGACAATAAGCGAGAAAATTGTTCCTTTACACTTTGAGGCAGATTAATCCCACCATCTTTCAATAACAACTTCAATCGCCCAGCTAATTTTGCTAAACTCGCCTCATCCGGTAATGTCATCCAATCAGCCCCCTTTACATAAATATGTGCCATTGGTCCGTTCAGAGCTGCTATCACATTGGCGTTTTCTATTTTCGCTGTCGCTCCATACGGCAATTCATTGCCCGTTTCAGGGTCAATATACAGAGAAGCTATTTCGTTGGGTGCGAGTACTTTATAATTCTCTTTATACCTCTCCCCCACCACCCTCATCACCTCCCCCAACTCCCATATGTGAAGGTTGTTGTTGTACTTCTCTCTATTCTGATTTTTTTCTTTGTCGAATCCTTCTACATTTAGTTTACAAGAAGTATCTGCCTCTCTCTGCTGACCATCTTTTGGATCTTTATAGTAAAGTGGATGCGGCATCCCCGTTTGCCCA
>Ga0207433_10003605_pt1 | contig 29586 bp, 31 predicted proteins | sample YelNatPaOPGAMG01_FD_187559 | JGI IMG/M metagenome (GOLD analysis project Ga0207433, IMG submission 187559) | Hot spring thermophilic microbial communities from Obsidian Pool, Yellowstone National Park, USA - OP-RAMG-01 (SPAdes) (version 3) | ecosystem: Environmental > Aquatic > Thermal springs... | reverse complement strand
AGGACTGGTATGATGTAAGATCTTATTTGGACTCGAAAGGATACGATTACAGGGTTCTTTTCCTCCCCTGGCATGGATTTATGGACTTCAGCTGGATAAAGAATGCGGATAAAAGGATATGTGCACCTGCAGCGGGCTTCTTCAACCAGAGGGTGATACAGGCATCAAATGTGGAGATAGTTGGGAAGTACAGGGAATATGCAACTCCTGAACAGATATTTCTGGATTACATTGTGTTCAACGGGGATAAAATAGGGAATATAGATGAGATGCTATCGCTTCTGAACGTAAGATATGTGATACTGGCGAAGGAGGTGGATTATAAAAGCTATTCATTTCTGTTCAAAAAATTAAGGCTAGTGAAGGAGACCGAACATCTGTACCTGTTTGAGAACCCTAGCTGGTTTGGCGCTGCATTTCAAACAGATGGAATATCCTATTTGAGCAAGCCTGAGCAGCTGATAAATAAAACTGTGACGGACAGGCTTTATGTGTTCGGGAATGGGACAGATTCCGGGCCATCAGGGAGATACGCTTTGAAAGTGGAGCGAACCGGCAATGGATACAAGCTGCTGGAGAAGCCGGAAAGGAAGTACATTGTGATAACGGAGCCCTTCTCAGAGAACTGGATCTATGATGAGAAGAAGCCGATACCGGCATATGGCGTGATAACGGCATTTGAGGCTGATGGCCAAACGGATATAACTGTAAGAGTGAACTATGTGCCTTATGCTGTGTCCGCAATAGCGCTTGTAGGGGTGCTGCTGTACTTATCCCCCCTGAGGATAGAGATCGAGATAGAGAGGGAGAAAAAGGAAGAGGAGGAAGCTGAGAAATAATCTATGTTAGTGAATATAGGCAATTGCTAAATTTTTCATGGCAGATTCCGGCTGCTTTTTTCAGCATTAAGGCAGGAGACGAAAGGGAGCGAAGAAAGATTTTTATCTTTCTCTGTATTTCCACTGACAAAAGTAACGGTGCAGTAATCTCAATGGTGATTAAATGACCCCTCTCAAAGCCGGGTGTCCTGCCTCCTCCGAGCTTCTAAGAAGCTCCTCGAGGAGCCAGGGCATTCCGGATGGAGGGGTGAGTGACGGGGCCATTTGGCCCCTCTTTTCAGCTTTGAACGCTGAACGCTACACATTGAACTCTGGGGAGAGAGACCTGCTCTTTTCTGTCAGGGGGCGCGTAAGGGGGGTGAGAGAATCTGCCTGTTACTTGTGCGCTGAGCCCTGGCAGGAAGAACAGGTCTCAATGATCCCGAACTGCTTACAAATCCTTATGTTGGTAATGAAAGGTTACTTTAGGGCTTTCCAGAGAAAACCAAAAAACAAGCGGAGATAATTGTCTATTATGCGTCGCGCTATAATGCTACTGGAATATGGGATATTATATATAATAATATACAATATAGTAGCAAATATAATAAGTAGCCTACTAGGAAGGGAGCTTTCCTTAGCTTTCCATTTTATGTTAGGACTTGATATAGCCTTTTTTATTGTGGCCTGTTGTGTTATTAAAGAGGCTAATAAAAAAAGAAGAATTATTAGAGAATGTATGCATAAGCACAAAGAAAGCAAAGAATTTGCAGACATAGATTGTCTAAAAAGTCTCTATGAAGATTTTTCTGCTCTTCAGCAAAGCCTTGAAAAGGAAGTTGATAAAAATGTCTTGCTTTTTGAATATCGTAGAACTCAGGAGATGTTTATGCACTATGATAGGTTGAATTGGTCCATAGGTTCCATTCTAATCGGCTCAAATATAGCGGCTCTGGGCTTTGTTTCTAGTGCAAGTAATCCTAACCCCAATATACTTTTTGCTGCTGCCCTTGGAGGTTCAATTTCATTATTTGCCTGGATTCTGTGGTTTTACAGGCATGCTTCCATATATGACGTTAAACAGGACAGATTGTACATGATAGAGAATCAGCTTGGCATGTTCCAGCATAGGATGGTAGGCTATGGAGCTAAGCAAGGCCTGCTAGCAAGGGTATCCGGCAGAACAGTTGCATTTCTGCTTTTTGCTGGGCTATTATTCGCATGGCTTCTTATCGTTTGGTTCATAGCATAGTAAATATTTATATTTACCAGTAGGTAAATTATGTCTAAACTTGGCAAAGTTTATGTTATGAAAAAAGCTGCATCTACATGGATGATTTGATCGAGAATACCCTAGTTGCATTCAGGAGTATGGATAAATTTAATGTTTATAATATAGGCTCAGAGGATTGGATAAGCGTGAAAGAAATTGCTGATATTGTTGTAGAGGAGATGGGCCTCAGAAATGTTGAGTATGTTTACAGGCCCTTTGAGGATTGTAGAGGGGGGCCTGGAGATGTGAAGATGATGCTCCTCGATATATCCAGAATTAAAAAATATAAGGTGGAAACCAAATATAAGCTCTAAAGAGGCTGCTAGGAGTCTGCTGAAATGAGCAGAAAGCCTTTCATAATTGCCTGCATCCCTGCCTTCAATGAGGAGGCCAGCATAGCCAAGGTTGTCCTGAAAACCCAGAGGCATGTTGATAGGGTAATAGTCTGCGATGATGGCTCCAATGACATGACCGCTGAGATAGCGGAGAAGCTGGGAGCTGAGGTGATAAGGCATGAGAGGAACATGGGGAAAGGAGCTGCTCTAAGGGATCTGTTCAGGGCAGCTGGGGAAATTGAACCTGATATCATTGTTGTTCTCGATGCCGATGGCCAGCATGACCCAGATGAGATACCAAAGCTTGTTGAACCCCTGAAAAATGGCACAGCTGACCTAGTGATAGGATCCAGATATGTGAAAGGAGGTGAAATGGATGCCCCTCTTTACAGAAGGTTTGGCCTGAGGATGATAAACTTCCTCACAAAGAGGCTGGCAGGATCTGCTGTGAGGGATACTCAGAGCGGCTTCCGTGCTTTCACTTTTAAGGCGTTGAAAGAGCTGAGGGATGCTGAGTCAAGGGGTTTTGGAGTTGAAAGCGAGCAGGTTGCATTAGCTGTAAAGAAGGGGCTCAGAATTGTGGAGATCCCGATAAGAGTCAGGTATAAGGGTTTGACAAAAACATCCAAGAAGACACCTCTACTGCATGGAGGGGAGATAGTTGCCTCCCTGCTCAGGCTGGTTGTGGAGGAAAGGCCTTTGCTTTTTCTGGGCGTTCCGGGAATGGTGCTTATGCTCATCACCATGGCACTGGGAGCATATCTGCTGTTGCTGTTCAATGCAACCAGATACTTCAGCCTGCCAATAGCCATAATAGCTCTTGGAGCAGGTCTGGCAGGGATGACTTTAATCATCGCAGCACTCACATTATATGGACTTAACAGGGTTGTAAGCAAGGTTAAATGAGAGGGAAACAGCTCATCAGGATAATTTCAGCATGAATATCGCCATTATCTTGGGAACAAGGCCTGAGATAATAAAGATGTCCCCGATAATAAGGGCTCTTGAGAGGGAGAATCTGGATTTCTTCATATTGCACACAGGACAACATTATTCCTACAACATGGATCAGGTATTCTTCGAACAGCTGAAACTTCCTCAACCGAAATACAACCTGAAAGTAGGCTCTGGAACACATGCTGAGGAAACTGGCAGGATGATGATCGGAATAGAAAGGGTGCTGATGGAGGAAAGGCCAGATGTAGTTCTTGTGGAGGGTGATACAAATACTGTTGTCGCTGGGGCTTTGGCATCGGTGAAGATAGGAATTCCTGTGGGTCATGTGGAGGCCGGTCTGAGGAGCTTTGACAGGAGCATGCCCGAGGAGATAAACAGGATAGTGGCAGACCATGTCTCAGAGCTTTTGTTCGCTCCAACGGAGATTGCTAGGAGAAACCTTCTTAGAGAGGGTATTCCTGAGGAAAAGATATTTGTAACTGGAAATACAATTGTTGATGCTGTATACCAGAACCTCTCGCTGGCGGAAAACTTAAGCTTTCCGTTTGATGATGACTATTTTCTTGTTACAGTTCACAGACAGGAGAATGTAGATAATCCGGCAAGGCTTAAAGACATAATAGAGGGTTTAAAGCTAGTGAGAGAGTATTTTGACATCCCTGTTATATATCCGGTTCATCCGAGAGCTAGAAAGAGGATAGAGGAGCATGGAATCGACACGAATGGCCTAGAACTGATTGATCCTCTTGATTATCTGAGCTTTCTTAGGGCTGAAAGCAGGGCTAAGCTCATATTTACGGATTCGGGTGGTGTTCAAGAGGAGGCATGCATCTTAAGGGTTCCATGCGTGACTTTAAGGTACAATACCGAGAGACCTGAGACAATAGAGGTTGGCGCAAATGTACTTGCCGGCACAAAGCCAGAGAGTATACTGGAGAAGGCGAAGATTATGATTAATGCAAGAAGGGATTGGATGAATCCATTTGGAGATGGCAAGGCTGGCAATAGAATAGTAAACTTTATAACTAATTCAAAAAAGCACTAAGAGGTGATACTCTTGGCCAGAGTCCTTGTTACAGGAGGAGCTGGCTTCATAGGCTCAAACCTTGTTAAGGAGCTCAGAAGTAGGGGACATGATGTCTGGTTCTGCGATCTAACACATTCCAACGATCCAAAGTCCATCAGATGCGATGTGAGCAAGTACAGACAGGTGGAAAGGGTTTTTGAAATGCCCTTTGACTATGTCTATCATCTGGCAGCCGAGTACGGAAGGTGGAATGGGGAGGATTACTACGAGAACCTGTGGCTGACAAATGCTGTCGGCACGAAGAACATCATAAGGATGCAGGAGAGAAAGAAGTTCAGGATGATATTCTTCAGCAGCGCTGAGATATATGGAGACTATGATGGAGTTATGACCGAGGATCTACCGGAGAGGATACATCTACACCTTCTGAATGACTATGCAATGACAAAATGGGTGGGGGAGATGATGATCAAGAACTCAGCGATGCAATATGGCACGGAGACTGTTATAGTCAGGCCTTTCAATGTCTATGGCCCAGGAGAGCACTACAATCCCTATAGGGGGTTTGTCCCGAAGTTCATATACAAGGCATTGCATGATGAGCCGTATACCGTGTATCTGGGGCACAAGAGAACCCTTGAATATGTGAGCGATGTGTGCAGGGCTGTTGCAAACATAATTGACAACTTCAAGCCAGGTGAGGTATACAATCTCGGAGGGGATGAGCTATACGATGTGAAGTACATATCAGACCTGATACTGAAGTATCTAGGAAAGGATGACTCGAAGGTGACATACAAGGAGGCGGAGCCCTTCACAACAAGGGTTAAGAGGCCTGATTCATCGAAGGCGAAAAGGGATTTGAACTTTAAAATAACCGTGAAGCCTGAGGTGGGGATACCCAGAACCATAGAGTGGTTCAAGGAGGTGTATAAAAAATGAAACTTGAGGAGGTTCTTGGTCACTACACTGGAAAAAGAATACTGATAACAGGCGGGGCTGGATGCATAGGATCCAACCTGACGAAAGCCCTTCTCAAGGCTGAGCCGGAGGTAATAGTGATAATAGATGATCTATCAGCATCATTTGAGTGGAACATACCTAGGCATCCAAAGGTGGTTTTCATACATGGAAGCATACTGGATGAAGAAAGGATGAAGAGGGCCTTCAGCTACAAGCCTCACTATGTATTCCACCTAGCAGCACACTTTGCGAATCAAAACAGCGTGGACCATCCAGAGACAGATCTCCTTGTTAATGCTTTAGGTACCTTAAAAACATTGGAATATGCAAATCTGGCAGGTGTGGAGAGGTTTGTATTTGCTTCTTCAGGGTGTTCAGTTTACGGAAGCCAGGCACCCCTGCCATTAAGGGAGGATTTCGTGTCGCTGCATCTGGACACACCATACCAGATAAACAAGCTGGTGGGAGAATTATACTGCAACTACTTCCACGATTACTACAAGCTTCCAGTTGCGATAGCAAGATACTTCAATGTTTACGGCCCTGGAGAGGTTCCTGGAAAGTACAGGAATGTGATACCGAACTTTATGTGGTGGGCAATGCACAATAAACCGCTGCCGATAACTGGAACTGGAGAGGAGACGAGGGACTTCACGTTTGTAGAGGACATAGTTGATGGAACGCTCAGGATGGGGGTTGTGGAGGAAGCTGTTGGAGAGGCAATAAACCTTGCTTCAGAGACAGAGACAAGGGTGATAGACTTAGCAAACTGGATAAATGAGATAACTGGAAACAAGGCTGGAATAGTTTTCAGGCCAAGAAGGGACTGGGACAAGGCTGTTAGAAGGAGGGCATCGATAGAGAAGGCGAGGAAAATACTCGGATACGAGCCCAAAACAGACATGAAAACCGGACTGAGGAAAGTGTACGAGTGGTTCAGGGAGAACTGGGACAACATAAAAGCTTCAGCTAGATTCTGATGGGCGGAATTTCCGCGAGTAAACCGTTAAGAGTTCTGGTCATCGCTCAGTACTATCCCCCGGATATGGGCGGGGGAGCAACCAGAGCCTATAATGCTGTAAAAGGGATGAAGATTCATGGAGCTCAGGTTGTTGTCGTAGCTGCATTTCCTCATTATCCTCATGGCAATGTACCAAAAGAATATAGGCGGAAGCTGCTCAAAATCGAGTGGCAAGAAGGAGTGAAGATTATCAGAACATTTGTTCCGCCTCTCCCTTCCAAAGGTCTTGCTTATAGACTCATTCTCTTCGCTTCGTTCGCTATTTCTTCTCTTTTTGCTTTGCCTATTGCTGGGAAAGCGGATGTTGTGTGGGCAGCAAACCCTAACATAATTTCGTTCTTCCCAGCAATGGTATATGGATTACTCATGCGTGCACCCGTAGCTCTGAATGTTGATGACCTCTGGCCTGAGGATATGTACAGCCTTAATTTACTAAAGCCTAAAAGTCTTTCAGCAGAAATGGCTGAAGCTTTTGCCAGAATAGCTTACCACAAAGCCAAGGTGATCACGCCTATAAGCCCCTACTACAGACTTGTCATTTGCAACCGGTATGGTGCCAATTTCCAGAAGGTGAAAGTCGTGAGAGCTGGAGTGGACACATCGAAGTTCAAGCCATGTTCATCCCATGAGCAAAACGAGAAGTTTACCATTCTATACAGTGGTGCTTTCTCCATAGCATATGACTTTGAGCAAGTTCTCCGAGCTGCAAAAGTCCTTGAACATGAAAATGTTGAGTTCATCCTCCAAGGTGGAGGAGAGCTTGCCTCATCTGTGAAAAAGAGGGTCAGAGAGCTCGGCCTCTTCAATGTGAAGGTGCTGGATAAGGTGCTTCCCAGAGAGAAGGTAGCTAGGCTCCTTTGTCAAGCTGATGCCCTTCTTCTTCCTCTAAGAGACTTCGGGAGGCCCTACCTTGGCATATCCTCAAAACTGTACGAGTATCAGGCAGTCGGCAAGCCAATAATCTGCATTGCAAGAGGAGCACCGGCACTTCATGTGCTCGAAACCGGTGCAGGCATAGTAGTAAAACCCGGAGATCACGAAACCTTGGTGCAGGCAGTGCTGTTCCTAATGAAAAGCAGAGAAACAGCTGAAAAAATGGGAAAAGAAGGAAGGATGTCCTTAGAACAAAATTCAACTTTGGAGAAAATAGGAATGGAATTAATAGACGCATTGAAATGCTTATGAGATACATTAAATTAGGCAAGAGCGATTTGAAAGTCTCAGTAATCGGTTTAGGTACCGGTCAATTCGGTAGCAGGGCATGGGGTTACGGAATAAGATACGGAGATAGAGAAATCATAAGCGTAATTCAGCATGCAATGGACATGGGAATAAATGTTTTCGACACAGCTGAGACCTATGGTTATGGCAAAGCCGAGAGCCTCCTAGGCGAAGCATTGAAGGATTATGATAGAGATGACTTCGTAATAATCACGAAAGTAGCCCCTTGGAACCTAAGATACGAAGATGTGATAAAAGCGTGCATGAGAAGCTTAAAGAGATTGAACGTTAAAGAAATAGACTTATATTTAATTCACTATCCAAACCTTTTAATACCGTTCAAAGAGACATTTAGAGCAATGGAAAGACTGGTAAAAGAAGGAAAAGTTCGATACATAGGGGTAAGCAACTTCAACGCTCGTTTAATAAGAAAGGCTGAGGAAACGCTTTCATCACTAGAAATAATAGCTAACGAAATTGAATATAATATTCTTTCTAAAAGAGCTGAAAAAGAAACGATACCATACTGCTTAGAGAAACGAATAGCGATAATAGCATACAGCCCACTAGCGGGAGGCATCTTAACTGGCAGGTACACTTCCAACAATCCTCCGAGGGACAGGGCCAGAGCCTTCAACTTCCTTGCTCATAAGCATATCCTGAAAAGGGCACAACCCCTCCTCAAGACAATAAAGGAGATAGCTGAAAAGAGAGGGGCAAGTATATCTCAAATAGCCCTCAGCTGGATTGTGAGTCGTCCGCTACATATGGCCATACCAGCAGCTCTCTCCATCAAAGAAATTAAAGAAAATGCTAAAGCGGGGGATATTATACTTCTCAAAAATGAAATAGAGGAAATAAACAAAGTGGCAATAGCTTTAAATGATTTAACTTATGCATTCGACCATTATATAATCAGACCTATTTCATGGACAAAAGAGGCATTAAAAGTGTGTCTAAGCAATAATAACTATAAAGAATAATGCTCAGATAAAACAAAAACATGAAGATATTTTTAAATTTTTATCTCAGTATGCTTGTAGTAGTCTGTGGTTTATAGAATGAATACTCCTTTAGATAAAGCTAGTAGTAGGTCAGTTGCGATAATAAGATCAAGGTCAATTAATCCAGGAACTTATAAAGTAGCTGATATATTAGCTAAAAATGGTTACAATGTACAAGTTATTTTATGGAATAGAGATAGAGAGAAGCATAAATTTATTGAAAAAGTTAACAATTATTCTGTAATATATTTCAACTTAAGGGCTCCGCATGATAAAGTTACTGTAATTCCTCTGCTCCCTTTATGGTGGATTTATGAATTTATATTTTTGTTTATTAAAAATTCTATAAATGTAATTCATGCATATGATTTTGATACGCTATGGCCTGCAGTATTAATCAAACTCTTAAAGAAAAGAGTAAAACTTGTATATTCAATACAAGATTTTTATAGCGAGAATCTTCCGGAATGCTTTCCAAGTCTTATTAGAAACATGATAAATATACTTGAAAAATTATTAATAAAATATTGTGATGCTGTTTTTTTAGTAAACCCTGCGATGTATTACCACTTGCGGGGATCTTTTATTAAAAGAGTTAAAGTAATATACAATTCGCCTCCTGATATTAAGAAAACCGAAAATCTTTCTGTAAAAATGCTAAGAACAAATCCTCCAGAACTCATTATATTTTATGCAGGCCAGATTCACAGATCAAGAGGGTTAATAGAATTATTAAAGGCATTAAGATCTCTGAATAATGTTAAATTGATTGTAGCCGGCCGTGGGCCTGATATTAGCATATTTTTAAAAATACCAGAAGATCTTAAGAATAAAATAAATTATATTGGTGTACTTCCTTATAATGAAGTTATTAGAAAAACTTTAGAAGCCGATGTTATCGTGGCTCTTTATGATCCAAAAATTCCCAACAACAGATATGCAAGCCCAAATAAGCTTTTTGAAGCAATGATGTGCTCTAAACCCATAATCATCAATAAAGAAACTTTTGCAGCAAAAATTGTCGAAAAGGTCAAATGTGGATTAACTGTTCCATATGGTGATATTAATGGTATTAAAGGTGCATTAATAATGTTGCGCGATAATCCTCATTTAAGAATGGAGTTGGGATACAATGGTAGAAAAGCGTATGAAAAAATCTTCTGTTGGGAATTGATGAAAAAGAAAATAATTGAAACTTACAAAGAACTTTTAGAGGAGAAACTATAGGATTATTTACTCTATGAATATGGTTGCTAATAAATCGGATTAAATGACAATCGCATTAGTTCTCGGTACTAGGCCACAGATAATAAAGTCAGCTCCAATAATTTATGAGGCTATAAGGAAAAGTTTAGACATTAGAGTTATACATACAGGCCAGCACTATGACTATGATCTATCCAAAACTTTTTTCAGTGAGCTAAATCTTCCAGATCCCATGCATATCAGACTGCAGAGATAATGCTCAGGCTTGAAAAAGTCCTTTTAGACCTCAGACCTGATCTAGTGGTGGTTCCAGGTGATACAAATTCCGCATTGGCAGGAGCACTAACACCGGTAAAAGCTGCGAAAAAGATCATTGAGTTCTTGCTAGAATGCTTAGATTGAGATTTACCACCTATCTAAGATATTGTATATACTTGATAGCAGTATGATGACAGAGATTCTAAAATCTCTAAGTCTGTTGTTCATAGTACCGCATTTTAAAGCCTTTATTAGAGATCAAGTGAACTATGTAAAACCTTATATTAGGGGAGTGACTATTTTAATGCCCACAGCCTTGTTCTCTCACGTAGTGTTAAGATTGCCATATCTGGAAAGGTATTTTAGATCCCTGCGGTTAACAGTAGAGTCCTATAGCGATCTACAAGATTATAGGTATTTTTGCCCTAAGTATTTTACATTACCCATTGAAACATTACGAAAAAGAAATTGTTATCTTGCGACAAAAAGTTGTGTTAATGTAATATTTAAGAATAATGTAGACTTCGATTTAATACATGCTCATTTTTTAGAAAATGGATTCATAGGAGCACGCCTAAAGAACATATACGAAAAACCATTGGTAGTAACGGCTCATGGTTATGATGTTTATGATTTACCGTTTAAAAATCGTTGGTATAACTCTTTGGCCAAACTAGTCTTAACTGAAGCAGATCAGGTGATAACAGTTAGCAAATCTAATGCTGAAAAATTGTTATCGCTAGGCGTATCACCTAACAAGCTACATATCATACCTAACGGCTATGATGAGAATCTGTTTAAGCCTCTTCCAATGTCAAAAGCCAGAGAAAAGCTAAGCTTACCTCAAAATAAGAAGATACTGCTTTCTGTTGGAAATTTGGTTGATAAGAAGGGACATACCTATTTAATTAGTGCAATGCCCTTAGTTTTGAGGAAAAGAAAAGATGTACTACTTATAATTGTTGGCTCTGGTCCTTTAAAAGAGCTATTACAAAGTATGATAAAAAAGTATGGGCTAGAAGATTATGTTATACTTGCTGGAGGTAGGAGACATGAGGAAATTCCTCTATGGATCAATGCGTCTGACATTTTTATTTTACCGAGCTTACAAGAGGGTTTTCCGACGGTTATTCCTGAAGCTATGGCATGTGGTAAGCCAATTGTCGCAACAAATGTTGGAGGTCTGCCAGAAGCAATAAATAATGATATAGGTATGCTAGTTAAGCCAGCAAGCAGTAGAGAGTTGGCATTATCAATCTTAGAAGCCTTAGAAAGAAAATGGAACCAAGAAGCTATCCTAAGCTATGCAACGAGGTATTCATGGAGAAATATCGTAGGACAAATTATAAACGTATACGAAAAAACACTATCCTAATGTGACTAAAAACCCGAGAAAATGCCCCCTTTAAAATCCGATAATCGCAGTTATACTATCCCAATGCGATATACACCTATTATAGCGTCTTCGCTAACAACTCTCTTACTTTCATTTATGATCAGAACTACTATATTGAGGATTATATTTACATTAAGCTTCTTTCTAATAGCGTTATTGTTAAGCTCCCTTCTTTTTAATGATTCTTATATGAGCAGAATAGCATTCCGCAAAAAACCGAAGATACGGATTCACACCAGTTGGGCACTTTATGGCATTGCTATTATATCAAGCTTAGTAATACTCTATTTTCCTACAACCAAGTACAATTTTTATGTTATGATCGTATTTTTCGAGTCATTAAACTTACCAGAAATAATTAGAGTCCTTTCCGGTATTTTTATTCTAATAATATTTCCAAGTTATATTAACTATAGAGTTTTTATCAAAAACAGACTAAACAATATTTATGAGAAGCTTTCAGTAGTTCTCGCTTTAAGTTATATTATTAGTGTAATAATTGGGCTATTGTTAAGCCAGACTGTCGGATTAACGCCCACAAACTACCTATGTGCGCTATGGGTTTTTGCCTTGATTTGTGAAGCACTAAGCTACAGGCTTAGGCAGAAAAATAGTATTCCTATACAACAACCGATACCAAGCAGCCTCATTGAGACAAGCCTGATTATTTCCATATGCTCACTAATGGTTTTTTCATCATATCTTTTGACGCTTACAGCAAATCCAGGTGGTTTTACTTTAGGCGGAGATATCGCACGTTATATATCCGATTCTAATACTTTTATAAGAGGTGAGCAATTTGACTCATCTTACGTCTGGTTTCAGGTATTCATAGGCATCGCGTCCGTATTAACGGGCCTTCATCCACTTAATACGTTCGTGAGTATGCAATTTTTAATAATCCTCTTCCCACTTTCGTTCTATACCCTCTTATTAAGGATTTTCAAGAATCATAAGCTAGCTACTATCGGGACAGTTTTAACAGCTACCACGGGAGGGTTAACTTCGATAGGTATTTTATGGATCTTTCCAGAGTATAAAAGCCAAAACATATTTTCTGCTTTACAAATTTTGAAAATAAAAACTCAAAACTGGCCCTGGTTATCTAATCATTTATTTATAGCATCAACAATGGACTGGTCTTTACTGATGTTGGGTCTTGGGTTTATTTATTCCTACATCGAAGCGAAGCAAACAAATAGAAAATTTAATCTCGCACTTGGATCTCTATTTTTAGCTTCAACATTTTTTACACATAATATACTAAGTGTTACTATTTTCTTAATTTCTATGCTTATTTTCTCGGTTTTAGATTATAAGTATATGAAAAAGGTCATACTTTCTTTTGCAAGCATCTTTCTCGCTATAATTTTATTTAATATACTATCTTACAACTTTTTCATTAACACGTTACTCAACTATTATATTCATTATCAAATGTTTTTTGCGGGTTCGTTGTTATTTCCATATAAGTGGGGTGTTGTAGCACTTTTAATTCTAATCTTACTGTTACTTCTCACTCCTAAGTTGACGAAACTCGTTTTAAAACAAATTAAACATATAAAGTATAGTCATCGTATGTTATCTTTAAGCATATCCGCCGCATTACTATCTTTCATTTTACCATTAGTTATGCTTAATATTAATTTCTATAATTTAAATTATTCTACAGAAACTATATTCCCATGGTATATATATACTCTTAGATTTACCCCTTTTTTGCAGATAGTGATAGCATCTATACCACTTATATCGAGAATAGATAATAATAAGCGACTCGGAGCTTGGTTGATGCTGTCTTGGGTTATTTCAACGGTCTTAGCAATAGGCTTAAACAAATTCTTCCCACGCTTTATTACGGAAGTTTTTACTAATAGAATTTTGATGTCTGCCTACCTACCGTTAGGTGCTCTATCAGCACTAATACTCAGCTCTTTAGCACAAATAGGATTGCCAAGAGTAAAACTTGGATTAAAACTCAATTCAAAAAGGATCTACATTGACATTCACGATAAGAAAATATTAATTTACTTCCTAATGATACTAGCGGCTTTTTTGTTCTTATCATATGTATATTCAATAGAATTCCTTTATCAAGGTGAGTCCTCCCTTCTAATATCAAAGGAGGAGAGAAGTCTATACGAATATCTTGCAAGCCTTTCTCCAGAAAAAAGGTACCTAACATACTCTTATCCTGTATATCTCCGCGTTTCCTCTTTAACTGCTCATAAAACCTACGGTTACTACCAATATGGCAACTTCGTTTCATGGCCTGTTGAAATACTATTCACTACATCATCTCCAGAAGTAGCACATTACTTTCTCTACAAACTTGGCGTAACACATGTGATACTCACCAAGCAGGATCTGACTCTACTATCAAAAATGACAGACAGCGCACTAGCGTCGATGCTCAATTTCCTCCCACTAGATTTTAACAATAGCTTTGCCCTAGTGTATTCTGTTCCTAATTATGTAAATAATGAGTTTTCGAATTACGTGCTTGTCAAGCCCACGACGTATTATAGTCCTGATATGTTTAACAAATTCGTTTGTGCTTTTAGACTATATAATGCAGGATATAATGCGTTAACGGCAGCACAGATTCCATTCACTATAATCGATGACTATAAAATTAACAAGATAATTCAAGGTTATGTGTATATAATCCCATCTTCCTTACCAAGCAGAACATCGGCCAAGGTATTCGTCGATCAGATAGCAGCTGGTTCTTATGCAGTAGTTTTGTATGATTCTGCAATATCAGATGAAAATATGAACGAATTACTTAACTTTTTGGGAGTTAAACCGGAAGGACTTAGTCTAACCGATGGTATAAAGATGAACAATGAGTATTTCAATTTTTCTATTAAATTATACACAACGAATTTAACAATAAATTCTTCGTACGATTGCAGGGGTATATACTATTATAAAACTCCAGAGAATAAAACCATACCATTTATGATTTTCTTCAAAATAAAAAATGGCTCGATCGTATTTATTAACATGCCTAGGGCATTTAACTTGAATAGAGTCACAGCGAGTATTGTCGTATACGCGGTTAGAGAAGCCACAGCTTTTCTTCCAAAACCTATAGCATCTAAAAACCCTCAAGTGATATTTTATCCCTCAGGATTATTTGAATTAGGAAATCCAAAGCTAATTAATATATATAACTCAAAAAATTTGAATAACTATATTTACACTTTTTCAAACATAACTTTAAAAGGAAATATTTCAATAGTGTCAAACTATATTATATTAAGTATAGAAGACACACCAATCAAGAAATTAGTTTTGCAAAATATGACTCACCAAGAAACACTCGAGAATATTTCATTAAAAAAAATAGAAATATATGATTTTTATAATCTAACATTACTAACTAATGATGCAGTTATTTATAACTCGGGGAGCGAATTACCTAATATTAAAGTAACTTTATATAAACTGAAGATTTATATAGGGGACAGGCCTATTAATTTTACTGTTAAACAGAATAATAAAGAAAGACGCTTATTGATAGCAAAAAGTTACATTGAGTTCGAATTTCCTAAGAACTTTGTAATTAATTTACGCCTTCAAAAACCACTGATAACATTAGATAATGGTTCATTAAACATGTCTTGGAAAGGTGTTTTTTGGTATGGTGGGAAAATATTCACGACCGTGGCCAAGGCAGAATACTGGCCAATAAGCGGAAAACTATCTCTAGAAATAGTCGATAGTGACAAGATAATACTTATCAAATTACTAAATATAGATAGTATAAATGTAACAGTTAGTGTTCCCAACGGCTAGAAGAGGAAGGACAAAAATGGAAGAAATGAACATTTTAAACGAGAACAAACGTTTTCTTTTTGTGCTCGGTTTTACTTGCCCATTTCCAGGTGCTGGATGGTGGCGAATATTTAATTTTGCAAAGGTATTTAAAAAGATGGGATATAAATGCTATATATTGTCCAGTATCACACCTAGCACTATTAATGCTAAAAAAATTGTCAGAGAAGAAGATATATATATTTATAATATGATACCATATATTTATGTAAATAATCCATTTTTCCTGTTAATTAACAGCTTTTTTGCATTAATTGTTTCTTTTATATTTTTCATCTATATTCGACCTAGTTTGATCATAATATCAGTACCGCCAGTTGATCAACTTCTGCCAATACTAATATTATCAAAAATTATGAGACATAAACTAATAATTGATTATAGAGATGAGTTCGAAGATTACCTTATAATTCATACCGGAAAATGGAGTTTCTTTTACCATATTCTCAAATGGATCCTTTCATACTTTTATAAAAAAACTGCAATGATAATTTCTGTAACGCCCGCGGTAGCAGAAAAACTAAAGGAAAGAGGCATTTACAATGTTAAGGTCATATATGATGGTGTCGATACTAAGACCTTCCGCCCACTTGACAAGAGCAGAGTAAGAGCTGAGCTTCAACTCCCGCAAGATAGTTTCATAGTAGTATACCTAGGAAATGTATATGATCCCTACCGTGTAGATGTTGTCATTAAAGCTTTGAAAGTACTGAAGGAGCGGAAACCTAATCGAAAATACTTGCTACTTCTTGTAGGAGGTGGAGATGTGAAAAGTATTATAAACTTAGCTAATATCCTTGAAGTAAGTGAGTCTGTAAAATATTTAGGAAGAGTCAAGAATCCAGCTAAAATTGCTAAAATTTTAAATGCAGGAGATTGCGGAGTAATTCCATACGATGACAATCCCTTATGGCAAAGAACTTATTCAACAAAGTTTTTCGAGTATTGTGCCGTCGGATTACCAGTAGTAGCAAGTGTTCACAAAGATTCTGCGTTAGCTTCTATCATTGAAGCGAATAAAATAGGGATAGTTGTTCCTCCTTTAAGTAGCAAAGCATTAGCTTCTGCTTTAGAGGTATTAGATAGCAATGAAAAATTAAGAAGAGATATGGGTTTATCAGCATATTTATTTGCACAAAATTTTGATAAAGAAAAATTAGCAAAAAAATTGCTGAAAATTATATGGCATATTTTACAATAATAAGGATTATTAATGAAATTAAAGATAAAAAGTATAAAGCTAATTTTATATAGGTTTATATTTTGGATTAAAACATTTCGTATATTAAAAGGTATTACTTTCTATACTTATATAAACATGTTCCTTAGCTTAATAATAGATATTTTAAACTATACATTTTCAGAGCGGCAAGATATAAACCCAAAGCTATTCTTGAAAAAAAGCTGTGTTTTTAGAGAAAAAGAAACCGGTTTAGTTATAGTTGTAAGAGGTGCTACCGATGACTTCTTTCATGCCTTACCTGGACGAGAAGGCGATGTTGAGGAGTTCATAATAAGGAGTTTGAAGGACGGGGATGTATTTGTTGATGTAGGTGCCAATATAGGTTATTATAGCATTCGTGCCTCTAGAATTGTAGGAGAAAGAGGACGGGTCTATGCTTTCGAGCCTATTCCGAGCACTACATTAATCTTAAAAGTAAACTTAAAACTCAATCAATGCAGTAATGTAGTTGTTTACGAAAAAGCTGCTTGGTCGGAGGATATATTTTATGCTGGACGACGGAGTTTAACTTTAAGATTTCCGGCTGGAGAATATGGTTTGGCATCGGCCTACGGAAGTAGTGATCATGAAGTTGAGGTGGAAGCCATTACACTAGATGAAGCCCTTAAAAATGTTGACCATATTGACTTACTGAAGATAGATGTAGAGGGAGCCGAGTTAAATGTACTTAAAGGATCTTCTAAAATATTATTTAAAACTAAAAAAATAGTTATAGAGATTTCAAGAAATCATGAGGAGATTCTTAGACTTCTTAAACAATATGGATTTCAATGCAGAAAAGCTAAGTTAGCAGCATACTATATCTGTGAAAAAACTGAAAATGCATAAGTAATGCGTGTGTATGTCGACAACAACCACATTACTGTATGCTACTGGAGAAGATATGTTTAAATAAAATTTAACAAACTTCTCATATAAATCCTGCAAGGTTTTTTCTCAAGTACTTTTCCTAATTCTTCCAAGAAACAGGTAATAATTATAAATTTCAGGACTAGCAACTGGTAAATTTTTGACAAAAACGATTATTATGTGTTTAAAATTAATTTAGCACACGCAAATTCCAAAGGTAGTATAAGGGACAGATAACTTAAATAATATTCTGTGTGGTAGTAATGGCTGTTAAAAAGGTTGAAGAACATGGCTAATGTGCTTGTAATTCGTGCATCCTATAAGAAGGCTTATCCAATAATAGAGTCTTTGAATAGAGCAGGATATAGGGTAATAGCCGGTATAGATACCATGGTAAGCGAGGCTCTTTTTTCCATCTTCCCTGATAAGTTTGCATGGATAATTAACCCTTATAAATCTGAAAAATCGTACATTGCCTCAATTATTAGTGCCATAAAGGAGAATCATGTGGATATAGTTGTTCCAGTCGGCTTTATCGATTTCCTGCTACTCTCAAAATACAAGGATATCCTAGAGAGGTATGCTGTAATTCCCGTTGATTCCTTCGAAAAAATTGTTAGCCTATCAGACAAATGGTACGCTGGCGGATTAGCAGAAAGCATAGGAGTCAGCTATCCGAGGACATTATTCCTGAAAGATAGCATAGATCTTGCCTCTGTTAAAGCTTTTTTGGATGAGGTTGGCTTCCCCCTCGTCGTAAAGGGATTCGGGGATGCTTCCAGACCAAGGTTTGTGAGTAACTTCGACGATCTAATTAGGGAGATAAATTTAAGAGCTAAGGATGGCGTCTTGCTGCAAGAATTCATAGTTGGTGTTGGTGTGGGATACTTTGTTTTAAGCGATAATGGCAAACCGGTTGCCGAGTTTATGCACAGGAGGATCGCGGAGGTAAATCCTCTAGGAGGTGCCAGCATCAAAGCAGCTTCAAACTTTGACCCAGAGCTCCTCTCTCTAGGCAGAAAGATAGTGGAGAGGACAGGTTTTACTGGTGTCATGATGATTGAGTTTAAGAAAGAGGCCGAAACAGGCAACTACTACCTGATGGAGATAAATCCAAAATTTTGGGGAAGTCTGGAACTTGCCTATAAGGCTGGCGTAGATTTTCCAAGATACCTAGTTGACTTCTATTTAAAGGGAGAAAAGCCGAAGCAGATCCCAGTAAAGAACATCAGCTTCTCTTGGATCACCGAAGTTATATCTTCCTACTCCAAACATGGTTTAAATGTTCTAGTTGAAATTGTTCAAAGAACATTGCCAGACTCTCCCCTGTTCTCTGATCTTCATCCTTATGATCCTCCAAACTTCATGGTAAAATCGCTTTTTGCTACCTTCTCTCTTCTTAAGACCTCAAATAAAGTGGCTATAGAGCCTATTTACTTAACAAAATGTTTAAGAGATCTGTTACATAAGCGGAAATTGAATCTGATAATTTCAGACTTAGATGGCACTATCGTCAAACTGAATATCCCTTGGAGAGTTGTGAGGAATAAAGCGTTGAAAGCAGGCCTTATTAAGCCCCATAGAGGTATCAACGAGAGCTTCGTTCGGTACTGGCTTGCGGGTGATAAGCATCCATTCACAAAGCTTCATGAGCTTATAAAGGATTATGAGATTAATGCTGCAGCTGATCTTCATAAAAATGAGCTTCTCTCTAGCCTTTTTGAAGCCATTAAACAGAAATCAGTATACTTCGCAGTTGTATCAATGCAAAGTGAGGAAGCTGTTATTAAATGTCTCGGCAGACTAGGCATCCTTGACTATGTCGACGTGATAATTGGCAGGGACATTACTCCGCTTAGACTCAAGGCACTTACTCATGCCATCGAAAAAATGGGGATAAATGAGCCATACCAAGGAATCATGTTTGGTGATACCTTAACGGATATAAAAGCTGCTTTCAGAGCTGGCTTAGTCCCATGTAGAATAACAAAAAACTATATAGAAAGGCTTCAGGCCAAGGATTTGAATGTAAGCTATGCTGATAACATAACAAAAATATTAAAAATAATATCTAGTGCTCTAAGGGGATCTTAATGAAACCCAACTTTCATAGGGGGATCATTCTAGATGCATCCAAAGAAGGGTGGGATTCCGGTGCTGCTACTTTTGGAACTGTAATCTATGATCAGGATGATCGCAAATACTACTTATTTTACACGGGTGCTTCTGACGTTAGATGGACAGAGGCCAGCATCGGTCTAGCTACATCACAAGACGGCTTGAACTTCAGGAGGAATGATCTAAACCCTATCGTTAATTCAAAGGATTTTGGACTTAAGGAGGCTTTAACTCCTGTTGTATTTAGAGTTAAAAACAATTATTTCATGGTGTTTGCTGGAAAGACGCCAGGAAGTGGAAGAAAAATATACATTGCTTACTCTGACGATCTCGTAGGTCCTTGGCGCTTTATCAAACAGCTTATAAAACCTCAGTATCCTTGGGAAGGAAGAGATGTAGATTTAGGGCCGTCAGCAGCCAGGCTTAGTGAGAACGAGGTGCTAATTTATTACAGCAATGTTTCTAATAAGCTGCTTCGGAGTCTGCTTTTCGGTCCCCGCTACTGGTTTAGAACGCTGGGAATATTAAAGTTAAAGATCAATTCACCAACTGATATAGAAGCGTATCGATTCGATGGGAATCCACTAAAGCATCTTAATGGTTCTAAGGGCAGTTGGAATGAATCCTTGTTCTGTCCTGGATACTTTAGAGTGGAATCCTTGCATTACCTTTTGCCAGCTGCCTCTACATATTCGATAGGATTTCCATACAAGCAGTATATTGGATTGGTTAAGGATTCATCACCATATTTTCTGAATCCAACTAGAACCAGAATTTTAATAGATGGTCCTAGGGAAAAGGAGAAGATAATTCCAGGCATAAAGAGCGAGATCGCATTGGATACACCGTGTCCTATCATAAGAAATGGGGAGCTTTGGCTTTATTATGGTGCCATGGACAGATCCGATGGAGTGTGGAAGACTGCCCTTTCAATATTCCCTCTTGAATATATACTTTAATAATTTTGAAAGAAGTGATCAGGATTGAGCGTCGCCATCGTATTCGGTACTAGGCCCCAAATAATTAAGTCCGCCCCCATAATTCATGAGGCTCTTAAGAGTGGCATAGAACTAAGGATAATTCATACCGGCCAGCATTACGACTACGAGCTTTCTCAAGTTTTCATCGAGGAATTCGGCCTTCCAGAGCCCACTATAAACTTGGAGGTGGGCTCAGGCTCCCATGCATATCAAACTGGGGAGATAATGCTGAGGCTTGAAAAATATTTGCTGAAAGATAATCCATCCCTTGTCCTTGTGCCGGGCGACACGAATTCAGCTTTAGCTGGAGCTTTAACTAGTGTCAAGCTCGGCATTCCCGTGGCACACATAGAGGCTGGAGCCAGATGTTATGACATGACAATGGCTGAAGAGGTGAACAGGAGGCTTGTGGACCACTGTTCAAAAATCCTCTTTGCACCAACACAGAACTGCAGGAGGAACCTGGAAAAGGAATCCGTCTTGGGCGAGATATATTTAGTCGGCGATACAATGTACGATGTGTTTTTGAGGTTTAAAAATAGAGTTGATGAATGCAATATCCTTGATAAACTTAAGCTTCCGGATAAAGAGTATTGCCTGCTCACGCTCCACAGGGCCGAGAACGTGGATAAGGTTGAGAGGCTGATGGGAATTCTCGACGGAATCATTAACTCCAACGTTAAAACATTGTTCCCGGTCCATCCAAGAACTCAGAAAAGGCTTAAAGAATGCGGTATATCCCTAAATAATACTAACATCGAGGTCATAGAGCCCGTTGGTTATGTTGAAATGCTTAAGTTGCTAAAACATGCGAAAATAGTATTGACAGATTCAGGCGGGCTTCAGAAGGAGGCGTTCTGGTCCAGGACTCCATGCATAACTTTGAGGGACAGGACTGAGTGGATTGAAACAGTCGATATGGGTGTTAACTTTCTTGTCGGAGCAAATTCTGCTAAGATCGCTCAGGCCATAGATCTTATCGAGAAGAATTATGATTCGATAATGGAGAGGTTTACAGGAAATCCCTTTGGAGATGGCGATGCATCGAGGAGAATTGTAGATGTTATAAGTAAGAATATAAGATGACGAAACCAGATATTAATATTGTTATAAACTTTTTTTATTTAATGCATAAATAAGAGCTATTTCAACACATATTGATATGAAAGAGAGGAGATCCACCAGACAAGCTCGAGGCTCTGTCGAAAAGCCCTTTCCTTCACATGGCATATCCCTATTTGTTGCTGTCGGGCAAATCGACCCTGACAGCATATGGAAGTTCGCTGGGGAGCTAAATAACAATGTAAAAAAGGATATTTAAGCCTTGAAAAAGTGAGCAAAGGGCTTACACCAGCCCGGTATTTCAAGTAGCGGGGAGATATTGTCCTCCTTCAAGCTCCTCTACGCTACGCTTATTTCCAGGAATCTCAGCATTTTTAATCAACATATAGTACAGAAATTATGTAATTCGCTCAGGGGAGATAGAGAAGTTGAAATCCTTGATAGAATCTATAATGAATTCAGCAGAGGGATCGGTCAAGAATTGAACACCGATAATTTAGGAAGCTTTATTGGGTACAGCGGTGCTTTCGTCAGAATCAGTGCTGCAAAGACTCATGCCAGAATTATCACATTTAGGGAGCATGGAAATAAGTACAGATGCGAGTCAAGTGATCTGTGCTTTATCGTGGACTACAAGCTCTGCAAGCCCTCTCAGGAGCTACTTCTCAGCAGAGCTATAACTTTTGTTCAGGCTAAACTAGGTGAACAGGATAAACACTGGGAGCTTCAGAAGAACCAGCTTTACTTCATGAGATACTGGCCTCCCTTCTTCTACGGCGGAGAGGAATACTATCTGGGCATCTTCCGGGCATATCCTGATGTCGGATCCTTCTACCTCTTTATTTACAGGAATAAATCTGACAGCTTTGCTTTATCCACCCAAATGGTCGAGCATTCCTTAGAACATCCCATTGCACCTGGCCCATCTGGGGATTGCGAGCATGTAAAAGACAGCTCCTTAAGAACGCTGAGGAATAGAAAGGACTGCGCCTATTTTTTGTGGGGCATATTGTTTCAGGACCTTGGTTTGTACTCAGTTGATGCTGAGAAGTTCATCAGGCATTTATATCCCGGATTATTCGATCCAGATCCTCCTGAGGAAGCTGAAGGTAGATCAAGCGTTGGGATAAGGATTGTTGTCGGCCTGAAGATAGAAGAAAGCAGGTCTTTTGAAAGGAGGTCGATCTAAGCAATCTAAATTAATAATTTTTAAATTTTATTCTTTTTATTGCTTTTAATCATTCCATCCTAAATTTTAACTCAAGATCACTGAAATTCATCCTCCTTTCCGAGAATTAAAACGGTGGATTAACGCTAACAGCTTCTTTCCTGAGAATACTCCTTTGCTCATGTAGGATATTTCTGCAACATCCATTTTTGCAAACCTCATTCAGCTTCGCTGTGAAGCACTCCTTTCGGTTTTTTCTCTATTTGATCCATTGGTTGTCGCACACTCTGGGAAATTGAGGAACCAACTTTTATATACTTCTTTTCACATCACCTTATGGTTGAGGCTGTTGTGACATCCGTTTTGGAGGAGGCATTAAAACAAGCTTCAGAGAGAATTGCCAAAAAGATAACTGAGGGGAAGAGGCTCACAAGCATTGATGTGATAATACTTCTGCTTGACCAGATGAACAAGAGGATGGAGATCATGAACGAATCCCTTAACAAGAGAATAGATGATCTAAATACCTCCCTCAATAAGAGAATTGACGATCTGAGCGCCTCACTTAACAAAAGGATTGACGACACAAACAAGAGAATAGACGACACAAACAAGAGAATAGATGAGATTAAGGAGGATCTTAAATTGCTTCACCAGGAGGTATCCTCGGTAAAGTCGGATGTGATAGCCTTGATGAGGGAGAAGCTGAAGACAGGCTGATTTTTAACATTTATAATTTAAGAATCTGAAGAGATTAACCTTGTGAGAGGCATGTAGCTTCTCATGTGCAACGCTGGTTAGCGATGTCAGAGGCAATCTTGAGAAGTGTTGGACTTCATCAAGTTTATAGAGGAAACAGAGAAGGAGGAATTGCCGAAAAAGCAATAATTAGGAACTGTTGTAGCTGTGTACAATCCTAAGCATACATGAGAGTATAGCGTCAGCAAGGTTAGATAAATACACGCGGATAGAATCACGGCTATTGCCACTTTCACAGCAAAATTCAGCAGAAAAACAGAAAGACTTTAAGAACATTTCTACAATTTCCTTTTTAAGGCTCTTTAGGTCAATCTTAAAATAAGCAGCTGAAAACCTTGCCCATGGTAATTTTCCTGCTTGAGCAGATTATCACTAAACTTCTCTCACGGAAATTTTTATTATCTCCACCTTCTGCTAAACAGCTGCACTCAGCAATATCAATGGTGGTTAAATGACCTCTCCAGGATCTGGATGTCCTGCCTCCTCCGAGCTTCTTAGGAGCTCCTCGAGAAGCCAGGGCATATCAGATGGAGGGGTGAATGATGGGGCCATTTGGATCCAACTTTGCATGCTGAACACTCACATCGAAATCCGGGGAGAGACCTGCTCTTCTCTGTTAGGAGGTGCATAAGGGGATCTGTCTGTTACTTGTGCGCTCAGCCCTAGCAGGAAAGACGGGTCTTGATGATCCCGAACTGCTTGCAAATCCTTATGGTTAAACTTATTAAAGAACAAGCTGGATACCGGGTGAAGGTAGGATGAGAACTAGGTACGATAGTGAGTACGACATACTTTACATAGACATAAAAGATAAGAAAGTGTATGATACTCAGCCGCTTGATGAGGACATACTTCTGGATTTGGATGAGGAGGGAAACATAGTCGGCATAGAGATATGGCAGGCATCGAAATTGTTGAGCCTCTTGCTGGGAGAAAGTGAGGAAGTGAAATAATCGCTAAATGCACGGGATGAGGTTCAGCATATGACCGTTGATATAAGGGATAAGGAGATACTCTCTGCATGAACAGCAAGATAGATGTGTTGATTGAAAATGGAGAGTTATCGCTGATGATGCTGGCTGAGAGATCCCTCAGGGAGTTCCTAGAGAAGGAACCGGATATCTACTCGATTGGTGATATTAAGGTTAGATACCAGTGAAGGGAAAGATTGTTCTCATTCCTTTCCCATTCGACACCAACAAAATTAAGGCATGCAAAGAATGGAGTAAAAGTCACAAAAAGCTTAAAAATCCGAGCAATACCGGAGATTAATGGGCCTCGTGAGGGTTAAGGCATTGTTTGGAGATCCCAGTAGAAGAAGGATTAAGGAAGTCCTATTTCTAGTGGATACAGGAGCATATTTCCCTATAATCCCTCCTAGCCTTGCAAAGGAATTTCGAATAAAGATACTTAAGACAGGGGGCTAACACTGGCGGATAAGAGGGAGGTGGAAGCAGGAGTCTCATTAGCATACTTCAAGCTTATGGATAGAGAGGGGATATTTCAGATAGCTGTAATGGATTCCCCGGAGCCGATACTTGGCGTAACAGTGTTTGAAGGCCTGGGCATAAGAATCGACCCTGTCACTGGCAAGCTGGAGTACTCGAGACCATATGGACTCTCAGCTATATATGCCATCAGCAGTCAAAAACTTCATATAACGCGCACACCCTGTCATAAAAAGGCCAAGGGGCACAACACCTCTCATAGGCATGGTGGCTCTGGAGCAGATGGACTGTAAAGTGGATCCAACAACAGGAAGACTGATCAAAGGGCTACCTCTGATTAAACATCTAAACGATGCAACCTCTGAGAGATCATTTAAGTTTAATCATTAATTAAGTTATGCTATATATTTTAGCAGTAGTGAACAGCAGGCTAGAGCTCTCCAGCTGTTTAACCTTCGGTTAAACTTATAAGCTAACCAGCGAAAGAGCTATTAGGAGGGAGCTTGCAGCGGGAGGTCGTCAAGGTCCATAAGAAGGGTATCGTCGTCATACCTAAGGGTATAAGGGATGCTCTCGGCATTAGGGATGGAACCCTTCTAGAGGTGAGGGTTGAGAAGGGTAGGATAGTACTGGAGCCGCTCGATCTCTGGGATAGGGTTTGGAGATGCTGTACTGGTAGCGCTGAGGAAGCTGAGGAGGAGCTAGATAAGGAGGAAGAGGTGTTTTGGAGGAGAAGAGTGAAGCTGTAGCTGTAGATACATACGCGATATTAGCGATGGCATACGGAGAGCTCGGGAAGAGGGCTGAGGAGGTCCTAACACGGGTTAGGAGAGGTGAGGTCGTAGGGTACCTACCGGCTACGGTGATCTACGAGCTATGCGTTCACTGGTTAAGGGGTAGGATTCCCACTCTTAAGAGCATGGAGGAAGTTGTAACGCTGGTCTCTAGGTACTTCAGGGTCGTTGAGCTTAAGATAGACGACTACGTGGAGTCAGCTAGGCTTAAGGTCGAGGGCGATAGAATGCTGAGGGAAAGTCCCGAACTAGTGGGTAGGGCCCTTAGCTTCGTTGACTCGACCATAATATGGCTAGCGCTGAAGCTTAAGGTACCGATCGTTACTGGAGATAAGGACCTGTCGTATGTCGCCAAGAGAATGGGCGCTGAGATCTTGTGGTAGCGGCTAGGAACCTAAAAGTACTCATAAATCACGCTGCAGAGGATGCAGTAAGCAGGAGGGAGCATTCTCAAAAGCGTAGACCAGGAGCACTCAATAACTTTCAGCCCTAAACCTGATGGTACTGTTGTTGGCTAGGCTAATATTAAGCCCTTGAGGCTCTTAGCTAAGTAGGAGGCTAAGCTCTCCCGATTAGGATGCTGCAAACCTTTTGATCTCTTTGCACAATTTCATAAAGCCTTTGAGCAATAATTTTAAAATAAAATGAGCATAAGGCCTCTGGCTGAGGAACAAAATCGCTCAGCGGGTGTAAACGATGTCGAAAATCGCTGAGGTGGCTGAGGAATCAATCTGGGGAGGGCTTTTCCTGTTCACGGGAAACCTGTCATCCCTCCTCATACTGGCCATAGGCTCTATAATCGTGGCAAGGCTCCTTGGCCCGGAGAACTACGGCATATACTCCCTTTCCCTAGTAATACCATCCATAATCCTGGGTTTCCTAGATCTGGGCATAAACTCAACTTTAACAAGGTTCTCAGCAAAGCTTAGGGCTGAGGGAAAGCAACATCTGGTTGCATGCATGCTAAAAGCAGGCTTTGCCTTCAAGCTTGCCATGAGCACAGCTGCATTCCTGATATGCTTTTTCCTCTCGGATTTTCTTGCCTATCTCCTATTAAGAAGGCCTGAAATGGGCTTTTTCGTTAAGCTTGCATCCCCCTTAATCCTGTTTCAGACACTGTACACAACTCTGAGCTCATCTTTTATAGGACTGGACATGATGAAGGATAATGCAGTTGTCATGAATATTCAGGCAGTTGTGAAGACAGTTCTCTGCCCTCTTTTCATAGTATTCTTCGGAGTTGCCGGTGCGGTAGCCGGTCATGTATCCAGTTATGCACTGGCAGGACTTCTGGGATTCCTGTCTTTGTTCAAAATTTACAGGAACGGGCAATCCTGCAGCGGATTCTCAAGCCTCAAAATGATGCTCGGATACGGCTTCCCTCTCTATCTATCAGCTGTACTGTCCTACATCATAAGCCAGTACCAGACATTGGTTTTAGCCTTTTTCGCCTCAAACACCGAGATAGGAAATTTCACAGCTGCGATGACCCTATCAACTGCTATATCTGCATTGACATTTCCCCTTGTTGTCCTATTTCCGGCCTTCTCAAAGCTTGAAAGTTCGGATCTGAGGATGTTTTTCAGGCTATCCGTTAAATACACAGCCCTTTTGATAGTTCCGGCCTCAACGGCTCTAGCAGTTCTTTCCAAGGACATCATATACCTGATCTATGGCAGAAGCTACAGCCTAGCACCTTCATTTCTCTCCCTTTATGCGCTGACATTCCTTTATGCCGGCATCGGCTCAGCTGTCTTAAGCTATTTCTTCAACGGAACAGGCGAAACAGGAGTCGTGTTCAAGTCCAACTTGATCAACCTTATTGTCTTCCTTCCCCTTGCCTCAGCCCTCACCATGCTCTACAGGGTTCCAGGTTTAATAACTGCCTTGCTGGTATCAGGCATCTTTCCGCTGTTCTATGGCCTATTTGTAGCAAAAAAGAAGTTTCAGGCGGAAATTGATGCCAAAGCATCAATCAAAATATATGCAGCATCCTTTATATCCGCTATTGTAGCACTTGCATTCACAATTTTCCTCCGCAACAGCTTAATCAATGTTGTATTCGGTGGTCTTATCTTTGTCCTAGCCTATCTCACGCTTCTTCCCCTCATTGGGGGAATATCAGCTTACGATCTGGAGAACTTCGAGCTCATGTTCAGGAATAAATCTCTATGGTTCATAATAAAGCCGATTATAAAGTATGAGAAGAAACTGCTGACAAAGTGGAAATAAGAGGAAAGCAGAAGTATTAATATGAAAGGGCCTTCTTTTATGGAAGAATCTTTAAGGGAGCAAAGATTACGGAGGACAATGCGCATGAGTTTCTTAAACTGAAATGTGAGCAGGTTATTATTGTTAAATACCATGGAAATTTTGGAAGTGGGTGTTTTAATAAAGCAGAGATAACTAAGGGGGGTTAGTTACTAAGGGGGGATAGTAATGATCTACTTCACCCTAGAGCCAAAGAGGAGGAGGGAGGACTTCTACAACATGGAGGATGAGCTCAACGATTTCGTGAACTCACTGGATAAGTTTAGGTTTATAGTTGTTAGGGGATTAAGGAGGTACGGCAAGACTTCACTGATCCTCACTGGATTGAATACAGCTAATGTTAAGTACTTGTTCTTGGATTGCAGATTGCTGAGATCAGCTACAACATCCTTTGACAACTTTTTACGCATAATTGAGGCCGAGATTAGTAGGAATAGCTGGGTTAGGAGCAGGATATGCAGTTGAAGGCAATGACAAATGGTCTTGGTGAAGGCAAAGGGGGTAAAGGAGAGTTACAGAAGCTCGACAAGAAAGACCATTTTAGCCGGAGAATGTCAATTCCTACTAAAAATCTGTCATCACAACAGTTATTGAAAGCTGAAGAAGTTAGTATTGTCGGCAGCTTTAAATATAAGATGCACTTAGTGATACAGGATTATGAGCGTGGCAATTCCTAGAAGGGTTGCTGAGGAGCTCAAGAGGAGAAGTGTGGATGTGGAGCCCCTTGTTGTGGATTTTTTAGTCAGTTTGCTGAAATTGGATCCTCAGGCTGCTGCAGAGTCTCACCTCGAGCTAGCTGTGAGATACTTGGAGGAGGGAAAGAATCTCATCGACAGAGATCCTGTTCAGGCTAGTGAAAAGCTTTATAAGGCTGCGGAGGAGGCTGTTAAGGCACTTACAACATACTTTAACCTAAAGGATATCCTTGAAGATGTTGAGAGGAGCGGTAGGTGGAGTGTTGGGAAGCTTGAGAAGGCTGTTTTGAGGATTTCTGAGAAGGTGGGGGAGTGGTTTAGGTCTTCATGGGATGCTGCATGGGCGCTGCATGTCTGGGGATTCCACGAGGCAAAGTTTGACCCTGAAGATGTTAGGACTAGATTGCCGAACATCGAGAGAATGGTTTCAGAAGCTCAGAAGATTGTGGAAAAGAAGTGATTCCGCCAGAAAGGTCGAGAAGTCCAGAGCATTAAGGAGTTGGAGGCGAATAGTTTCCCTCAAGTTTAATTGATTTTAGGGAAGATGAGAATTTACCAGTCCAAACATGAAGAAAAACTTCTACGGCGACTGAGCACATGTATTAATTGTATCAGAAAGATTTTTATTTCTCACTTATGTCTTTTTAGTATGTCTGTCACCTCAAAGCTCATGGAGGAATTGAGAAAGGATGAAAAGCTGGAGGACGAGTTCATGACCTTCATTGCAGAGAGAGTGGCATTAAAGCCTAGCATTAGAGGGGTTATTTTATCCGCAGTCCTAAGAGAAGTGGCAACAAAGGAGGACATAGAGAAATTGAGAGATGAGACAAGGGAGGAAATAGAGAAATTGAGGGAGGAAATCAGAGGGGAGATGAAC
>Ga0207433_10003601_pt1 | contig 29609 bp, 27 predicted proteins | sample YelNatPaOPGAMG01_FD_187559 | JGI IMG/M metagenome (GOLD analysis project Ga0207433, IMG submission 187559) | Hot spring thermophilic microbial communities from Obsidian Pool, Yellowstone National Park, USA - OP-RAMG-01 (SPAdes) (version 3) | ecosystem: Environmental > Aquatic > Thermal springs... | reverse complement strand
GTTCATCTCTAAATTCAGGAAAAGGCTTTAATGCTTCCTCAATATCTTTTTGAAGTTTTGGGAAAACGCCTTTTTCATAATACCTTGATTTAATACTCATAAGGTTGATATAACCAGAATCCCCCTCTACCTTTGCTCCTATAAAAACCTCCTTTAAAGCTTTATAGAATTTCTCTTCCTTTGTCATTTGTCCCTCAAAGTGGACGAACCTCTCCTATTTCTTCAATGTATACTTTAATCCCCTCCATTTCTTCCGGGATGGCTTGTTTCAAAACCGGGTCAATTTTCTTAACATAAATCACTATAACATATTTATTGTCTTTCATTTTTATAGCAGTCCCCTTTACATCTTGTAAATGGAGAAACTTTGAATCAATTTTTTTCTTAATCTTCTCAAGTTTTTTTATTTCATTCATAATTTTCCTCCTTATTATATTATCTCCACTGAAAGAGAAGTTAATACATCATCAATAGGATTCGCAAATGTTACACCAGTAGCAGAACCTGCAAATAGTAAGCCTATTACTTGTCTGTTTGTGTCCAATATTAAAGAGCCTGAATCACCTCCCTCAGAAAATCTGCCCCTTCTACCTTCTATTACTATCTGATCTTCAAACAATACCTCATTACCTTCCACATTTACTTTAATAGTAGCATTTCTCCCGGTTATAGTGCCAAATGTTAGTCCTGTTGTTCGTCCAAATTTAATAACTGGTATATTCAATCTGGCACTCGTAATACCTTCTACATGTCCAATATGAGGAATGTCAGGACGAACATCGGAATAGTTTAAAGGTTCAGCAAGTGCTGCATCAACTCTGTTTAATCCTTCAAAGTCTATAGGTATGTAGGCAGAAAGCTCAGCGATTACATCTTTGTGTCGGTGGCCTCCATCTGCTGGACCTGGCTGAAGAATAGGATCGCCTAAATTTGCAGAGTTTAAATTTGCTAAAATATGATTGTTACTCAGAATTTGAAGCCTACCTTCCTTATCTTCCACTAAACATCCGAAAGTGCCCGCTGTTGAATTATAATGACCTATGGACACACCTGGAAAAGCGGGACGATGTCTATGGGTTGTTCGAATTATAGAGATTTCACCAACATATTTTACTCTAAAAGATTCAGAAGGCACACTAAAATAACTTGCGAGATAGCTCGTATTGACTTTGATTTTCTTTTTTAACATGATTTCAATATAATAAGCATTTTTATAACCTCCATACCCTATTCCTATCCCGTTTATAGGTTCATAACTCTTCACATATGTTTCTATTTGAAATCCTTCTAACAACCCAGCACTTTTCACTAAATTGAAAGGTTTTGTTAAAAATTCTCTTTCAAGATAATTTTTTATTTTTACTGTTTCTATAAGGTCCATTTTTTTCTTCCGTGTTTAAACATTAAAATCCCCATGGGTAAAAAATACCAAAATAAAAATAAGATGTCAAACCCATGTAATAAACCCATCGCCTGCTTCTTTCAGCCCGAAGCAGAACATAGGATAGAAAATAATGATTTGAAATTCAAAAGGGAAGGTTGTATCTTATTGCTTAATAATGTGGATATAAAGGGGAAAGGGAGAAGATTTGTAATTACCTTGCCACTTAGAGTTTGTTACAAAAAATTGAAATTTTCTGGACAAATGATATGTTTTGAGGTATCTTGGTCAAAATTAAGGAGATGTAGAAATGGCTGAAAAAAGCAACAAAAAAGGCAGTGTGAAGGAAATGCTCTTTCTCCTGTTTCTCCTTCCGACGCTGGTCGCTCCATCCCTCACGATGGCTTTTGAAGCTGGTTACTCAAAGGGGTTTTATATCAAAGAAGGAAAGGAATACTCGTTAAAAGCGAGAATAAGGGGGCAGGTTCAGGGATTTTTAAAGTCGGAAGAGGTGAACGGTGAAAGAGAAGAAAAAGGGGGTTTTTTAATAAAAAGAGCAAGGCTTGTATTTTCTGGAAATGTCTTTTCTGAACTTCTTGAGTATGAACTTCAGATTACCCTTGAGGGAAAAGAAGCCTCGCTTAGAGACCTTGTTATAGAGTATCCTTTATTAAAAGAAGCAATAATTATCAAGGCAGGGCAATACAAGGTCCCTTTTAACAGGGAATTTCTCACATCGTCTTCAAACCTTGAACTGGTTGACAGGTCCTTATCTAACAAATACTTCAGTATAGGAAGGGATATAGGAGTTTCTTTGACAGGAGGTTTTCTTGATGGTGCTTTAAACTATGCTCTCGGCGTGTTTTCTGGAGAGGGTAAGAACAGCGAACCTGTTGATATCAAACCTCTATTAGCACTCAGGATTGTGGCTTCATCAGAAAATAGTCCCGAAAAGATATGGAAGCCTTCACAGGGAGCATTTGATAAAAACACCTTCTGGGCTATAGGAATAGGAACGATATATGCTGATGGAGTGAAAGGACTGAAGGACAGAAAAGACCTCCCTGAATTTTTAAAACCCGCAACGACCTGTTCATCGGTCTCCTTTGCAGGAGTAAGTGGAGATATTACTTTTAAGAAAAATCCAATCTCTTTTGAAGGGGAGGTCAATTACATGAGGAGTTCAAATGAAAGGGATGCGATAGGAGGAAGGGCTGAAACCGGATTCTTCCTTACGAAAAAGGTTCAAACCGCATTGAGGTATTCCTTTGTTAAAGAACTTTTTGGCAAAAATGAAATGCGTCAAGAGTTTACAGGAGGGCTTTCCTGGTTCATATCCAAACACGACATAAAACTTCAGACAGATTATTCCTATCTCACTGATAAAAAAGAGCATCTTCTTCGTGCTCAGTTTCAGTTTTACCTCTAAAGGATGAAAGTGAAAATGAAATTCAAAGAATTGCAACCCTAATGGAAAAATTTGCAGTTTTAAAAATTGCCATTTACATCCCTGCCATGTCAAGGAGATAGCGTGAGGGTTTTACAGGGCTGAACCTGTAGGTCATGGGAAAGGAAAGGTACAATTCCTCGGTTGAACGAGTAATTGCAACATACAGAAGCCTCCTTTCTTCCTCTATCTCTTCTGAACTCCTTATACTTCTCACAAGAGGGAACATGTTTTCAAAAAGCCCCACCACAAAAACTACAGGAAATTCAAGCCCCTTTGCTGAGTGAACGGTCAGCATCTTGACAGAGTTCTTCTTCCAGTCTATAACCTCAAGGTCCTCAAGGAGTTTTGCATGCTGAACAAATGCCTCAACTTCTCCCTTTCCAAATTTCTTTGCCGAGGAGACCAGTTCGTTTATGTTTTCAAGGATGTGAATTCCCTTCGGTCCACTCCTCTTCATCCTTTCTTCAAACTTCGTAACCTTTATAATGGACTCAATGAGGTCAGAGGGAGACCATTCCCCCGGTGATTTCATGACCTCTTTTATGAATTCCAGAGTCTTCTTGAGGTTTGGAGGGATTTTTTCTCCGCTCAAAACCAGCTCACCTTCATGCACATTGAACCTGACTTTTCTTGAACGAACCATCCAGTTCAAAGTTTCAGCAGACAGAGAAAGGTCTCTAATGTATAGGGCATGGAGCAGGTCAACCATATTTTTTACCTCTTCCCTTACATAAAATCCCTTCATCCCTATGAAGGTATATGGTATTTCTTTTGAGTGGAATGCCTCTTCAAATTCCCTTGAGTAACTGGCAGCTCTCATGAGAACTGCGAAATCAGAGAAATTTCTCCTGTTTTTCTCTATTCCCTCCCTTATCTTCATACAAACAAAATCTGCTTCTTCTTTCACCGAACCAGCCTTGTAAAGCTCAACCTTTCCCTCAAATTCCTTCATTGATGAGGATGGAAACTCTGAAAGGAACTCATCTGCCTTTTTTGCCCTGCTCATAAGATTTCTTGCAATTTTTATGTGCCTTTCAGGAAGTCTGAAACTAACTGTAAGTTTGAAAACCTTCATCCCTGGAATTTCAGAAACAGCCCTTCTCATCAGTTCCTTTCTTGCCCCTCTCCATCCATAAATGCTCTGAAGGTCATCTCCTGTTATAAAAACTCCTGTGTTATCGCCTATAAGTTTTTTTATTATTTCATACTGAAGAGGGTTAAAGTCCTGAAACTCGTCAACGAGTATGTGTTCAAACCTTTCTCTGTAACCCTCCATTAAATCCTCTCCAAGAAGTTTATTGGCATTTATCAGGAGACCGTCGAAATCCATCGCATTGTTTTCCTTAAGAACTTGCTCGTAGTAGAGGTAAAATTCCCTCAAGTATGTTTTTAAATCCGGATGGTCCGGGGTCATTCCAGAAGCCCTTGCAAGAGTGAGGGCTTCAAGGAGTGAATTCAACTTCTCTCCAAATTTCATTTTAAGAGGGAAATAAATACCCCTTTCTTTTAATGGATCCACAATTTTGAAATCCGAAGGGATACCAATTTTTTCCCCTTCAGCCCTCAGCATTTTTTCGCAAAACCCGTGAATTGTCTCAATGAAAATTTCCCTTCCTTCAGCTCCGACGATAGATTGTAGCCTTGAAGATACATCGTTTACCGCCTTTCTCGTAAAACATAAAATCAGGATGTTGTGAGGTTTGGTTCCTTTTTTCAAAAGCCAGGCAACCCTGTGGAGGAGGACTGTTGTTTTTCCGGTTCCCGCACTTCCCAGAAGAAAAATTCTCTTCTCGGGACTTTTAACAATCTCTTCCTGAGCAGGCGTGAGAATTACTCCGTCCACCTCTTTTGATACTGCCTTTGTTAAGGGCACAAATGGACGGGAGGTAGAAAAAGAGGTTAGCAGGGAAGAAAAGGAGGATGCGTTATGAGGGCGTTTGGATGCATCCGGGCTTATAGCCCTCATGATTGCCTCGTCAAGCTCTTTTGGAATTGATGGATTATGAGAAGAAGGTGGAACTTTTATTCCCCTCATTACCTTTTCGCGAACCTTTTCTATTGTTTCGTCAAGAAAGGGGTTTATACCGGTAAGGCATTCGTAGAGGATTACCCCAACGCTGTATATATCTGAAAGGTTTGAATACCTGCCATCCCACGCCTCCGGAGCCATATACACAGGTGTTCCTGCCATTGATGCTGAAAGTGACCCCTCTCTTATGAACTTTGCAAGACCGAAGTCTGTAATTTTTACATTTTCCCCTTCTACGAGGATATTTTCAGGTTTCAAATCCCTGTGAATCACACCTTTTGAATGGGCGTACTCCAATCCTGCAAGAACATTTAAAATTATATCAATTGCGGTTGTTATCTGGATCCTTCCTCTGTCAAGGATTTCCCTTAAGGAGGTTCCTGGAACATACTCCATAACAAGGACGAGTTTTCCGTCTATTTCATCTATGTTGTAGAAACGAACTATGTTGGGATGATTTAAAGATGCAAGGAGCCTGGCTTCTTCCTTCAACAGTTGAATGTCTTTTTTTCTCAATCTGGAAATTTTTAATGCAAAATCCTTTTCAATAAGTGAATCTGTTACAAGGTAAACATCTCCAAATGCCCCTCCTCCAAGCCACTTTTTTATGCGGTATTTTCCAAAGGAAGAACTTATCAATTCGGAAAACTGCTTATATGAACTGCTGAATTTTTATATACTACAGCCCTGCCAAAAGCCTTTTCATTAGAGAACCTCAATTCAAATGAGTTTTTTGTTGGAGATTCAACCTTTTCAACACTGGCATTCATGATGTATTCCACAAAGGCTTCAATCTCACTCATCTTTACATCCATATTTCCCTTTTTATAGGACAGGGCTTCTACTACATAGCCTGCAATAAGTTTTTTAGCCACCTTTCTGAAAAGTTCCCTTGGCGGGAAAACATCCATAACAGCAATTTTTCCATTAACAGCACATATAACTCCTGAGGCATTAAGAATTGGCGCTATCTCCTCTTCTTCTGGCAAGAACCCCCTTGATTCGTATGTTTTGTAAACATCGTAAAGGGAGGAGGTGGGAGAGGTGATACCGGTTGATAGAAGGGTTGCGTTAACAGCACTCCAGATTCTGCTCTGGTTTGACTCAAACCTTTTGCTCTTTCCTTTTATAAGGCTCCTCATCAATTCCTTCCTTAAAGATATGGTTGAGCCCATTCCTGATGCAGTAAACTCACTTTTTCCGCTCCAGCGTCCTTCCTCCACACAACTTACCGGAACAACTACATCCTGCATGCCATCTATTATTAAAGAGGTATTCGTCACCCTTGTCTGAAGGGCTTCTGCGAGGATTTCACCATCAAGAAGAAATACAGGTTCTCCTGAGAGATTTCTTATTCTTACCGAGCTTATTGTGGGATTTTTCAGTTCCTCAATTTTTATCCTTTTTTCATTTACAAGTTCATCTATGGTTCTCAAATTAAGGTCTGTTTCCTTCTCAACCCTTAAAGGAAAAAGTAGGCAGTTTTTAAAAACCAACCCATCTTCTACTTTTATATTCCCTGTCCATTCACCCAATTTCATCTCTATCCCCCTTTTTTGTTAGGATATATGAGCAAAAAATTATTTTCAAGAGGGCTATGAGGTTGAATTTTTGTTGTTGTATAAAGGCATAGACTCCAAATTTTCTTGACTTTATAGATATGAGAAGTAGAATTTTAAAAAACGGTTGAAATGTGCAATGGATAGAAAAGAGATTCTAAAAGACATTTTAAAGAGAATACATTCCGGAGAAAATCCAGAAAAAATAAAGGAGGAATTCAGAGAGCTTCTTGAAAGTGTAAGCGAAGAGGAAATAGTAAAAGTGGAGGAGGAACTTATACAGGAAGGAGTATCAAGAGAGGAAATTCATAAACTCTGTGAGGTTCACCTTCAACTTTTCAAAGAGGGGCTGGAATCAAAAGAGCATATAGCACCCGAGGGTCATCCTATATTCATCCTGATGGAGGAGCACAGACTCCTTTTAAAATTTTCAAAAGAACTGAAGGAAACGCTGGAAAAATTGAAGGGATTTAAAGACCTGAAATCCGCAAAAGAACCAATAGAGGTTATTGAGCATATAATTTCGCACCTAAAGGACTCAGAAAAGCATTATTTAAGAGAAGAAAATGTGCTTTTTCCAATTCTTGAGAAGCACGGAGTCACTCAGCCGCCTGCGATAATGTGGATGGAACATGACAGAATAAGGGAAATAAAGAAGGGACTATATTCCACTTTTGACAGAAGGGAAAAAATTAGTTTTGAGGAATTCGTGGAAAACCTATCAAAGGGTTCGGTAGAACTGTTTGATATGCTTTCATCCCATTTTTACAAAGAGAACAACATACTTTTCCCTCTTTCAATGAGAATATTTACAGATGAGGAATGGAATGAAGTGATGGTTGGTTTTGATGATGTGGGCTATTGCTGTTTCACCCCTCAAAAGCGATGGAGTGCAGAGGCAAAGAAGGAACCCGAAAGGAAGGAAACCGGAAGAATTGAGTTTGAAACCGGGTCTCTTTCTCCAGAAGAAATAGAGGGAATTTTTAAAGCTCTACCCATTGATATATCATTTGTGGACAAGGACGATATAGTTAGATTTTACAGCGAAAGTCCTCAGGGAAGGATATTTGTGAGAACAAAAGCGGTGATAGGAAGAAAGGTTCAGCAGTGCCATCCCCAGAAAAGCCTTCACATAGTTAACAGGATACTTGAGGAATTCAAAAATGGGAAAAGGGATGTTGCAGAGTTCTGGATTGACTACAGGGGAAAATTAGTTCACATAAGATACTTTCCAGTGATGGACAAAAACGGCAATTATCTTGGTTGCATTGAGGTTACGCAGGACATAACAAAAATTAAGAAAATAGAAGGTGAAAAAAGGCTTCTTGACGAACCTGAATGAAAAAATAAATGTTGATTTTTTAATTTCGCGGAAAAGATAAAAACTTCATACTACAAATTCCAGCCCTTTTGAACATGAACATTTGTGAAATACACAAAGGATGACAAAAGGAAAAGAAGATAAAAAATTTTATTCTTCATGAAAATTTGCCCTTTTCTATCATTATATAACAAATTAAAACCTTATTCCACCCATTTTTTAACCTTTTGAAAAAATTTATTACTTTTTAATTTTATATCTCAAAATGAGTTCTACTCTGTGAGAGACAGGTGGAAGGGGCTGGGATTTCTTTATACATTCAATTGCTGCCCTGTCAAGGTAGATGCTACCCGAGCTCCCCTCAACCCTTAATTCCTTAACATATCCATTTTCAGAAACATCAAAGCTCAAAATCACATCCCCTTCAATCATATTTCTCAACGCCTCCCGCGGATAAAACTTATTTCTCTCAACTTTTTTAAGAAGTTCATCCGGGATATCACCACCTTTTACATACTCACTATCACCACCACCTTTTCCATACTCACTATCACCGGAGAAGCCATCGCCTTTTACAAATTCATTACCCCCTTGGAAAGACTCTTCACTTTCTTCTGAAAAATTTCTTTTCGCCCCATCATCAATTGAGGAATATTCTTTTTTTATACTCTCTTTTCCTTCGCCCAAAAAGGTATTTTTTTGTAATTTCTTTACCTTCTGGGCATTTACCCCATTTGAGGGATTTAAAATCAAAACGCTTATCTCCGAACTCCCATTATAAAAGGAACCTTTATATAAAGGAATGAGCAATATGAAACCGTGCAGTGAAAGGGATAGAAATAGGAAAAAAATTATTTTTTTCCCCGGCATTTTCACCCATTATATTTTTCCATTTGAAAAAGTCAACCCCGCAATGTTCCTGTAAAGCATAACTTCAAAATACTCCTGTAAGGTTCTTATTTTTAAAGCCTATTATAAATAATGAGCCGGAATAAAATATATTTTATTCCCTTTTTCTTTATTTTTAGTTATAATTTATTTCATGGATGAGAAACATGTTGTTACATGCTTCATAAAGAGGGACGATGGAAAGGTTTTGATAATGAGAAGGAGTGAAAAAGTGGGAACCTACAGAGGAAAATGGGGAGGGGTTGCTGGATACCTTGAGGATGAACCGTTGAAACAGGCATTTAAAGAGATTGAAGAAGAAACAGGTTTGAAGAAAGAAGATGTTGAACTGATAAAAAAAGGGAAACCGATAGAGGTGATTGATGAAAATCTTGGAAGAAAATGGATAGTTCATCCATTTCTTTTTTATGCAAAGAACCCTCAGATAAGAATTGACTGGGAACATACAGAGGTCAAATGGATAAATCCGGATGAAATAGCAGACCTTCCAACTGTGCCGGGACTTTATGATGCCTGGAAAAGCGTATCAGAAAAATAGGTCAAAAAATTTCCGAGATTATTTCTTCACCCACATCCCCTATTAAAACGAATGTAGCCCTGTTAAGGTCAAGAAGCCTCCTCGCAACTTCTTTCAGGTCTTCGTTTTTAACCCCTTTTATATTTTCCACAACCTCTTCGCAGGAAACGAGATTCCCCGTATATATATAATTCTTTGAAAGCCTGAGCATTGAAACATCTGTGTTCTCCGACGAAATAAGAAAGGAACTTATAAGATGGTCCTTTGCAATTTCCAGTTCTTCATCTCTAAATCCTATATCTCTGACTTCCGTCAATTGGTCAATTATAATTTTTATCACATCATTTACATGCGTTTCTTTTGTGGCAAGGTATATACCAAATACACCAGTATCTCCGTAAGAATGGGTAAAGGAATAAATATCGTATGCCCAACCTCTCTTTTCTCTTATTTCCTGAAACAGCCTTGAACTGTTTGAGGTCCCGAAAATCGTGGAAAACAGGGAAAGGGGATACCTCCATTTTTCACCGTATCTCGTGCCCTCAAGCCCGACGCAAAGATGAACTTGCTCAAGAGGTTTATGAACCACAACTAATTTTTCAGGATTAAAGTTAAAGCTGGAAAATCCATTTGGATTAATTCCTGGAATAAAACCCTTAAAGTTTTCCCAGACCAACTGGACAAAATCACTGTGAGTTATATTTCCTGCCCCACTTATAATGAGATTACCTGAATGGTAATGGGATTTCATAAAATTAAATGCTTTGCTTCTTGAAAATGCCTTAACTGTATCAACTGTCCCGAGCAAAAACTTGCTCAAAGGATGCCCTTTGAAAAAATGACGGAACATGAGTTCCTGTGCATACTCTTCGGGTGTGTCCTCAACACTCAATATCTCCTGAATAACAACCTCCTTTTCTTTTTCCACATCTTCATCACTGAGTATTGGGTTAAGAAGCATATCAGAAATTAGTTCCAATGACCTTCTAAGGTTGTGCGGTAAAACCTTGAAGTAATAACAGGTAAACTCCTTGGAAGTAAACGCATCCACTGTTCCTCCCATCGCATCCATTTCTTTCGCAATTGAGAGGGCATCCCTGTTAGTGGTCCCCTTAAAAAGCATGTGCTCAATGAAATGGCATATTCCCTCTTCATCAGAGAGTTCATGCCTTGAGCCAACTTTTACATAAACACCTCCTGCCACGGAATAGGTATGAGGAATTTCTTCTGTAAGGACTGTTATACCGTTTGGCAAAATGGTTTTTTCAATCTTTCTTTTTTCTCTCATATTGATTCCCTTCCTTCAGAGCCTCCTTCCTTGAAAGTTGAATTTTCCCATCTTCATTTATTCCTATAACCTTAACCTGGACCTCATCACCTACTTTCACCACATCGGTTACCTTTTTCACCCTTCTATAATCAAGCTGGGAAATGTGAATTAACCCCTCTACACCCGGAAAAATCTCAACAAAGGCTCCGAAATCTGCTATCCTTTTTACCTTTCCGGTATAAACCTTCCCGATTTCCACCTCCCCTGTGAAATACATTATCAGTTCACGAGCCCTTTCAGCATTTTTACTATCTGCAGAAAATACGAGCACCCTACCATCATTCTCCACATCTATCTTCACACCTGTTTCCTCTATTATCGACTTTATGTTTTTTCCACCCGGACCTATGAGGTCTTTTATTCTTTCAGGATTTATCTGAAGTTTTAACACCCTTGGAGCGTATGGAGAGAGTTCCTTCCTTGGTTCCGAAATGGCAGAATCCATTATATCAAGTATTTTCATTCTGGCGATTCTTGCCTTATCAATTGCTGTTCTCATTATTTCCGGAGTCACCCCCTTTATCTTTATATCCATCTGCACGGAAGTAATCCCGTCTCTCGTTCCCGCAATTTTAAAATCCATATCCCCTAAATGGTCCTCATCACCGAGAATATCTGTGAGAATGAAAAATCTGTCATCTTCCTTTACAAGCCCCATTGCCACACCACCAACTGCCTTTTTCAATGGCACACCTGCATCCATCATAGAAAGGGATGCGCCACAGACTGTTGCCATTGACGAGGAGCCGTTTGACTCAAGGATGTCTGAAACAACCCTTATTGTGTATGGAAATGCTTCTTTATCTGGAATAAGGGATAAAAATGCCCTCTCTGCAAGGGCTCCATGACCTATTTCTCTTCTTCCCGGACCTCTTATCGGTCTAACCTCACCTACAGAAAATGGTGGGAAGTTGTAGTGTAGCATAAACCTCTTTGAAAAATCTCCTCCGAGAGCCTCTATTATCTGCTCATCTTCCTTCGTTCCAAGGGTAGTAACAACAAGTGCCATTGTCTCTCCCCTCTGAAAAATTGCAGAACCATGGGTTCTTGGAAGCACACTGACTGCACATCTTATTTCTCTCAAGTCGTCCAATCCCCTTCCATCTATTCTTAATCCATTTTCTTTTATCCATCTTCTCAAGATATCTTTCTCCAGTTCTTTGAAAAATTTTAAAAAAATGGATTTTGCGTTTCTTAAAAGCGCTTCATCTTTTATTCTATCCTTCCATTTCATCAGAGATTCATCATAAATTCTGTTGAGCAATTCTCTTCTTTTTTTCTTCTCCTTGACTTTCAATGCGGATTCAATATCATCTTTATATTCAACGAGACTACCTCTGATACCTTCCAGTTCCGAATTCATCGGTATTTGAACCTTTTCCTTCCCAATCCTTTCTCTCAAAATTTTTATACCCCTGATTATTTCTTTTATGTATGGATGGGCGAATTCAAGTGCCTGGACAAAAATCTCCTCTTTAACTTCATTTCCCCCACCCTCAACCATTGTAATTGCATCTTCGGTCCCGGCTACTACTATATTTAATTCGCTCCGTTCATTAGGAAATGAAGAACCCACAAAAAATTTCCCATCTTTATACCCAACCCTTACCGCACCGATTGGAGTTTCAAAAGGAAGATGGGAAATGTAAAGGGCAGCAGAGGCTGAATTGATTGCTATCACATCAGGCTCTGCCTCGTCAGCAGATAGAACCCAGCTTATAACCTGTATCTCCCTCGTTAGACTATCCGGAAGAAGTGGCCTGATTCCCCTATCTATAAGACGGGATGTAAGAACCTCCTTCTCCCCTGGTTTCCCCTCCCTCTTTATAAATCCACCGGGAATTTTTCCAGCAGCATAACTTTTCTCCCTGTATTCAACAGTTAACGGGACAAAATCAATACCTTCTTCCTCTGCTTCTTCTGCCATTACACATGTGGTTAAAACTACACTATCCCCAACCTTACACAGGACTGCGCCATCAGCCTGTCGCGCGAGTTCGCCGCTTTCAAATAGAATTTGTTCCGAACCTATATCAACCTTTACTTCTTCTTTCACCTCTATTTCCTTAAATTCAATTTTTTAAGAATCTGGAAATATCGCTCCTTATCCGTTTTCTTCAAATAATTAAGAAGTTTCCTTCTGCGGGCAATAAGTTTCAACAATCCCCTTTTTGAACTGTAGTCTTTTTTATGAACTTCAAAATGTTCTGTGAGCCTGTTTATCCTGTGCGTCAAAATTGCGATCTGGACTTCTGCAGAACCTGTGTCCTTTTCATGCCTTTTAAATTCCCCTATTATTTCTTTTTTCTTTCCTGGTTCAATCGCCATCTAATTACCTCCTGTTCTTATTTTATTAAGTTAGAAAACATTATTCCACCCTTTCCTTTATGTCCAACTCCAAGAATTCTTTCTTTAAATGTAATGCAAAATGGACCATCGTCAATTCTACCTTTTAAAAATTTTATATCACCATTTTTTACCTTTTCAACCTCTTCCGTTTCTATCTCATGACGGGGGAAAGGGAAAATACGCGGGCTTAAAGGAATAAAGTATAAAAACGGATTTTCTGCTATTTCTTCCAACTTCTTGCTATCCCTTATGGAAAAGAGACCCACATCTGTCCTCTCAAGTTCAGCGAGGGTTCCGCATGTTCCAAGGGCATCACCAATATCCCTTGCAAGTGCCCTAATGTATGTCCCGCTTCCGCAGAGAATTTCGACTTTAATAAACGGCAATGAGATTGATAAAAGTTTTATGTAACGAATAAACACCCTTCTTGGTTTGAGGTTAAATGCCACACCTTCTCTCGCAAGGGAGTACGCCCTTTTTCCGCCCACCCTCAAAGCACTAAATTGAGGCGGAATCTGTTCAATTTCTCCCTCGTATTTTTTCAAAACGCTCTTTACATCTTCCTCTTTAATATGTGAAAATTGCCTTTCTTCTATTTTAGTTCCAGTTATATCATCGGTATCTGTTTTTAACCCAAGCATTATAACTCCTATATACCTTTTATCCATAAATTTGAAGTATTCAAAAATCTCCGTCGCCCTGTTCACTCCAACCACAAGCACTCCCGATGCCATAGGGTCAAGCGTTCCCATATGTCCTATTTTCTTTACACAAATAAACTTTTTGAGTTCATTAAGAATATCGGTTGAGGTCCAACCTTTTTCCTTATAAATGTTAAAAAAGCCACCTTCATTTAACTGCGGTTTTGAGCCTTTTAAAAATCTCTCTTTCATACCATTTTATATTTTTTGCTTCTTCCTTTTTTAATTCAAATCCCGCCGCATTCCTGTGCCCACCTCCTCCAAATTCTTTTGCAATCAATGAAATATCAACATCGTCTTTACTCCTCATGCTAACCTTTATTGAACCATCTTCTCTCTCGTTAAAAAGAAGACCTACTTTTATCCCTCTTATTGACTTGGCATAGTCCACAAATCCATCGGTATCCTCCCATGAAGCGCCAAACTTTTTCTTCATATCCATTCTGACAAACATTGTGGCAGTTTTAATCTCAGGATATATTTTTAGGGTTGAAAGAGCCTCACCAAGAAGAAGATACTTTCTTGCCGGAACCTCCTCTTTCAACATCCTCGCTACATAAGATGGATTTAATCCCTTATTTACCATCTTCTCTGCTATTTTAAAACATTCAGCATTTGTGTTCTGATATGAAAAACCACCTGTGTCTTCATATATCCCGGCGTATATGTTCATCATTATCTCTTTGTTCAGAGGAAAGTTTATAGAATTTAAAAATCTAAAAATGAGAACTGCTGTGGCTGAAGCATTTGGGTCTATTATGTTGATGTCTCCGAACCCGTCATTGGTAATGTGATGGTCTATGTTCACAATCGTAGGAGTGTTCCTGTTTTTTGATATTTTAAAACCTGTCCTTTCAAGGGATGCGGTATCAACAATTACATAAAGGTCGGAATCTGGTGGAATGGCACTTCTTATTTTCCCCGCACCGGGTAAAAATTTAAGGTTTTCAGGAACCCCTGTCTTATTTACACCAACCACATCCTTTTTTATTGAGTGGATAAAATGCAATAATGCCAATGACGAACCTATAGCATCAGCCTCAGGATTAATATGGGATATAATTGCAATCTTCTGAGAATTTTCTATAAAAAGTTTTAACCTCTTATAACTTTTCATCTCCTTCTTCACCCTTCGTATATTCGTCATCTATCTCAAAAAAAATGGATGGAATGATTCTCATAGACATTCTCTTCTTCAAAATTGCCCTGACAAATCCTGCTGCTGACCTTAATCCTGCTATATGCCTCTCCACATCTTTTTGGGGAACTATGTAAACAGTTGCCTTATTCATATTATCCGAAATTTTCACCCTTGATATAATTGTCCCCTCAACCCTCGGGTCTTTAATCTCAGATAGTATAATTTCTGATACTTCTTTCAAAATAAATGTTTCCAACTTTAACTTTCTTATGGCAGGATCCTTTTTCATTTTCACTCATATTTAAAATAATCTATCCCCTTATTTATAACTTCTATATCATCGTTTTCATTAAGAATTCGTAAGACATCATCAACCCATTTTCTGACCTCCCCTTCCTTTGAGCTCACCACTGCAAAGCCGAGAGAAGTAAAATTCCATTTATCATCACCGCCCAACTCTGTAATTCTTACTCCTGTTTTAGAAAAGATGCTGTCTTTCACCCCCCTCAATACATTCCTTTTATCTTTCAAAGAGAAAGCAGAAGGTATAAGGATTTCCAGCCTTACAACTCCCACAAACATCTCTTCATTATGAGGTTTCTTTTTCATAACATTCAATTATATCACCTACTTTTATATCGTTAAATCCATCAATTCCAACTCCGCATTCAAATCCCTTTTCAACTTCCTTCATATCCTCTTTAAACCTTTTCAAGGAAGAAATTTTACCTTTGTAAATCTCCTCACCATTTCTTTTAACAACGCATTTAGCATTTCTAACAATTTTCCCCTCCAGGACATAGCAACCACCCACTTTCAGGTTATTTGATATTGTAAATACCTGCTTGACTTCTGCTGTCCCTATCAATTTCCATACTTCGGGTGGAGCCACCATACCTTTAACAGCCTTCTTTACATCCTCAAGCAGTTCATAAATAATGTTGTAGGTTCTTATCTCCACCTTCTTAGCTTTGGCGACTTCTTTGGCTTTCGGCTCAATCTTCACATTGAAACCTATAACTATTCCCTGTGAAGCAAGAGCGAGCATAACATCGCTCTCGGTTATATTTCCCACCCCCTTGTGCAATATCTTCACCTTCACCTCTTCAGCAGAAAGTTTTTCAAGGGGGTCCTCAATAGCATTAATAACACCATAAGTCTCTCCTTTTAATACAATTCTCAACTCTTTTATTAAACCCTGTTTAACCTGTTGAACAATTTTATCAAGAGCTATTCCTGTCTCCGCTTCACTAATTGTAGATGGAGCGAGTCTCCTTCTCTCAACTATTTTCTTTGCTATCTCCTCATTGTCCACTCCGTATATAATCTCTCCAGCAGGAACCACCTCTGAAAATCCTATTATTTCAACTGCTGAAGATGGACCCGCTTCTTTTACCCTGTTTCCATTATCGTCAAACATTGTCCTTATCTTCCCCCATGACTTTCCAGCAACGAAATAGTTACCTTCTCTAAAAGTTCCACTTTTCACTATCACGCTACCAACCGGTCCCCTTGTAGGGTCAAGTTTTGATTCTATTATAACCCCCATTCCTCTTTTATCCCTGGGGGCTTTCAGGTCAAGAAGGTCGGCCTGAAGGAAAATGGCTTCAAAGAGCTTATCCAGACCTTTTCCAGTCTTTGCGGATAACTCTACGAAAAGGGTGGAACCACCCCATTCTTCGGGAATTAACCCATACTGGGCGAGTTGCTGCTTGACCTGGTTTGGCTTTGCTTCGGGCTTGTCAATTTTGTTTATTGCTACAACAATAGGGACACCCGCTGATTTTGCGTGGTTAATAGCCTCTATGGTTTGAGGCATAACTCCATCATCGGCAGCAACAACAAGAACGACAATATCGGTAGCCATAGCTCCCCTTGCGCGCATCGCCGTAAAAGCCTCGTGTCCCGGTGTATCAATAAATACTATTTTTCTGCCGTTAATAATGACACTCGATGCTCCTATACTTTGAGTTATTCCGCCTGCTTCCTTCTCTGCCACATTTGTCCTTCTAATCCTGTCAAGCAATGTGGTTTTCCCGTGGTCTACATGTCCCATAACTGTAATGACCGGAGCCCTTGGCTCAAGTTTATCGGATGGAGATATGAATTTATCTATGTAATCCTCCTCCCTGAATTCAATTACCTGCACATCATATCCATATTCTCCTGCCACCACAGAAACAGCATCCATATCAAGAGGTTCATCCTTTTTGACTTTAACTCCAAGGGCTTCAATTTTTCTAATGAGCTCCTGAACCTTCACCCCGAGATGACGAGATAAATCCATCGCAGTAATCTTCTGCCCTTCCTCAACTTTTATTACTCTCTTTTCAGGCTTTTTCTGAACTACAGGTGGGGGCTTTACCTCCTTCTTAACTTTTTTCCTTTTCTGAACCTCAATCCTGTGCTTAAGTTCTATTTCGTCATAAATCTCCTCCATTGTAAATACTTCCCTCCTCTTTTTTTCCGGACGTTTCACCCCCTTTTTCTTCCTGAGTTGTTCCTCAAGTTCTTTTATCTTTTGTTTTATTTCATCCTTTTTAAAAATTTTTAACTCTTCACCTGCCTCCTCATCCTCTTTGAAAGCCTCCTCAAACTCCAGAGAGGAAGGAACTGGTTTTTCTTCTTCAATCCCCTCCCCACTCTCCTCTCTATAACCCTCAACCTCCACCTTTTCTTCAATTACCTCCTTTTCAATTACCACCTCTTCATCTTTTTTTTCAGGGACAACCTCTTCGGTCTTAACTTCCTCTTTTACTGGAATCTCCTCAATTTTAACTTCCTTTTCTTCCTTTTTTTCCTCTTCTTCTTTTTCCCTTTTCTCTTCTATCTCTTCCTTCTTTTCTTCCTTCTTTATGACTCTGAACACCTTTGTTTCTTCTCTAACTTCGGGTTGCTTCTCCTCTGTCTTGAATAAATCAGGTCTTTTTTCCCTTAATCTCTCAAGTTCTTCATCTTCAATGTTATTGGAAGCTGTCTTTTTATGTATTCCGCATTCGTCCAGTATGAGAAGGAATTCTTTAGAAGAAAATCCTAATTTTTTTGCCAGTTCGTGAACTCTCATTTATTATCCTATCAAGATTTTCCCTCTCCTGACTTCTGAGACTCACCCTCAATCATTTCCTTTGCAGCCTTTATTATTTCTTCTGCTTCCTTTTTGGTTATTCCTGGAATTTTTGTAAGGTCTTCCACGCTTGCCTTCGCTATCTCCATTATACTGTTGTATCCACTTGTAAATATAAACTCTGCTGTCTTTTGACCAACTCCTGGTAGTTTCCCAAATTTCTCGTAAGCCTCTTTCTTCATCTTCTCAATTTCCGATTCACTCCTTATCTGGATTTTATCCCATCCTGTTAGCTTCTTTGCAAGACGGACATTGTGCCCCTTCTTCCCTATTGCAAGTGAATGCTGGTCATCTGGAACAACAACCTCCATCATTTTTTCATCCTCATAAACGGTAACCCTTGAAATATGAGCCGGAGAAAGAGCCCTCGCAACAAACTTCTGTGGATCCTGGGACCACGGGATTATATCAATTTTTTCTCCTCTAAGTTCCTGCACGATACTCTGCACCCTCGCTCCTTTCATTCCTACACATGCTCCAACAGGGTCAACATCGGGATCAGCAGAATAAACTGCTATCTTTGTCCTCACTCCTGGTTCTCTCGCAATGCCTTTGATTTCCACCTTCCCCTCTCCTATCTCTGAAACCTGCCTTTCAAAAAGTCTTCGGACAAATTCAGGGTGGGTTCTTGAAAGAAGAACTTTCACTATAGACTTCTTTTCATCTTTCGTAACCGATATAACCACTGCTTTTATATCATCGTTGGGTCTGAATTTTTCTTTTGGGATTAACTCATCTGCCTTAAGCAATCCCTCGACCCCTGAAAGGTCCACAATTATGCTCCCATCTTTATCAATTTTCTTAACTTTTCCTTCTACTATCTGCCAGAGTTTCTTTGTATACTCATTATATATAGTATCAGCCTCAACCTTTGTTAGCCTGTCAATAATTATATCTTTTGCTATGTGGGCTCCTATTCTCCCTAATTGCTTCCTGTCAACTCTTAATTCAAGAATATCTCCTTCCTTAACCTCGCTTACATACTTTTTTGCCTCTTCTACAGAAATCTCTCTATCAGGTGATTGCACTTCCTTAACCACTACCTTCTTCTCAATGATTTCAAGATTTCCTGTATCATCATCATAATAAACTTCAATATCCCTCTTTCCTCCGAGCGATTTCTCAACTGCCTTAAGTATCGCTTCTTTTAAAACCTCTATGATGTCTTTTCTTTTTATCTTCTTTTCCTTTTCTATCTGGTCTATCATACTTTTTATTTCAAAACCCATTTTCCAAAAGCCTCCTTTCTTTTTTGTCCTTAACTATTATCCTTCTATCTCTGCTTCCTGAACATTATCAAAATTTATATTAAACGATGAAAAATTAACCTGCAAGAGAAAGCTTTCTTCACCTACCAGTTTAAGCCTGCCAGCAAGGACTCTCTTTTCGTTTATCGGAGATTTCAACTTCACCTTAATCGTTTTTCCAACAGAATCTATAAAATCTTCTTTGTCTATTAACTTCCTGTTAATCCCTGGAGATGAAACCTCAAGAAAATATCTCCCCTCTATTATATCCTCCACATCAAGAATGTGATTCAATTCCTTTGAAAACTCAGCACAGTCTTCCACTGTAACTCCATCTTTTTTATCTATGACGACCCTCAAAACATTCCCGAATTTTTCTTTCATAAAATAAACCCTCTTCAGTCTAAGTCCCTTCTGTTCGGCTATCCCTCTTGATATCTCTTCAACTCTTTTTAATGCTTCTTCTTTCATTTTTGATAAAATACACCTTTTTTGAAAACTATTCAAGAAGGTAATGTTATCTTCATATAAAGCGGTGGGTATAAAGGAAATGTGTTTTTACAGGAAAAATCCTGTGGCTGAGCAGGCTCCGCAGCGGACGCATCCCGCCTTGAAATTTTTGGGGTTCAATTTGAAAATTGATATTGCTTCAGCAGTTTTTTCGTAAAGGATTTTCATAAGTTCAGGTTTTGGAGGAGTCAGTTTTCCATAAAGTGATGTGCCTGGTATAGGTCTGAAAGGAACTATAAATGGAAACACTCCGATAGAACAGAGAAGTTTCATCCCTTTAATAATCTTCTTTATATCCTCTCCAAAACCAATCAAAACGAAACTTGAAACCTGCCCCCATCCAAAAAGGTCAACTCCCTTTTCCCAGTTCTTCAAAAAATTTTTTAAACCGATATCAGCCTTATGCGGGGATATCTTTTTTAGAACATCTTCATCAAGTGATTCTATATGGATTCCGAGGGTATCAACTCCCATGTCCTTAATCTCGTCAAAAATTTTAAGGTCATCAAGGGGAGAAAATTGAATGTGCACATCCAAACCAGCCTTCTTCGCAAAATGCCCTGCTTTTGCGAGGCTCAAAACCTCGTTCTTCCTGTCTCTTTGTGTCCCGGTCGTTATAGTTATGTGTTTCACATTGTCCATCTGAGAAGCCAGTTTTGACACCATGTATATCTCCTCCGGCTTCTTGTAAGGCACTGTTTTGCCATTATTCAGAGAAAGTTCTATACCGCAAAACTTACATCCTTCCTCTTTACCAAAATACACACACCTCTGAAAAATGGTCGTTCCTATGCAGTCCTTTCCGTGAAGAAGGGCTATCTTCCACAGAGGAATTCCCTCATCTGTTTTGAAGTTGTAATAATTCGGCTCATCTCTGAGTCTAATTTTTAATCCTGTCTCCTCTCCATTTTTTAAAATTTTTAAATCATCACCCTCTTTAATCAGTTCGTATGGTGAACTGGCAACATAATGAGAATAAAAAGGAATGTTCAACGGTATCTCCTCACCGTCTTTCATCATCAGGATGGTAATTCCCTCAGAGGGTCCTGCCCCTCCCCTCCTTCCATAAATTTCCAAATGGCTCCTCAATCCACAGGATTGGAGTTCAAGGATAATATCTCTTATCTCTGTCATTTTACCGAGCGAATGAGCAACTCCGTAACATCCCTTATCTTCAAGTATGAATTCTTTCTCTGAATCCCGAGCTGGAGGCTTTGATAACAGAATGGGCAGGCAGTGACAAGTTCATCGGCTCCTGTCTCTTCAGCATCTTCAATCCTCATGTCAGTCATAGCATTATTTATTGGAGGAAAACCAGCCTTCACCCCACCTCCAGCCCCACAGCACCTTGAAAACTCCCTTGACCTCTTCATCTCAACAAGCTCAATCCCAGGAATTCTCGTTAATATCTCCCTCGGCTCTTCATAGAGTTTATTATGTCTTCCAAGATGGCATGGGTCGTGATATGTAATTTTTAATGGAACCTCCTTAAGAGGAACCAGTTTTTTTTCTTCCATCAACTCAAGAAGGAACTGGACGAGGTGTAAAGTTCTGAAGGGAAGTCTCTTAACCTCCCTGTAGTCCTGATTCATGGTCTTGAAACAGCCAGAGCAGGAAAAAACGACAGTATCTACCTTGAGTTCTGTAAAGAGGTCTATATTTGCAATAGCCTGCTGTTCAAAGGTAGCATAATCTCCTATTCTCAATGGTGTGCTTCCACAGCATTTTTCCCTTGGTCCAAGAATTCCGAATTCAATCCCTGCTATGTTCATGAGTTCAACGAAGTTTATTGCTACCTCTGTTATGTTCTGGTCGTATGAAGCGGTGCATCCAACATAGTAAAGAACCTTTGCCCTGTTCTTCGTAATGTCCTGCACCGGTCTTGAAATCCTGCCCTCCTTAAAAGCCCTCTCAGCCCATTTCCCCCTCATCCCCCTTGGTTGCATCCAGGGATTGTCATAGTTTCTTATGCTCTGAGAAATTGTCTTCTGCTGGGGAAGGGGACCATATCCTGAGGAGACCATATTTGCCCTTATCCTTTCCCACAACTTAGGAGTATCTATACCTGCGGGACAAACCTCCCTGCATTGAGCACATACCGAACATTCATAAAGCGCAGATAAGAAATCTTTTATCTCTTCATCCTTTACCCTTGGTCCAAAAAGGGAAGCGAGCAAACCCCTTTCTTTCTTAAGAATTGAAATTAGGTTTTTCAACTTCTCCCTCGGCGTAAGAGCCCTTCTCCTGTCAACATCATAAACAGGACAGTAAAGATAGCATTCCCTGCAACTCGCACAGGCAGATATGTTAAGAAGGTCGGAGATAGAAAGGTTCTCTGAAAGAGAAAATTCAGCCATTTCTTCCTCCGAAAAGCTCTTTTATCGGAAGGGTAAAGATGTGAACAAGTTTTGTCCACGGTATTGAGGCAACAAATATAAGGACAATTATCACATGGATGTAAAGAAGAGGGACAAAAGGGAGGTTAATAGCGAGATTGTCAAAAAGCCCTGCCATCCTGCTACCTATGAAGAATTCAGGTCTTCTTGCAACATCATCAATACTCTGAATTTTTGAAACCTGAAGAAGAAAACCACTTAACCAGACGCCTAAAAGCATGGAAATAGAGTAAAAATCTTCAAACTCCCCCCTTGTATCCTTCCTTGAAAAAAACCTCCTGAGAATAGCAATGAATATGCCGGAGATAAAAAGGGCTGAAAAAAGGTCGTGAAGGAAAAAAAGGGCTCTTTGATTAAAACCAAAAAATTTCAAAACAGATGGGAACCAGTAGAAAAATAGAAACCACAAAAAGGAAATAAAAATGAAAAAATGGGCTATCCATCGCAAAATCCCCAATCTCACTATTCCTGTCTGAAAAGGAATCCTCAGAAAAATCCCCTTTAAAAATTCTTTAAGCCCTCCTTCTAACTTCTCAAAAAACCCGCTAAACCATATCAAAAAATGAGAAGAAATGCCGAGAAGGAGAACGAAGTAAACTCCGAGTTTAAGATACTTGAGATAGCTTAAGAGCTCCATATTCACCCCTTCTAAAATATGCCCGAAGGAATATCCTCAAAGCGTCCTTCAAAGAGGAAATAAGAGCTTCTACCTTTTCTTCAGGAGTTGACGGACTGATTTCAGAAAGAATCTCTTTTGAAACCTTCAGGTTCTCTTCAATAATTTCCATTTCCTCCTTTTCAATAAAAATCCTCTTTTTGAACATCCTCTTATGAATTGCCCTGACAAATACCGGTATGTGTTCTGGCATGTAATACTTTTCACCTATCTTCCAGAAAGCCTTCATATCTCCTATGGAAATTGCCTTCATAAACATATCAGAAACAAGCCTTCTTATGGAATCAGGAAGTTTCAAAGGAACACCCTTAAAAAATATATCTGAAAGCGAGTTCTTCTTTCTCATCTTCCCGATGTTGTAGGCTATTATTTTGAGAAGGAGTGAATTTGCAAATTTGAAAGATGGATGCTCAAGGTGAGGTCCAAAAAGGTAAAACGCACCATCGCCCATCCTCCATTCAATTATTGCAGGCTTTCCTGGAAGGACCCTTTCTGCTATCTCCCTGTCAAAAAGAAATACAGTCCTCTCCGTGAAAGATGAAAACCTCGCAAGAACTCTTCCCCTTCCTTCTGGCTCTTTAAAAACAGGACCACCAAAAATTGGAGCGGAAATTTTTTCCTTTGAAAAAAAGGGAGGGAATGGAGATGTCTCTATCAAAACCTCATCACGAACAGGATGGATTATAAAACAGCAGGCATATCTATTAAAAGCCTTTTCCCTCATCGCCCTTACCGGCGGAAGTTCTCTTTCAAAATTTGCAATCTGAACAGGGACAAAGTTGAAGAGGTTTAAAGGGGATTTAGAAGTATATAAAACGAGATATGCTCCTGCACAGGAGCCGAGGTAAATTCCTCCCTCCTTAACAAATTTTTTTATCTTCTCCGCTCCATCCTTTCCAAGTCCATCAGCAAGAGCAAATGTATCACCCCCCGCTACGAAGAGAAACTCAAAATGGGGAATGAAATTAACCTCTTTCTCGCTGAATGGAAAAATCAGGTCAAGGCCGTGTTTTTCAAATGTATCAACTGCCCAGAGCCATGAATGTGAAGCGCCCTTTCCAGTGTATATACCTATAGAAGGAATCCTCAATTCCACTGGAGATTGAAGAGCATCCGCATCGGTAGAAAAGATACCTAATGTTTCATCCATAAAAACCCTCTCCCCTTCTCTCATTCTCATCATAGCAGAAAGGACATCCATGAAATTTATTCTAACAAACCTTTTCAAAAATTGAAATGGGATTTATCCCCATTGAGAACTTTCATAAAGAAAAGCGGACAGACCCCGAAATTCAGGCATTCCTTAACCAAAGATGCCTCAACCCCAGCGAATTTCAAAAATGATGATGGAATTTCGTCGTCTTTCAGACCTTCAGGATGAGAACCCTTTCTCAGCATCTCCATTGCTACTTTCGGATTTTCGTCCTTCAAATAAACGGGGTCAAGGGAAATAAATCCCGGGTCTTTCTTCTCAGACTCCTTTAAAATTTTCGGGTCATCCTCTATCATAAAAAATGGATAGCAGTTCAATCCGCAATTGAAGCAGGCAGTTCTCCTGTGAATCAGCTTCTTCATCTCATCGGAAAGGCTCAATTCAATCTCCTTTCCCCTGGGAACCTTCAACATCTTTTTGAAAGATTCTTCAGAGATTGAAATGGAGCCCATACCTCGCACGCATACTGCTTTGAGGTTCTTCTTCCTGAATTCCTCACCACATCCATTTGAATCAAACCCACCCCAGTATCCCTGCGAAAGAGAATTGTTTCCCGCTATTAGAGCCTGAACCTTCTCATCGCCATGGTCATCTTTGAGAAAGTCCATTGTCTCCCAAACATCTTTACCCATCAGATTTTCTGCGGGGAGGATGTCACATATTCCATCCCTTATCCAGAGGCGAACCGGAGAGGAAGAAGTGTTCTTTATAACCAGAAAGTCAAATCCAGTTAGTTTGAATTCAACAGGGAAAAACCAGTTCAGGGGAAGGCAGAAATTCTTCCCATTTCTTTTCCAGAGGATAAATCCCATACAACCAGAAGGGAAAAAGCTCGCGGTGTAAATACCCGTACCAATCACAAGCGGTTCACCGTCTGAATGTTCTTTCACAAGTTCATTTCCAGCATCATAACCACCCCTGACAGAAGAAATAATCCCTTCAACCTCTAAATCCTCTACCTTCTGTTCCTTCAGGTCAACCAGTAAACCCTTTCCATTCCAGAATTCCATCTTATACCTCCTCTATTTGAAGACACCCTGTAGGACATACAGCCACACAAAAGACAAACTCCTCACCCTTACAGAGGTCACAGGGTTCTCTCATTACAATTGGTTTGCTTGAAGCCCCTCCACCCGTTGATTCACCCGGTTTCAGAGTTTCTGCCCCCTCCGGTCTTGCGAGGTACAGGTCCTTCTCTCTTTTCAAAATAACCCCGAAGTAGTTCTTCTTCTCCGCCCTGTGAAGCATTATTGATGAGCTCATCGCATTAAATTCCCTATCCCTGTGATATCCGCAGGCGAACTCACATATCCCGCAGGCATTACACCTGAGTGTTTCAACTTTTATTTTCATCTTATAACTCCATAGAAGAAATCAAAAGGTCTTCAACATCCATTACTTTTATATTTCCCCCTGAGGATTCCGCAGCAGGTGAAAGATTAAGTTCGCAGAAAGGACATACACTTGTTAAAATTTCAGCACCAGTAGCCAGCGCCTCTTCTATCCTCTTTCTTGCAACCCATTGTGCAAAATCCGGATACGCAGTCCTTACACCCCCACCTGCTCCACAACAGAAAGACCATTCCCTTATCCTCTCCATCTCAACGAACTCCACACCGGGAATTGCCTTCAAAACCTCCCTTGGAGGGTCATATATCCCTGCATATCTACCAACATGACAGGGGTCATGATAGGTAACTTTTTTGTTTATTTCCTTCTTAAAAGGTAGCCCCTTATCCTTAAGTCTTTCATGAATAAACTCAATTATGTGAACCACTCTCGGCTTAAGTTCACCCTCGTATGAATGAAGAAATGTTGAATAACATCCTGCGCAAGCAGTAACTATGGTCTCAACCCCAAGTGAATTCAAAACCTCAAGGGCTTTCTTTTTCTGTTTATCAAAAGACTTTGTATCTCCAATCCTTACTATGGTAGAGCCACAGCATACCTCGTTCTTCCCGAGAATTCCGAAATCAATTCCCATAAGAGAAAGGAGTTTTAGCGTTGCCTCTGAAACACTCCTGTATGTTGGGTCAAAGCTACCCGTGCATCCAACAAAATAAAGAACCTCTGCCTTTTCCTTAGGAAGTTCCTTTACTGGAATTCCCATCTTCCTCACCCACCTGTCCCTTTCTGTCCTTGGCTTCATCCATGGATTGTCATAGTTATCAATACTCTTAACAAGAGGCTGATGCTCCCTGGGAGGTCCGTATCCCCTTTTAACAAGAAACTCCCTCAAAGCCATTATGGCACTTACTGGTTCAAGCCCCTTAGTTTGGTTGCATATCGCAAAACAATTGCCACAGAGGATGCATGTGAAAATTATGTGTATAAGTTTCTCAGTTATAGGAATCTCGGGAGGATCCTGAAGCAAAGCCCTTATTATTTCATGCCTCCCTGATGCGAAATATGCTTCAAATCCGAACCTCGTTCCAGATGGACAATTATCGGAAAACCGATGGCTCTTTAGTTTTTCAGGGTTTGTCATTCCACACATCCTGCAACGAACACACTGCATCGCCATAGTTCTGAATGCCTCAAGTGGCTTCCTTTCAACTATTTTGGCACCTTCAGCCATCTTTACCTCCTTAATACCTCTATTAGAGTATCTCTTTTAGAGGTAATAGTCAAGTGATTTCTTTCTTTTTATTAACTGGACTTTTACTCAAATTTAAGCCAGAGAGAAATTTTTACAATTTAACCTGAACCACCGATATTATATTTGGCAGTCTGCCCAGTTCCTCCAGGACCTCCTTTGGTGCGGGTGTATCAATGTGAACGAGGGCTATTGCCTGCCCTCCGGGAGACATCCTTCCTATGTGCATGTGGGCGATGTTTACCCCATTCTTTCCAAGAGTTGTTCCTATATTCCCTATAACTCCCGGTCTATCCCAGTTTCTCAAAATTATTATTGTCCCCTCTGGAATTGCCTCAAGATGGAAATCGTCAATCCTGACTATCCTCGGATGCTTCTTCCCAAAAACTGCTCCCGCAACTATCCCCTCTTTTGAATCAAGTTTAACCTTTATTGTAACAAGAGAGGCATAATCGCTGCACACATCTGTCTTTCTTTCATAAACATTTATTCCTCTCTCTTTTGCTATAAATGTTGAGTTTATGAGGTTCAGATTTTCACCAACCGAACGAAGGAGAAATCCCTTTAAGAATGACTTTGTGAGATAATCTGTTGAAAGCCTTGCCACCTCTCCTTCGTAAGTTATCTCAACAGTATGAATTGGTCCGGCAAATATCTGGGATGCGAGGAGACCCAGTTTCTCCGTAAGTTCCATGTATGGAGAGATTACCTCATAAACCTCTTCTGAAATGGAAGGCAGATTGAAAGCATTTCTCACAATTCCCTTGACAAAATAGTCAACTACCTGGTTGGCTATGTCTATTGAAACATTCCTCTGGGCCTCAACCGTTGAAGCACCGAGATGGGGAGTTGCTACCACATTTTCAAGTTTTGCAAGTTTCCAGTCTGAAGGAGGTTCCTTTTGCCATACATCAATTGCAGCACCTGCTATCCTTTTCTGAACCAGTGCCTCGTAAAGGTCATCTTCATTGACAATGCCTCCTCTTGCGCAGTGAATTATCATCGCAGAAGGCTTCATCTTCTCTATAGCAGATTTATTTATAAGATTCTTCGTCTCCTCTGTTAGAGGAACATGGATTGAAATAAAATCGGATGTCCTCAAAAGTTCATCAAGAGATACCATTTTCACACCGAGTTTCTTTGCCCTTTCCTCAGGAATATAAGGGTCGTAGGCAATCACATTCACCTTCAATCCAATTGCCCTTTCTGCAACAACCGAACCTATGTTTCCGAGTCCTATTATCCCGAGAGTTTTGTTAAAGAGTTCAACCCCTTCAAGTTTCTTCTTCTCCCATTTCTCCTCCTTCATCAATCTGTCAGCGAGGGAAATTTTCCTTGCAAGGGTAAACATCATTGCTATGGCATGCTCTGCTGTAGTTATGGTGTTTCCGAGGGGTGTATTCATAACAATAATACCCTTCTTGGTCGCATACTGGACATCAACATTGTCAAGCCCTATGCCAGCCCTTCCTATGATTTTCAGCCTCTTCCCCCTATCAATAACCTCCTTTGTCACCTTTGTAGCACTTCTGACAATCAAAGCATCATAATCACCTATAAGTTCAAGAAGTTCTTCTTTGGTTGTTCCCTTTTTAACATCTACGGAGATAAGGTCTTTATACCTTTCAAATACCTCAACCCCTTCCGGGGCAAGACCATCCGTTGCTATTACTCTAACCCTTTCCATCTTTCATTGCCTCCCAGTATATCTCCATCGCCCTCTTCACACCGCTTCCAAGGGAAATCTCATATCCCATATCCTTAAGAGCCATCTCAACAGCAGAAAGGGTGAGTATCATATCAAATGGGTCATAGTATCCTATGTGAGCAATCCTGAATATCTTTCCCTTTAGCCTGTCCTGTCCACCCGCAATTATTATCTTAAACTTTTCTCTCAAATACTTTACAACTTTCTGTCCATCAATACCCTCCGGGCAAATTGCTGCGGTAACAGCCTCTGAGGGTGAATCCTCCGCAAGGAGTTTCAAACCCATCGCTTTCAGTCCCTCTCTTACTCCTTTTGAAAGGATTCTGTGCCTTTTAAAGATATTCTCAAGTCCTTCCTCTTTAAGCATGTCAAGGGATTTTGAAAGCCCGACTATGAGAGAAACAGCAGGCGTGTATGCGGTCTGCGCCTTCAATTGATTCTTCTTTTCCTTCTTAAGGTCAAGGTAATATCTCGGAAGGTCGGAAGTTTCTGAAAGCTTCCATGCTTTATCACTGACAGATATAAAGGCAAGCCCCGGAGGAAGCATCAGCGCCTTCTGTGAACCACCAACAACTATATCAAAACCCCATTCATCAGTTCTGACATCAAATACGCCAAGTGCAGTTATAGCATCAACTACCATTATTGTGTTATCCCTGTTTCGGACAAGTTCTGCTATCTCCTTTACAGGATGTTTAACACCTGTTGATGTCTCTGAAGCCTGAATGTAAACAGCCTTTGCGTCAGGATTATCCTTCAGAGCTTTCTCAACCAAAGATGGGGCAACCGCTTTTCCCCACTCCACATCTATATTAACCGGATGACATCCGTATGCAGAGAGTATCTCTGCCCATCTCTCTCCGAACTTTCCTCCCCTTACAACAATTGCCTTATCACCCCTTTTCAGAAAGTTTGAAACAGCACTCTCCATTGCAGCAGTTCCTGATGATGCAAGGATGAGAACATCGTTCTTTGTCTGAAACAGCCATTTCAGGTCCTCTCTCACCTTCTCAAAAAGAGGTATGAAATCATCTGAACGATGGTGGGGGACAGACCTTGCCATTGAAAGAAGAACATCAGGAGGGACCTCTGTTGGTCCCGGTGCAACAAGGTGTCCTTTAAATCTCATCTTCTACCTCCTTAAATTTATGAAGTCAATATAATGAAATGGAACTCTCATTTCAAGAAAAAATTGAATTTATTATTCCAAAAAATAAAAAAGGGGGCCTTTTCGCCCCCCTTTATCAAAACCGAAAAAGGCTATATGTTATGACCTTCTCCTGAAAAGGAGAGGAACAAAGAGAAAGATGATTCCAAGCCCAAGGCCAGAAGACTTAACAACTGAACATCCAAATCCAGCTGCACCCGTAGATACCTTGAAGACCATTGATGCTGTTGAAATGTTGCCCACATCGTCCTTCGCCCTAACCTCAAGCCTGTGAAGACCTTCCT
>Ga0207433_10003599_pt1 | contig 29612 bp, 31 predicted proteins | sample YelNatPaOPGAMG01_FD_187559 | JGI IMG/M metagenome (GOLD analysis project Ga0207433, IMG submission 187559) | Hot spring thermophilic microbial communities from Obsidian Pool, Yellowstone National Park, USA - OP-RAMG-01 (SPAdes) (version 3) | ecosystem: Environmental > Aquatic > Thermal springs... | reverse complement strand
GCGTGGCAGGCTCATCATCCTTCAGTATCCAATCCGCACCCAGCAGGTGAAAAGCGCAGAATCGCTCTGAAGCCCATTCCGCCTGCCTCGCAGCTCGACTCCGATTCCAGCTACTGACGGATCACGGGCGGCGCGAAAGAGCTGCGGCGGGCGATATCATGGTGGAGACCACCCGTGTGGTCCTCCTCAGGAGCAGTTGCGGAGGTCGGTGAATGGAAGGCAACGGATCCCCGGTGGTAATTCCGCCTGACAACAGGCAGCGGCTGGAGCCCTACATCAAGCTGCTGCCGTTTTTCGGCATCGGTATTGCGGTGATGCTGATAGTGGCGGGATCGACGTGGTTTGCGAACCGCGGAGGGCGCATCGAACTGGCCGGTTCCGTAAAGCAGATCAGGACGATTGCGCCGGAAGACCAGAGCACGATTGCGCTCATTGATTTCCGCGCGCGGAACAAGTCGGATTACACGTTCAATGTAAAGAACATACGCGTGTTCGTCACACCGCCCACCGGCGATGAGGTCGAAGGCAGCGTGCTCACCGCCGCGGACACCGACATGGTGTTGAAGTACTATCCCGCGGCCGGGCAGCGTTATAACCCGACCTTGACTTTGAGAAACTCCATACCCGCGGGCAAGGAAGAGGACCGCATGGTCGCAGCGCGTTTCGATATGCCCGAGGCGACCTTCCAGCAGCGAAAGCAGCTTCGCATCATGGTCGATGAACTGGATGGGCCGGTGTCGGAGATCCTCGAGCGCGCGCAGCCATGAGTATTGAGTTGCTATTCGCGAACGAATTCGCGCACGCAACAGAACTGCCCAATTAGAAGAGCCGGCGCACCGCGCGAGATATTGGTGAGGGCCGCGGACGGCGGCCTTTCGAGAGCGTTCCAGGCGCTCTGACGCGTGCCGGAGCGGGCGCCCCTGCCGCCTCCGGTCCGCTCAGTTCCCGTGTGGGCCAGTGGACGGCGGGTCCGGAACCCGCCGCCCGGAGAACAAGCCTAGCTCGGCCGGCGCTTTAACGTGGGCCGCTCGTCCTCGTCGTCACCGGTCTTCTTGTCTTTGTCCTCGTCGCCGATGGTAGTCCCGGCGCCGGGTTTCTTCCGCAACCGCGGCTTGTTGGCATCGCCCTGGTCGACCTTTCGATGGTTGTTCAGGGCGATCAGGCGCGCCTTCACGTTATCGAACTCGGAGGTGTTCACGACGTATTCGGGCCGCGCCGCAAGCAGTTCCTGTATGTTCTTCTGCGATTTCTTGATACGGTCGTCCGTGGGCGGGTGCGTCGAGAAGACTTTAGCCATGGTCCCCGGCTTGCGTTTCTCAAGCGTCTGGATCTTCTCGAAGAAGTCGACGAAAGCCGTGGGATCGTAGCCGGCCTTGTACATGTACTCCAGGCCCAGCAGGTCCGCCTCCTCCTCCATGCCGCGCGAGAACTTAAGGAACGCCATAGGAACCAGCACGCTCGCTGCCTGGCGAATGCCGTAGCCGGTCCAGCCGCCCATGAAGATCAGGGGAATGGTGGCGAAGTTCGCGAGCGTGCCGCGCGTGGCTTGGCGGGTGCCGTGGCGCGCTGCGACGTGTGCGATCTCGTGCGCCATTACGCCGGCGAGTTCGGCCTCGTTATCGGCTTTCTCGATGAGCCCGGTGTTAACAAAGAAGAAGCCGCCGGGCAGCGCGAAGGCGTTGACGTCCTCGGCGTCGATCACCTTGATGGTGAAAGGCACCTTGGCGTCCGAGTTGCGCACCAGGTTCTGGCCGATGCGGTTCACGTACTCGGAGATCACCGGGTCGTCGACGATCTTCGCCTGCCGCTCGACCTCCTGGGCCAACTCCTTGCCCATGGCGATCTCTTTTTCAATGGAGTAGATGTTAATGCCGCGGCCCACGTCGCGGTTGCCGATCTCGTTGGGATCATTCTTCTTGTCCTTGTCCGCCGCGAGCGCGGCGGGCGTTAACATGGAGCCCGCAAGAACCGACGTCAGCACCAGTGTTAACAACCGCTTCATGGCTATACCTCCAGCCCGAGGGCCTTCTCTCGATTATAGACCCGCCCTGTCGAGACGCCCCAGGGGCTCGATCTGATAAACGTAGAGTACGTCCAATGGGTTGCGATCGATTGCCGCTGAAAGAAGACAACGCGCTGTGGGACGCGCGCCGCGACGAGTTCCCCGCCTGCCGCGAACTCGTGTATTTGAACCACGCCGCGGTTTCGCCTCTGTGCCGCCGCGCGGCGGAGGCGATGCAGGGCCTGGCCCGCGAGGTGCTTCAGGAGGGTGCGCGAAACTCCTACAGATGGATACAAACCTATGATGGTCTTAGGGTTGCGGCCGCCAGGCTGCTGAATGCAGACAAACGTGAAATAGCGATTGTAAAAAATACTTCCGAGGGCCTCGCAATCATAGCGAACGGCCTCTCCTGGAAACCCGGGGATCGCGTGGTCGGCTTCCGCGAGGAGTTCCCGGCAAACTATTTCCCTTGGAAACAACTGGAAAGGCGGGGCGTGCGGGTGGAATGGTTGTCGGCCGAAGACCCGCTCGACCGCATCGAACAGGCGTGCCGCTGCGCGCGGCTGCTCGCCATAAGCTTTGTGCAGTACCTCAGCGGGAGACGCGCGGACCTGGCGTCCATCGGGGAGATATGCAACCGCCGCGGGTGCCTGTTTGTAGTGGACGCCATACAGGGCTTGGGCGCATTCCCGGTGGATGTCAAAGCCTGCCGCATCGACGCGCTCGCCGCGGACGGGCACAAATGGCTGGTTGGGCCGGAAGGTTGCGGCATTCTCTACGTGCGGCAGGGCATCCAGGACGAGGTGGAGCCACGCGAGATCGGCTGGACGAATTTCGCCTCCCAGGACTACGGCAACCGGGAGATGACACTGCGAAACGATGCCGGGCGGTACGAATGCGGCACTCTGAACACTATCGGCTGCTACGGCCTGAAAGCGGCCATTGAGTATCTGTGCGAGGTGGGCGTGGACCGCATCGGCGCCGAGGTGCAGCGGCTGGGCGACCGCCTGGCCGCGGGCGTGCAAGAGCGTGGCTGGGAATTGCTGGGCACGCGCACGCCGGAGACCGGGGCGGGTATCGTGAGCTTTCGGAAAGAAGGCCTGAACTCGCAGATCGTTGTGAGCCGGCTCAGAGATGCCCGGGTGGAGGCTGCGGCGCGGCAGGGCTGGGTGCGGGCGTCGCCGCACTTTTATGTGACGGACGAGGAGATAGACCGGGCGTTGGCGGTGCTGGACAAGGCATGCTGAAAGCGTTTCTTAACAGGCTCGCTCGCAACCGGGGACTTCGGCAGCGTGAGCGTGACGATCCAACAGCAGCGGAGGTACGAAGGCTCGTCCCAAAATGCCTCGCCTGCAATGCGGAACCGATATCCCATCGGTTCGCCCTGATCGCATCGATTCCGTGCAATGAAGAAACCAGGCAGCGCGTGATCGATTTATTACACTGCGCTAAGAATCACGAATGGGAGCCGCTGAAGGACTTCAACGAATTCAGCGCGACTGAAGACAATGCCCTGGTTTACGCCATCACAGGGCCGCACGATGGAGGCATGGTCGTGCTAGTTCGTGATCCCTTCGAACTCTACGCGCCAACGGAGATCTACCTGGAAGATGTAATCACGGCCGAAGAAGTCGGACGAATCCGGACGTTGGCGCCTCCCGAGAACTGGCGAGATCTCTAGTGCCTGCGCCGATCGCGCAGTAGGATGCAGCACGCCGTAGCGGCAGACAGTCGGCTTGCGCGGCGCGCCGGCAGTGCGGCGCTAGTATTGACCGGTAAGAAACGCATGTGCTTCTACAGCCCCGGTAGGGGCGGCAGAAAGTAGCCCACGGCGCAAGCCGTCGGGATCTCGAGTATTCGGGAGAAAGCCCCCGGAAGGGGGCGGAAGGCTTTGGCTCGGCAAGTTGCTGCGCGCGGTCTTACGCCCCTGTTCAGGGGCTGCCTGCATTCGCTCGGGGTTCCCATGGCTTGCGCCATGGGCTATTCGCTTTCGCCCTGCCGGGCTTCACACTGATTAGTCTGTTTGCCGCAGACCCCTAGCGCGAGTCCTCGCAGAGCTGCCCGGATTTGCTGCTGCTGTGCTCCCTCGCTCTTTCCCGCGCCCAGCGCGACAGGAACGATTCGGCGGCCGCCGCCTCCAGTTCTTTTGCCGCCTCGGCGCGCCACTCGGCGAGTCTGCGGTCTTTCAGCCGTTCGAGCAGGCGTACGCCGCGCTCGGCTTCGAGTACGCGCTCGCGTTGTTCCCGGATGCGGCGTTCGCAGTCGGAGCGGCGGGCGAGCACGCGGCCTCGTTCGCGCGACTGGCGTTCGCGAAACGGACCCAGCGCAGCCAGTTCCTGAGCGTTGCCGGAAGCCACAGCCTCGCGCTCGCCTTCCCTGGTTTCAGCGGCGATACGGTCGAGCGCGGCGTCGAGCGCGGCCACTTCGGCCACAAGTGTTTGCAGGCGCGACTTCTCCAGTTCGAGCCTGTGCGCGCGCCAGTTCAGGACCGATTGCAGCCGGAACTCGAACCGCTTCATGCCAGTTGCGCGGCCAGCGCCTCCATGCGCCCGAGCGTGTCTTTGAGCGGCGCCTTCTCGCCGGCGTTCTGGCGCAGGAACTCGAGCAGTTGAGGCCGGGTGCGGATGGCGGCGTCCAGGGCGGGGTTGGTGCCGGAAACGTATGCGCCGAGTTGTATCAGGTCCTCCGAGTTGTGGTACGAGGCCAGCGCCTCGCGCAGGCGGCGTGCGGCGGCGGCCTGTTCGGGGGTGGCGAGCTGGGAACTGAGGCGGCTCACGGAATTGAGAATGTCGATGGCCGGGTAATGGCCCATTGCCGCAAGACTGCGCGAGAGGACGATATGGCCGTCCAGCGTCGCGCGGACGGCATCGGCTATGGGCTCGGTGATGTCGTCGCCTTCCACCAGGACGGTGAAGAAGCCCGTGATCGAACCGCGCTTGAACTTTCCCGCCCTCTCGAACACCTTCGGCATTAGGTTGAAAACAGAAGGGGTATAACCTTTCTGGCTGGGAGGCTCGCCGGCTGCGAGGCCGATCTCGCGCTGCGCCATGGCCAGCCGGGTAACCGAGTCCATTACGAGCAGCACATTTGCCCCCTGGTCGCGGAAATACTCGGAGATGGCGAGCGCGACGAAGCACGCGCGGACGCGCAGCGGCGCCGGCCGGTCCGAGGTGGCGGCGACGACGACGGCGCGCTTCATGCCTTCGGGGCCCATCTCATGGTCGAGGAACGCGCGAACTTCCCGGTTGCGCTCGCCGATGAGGCCGATGACGGTGACGTCGGCACTGTTGTGCTTGCACATGGCGCCGAGTAGAGTGCTTTTGCCGACCCCGCTGCCGCCGAAGATGCCGATGCGCTGCCCGGTGCCGCAGGGCAGCAGCGCATCGATTGCGCGGATGCCGGTGGCGAGGGGCTCGGTGATGTGCTCGCGATCGAGGGGCCCTGGGGGGTCGGCATAAAGGTCGTAGACGGCATCTGCCTCGATCGGCTCGCCGGAGTCTATCGGCCGGCCGAAACCGTCGAGCACGCGGCCCAGCAGTCCGGGGCCGACGTCGACCAGCGCGTCTTCGCGCCGGAGGACGATGGGGTCGCCGAGTTCGAGGCCGCCGGTTTCCTCCAGAGGCATGGAGAGAACGCGGCCGTCGCGAAAACCGATCACCTGGGTTCGTATGGAGCGGCCGCTGGCGCACTGTATTTCGCAGAAGTCGCCGACGGCGGCGGCGGGCCCGGCCGATTCTATCAGCAGGCCGACCATCTCAAGCACTACGCCGGTCCAGCGGAACGGCTCGAAGCGGCCGACGTGTTCGATGTGATGCGCGAGGTTCATCTCAGAGGCTCCTTTGCAGTGTCTGCGTCTGAGCCGGCTGGAACGGCCCCCGGCGGGGATCCGCCGTGCGGCAACAAATGCGCCGGGTTCATCGAATGCGATCCACCAGCCCGCGCTGTATTTCCATGAGCTGCGTCTCGACGGAGGCGTCAAGGTTGCCGCGCGCCGTCTCGAAGACGCACGTGCCGCGCGCCACACCAGCGTCGCCGAGCACCTGTACGTGCGCGCGGCCTGCGGTTCGCTCGATGTGCGCCCGGATGAGCGCGGCATCGTCAGGATGCGTGCGTATGCGATCCACTTCGCGGCCCTCGAGGCGTGCGAGCGCCGCCTTTACAATACCGAGCATGGCCTCCGGATCCACGGACAGTTCGCGATGCAGCACGCGGCGCGCGATCGCAACGGAGAGCTTTACGCAATCCTCTTCGCAGTCGCGGCGCAGCTTGCGGCGCGCTTCGGCGAGTTCGGCCAGAGCATGGGTGAACGCGGCGGCGGCGATCTCCGCCCGTTCCCTTTCCGCAGCCCTGCCCGCAGCTTCGCCTTTCGCGTATCCTTCCGAAAATGCGCGTTCCTGGCGGGCCCGAGCTTCGCGCTCGAGTGCCGCCAGGCGCTCCTCGGACGGCGCCGGTGGGGGCTCCGCGGGCCGGACGGTCATTGCCGCTCCCGCCTGCGGCGCCGCCGGATGCCGGGCGGGCTCGCCGAGCGAACGCCAGATGACGGGCTCGACTACGTGAGAGCCGCGCACAATTCTAGACGACATACTGCTCCCCAACGGCCCCTCTGATGCTTAGCACGCCTTCCGCCTCGAGTTGCCGCACCACTGCGATGATCTGCTGCTGCGCCGCTTCCACTTCCTTAATGCGAATCGCCCCCAGCGCTTCCATGTCCTCGCGCAGCATCTCCGCGCCGCGCTGCGACATGCTTTCCGTGAAGTGCTTCTTCAGCTCCTCGCTGGTCCCTTTGAGCGCCAGCGTCAGCAGTTTGCGGTCAACTCGAGAGAGCACTTCCTTTATGCCGGCCGGCGGGATCAGCAGCAGGTCCTCGAAGACGAACATCAGATGCCGGATAGTCTCCGCGAGGTTGGGCTCCTCCTGTTCGATCTTGTCGAGGATCTCCTTGCTGGTGGCCGAGTCCAGGCGGTTGAACACCTCGGCGACGGCGCGCACGCCGCCGTAGGACTCGCGGCTGAACTCGCCGAGCGCCTTCAGCTTCTGCCCGATGACGCCGGCGATCTTGGAGATGATTTCCGGCGATATCTGATCCAGACTGGCCATGCGCAGGGCCACGTCCGAGCGCACTTGCGGAGGAAGGGACGCCAGCAGCGCCGCCGCCTGCGAGGAGTTCAGGTGCGAAAGAACCAGCGCTATCATCTGCGGATGCTCGGAGTGAATGAACTTCGCGAGTTGCTGCGGGTCGGCTTTCTGGAGCGCATCGAAACTGGCAACCTCGCTGCCCAGCGCCTTGGTAAGCCGGTCGAGCATGCGCTTGGCCGCCTCCGCGCCGAAGGCATTCGTCAGCAGCTTGCGAGCGTACTCCAGGCCACCCTTGAGCACGTACTCGTGCGCAATGGTCATCTGGTAGAACTCTTCCAGAACGGCCTCGGACTGTTCGGCGGTCACCGAGCCAAGCCGCGCGATCTCGCGGCTGACGCGCTGCACGTCCTCTTCGTCGAGTTCCTTCAGCAGATCCGCGCTCACCTGCTCGCCGAGCGTCACCAACAGTATCGCGGCCTTCTGCGCGCCGCTGAGCGCGGCCTCGTTCGTGTTGGTGGTGTTGAGGATCATTTCTCGATGTCGTAGAGCCAGCTGCGCACGACGTGCGCCGCCGCTACGGGATCTTTCTTCGTGACTTCCACCAGGTGCTTGGCAAGCACCTCGGCTTTCTTGGTTGCCACAGGCGGCAGCTTAAGTGAGTTCAGCGCCTCCACCTCGAGCTTCTTCTTCAGCGCTTCCTGTTCGGCCAACCGCGCTTCGAGCTGTTCGCGGCTCTTTTCGACCGCATCCTCATCCGGCGCCGGCAGGGCCGGCTGCATCGCCGCGGCGCCGGCTGCGCGCTTCCGGCGCCTTCGCGCGCGAAGCACCAGCGCTGCCGCTGTCGCCAGCACCAGCAGCAGGCCCGCTCCCGCGCCCGCCGCGGCAAGCACGCGCGGGGAAAGCTCGGGTATGGGCAGCGTGAACTTGCCCGGCGGCGGCGCATGCGGAGCGGCGGGTTCCGAAACAGGAGGCCCGGCGCGCAGAGTGGCATCGAAAGGCAGGCTTTCCACCGTGAGTTGATCGCCTCGCGCGGCGTTGAAGCCGGTAGCGGCGGCAACCAGGTCCCGAATGCTTTGCAGGCGCTCGGGCGCCGGCGGCTCTATGATGCGCTTGTTGCCCTCCCACCGTACGGTGTTGTCCACCAGCACCGCCATCGAAACGCGCTTGACGGTGCCCTGCGGCAGCTTGGTGTGTTTAACCACCCGGCTGGTCTGGTAGGTAACGTTTTCGGTGCGCCGCGATATGCCATTGCCGGCGGTGCGGGGCCGCGATGTGGGCCGCGGCAGCGAGGAAGCGGTTCCGGGCACGCCCGAAGCGAGCGCGACGCCCGAGGTGTCCTCGGTCTTCTGCGAGCTCGTCATCACGGATTTTTCGGGGTCGAAGAGCTCCTCGCTCTGCTCGCCGCTGGAGAAGTCGCAATCCACTGACACGCCGGCGCGGAAACGGTCCGCCCCGAGCAGGGGCTCGAGCGTGGCCTGGATCTTGTTGACCAAGTCGCGCTCCACCTGCTGCCGGAATGCCAGCATCGCCTCCGACGGCTGCTCTCCATCGAGGCCCGAGCCCCGGGGGCGGTTCAGCAGGCGCCCATCCATATCGACTATCGCGACGGCCTCCGGCGCGAGTCCCTCCACGGCGCTCGCGATGAGATTCGCGATGGCGGCGACGCTCTGGGGCCCCAGATGTGCGCCGGGCCGCAGCTTCACCATCACGCTGGCTTTTGCGGGCTGGCGCTGTTCGACAAACACCGATTCGCGCGGAAAAGTCAGGTGTACCCGCGCCTGCTCAACTTCAATGAGGGATACAACCGAGCGTTCCAGTTCACCCTCGAGTGCGCGGCGATAATTGATTTGCTCGGCGAAATCGGTAACGCCGAGGTTGGCGCGGTCGAACAGCTCAAACCCCGGGCGCCCGGTGCGCGGCAGGCCCGCTCCGGCCAGTTGTATGCGCAATTCCGCAAGTTTCTCGGAGCGCACCAGCACCGAGGCGCCGTTTTCCGACAGACGATATTCGGCGCCCGCCTCCCGCAGTTTTGCGACCACCGCCGAGGCGTCTTCGGGCGCGAGCTGGGAGTACAGCGGCTTGAAATCGCGCTCGTTTCGCCAGCGAGTGAAACCCACGAGCCCCGCGATTACCGCCGCCGCGGCCGCGATAATCAGCACCCGCTGCCGCAGCGAGAGGCCGCCCACGAGTTGAAGGAGCTGGGTCTTCATCCGGCCGTCAGATCTGCATCCGCATTACTTCCTGGTACGCCTGCACCACCTTATTCCGCACTTGCAGGAACAGCTCGAAGACAAGCTCGGCCCTCTGCGTGGCGAGAGCCGCCGTGTGCAGTTCTCCGCCCTCCCCGGACAGAAACTGTTCCACCTCTTTATCGGCAGCCTGCCGCGTCGCCTCCACATTGGCGATGGTGGAATCGAGCAGCGACCGGAAGACGCCGCCCCCGGACGCCGGTGCGGCCGGCTGCGGCAAGGCGGGAGCCAGGGGCGCGCCGGTCGGGACTATTCCACTGATAGCCATCGGTTTATCTCAAGAGCTCGATGGAGCTTCGGATCATCTCTTTCACGGCCGACATGGCGGCCACATTAGCCTGGTAACCACGCGTGGCGCCGAGCAGGTCCACCATGTCCTCAGCGGGGTTCACCCGCGGAAACGCTACGTAGCCGTCCGCATCCGCGTCGGGATGGCCGGGGAGATAGCGGCGCTCGGGTTCGCGCGTGTCTTCAATCACTTGCGAGACGGCGACGCCCGTGCCGGCGCCGAGTTCCTGCTCGAGGATGCTCGAGAATGGTGACGACACCTGGTCCGATACGAAGACGGCGTCCTTGCGGCGGTAGGGGCCGCCTTCAGGCGTGCGCGTAGTCTCAGCATTGGCGAGGTTTTCCACGAGCAGTTGCGCGCGCGTGCGCTGCGCCGCCATCCCCGAGGCGCTGACAGACAGAGTCGAGAAGAGACTCACTGGCTGCGCCCCTCCTGAATGGCGCTTCGCACCTGCTGGATCCGGGCGCGCATCAGGCTGGAAGCCAACTGGAAGCGCATGGCGTTTTCGGCCAGCAGCCGCGCTTCGCGGTCCATAGAGACGTTGTTGCCGTCGTTGCGCGTTTCGAGCCCGGCAACCTCCTCCGGCACCGGCGTGTTGCCGTTGAGCACGGCTTGAAACTCACGCTGAAAATCGATGTCGCGAGTCTTATAGCCGGGGGTGTCGGCGTTTGCGATGTTCGAGGCCACAAGCTTCTGGCGTAGGCTCAGAAGGTCCATGTAGCGCTCGAGTTGCACCCCGATTGGATCGAGCATCGGAGAGCGCCCTTGCACGCGCGGTTCCACGCGTAAAGTGCTGATTCTGCGTGAGCGGCCGCGACAGAACTATGACGCGTGACCAGAAGTGAGCGCGGCGGCGCCGCCGCCTCCGCCCGTCTTCCCGCACGATCCCGGGGCTTGCCAGGCGTCTCGTTCCGAAGGGAGAACCGGCGGGCGCCGCGCACCATTTTTCAGGCGCCCGCCCGTGAGAGGGATTTCAATAGCGCGCAAGCGCCCGCCGGTATCGATTGCGATGTGTATCCTATCCCAGTTGCGGTTTCGCATACAGCCCACCCAGAGCGTAGCTGACGGCGCCTTGCAGAAACAGTTCTTCCGCGGGCACGCGCGAGGGGCGGATCTCGAATCGAACGCGCGGGGATGAGTATGCGCTCGACAGGTGCGGCCGGACAATGTCCCAAATTGCCGTGACATAGCCGGACAGGATCACCACCCTCGGATTGAGCGCGAAAACGATGTTCGAAATTCCCAACGACAGGTATGCCGCAGTCTCGCTCACGGCGCGAAGCGCTCTGCGGTCGCCCGCGCGGGCCAGGAGCATCAGTTCGGAGAAGCGGGACTCGGTGTACTCTTCCTCCGCATCGTAGCGGGCCCATGTAGCCTTGTCGCAAACGTACAGTTCCCAGCATCCGCGGCGGCCGCAGCTGCAAAGTGGGCCATCAGGGCTGATTGCCATGTGCCCGAACTCGCCGGCGAACATCGAGTCGTGCCCTTTGCACAGATCTCCGTTGATGATGATTCCGGCGCCGACTCCGACGGTTCCGATATTCAAGAAGACGAAGTCGCGCATCTGAGAAGGCTGTTCGCTGAGCCAGCGTTCGGCTATGGCGGCCAGATCACAGTCGTTGGCGACCGAGGCGCGTATGCCGGTTTGCGATTCGACCGCCGCGCGAAGCGGGAAACCGGAATACTGGGGCAGGGAAGGGATCCAGTGGATCTCGCCCCGGTCGAGGTTCACCAGTCCCGGAACACCGATGCACAACCGCTTGATCTCCCGCTTCGCCGATCCCCGCCGCCGCAGGCTGTCGATTGCGGCGCCAAGCGCATCGATGAACTTGCCCGGCGTCGAGGGCGTTTGAAACGACACGGACGCAACGGCACGCCCATTTGCGTCAGCCAGGCATACCGCCGTGCCGTTTGCGCGGACACTAACGCCGATGACAAGGAACGCGCCCGGGCTGAGCGACAGCATGACCGGCGTCCTTCCGCGGCCCCGCGGCGCGATCTTCTGCTCGGTGATGAGCTGCCATGCGATCAGCTCATCGACGATCGAAGAGATGTTGCTCGGGTGAATTCCGGTAAGGTCAGACAATCCGGCTCGGGAGACAGGCTGGTGCAGGCGGATGAGATTCAGGATGATCGACCGGTTCACCTCACGAACCGAAGCCGGAGTCGCCGTCTTCACCCGCCCCTTCAGCATTCCCCTCCGGCATCCATGAAGCTGTAGGCGATCATGTGGCAGACGATCATGTGAGCGTCTTCGATTCTGCCCATGTGCGGGTCGGGCGCATGTATATTCAGGTTCACCATCGAACGCAGCTTGCCGCCGTCCCTCCCCGTGATGCCGATGGTCAGGCAGCCATATTCCCTGGCCGTCTCGACGGCCTTGAGCACGTTCGGGGAGTTCCCCGAGCCGCTGATGGCGATCAGCACATCGCCGGGCCCGGCGAAATTCCTCAGTTGCTCCGCGAACACGGCGTCGTAGCTGACGTCGTTGGCGTAGGCGGTCATTGTTGTGGCCGAGTCCGTCAGAGCAAGGATGCGGAAGCGCTTCTCGCGCTGGAAGCTGGCTCCCTTGACGATATCGGTCACGAAATGCGAAGCCGTGGCCGCGCTCCCGCCATTGCCGCAGACGAAGATAAGACCATCGCGCTCGCGCACGTCGCGCAATATCTGTACGGCCCGGTGCACGGCGTCAAGGTCAAGCGATGCTATTGTGCGTTGGAGCTGTTCACGGTAGGTGTCCAGGTACGACATGTGAGAGAGCCTCCTGAAGCTCTTCCGGCGAGACCGTCGCCGTTCCCTTTTTCATTATCGTGACCGAGGCGGCTGCATTTCCGAATTGGGCCGCGCTGGAAACCGATCTGGTTACCGCAAACGCCATCGCGGCGGCGGCCGAGAAACTGTCGCCGGCGCCGCAGATGTCCACGGGGTTTTCCACCGGAAGCGTTTGCACTTTCGTCGTGGAGCCCGCGGCATCGACGACGAGCGCGCCTTCGGGTCCCAGGGTAACGATCATCGCCGGCGCATCTACATGCGCCCGCAGGCGGGGCAGATCGACACGGCCGAATATCCGCAGGCAGGCCTCCTCGGCTTCCCGCCGGTTGGGCTTTACGATCACGCCCCGGAAGTGTTCGATGCGTTCGCGCGAGTCCACCCAGAATACCTTCCCGGGGTGCGATGCCGCCAGTTCCGTAATCAGGCCGCGTACGGCGGGCGTAATCACGCCGCCCTGCGCGGTTTCCGCCTGGTCGGATATGAGAATCACGTCGAAGCGCCGCACACTGGCCTCGATGCGTTCGAGCACCTGGCGCTCGACATCCGGAGGAATGGGGCTGTTGTACACGAAATCGATGCGTGGCTGATCCTCTTCACCGGTCTCCATGTTCAGAATCTTTGTGTACGTGAAGGTCGGGATATCCTGTGCCTGGACCATCAGTGCGGTGCCTATTCCGCGTTCCTCGAGAGCCCGTTCGAGCTCCATTCCGTGGCCATCCGTTCCTCGAATGCCGAGCACCTCGACGCGTCCCGCTCTGAGCGAGCGCAGGTTTCCGGCGACGGTTCCTCCAGCGCCGGGCGTCAACACGGCAGATACCACGGCAAGGCGGGGAATTCCCGTTTCGCGCGAGGGTTCGGTGAGAGCCGGATTGTAAGTGCACCAGCGGTCGAGGCAAATGTCTCCTATTACCAGAGCGGAGAGATGCGGGAACTTTGAAATCACCTGCTCCGGATTCATATCAGCCCTCGATCTCGCGATATAGCGCCGGGAATGTTGCGCGGTGATGACCGCTGAAATAGAAGCTTTCGCCGCCGTCGGCAACGGTGCGTATGAGCATCGTCTTGCGCGGGCGGAAGTAGTAGCTTGGATCCGTTTTCGGAGGTTCCTGGCGAACATCGCCGTTGATGGCGAGCATGTCGAAGACTGCGGTTGTGAAGTGCGAAATCGCCTTACCTTCCTGATGCGCTATATTGCGCGCCATCGCCAGCGCTTTCAAATACACCTCCGGCGCCATGACCGCCGAGCCGAAGTTCAGCACGACACCGCCCTCCAGCCGGCGCAGGTTTTCGGCATAGATCAGGAAATCCCGATACGTTGCAGCGCCCAGCATCGCGCCATCGCAGTTTGGATGCTCGTGCAGGATGTCGTAGCCGATCCCGACGTGAACGGTGGCAGGCACGCCGCAGCGATAAGCTGCGGAAAGAATGCTCAGATCGCGGTGCGGGAAATCGCTCTCGCCGATCCGGCGGCCGACGTTCTCGCCCAACCCGAGCCCGAGCCGCCCGGCCTCGGCGATCCAGTCGTTCAACTCCCCTGTTTCTTTCCAAAGTCCGAACTCGCCTGTGCGGACATACCGGGCGACGCTCTCGGTGGTGGCGCCTATTCGGGCCAGTTCGTAATCGTGGATCGCTCCCGCGCCGTTCATTGCGATTCCCGTGAAATAACCTTTCTCGGTGAGATCGATAATATGCCTGCTGACGCCCGCGCGCAGCAGGTGCGCGCCCATCATCAACACGCATGCGGCGCCGCTCTCGCGCGCCCGGCGGATCCTGGAGGCCAGTACCGGCAGGTCGGGATGTCTGAAAGCCGGAACCGGGTCGTCCAGCGCAAGCCAGTTGTCCAGCCGCAGATCGTGCGCCCGCTCGCCGAGCGGCTTGATCGCGAGGCGGGAACGGTCGAATATCGGGAATTTGGAGTTCATAGGCCAAAAATCAGCGACAGCAATTCCTGCCGGCAGTTGTGGTTCGGAATCATGGCATCCGCACCGGCGCGAACAAGGCGATCGCGCTTCCGGGTATCGATTGGACGGCGGGCGCCTCCGCCGTTATCGGAACCACATGACGTCTGCCCCGCCGGACCGGATCAGGGAGAGGGTTCCCTCTAAATCGAAAACCGCAACCCGCACCTCATGCCCACCCAGCCGCAGGCTGATACTTCGATCGGCACGCCTTTGGAAAGGGACTTGGCCACCGGCGGCGAGCTTTTCATTGCGAGTCGCAACTAAAGATAGCACGGAGCTCTTCGGAGTTCAATCGGGCTCTCCCCGGAATACATTCGGGGTTTCGAATGTGGGCATCTCTCCGGCGGGATTTCGTTTGAAAGTGCGTTGGGGGCATCTGGCCCGCCCGGGCCGGCGCCGGCCGGTGGTGCGCCCGGCGCAAGATCGGGCCTGGGTGCCGCGCCATGCCCCGCATAGGACACAAACGGCGCCCCACCCAGGGCGCCGCAGTTCAAAACGCAGACAGAAATTGATGAGAGCTACTTCAGCTCGAGAACTTCTTTCTCTTTTGCCTTCGCGGTCTGGTCGATGCGCTGGAGATAGGAATCGGTCATCTTCTGGACCTCATCGAGCGCGCGGCGCTCGTCGTCCTCGCTGATTACCTTTTCCTTCTGGAGCTTCTTCAACGCTTCGTTCGCGTCGCGCCGGATGTTCCGGATGCCGACACGATGCTCTTCGGCCATCTTGTGCAGGTGTTTCACGAGATCCTTACGCCGCTCTTCGGTAAGCGGCGGGATGGGAACGCGGATCAGCTTGCCGTCGTTGGAAGGGTTCAGGCCCAGGTCGGAGCTGCGGATCGCTTTTTCGATGGCGCCGATCTGGGAGACGTCCCAGGGCTGCACGGTAATCAGCGAGGGTTCCGGCACGTGCAGCGTCGCCACCTGATTGAGCGGCGTCGGTGTGCCGTAATAGTCCACCTTCACAGGATCGAGGATTGAAATGGAGGCGCGCCCGGTCCGGATAGTGGAAAGTGCGTGCTGGAAATCGCCGATCACCTTTTCCATTCTTTGCCGGTGCGCCGCCTCGACGTCCTTCACGCCATGCGGTGCGTTCGTTTCGTTGTGTCCCGTCTTCATGTATAGTCCTTGTTAACGGATTATAGCCGTCCGGCGGGCGTCTGCACGCCGTTTATGACGGTTCCAATCTGCTCGCCCCGGGCCATCCGGAGGATGTTTCCGGGTGTGTCCAGGTTGAAGACGATCATCGGGAGCTGGTTGTCGCGGCACATCGCGACGGCTGTGGCATCCACAACGCCCAGCGCCCGGGCCAGCACGTCGTTGTAAGAGATCTCGCGGAAAAGCGTCGCGCCGGGCTCCTTCAGCGGATCGCGGTCATAGACGCCGTCCACGCGCGTGCCCTTGGCGATGACCTCGGCCTTGATTTCGAGCGCGCGCAAAACGGCGGCCGTATCGGTCGAAAAATACGGGTTGGAGGTGCCGGCGGCGAATATCGCCACGCGGCCCTTATCGAGATGCCGCATGGCGCGGCGCCGGATGTATGGCTCGGCGACCTGACGCATCTCGATCGCGGTCATCACGCGCGTGGCGATGCCCTGGCGCTCCAGAGAGTCCTGAAGCGCCAGCGCGTTGATAACCGTAGCGAGCATGCCCATGTGGTCCGCCGTAACCCGGTCCATCTGGCGCGCGGCTGCGGCGACTCCGCGGAAGAAGTTGCCGCCGCCCACCACGATGCCAAGCTCCACGCCGGCACGCGCCACCTCGCCGATCTCAGAGGCAAGCCCGGCGACGCGGGTGGGGTCGATTCCGAACTCGCCTTTGCCGGCCAGCGACTGGCCGCTCAGTTTCAGCAGAATGCGCTTGTACACGGCTCCTCAGCCCGCATTTTCGGGCGCGGGGGCGGGCTCGCCCTGATCGCCGTAGTCGCCCAGCTTATACCGGACGAACCGTGAAACGGTGATGTTCTCGCCGGTCTTCGCGATCTTGCTCGCGATGAGCTGCGCGATAGTCATGGAATTATCCTTAATGAACGGCTGGTCGAGCAGGCAGATCTCTTCGAAGAACTTGCCCATGCGCCCTTCGACGATCTTCTCGGCCACCTTCTCCGGTTTACCTTCCGCGATAACGCGAGCGAGCTGGATGGCGCGCTCCTTCTCGAGGACCTCGGGGGTGACGTCCTCGCGCCGGACGAACCGCGGATCTGCCGCGGCCACCTGCATGGCGATATCGTGCACCAATTCCTGAAACTCGTCCGTGCGCGCGACGAAGTCGCTCTCGCAGTTGACCTCTACCATGACGCCGAGCTGCGCGCCCGGGTGGAGATAGGTGCCGATCAGCCCCTGCCGCGTGGCGCGCGTGGCGCGCTTGGCGGCCGATGCTATGCCGCGCTTGCGGAGCACCACTTCCGCTTCAGCCAGGTCGCCCTTGGCCTCCTGCAAAGCTTTCTTGCAATCCATCATTCCCGCGCCGGTGCGCTCGCGGAGCTGTTTCACTAATTCTGCGGTAATCTCCGCCATCTTTTTTAGCCCTGTCTCAAATTGAAAAAATACGTTAGAAACGACGCCCGGACATCGCAGCCCGGGCGCACACACAGCCGCCCGCGATTCCGGCGCTGCGCCGGAGCAGTGCGGCTTCTGTATCTAGCTCTCGCCCTCGAGGGCGCTCGTCTCGGCGCTCCGTCCCGCCTCTTCGGCCGCCGGACCTTTCCGCGGCAGCGACATCGAGGGAAGCTCCTCGTCCGGAATGGTTTCGGACATGAGCTGCTCGGCGTAGCGCGGATCGACGTACTGCGTGTACTCCGGAATCTCCTCGAGCGTCTCTTCGGGTTCGATCCGTTCGGCGGCGGCAGCCGCGAAGTCCTGCTCTGTGGCGAGCGCACGGCCTTCGATCACGGCATCGGCAATCTTGCTCGAAAACAGCCTGATGGCCCGCAGCGCGTCGTCGTTGCCCGGGATGGGATAGTCTACCGGGTCGGGGTCGCAGTTGGTATCGACCACGGCCACCACCGGAATCCCGAGCTTGCGGGCTTCGTGAACCGCGATCTCTTCCTTGTGGGAATCGATAACGAACAGATAATCCGGCAGCCCCGGCATTTCCTTGATGCCCGCGAGGTTCTGTTGCAAATGTTTGCGCTCGCGCTCCAGCCGCGTGATTTCCTTCTTCGAGCGGCCCTGGTAGTTGGTCTCGTTGGCCAGCATATCCAGTTCCTTCAGCCGCTTTATTGAACGCTGAACCGTAACGTAGTTCGTCAGCAGCCCGCCCAGCCAGCGCTGGTTCACGTAGAACATGCCGCAGCGCGCCGCTTCTTCGGCGATCGCTTCCTGAGCCTGCCGCTTGGTGCCGACGAACAACAGCGTCTTGCCCTGCGCGGCCATCTCTCCGACGAAGCGCATGGCTTCCTTAAAGAGCTTGAGAGTCTTCTGGAGATCAATAATATAGATCCCGTTGCGTTCGCCGAAGATGTACTCTTTCATCTTCGGATTCCAGCGCTTGGTCTGGTGCCCGAAGTGAACGCCTGCTTCGAGCAATTCCTTCATCGAAATCGACGGCAAACAATGCCTCCTGTGGACTGTCCTAAAGGCCGGACCGGATGACGTTTCCGACGCCGGCTGTTGCTCCCTTCCGCACGAAGCGGTCCAAAGCGAGATTTGCCCGCGCGGTATTCCCGCGAATCACACGCATGTCCAATCCGGGGAGATTCGGGAAGGTGAAAAGGTGACGAAGCGGCCGGCCGGAGCCGCGGGAACAGACCCGCGCTCCCGACGCCGCACACGCTCCGAATGTCGCATTACCGCTTGGAGAACTGGAAGCGCTTGCGCGCGCCCTTCTGGCCGTACTTCTTGCGCTCGTGGCGGCGCGGGTCGCGCGTGAGCAGGCCGAGAGACTTCAGCCGCGGGCGAAGTTCGAGGTTGAACTCAGTCAGCGCCCGGGCGATGCCCAGGCTCACAGCTCCGGCCTGGCCCGTGATGCCGCCGCCTTTAGCCAGGATAACGACGTCGAACCGGTCCGCCGTTTCGGTCGCGAGCAGGGGTTGCCGCACCATGACGCGCGCCGCTTCGGTCGGGAAAAAATCTTCCAGCGGGCGGCCGTTAACCGTGATCTCGCCCGTGCCCGGCCGCAGAAAGACGCGGGCCACCGCGCTCTTCCTTCGCCCCGTTCCCAAGTACTGAACTTGTGCTGCCATGCTCTGTCGATCTGCTCCTCTACGCCTTCACGGCCATCGCGACCGGCTTCTGCGCCTGGTGCGGGTGCTTGTCTCCCGCATAGACCCGGAGCTTCCGGATCATCTGCTTGCCCAGCTTGGTCTTCGGCAGCATGCCCTCGATCGCCTCTCGGACCATGTGCGCCGGCCTGGCGGCCCGCATCTTGCGCGCCGTCACCTCGACCAGGCCTCCCGGATAGCCCGTGTGGTGCCGATACACCTTCTGGTCTTCTTTGTTGCCTGTGAGCCGGACCTTGGCGGCGTTGAGGATTATCACATGGTCGCCCGTGTCCAGAAACGGCGTGAAACTGGGCTTGTGCTTGCCCATCAGCAGCATCGCGGCCTTGCTCGCGACACGGCCAAGTGGCGCGTTTTCCGCGTCAATCACATGCCAGGCGCGGCTGATGTCCTTAGAAGATGGAAACTCGGTTTTCATGGACAGACGTGTCCACTCCTTTGCCAGCGAAAACATCAGGTTAGCGAATCCTGAGGCGGCGTGTCAAATCCGCCCGGCGGTGCTGTCCAAGCCACGATAGAAATGTCCCCCTGTCCAAGCTGGATTTTTGGAACGGCCCGGGGTGGTCAACGGCGCGTTGCTTTTTGCAGTGACTATGATCGTGGCCCTGGCGAAATCGAACTGGAACAACAGGTTGCCGTGCTACGTGCCGGCGAATCGGGTTAGCTCGCGCGACTGCTCCCCACTTCGGGCATAGTTGCGGGGCGTTCCCGAAGAAACCAGCCGTTCCAGCAACTCACAAGACCGTAGCCGGCGCACAGGATTACCGTCCATTCGATCGGATACCGGTATCGGAAATCGGCGGCAAAGAAATAATATGTCAACGGATACGCGAGCCAGATTGCCGCGATCATCGACGCCGGAACGGGCATGTGCCGCATGCGGACGAATCCGAAGAAAGCGAGCAGGGTGGTTCCCCAGATGACCAGAGATTGAGCCCATCCTCCCGTACGCGCTTCCGGAACGGGAAACCAGAAACAGGCTGCACGAAGCGCGCTGCGCAGCACAAACTCACCTGGATGCGAAATGATCCAGTTCCGGGCGAGGCGGAACCTGCTCGAGAAGAACGCCGGTTCTCCAACGCGCTTCAGTTCGCGGCTCGCCTCGACTGTCACCATCGGGTGCAGCTTCTGGACCGCCGGACTCCGCAGGCATCCGCTCATGGTGACGGCGCTCGATTCCGTGTTGGCCAGCGCCAGTTCCAGGCCGACGTTGCCGCGCACAAATATGAACTGGTGAAACCGCACATAGTTGCGGACTGTCCAGGGCGCTAGCACCAGAGCGATCGCCGCGACGGTCGTAGCCGCCGTCCGCATGTGCCGGGCCCGGTCACCGCGAAAGAACACGAACAGTTCCATGGCGGTGAACGCGAAGAATATCGGCAGGAGGTTCGGTGCAAACAGAAGGGCCACTCCCCATAGCACACCGAGCAAGATCGCCAGGCGAATCGTCGTGTCACGCCGCATCCAGCGTTTCATCGTGAGCACGCACAGCACAACCAGAATGGCTGTCTGGTACGGCTCGCCGAAAACGCATTTGGTTTCAACCCAGTACTTCACCGGAACCAGGCCTCCCGCCAAACCGGCGAGCAAACCCGTCCACACGCCCAAACCCGCAACCGAAGTCAGCAGCGGCAGCAGCGCGTACTCGAGCGCGCTCATGACGCAGCAGAGCGCCTGCACCGTGGCCTCTCTTGCAGGTCCGGTACCGACATACCTGTACACGAAGCCCAACAGGAACGGATACGCGGGCGCGCAATGGCTCGTTGGACCGGTCGGCAGTATGTACGGATTTCCGAACACCCCGCTTGAGGCGACGGATTCGGCCACCATCTGAACTTCACAACGGTCGTTCGTCAGATCGCGCTTCGGCCCGAAAGCCAGCCATATGCGTTCCGCAAAGACGAGCACGAACACAAGAAGGCAGAGCTTCCAAACGGGCACGGACGAGAGCCGTCCGGCAAGTTCACCAATCCGCTGTAGGCCGCTTCGCCGGTCCATAGCACGGCTCGAGTGAGCTACAGGCGCGCCTGTCATGGGTCAAACTTATCTTACACTCGGTGAAGGCGCATTGCCGGCCCCGAAACCGATAATCCGCAGCGATGCGGTTAATCGTCACCCGCGCGCCTGAAGGATTCAATCGTCCACGCGTCCTCGGGATCCAAGGCGTGCCTCAGAACATACACGCAGCCGTCGTCGGCTTTCACGCGGAACCAGGCGGCGCCGGGACCCACCCACTGGTCCTGCACCTCTTCCACTTCGTACCTGCGCTCGCCCGCATAAAAGCGAAGCGGGCGCTCGTCGGCCTTATATCCCGAATAAGTCTCGACGCGCACCCGCACAATTCGATGATGCTACGCACGCAGCGAAGCGTGGAAGACGCTACGTGCGCAGCTCATCGAGTACTGCTCCCTGTGGTGAGACAAGCTGAATGCGCAGCGCGGTCTGCCCGGCGGCGTGCGTCGAGCAGCTCAGGCACGGGTCGTACGCCCGCACCACCGCGGAGACGCGGTTCAGCATGCCTTCCTTAAGCTTCGTGCCGTCCACGAAGCGCTTCGCCACCTGCTCGATGGAGCGTCCCATCGCCAGATTGTTGTGCCCCGTGGCGACAATCAGGTTCGCCCATTTGATGGCGCCCGTCCCGTCCACCTTGTAGTGATGGATCAGCACGCCGCGCGGCGCCTCGATGACGCCCACGCCCTCGCGCGCATTCACTCCCGCGCGTGCACGAACGCTGGTGTCGAGGATTTCGGGATCGGCAACCAGCCGCTCTATGCTCTCGAGCGCGTGAGTCACCTCGATCAGCCGCGCGTAGTGGTACAGGAATGCGCTCTGCGGCGCGCGGCCGAACCGCTGCCTGTACTCGGCGAGTTCCGCGTCGGCTTCCGGAGTGCCGCAGCGCTCGGCGGCGTTCAGACGAGCCATGGGTCCCACGCGGTACATCCCCTCGGGGTAGCCGGCGGGCTTGAAATACGGCGCTTTCAGATACGAGTCCGGCAGCGCAGCCTCGCCGATGTACTCGGCGTAGTGCCGCGGCTCCACTTCAACCTCGGGCTTTCCCGCGCAATCCGTGAACCGGATGCGGCCGTCATACAACTCGAGCCCGCCATCCTCTCTCACGAGCCCGGCGTACATGGTACCCATGTTGCCGAAGTGCTCGATCTCCTCCGAGTACTGGTCCACAGTCTGCTTGAACAGGCCGATGGTGCGCTTCGTGATCGCCTTTGCCTCCGGAAGGCCGGCCAGAATCTGCTCGCGCACCTCCGGCGCCAGCGGCTGGTTTACGCCGCCCGGCACCGCCCAGGACGGGTGAACGCGCTCCTTCGCAAGCCCCTCGATGATCTGCTGCCCGAACTTGCGAAGCATGATGCCGTCGCGTGCGAGCGCCGGGTTCTCCGCCAGCAGGCCGAGCACGTTGCGCTTCGCCGGGTCGTAGTCCATGCCGAGCAGAAGGTCCGGCGCGGAGAGGTGGAAGAAGCTCAGCGCGTGCGACTGCACGAACTGCCCGAAGTGCAGCAGGCGGCGCAGCCTGATGCCGGTCTCCGGCACCTGCACGGCCATAATCGCGTCGCACGCCTTCACCGACGCCAGTTCGTGGCTCACCGGGCAGATGCCGCAGATGCGCGCCGTGATGGCCGGCATCTCGTAGTAAGGGCGGCCTTCGGTGAACTTCTCGAACCCGCGCACCTGGGTGACGTGAAACTGCGCGCCCGAGACCTTTCCGTCGTCCCCGAGGTGAATGGTGATCTTCGCGTGTCCCTCGATGCGCGTGACGTGATCGATGGTGATCGTCTTCGTTGCTGGTGCAGCCTGTTTAGGCACGGTACGTTTCCTCATCCGAACTTCACCTTGGAGCCGAGGTCGGGCGTGCGGCCCTCGAGCAGCTCCCCTATGACGAATGCGATGGCCTTCGGCGGCGGCGGGCAGCCTGGCAGGTGGAAATCGACCTTGACCACTTCCTGAATCGGCACGGCGCGCTTCAGCAGCTTCGGAACGCCGGCGGCCGGAACGCCGGGGTTGGCCTCCGCGCCCTCCACGTACACCCGCTCGAGCAGCGCCCGCACCGGAACGGTGTTCCGCATCGCCGGCACGTTGCCGGTGACGGAGCAATCGCCGAACGCTATTACCAGCTTCGAACGTTCGCGTATCGTTTGTGCTTTCTCGCGATCCTCTTCGCTCGATACGGCGCCTTCCACCAGCGTCACATCCACTTGTTCGGGAAACTCCTGCGCGTCCACCAGCGGCCCGTAAACCAGGTCCGTCCTCTTCGCGACCGCCTCGATGCCTTCGTCGATGTCGAGCAGCGACATGTGGCACCCGGAGCAGCCGTCCAGCCACACCGTCGCGAGCCTGATCTTCTTCATGCGTGCGCTCCCCGGCGGCCCGCCAGGCGGCTTACGGGCGCCGTGTTCTTTGTCATTTCCTCCACCGCGAAACCCTTCTCGGCAAGCGCGCCGGTGGGGCACGCCTGCACACACTTGCCGCAGCTTGTGCAGTTCGGCGACGCGCCCCAGGGCTGGTTCAGCTCGCTCACCAGCACGGACTGCACGCCGCGCGAGCCGATGTCCCAAACGTGGGCGCCCTCCACTTCCGCGCAGACGCGAACGCAGCGCGTGCAGAGGATGCAGCGGTTGTGGTCCAGCACGTACTTCGGGTGCGAGAGGTCCACCTTCATCCGCGGGAAGGCGTAGTTGTACCGGACGTGCGTCACCCCGAGCCGCGACGCCAGCGCCTGCAACTCGCAGTGCCCGTTCGAGACGCACACCGAACAGTAGTGGTTGCGCTCGGCTAGCAGCATCTCCACGGCCATGCGGCGGTAGCGGATGAGCTTCTCCGAGGCGGTCGTCACGGACATTCCGTCCTGCACCGCCGTCGTGCACGCGGGCATCAGCCGGTTCATGCCGGCAATCTCCACCATGCACAGCCGGCACGCGCCCGCGGCGGTCAGGCCATCCATGTGGCACAGCGCGGGAATGAACTTACCTGCGGCGCGCGCCACGTCGAGAATCGTCTGGCCCTCGCGGGCGTCGACATACTCTCCGTCGATTCGAATTGAGACTTTCTGGGGCAAAGCGGGCTCCTTGTATTAATCCTTGGCGCGAATGTCGCACCTGAGGCAGCGCGACGCTTCCGTCTGCGCCTGCTCGCGGGTGAAACCGATGCACACCTCGTTGAAGGTGTGCACGCGCTCGGCGGGCGGGGTGTGCGCGGGCGACTGGCGCGGGGCTTCCACCGGTTTCGGCGGCGTGCAGTCGTAGTCGAACCGGGGAATCAGCGATGCAATGCGTTTTACGCCCATGAGCCGCTCGTCTATATTGCGCGCGGCCTTCTTGCCGAAGCCCATTGCGTTCGACACGTTCGATGCGCCGCTGATCACGTCGCCGCCGGCGAAAAACTTCGGCCGCGTAGTCTCGAGCGTGAACCGGTCCACCTCCACAACGCCGGATTCCTTCAGCGTCAGGCCGGACGCCTTTGAAAAGTCCGCATCCACCTTTTCGCCTACCGCGAGAATCACGGTGTCGCACTTGTGTACGAGCACCTCTCCGGTCAGCACGGGTTTGCGCCGTCCGGACAGATCGAACTCGCCCAGGCGCGTCTTCACCACCTCGATCGCCTTGACCGTTCCGTGGACGCCCATTACGCGGTGCGGCGCGGCCAGGAACACGAAGTTTGCTCCCTCGGCCTCGGCCGCCTCCACCTCTTCGCGGATCGCCGTCATGTCCTTGCGCTCGCGGCGGTAAATCACCGTCACCTCGGCGCCCATTCGCAGCGCGGTTCGCGCGGAATCGACGGCTGCGTTTCCGCCGCCGATCACCACCACTTTCTTTCCGATATTCACCGGCTCGTTTTTCGAAACCGCTTCGAGAAACAGCAGCGCCGGCATGACGCCCTTCAGTTCGGTTCCCGGGATGTAGACCCAGGATTCTTTCCACGTACCGATGGACAGGAACACAGCGTCGAACTGCGCGTCGAGATCGTTGAGGGAGATGTCCAGCCCGATGGCGGTGTTGAACACGAACTTCACGCCCAGCGCCTCTATGAGCTGAATCTCCTTGTCGAGAATTTCCGAGGGCAAACGGTACTCCGGAATCGCATAGCGCAGCATTCCGCCGGCTGCCGGGTTCGATTCGTAAATGGTTACTTCGTGCCCCAGCAGCGCCAGATAATACGCGCAGGTCAGGCCCGTCGGTCCCGCACCGATGACGGCGACTTTCTTGCCCGTCGCCGGAAGCTTCCGCGCAACGATCTTCTCGATGATCGCCGGATATCGAGTGGAGCCGTAAATGCAATCCGCGATGAACCGGTGCACGTCGCGCATGTTAACTGCGGCGTCCAGGTTAATGCGGCGGCAGCGGTCGTCGCAGGGATTCTGGCACACCCGCCCGGTGGAGCCGGGCAGCGGATTATCCATCACAATGGATTCGAAAGCTTCCTCCGTGCGCCCCTCTTTGAACAACTGGAGGAAGCGCGGGATGTTCATGTGCAGCGGGCAGGAGTTCTCGCAGGGCGAGAGCGCCAGGTCCTCGCACACGCCGGCGCGGCAGCGTTTGGCGCGGATGTGGTCTTCGAACTCGTGCCGGAAGTGCCGCATCGTTGTGAGCACCGGGTTGGGCGCGGTCTGCCCGAGCCCGCACAGCGACATGTCGCGGATCATCCGGCCGGTCTCGTCCAGCGCTTCAAGGTCGGCTTCGGTCGCCGTACCGTTCGTAAGCGAGTTCAGGATCCGCAGCGACTTGTCCAGGCCCACCCGGCAGGGCACGCACTTGCCGCACGATTCCGAGTGCGTGAACTCGATAAAGTACCGGGCCACGTCCACCATGCAGTTGTCTTCATCCATGACAACCATTCCGCCGGAGCCCATGATGGAGCCGAGCTTCGCCAGGCTTTCGTAGTCCACCGGTGTGTCGAACATCTCCTGCGGAATACAGCCGCCCGAAGGTCCACCGGTCTGCACCGCCTTTATCTGTTTGCCGTTGATGGCGCCTCCGCCCACGTCGTAAACAAACGTCTTGAGCGGCGTGCCGAGCGGCATCTCAATCAGGCCGGTGTTCTTTACCTTGCCTACGAGCGAGAACACCTTTGTGCCGGCGCTTTTCGACGAACCCGTTTCCGTAAACCACGCGGGGCCCTTGGCGATGATGGGAACGATGTTGTACCAGGTCTCGACGTTGTTGATGTTAGTGGGATAGCCCCACAGGCCCTTTTGCGCCGGGAAGGGAGGGCGCGGCCTCGGCCGGCCCGCCCGGCCCTCGAGCGACGCGATAAGCGCCGTCTCCTCTCCGCATACGAACGCGCCGGCGCCCTCTACGAGCTGAAGATTGAAGTTAAACCCGCGGCCAAGTATGTTCTCGCCCAGCAGGCCGTATTCTTTCGCCTGCTCGATGGCTCGCGTCAACCGGTGCACGGCCAGCGGATACTCGGCGCGAACATAGATGATGCCTTCGGAAGCGCCGGTGAGATAGGCGCCGATGGCCATGCCTTCGATGAGCGCGTGCGGGTCGCCCTCGATCTCGTTGCGGTTCATGTAGGCGCCGGGATCGCCTTCGTCGGCGTTGCAGATGAGGTACTTGCGGTCCGCCTGCGTCTTGCGGAGAATCTCCCACTTCAGGCCGGTCGGATAGCCGGCGCCGCCCCGCCCGCGCAGCTTCGAGGCTTTGATCTGCTCGATGAACAGCTCCGGCGTGTTCTCGATCAGAACCTTGTAGAGCGCCTGATAGCCGCCGGCGCCGATGTACTCCTCGATGTCGTCAGCCGCTATGAGGCCGCAGTTCCGCAGGACGATCTTCTTCTGCCCGCGGAAGAACGGCACTTCGCGCCATGTCGGAAGATCCGGATAACCCGAGCCGTAGCGAACCACGCCCGTCAGGTGGTCCCATTCCTCGATCTTGCACAGCGCGAGTTCCTCGAAAATGCGGCCGTCTTCGAGCGCGTCGAGGATGGCCGGAACGTCATCGGCTTGGACGCGCCGCATGATCACCAGCGGCTTGCCGGGAATACCGACGTTCACAAGCGGCTCCTTCGCGCAGTAGCCGAGGCAACCAACGCGCGCGAGCCGAATATCCAGCCCGCGCCGGTCGATCTCCTCGGCGATACCGTGAAAGACGCCCTCCGCGCCGTTGCCTGTGCCGCAAGTGCCCATGCCTACGCCGATGCGCGGCTTATGCGGCAGCAGCTTCTCCAACCCGGCTTCCTTGACCGAGTTAAAACTGCTGATGTCCTGGATGCGCATGTTTACGGGATTCCTTCTCGATCTCGTCGATTTCGGTGCGGAGCGCGCGCTCGTTCATGTGGCCGAAAATCTCGTGGTTTATCTCCACCACCGGCGCCAGCGCGCACTGGCCGAAACAGGCGACGGTGCGGATGGTGTACTTGCCGTCGGGAGTCGTTATCGAGAGCTTATCGGCGTCGCCGCTTTCGTCCGTGTGCTCGTGCGGGTGCAGCCCCAGCTCAAGCTTCAGCCTGTCGAGCAGCCGCCGCGAGCCCCGCGTGTGGCACGCCGTCCCGCGGCACACGCACACCGTGTTGCGGCCCTGCGGCTCCAGGTTGAACAGAGCGAAGAACGTCGCGACGCTGTAGACCTGCGCCAGCGGTATGTCGGACTTCTGCGCGACGTATTCCAGTGCTTCGGCGCTCAGGTACTTCTGCGGATGGTGCTCCTGAATTCGCTCCAGAACGGTCAACAGCGCACCCGGTTTCCCCGAGTGCTCCGCAATGACATGATCGATGTACTCCTGGTCCACGAGCGCTGGCTGCGCGGCGGTATGCGGCATTTAGGGTTCCTTCTTGAAGCGATCCGGTGAGATTCGGATTTTTGGGTCTTAAATGCGAGAATAGCACTTTCCGGAGCGCGAGGGGTACGCGCGCTTGCGGCGATCCGGCGCACGCTGAGGTGGGTGGGCGGCCGGGAAATCACCCTGCATGCCGTGTGGAGCGGCCTTGATTCGCGCGGCGGCGTTGAGACGCCGCCCGCAAAGAACACGGGGATGCGCGAGCTGATTTCACCGGCGCTCGCGCGGCTTCCGCGGGCGCGCCCCCGTTTTCCGCTTCTTCCGCCTCCGGCGCGTGCGGCCCTAAACTACTTCTCCCGCCCGTGTACGTGCGACGGCGGGCACGTCGCCTCCACCGCCGTAAACTCTTCGAGAATGCGGTAATGATGTCTTGCGCCCTTAGGCACCACCCACGAATTCCCGGGCTCCAGGCGAACTTTCTGCCCCTCGATGTCGAGTTCGGCCGTGCCGGAGATCACGTACCCCACGGTTTCGTATTCCCGCGACGTCTCCGGCTTATCCGTGCCGGGCTTCTCGTTCCACATACGCATGCCTATGTATTTGCCCGAGGCGAGATACTTCTCTCCAGGCTCGCCGTGCGGGGAAAAACGCGAATCGACCTTCGTAATAGTCGTGTCCCTAGCGGCCATCGTGCCCCCCTGTGTTCTGTACAACACGGTATCACGCCGTCCCCGCGGGCGGGCGGCGCGGCAGTTGCGGGCCTTTATCGCGCGGCGGCGCCGACCTCGTTGATTACACGGCTGAGCACGTCTTCCACCTCGCGGCGATAACGCGCAAGCCGCTCCTCATCTGCCGCTTCGAAGCGCGTCACCAGAACGGGTTGCGTGTTCGATGCGCGCACCAGTCCCCAGCCGCCGTCGAACAGCACACGCACGCCGTCGATGTCGATCACCCGGCGCGCGGCGCGGAAATGGTCGGCCACGCGCTTAACCACTTCGAATTTCAACTCGTCCGGGCAATCCACGCGCATCTCGGGCGTGGCTGCCATGCGCGGCAGCCCCTCCAGTTGCGCCGAAAGAGGCCTGCCTGAAGCCGCTACGATCTCGATGAGCCGGCAGGCGGCGTAGAGCGCGTCATCGTATCCCCGGTAGCGGTCCGCGAAGAACATGTGACCGCTCATCTCACCCGCGAGTGCGGCGCCGGTCTCCTTCATCTTCGACTTGATAAGCGAGTGCCCGGTTTTGTACATGATGGCGCGGCCGCCCATTCGCTCGATCTCGTCGTACATCACCTGCGAGCACTTCACCTCGCCGATGAACGTCGCGCCCGGCTTGCGCGAGAGTATCTCCCTTGCGTAGATCAGCACGAGCATGTCGCCCCAGAGGATCTGGCCCTTTTCGTCCACCGCGCCCAGCCGGTCGGCATCGCCGTCGAACGCCAGGCCCAGTTCCGCGCCGGACTCGCGTACGGTACGAATAAGCGTGCCGATGGTTTCAGGCAGCGTGGGGTCGGGGTGGTGATTCGGGAACCGTCCATCCATGTCGAAGAACAGCTCAACAGCGTCCACCTCCATGCGCTCCAGCAGGCGGCGCAGCACCGGTCCAGCGGTGCCGTTGCCGGCATCGCAGACCACCTTCACGCGCCGCGGCAGCTTGAACTGCGATGCGATCTCGTCGACGTAGGCCGGGACCACATCGACCTCGCGCACCGCACCGCAGCCGGACTCGAAGCCAGCGCGCTCGATAATATCGCGGATCTCCTGAATGCTCTCGCCGTGAATGGTAGATTGCCCGTGGACCACCTTGAATCCGTTGTACTCCGGCGGGTTGTGGCTCCCCGTGATCATCACCGCGCCGTCGGTCTTCAGGTTGAATACGGAGTAGTACAGCACCGGCGTGGGCACGATGCCGATGTCGGCCACCTGGCATCCCGCCGCGCACAGTCCCTTCGCCAGCATGTCGCGCAGCCGTGTGGAACTCAGCCGCGTGTCGCGCCCCAGCGCAACCTGAACGCCTCCGCGGCGCCGGATATAGGTGCCGATGGCGCGCCCGAGCTCCTCTACGCCTTCGTCGTGCAGATCCCGGTCCGCAACGCCTCTGATGTCGTACTCTCTGAAGATTTGGGGGTTGAGCATACCATGACATTAACATTGCCCGCCGGGGCGGGACTCGTCCGGCGCGCACCGTGCGAGCATGCCTATAATCCGTCCGTAAGCTTGGCGCTAGGCAGGCGTCGGCAACAGCCGAAGGCCGTCTGCCCACTCCTTCAGTTGCTGGCGCAGCCGCCCCACTTTCAGCAGTACTTGCCGTGCGTGGTGAACAA
>Ga0207433_10003597_pt1 | contig 29620 bp, 42 predicted proteins | sample YelNatPaOPGAMG01_FD_187559 | JGI IMG/M metagenome (GOLD analysis project Ga0207433, IMG submission 187559) | Hot spring thermophilic microbial communities from Obsidian Pool, Yellowstone National Park, USA - OP-RAMG-01 (SPAdes) (version 3) | ecosystem: Environmental > Aquatic > Thermal springs... | reverse complement strand
AGGGTGGAAAACCAGATGGAAAGTTGGTCGGTGTTCTTGTTTCTATGGATAGCGAAATAGCAAAGTATTCATCAGAAATTATTAGAGGAGCTTTGGGATATGACAACTAAACAAAAGATAGAAAAAGCACTTTCGGAAATTATTCTTTGTTACCCAGCTTTTTCTTATATCATTTTCAACTGGGATTTAGAAGAGACTACCAAATATAATACTATGGCAACGAATTATAAAAGACTTTTATATAATCCCAAATTCGTTGATAGTTTATCCATGGAAAATCTCATTGCTGTTATCTTGCACGAAATTATTCATTGTGTCTTTCTACATCCTACTGAGATTTCCCGTATTCAAAGTGAGGGAAAAGATTTTCAGTGCTGGACAATAGCACTTGAGATTGTTACCAATGCAGCAGTTAAAGATTTAGTAAATGGTAAAAAATATGAATTGCCAGGAAATTCTTTTTCACCATTGAAAGATGAACTCCCTAACCCTCCAATTTATTACTACGACCCTATAGGCCATAATTATACTGCACCTGAAATTTACGAAAAATTACTACAAGAAAAACCAAATATCTCATGCCTGTGGCCTATGATTGTTCTTTGTAATGATGGTGATGGTGACGGGAATTCCCAGGGGGGAATTCAAAAAGGAGAAAAAGAAAATACAGAGAAAGATACATCACAAACAAATGCAGGAACAATTACAATTGATATTCTCCCAGCAGAAAAAGGAGAATTCCCTGACGCAGTAGAAAAAGCTATCGCTACCCTTGAGAAACTCCAAAAACAAATTGGATATCTCCCGGGTGGATTATCAAGACAACTAAATAAACTTACTAAAGGTAAAGTTCCATGGAAAAGGGTTCTCCATTCCTTTGTCGCTACTATCAAGGCAGGAATGGATGATTACTCATGGAATAGACCAGATTTTAAACGCTCTGATGATATCATTTACCCAGGACTTATTGAATATGATATAGACAATATCGTGGTTGCAATTGATACTTCTGGCTCTATTTCACAACAGGAATTACAAAGATTTGCTTCCGAAGTTGCTTCTCTTACTCATTATACTGATGAAATTTTGCTAATCACTACTGATGCTGAAGTTCATGAGAAAATAAAAGTTCGAAATGCAAAGGATATCATAAATAGAGTGAAATTTACTGGTAGTGGAGGAACTGATTTTAGACCAATTTTTGAACAGATTAAAAAATGTGAGGCAATGGTCTTTTTCACAGATGGTTATGCTACTTATCCAGATTCAGCACCTTCATATCCAGTATTGTGGGTGTTAACAAAAGATAACAGAGTGCCACCATTTGGAAAGGTGGCTTATATGCTTGATGAATAAATTTGCTCCGGGTAATTTGGCTTTGCCAGTTGCCCGGGGTTTTTCTAAAAATTATATGGAGGAAATAAAATTATGGGATATTATTCAATTTTTGACTATGAAATTAATAATGCAAAAGTTGATAAAAGAAAGGCAAAAAAACTTGAAAAATTTTTTGCCAGCAATAGTGAGGATATTCACGGGTTTCGGAATGTTAAGCTTGAATACAATGAAAAGGGAGAGTTAGAAGAAATTAAAATATTAAGTTATAATGCAACATTTTATGATGACGAGATTTTTGCTAAAAAATTAGCAGAGGTTCTTACTAAAGGCGAAGTAAAAATATATTTTACAGGTGAAGATGGTTAAAAGTGGTGTTATATGATTACTCCTAATAGTGCTAAAGAGATGATGGCAGTATGGGTTTCTGAAGATGAGTTACCTTATGTGACTCAATTTTTAAATTCAATAAGAAATAAATAGCAATAAGAAATAAATAAAAAAGGAGGATTATATATATGCATAGTAGGGTTTTTTGTATGGTAACAAAATTAGATGCAGAATCAATAGAACGTGCTTTAAATATAGATGAAGAAGATATCGTCGAATGGGTGCCAGGGGTTGATTATGCATCAGGAAGAAGTGATGTTGAGCTTAAAGATGATGTGGGTTGGTTAGCTGAATGGCTTGGAATAAAAAATGATAATTTAATTGAACCAAAAATTGTTTCTTACGACGATGAAGATTATTCTTGCTACCCAATTCCTGTTGAAAAATTGAAACAAAAATTAGAGAAAGAAATTAAAAGAAGAATAAAAAATATCAAAAAATTGTTAGAAGAACCTCTACCTGACTTACATAGCATTGCATACTAAACACAACAAAGATTTAACCACTTTTTACGTGGTTGGATCTTTTGATTACCACTTTTAAAATTACAGGAGGGGATTCCCCCTCCTCTTCTTTTTATAAAAAAGGGGGTGATAATATGAAAAAATTTAAGAAAATTTCTATAGGTCCAGAGGTTGTTCTCTCTATGAGAAGAGGAAGAACCTTTGTGGATAAGAAAAAGCAGGCCCATAAATGGGCTTGTAGGAAAAAAGGCAAAATTAAAGCTCAGGAGTTTGCCTCCTGAGCTTTTTTTGTTGGCTTTTTATAAACCCTATTGCCAAATTTCAGAATTTTGCATTGAATCAATATGTGATGGAATTTCCTTAAGTTCAGTTAGAAATTTCTTCACATGATAGTTAATTATTTTTTTTACTTTGTCTGCATTAATATCATATTTTTTCTTCATTATGTTTATTCGATTATCTACATCTGATAATACTCTGTTAAATTCATTTTCATCTAATATATACTGAGGACAAATTTTGTGAGCATTGCTATATATATAATTCCCAAATTTATTCATATATGGACAGTTTTTCTTCCCCCGAAATTTCAATATTATTTGTATATAATGTTCGCAATTAAAACATGATGATTGAGCTGTATGTTCCAAAATATCTGATATTATCATGTCTTCTATCATTGATATTAACAAATCGCAATCAATTTCTTCTGGAATATCATCAATAGCCTGCGCAATAAGTTCTATTTGTTCTTTAATAATAAGAGATGGGCAGTTATTTAGTCTTTTAAGTTTTTCATATAAAAATAATCTATGTGTTAATTTGAAATGTTTGTCTTTTATTGATATTTCTTCGTTTTCCTCTTTTTGTGGCATATCCCCTCTTCCTTTTCTAAAAATTAATCCCCTGCCCATAAGAACAGGGGATAATTATTATTCCTCTGTTTTTTCTTTTATCACAGCTTCTTGTTTGCTTCCCTGCTTTACTATCTTTTGCTTTGCCCCTATTGCAAAGTAAAGAATAGCACCAAGTAATGGCAACAACAAAACTACAACAACCCAGATTATCTTATTAGAACCTGTGAATTCACTTTTAAGAATGCCCACCAATGCCCAGATAAGCAAAACAACAGCTAATACAGGGATTAATAGTCCTATGAGCATAACTATTATTTCCTGTATTCCAATGCCAAACATGCATAGCCTGCTTCTGTCTGTTAAATAGTCATCAATCTGTTTCCAAACTGTTTTAATCATTAAAAAATCCCTCCAATCTGTGTTGCAATCCTTTCTGCTATTGCTCTTGCTGCTTCGTCTTTGTTAATGTTTGTCTGCTGTGCTGTGCAGGCTATTTTGGTTCTGTATATTTGCCAGTTTGTGTTTATCTCCTGCTTCGTCTGAATTGTTGTAGATGTGCCTGTCTGAGCATTTGTAATCATCTGCCCTGTTACAGGCTTATCTGTCTTTTCTCTTAATTCAACATCAACAACTCCTGCATAGGTTTCCACTTTGATTGCCTTGCCAAGAATTGCTCCTCCAACTCCACCAAGCATGCCCCCAATTATTCCAAGAGCAATTGAAGTGTCTCTGCTCTGTCCAATCAATGCACCTGAACCTGCTCCAACAACTGCTCCCTCAATTGCACCTTCACGGGTTCCAGTTTGACGATAATAATCCATGTAAAGCACGTTTACCTGAATGATGTATCCTGCCTGAGAAGGATCTTGCACAATTTGATAGCCCTTTGCGGTGAGCCTGCTTGCTATGAGGTTCTGTAACATCCCAGTATCAACTTCCTGCATATCAGAGGTGTTGCTCACCGTTACAAACACAGTTTTGTTCTTTCCTCTGGTAACGGGATCAAGAAAAATGGTGTCTGTCATTTTGAGCTTTACCTGCATGTCAGAGTGTTCAATTGCATTAATCATCTGCCCACATCCTGTAAGCTGAAATGAAGCTACAAGTAAGAGTAAAACTGCCAGTACTTTAAAAATTGGTTTGTGTTGCATAGCTTACCTCCTTTTTGTTATTTTATTAACCCTCTAAGGGTTCCTATTTCTTTTTCAAACCATGATTTCATTTCAGGTTCAAGTTTGATAGAAGATAGGTCAGAACAAAAACGAAACCAACCAATCATATAATTTCTTCCTAATTCTTCTTTCGTAAAAACTATACCATTGTTTATAGGTTCTCCGTTTTTGGTAATTTTATATTTATCTAATTTCCAGCTTTTCTCTATTTGAGCGAAAGGACAGCTTATCACTAATCCAAAGAAATCATCAAGCTTTTCAAATTTAAACAGACATACTTTTGCTTGCTCAGGTATTTTTTTCTCATCAAAGAATAATTCGTATAAAGAAACTCCCTTGTCTTTGTATTCTAAAACCCAGGGATAGAATTTAACTGAGTTAATAAAGAACAAATACAAAGGAGTTGCCTCTTTTATTTCATCTGCTTTCTTTAACCCAGGCAATGGAAGACATTTCTCTGTATAAAGCTTTTTATATAACTCATCATGCTTTAAATAGGCATCAAACAAAGGCTTGTCTTTTTCTTTATCAAATGCAGTTTTGTCTCCCATAAGAGTTCTTATGTTTTTTCTTAGAGTTTTCAATTCACTATAAATCTGATGACAGGTATCCGTTTTGTCTGCTTCACAAAAAGCGTTATTTGAAAAGAAGACTATTAAAAAAATCAGAATTAAATAGAGTAATAACCTTTTCATTAATCCTCCTTTAAGTAAATTTTCAAATTTCTTAAAAATTATTTGTTTTGCAAAATGCATTTTTTGTAAGTAGTGTTACTGAAAAAATATTAAATATTAAGCTATTTTTTCGTTAAAAAATAAGTCTTCTTTTACTTTTTCTATTATGTCACTGTCTTTAAATGAAAAAAACTTAAAATAATGCCCACTTTGTCTTTCACCCCCTATTTCTCCCATCCCTCTTAATTGCATATCAATTTCTGCTATATCAAATCCATTGTCGTAATTCACCAAATGTATTAATCTTTCAATAGAGTTTCTATTTTTGCAAATTAAATAAAAATATGATTCATCACCCCTTCTTGATAATCTCCCCCTTATTTGATGCAAAGAAATTAGTCCAAATCTTTCTGCATTTACTACTACACACGCAGTTAAGTCAGGAATATCTATACCTACTTCCGCTGCTAACGTTGATACTAAAATTCTTGTTCTGCCAGAAGAAAAATTTCTTAATATTTCATTTTTGTTAACTATATCTCCATACAAAATATCTACTTTGTCCTCTCCATATTTTTTCTTCCAGTATTGCTGTTTCTTTAATACAGATTGAAGCCCATTATTTTCTGATTCTACAGCTGGATATATTATAAGTGCTTGCTTCCCATTATTTATACATTCATCTAATTTTTCTAATACTTCATTATATTCATTTTTGTTTGTTATCAGTATTGTATTAATCTTTCTTTGATACGGCATGGTTTCTAAAATTGATACGTCCATTATATTCTGTAAAAATAACGCATAACTGCGTGGAATTGGAGTTGCAGATATCTCAAGTAAATGCGTTTCGTTACTTACTAAATCGTTTCTTTGTTGCACTCCAAATTTATGCTGTTCGTCTATTATTGTAAGTGCTATTCTGCTTCCACCTATCCACTTTCTGTTTAATAAAGAATGCGTGCCTACCAGAATTTTATACGTGTATTTTTTTTCGTCTGATTTATATATCCCTACTGAATATAGATGCCCAAGTGCTTTTGCAACTCTTTGATAAGTTTGTATTGCAAGTATTTCAGTAGGGCATAAATACATTACTCTGCCAAGTTGAGCACCTGCTGCGCATGCTACAATTGCCACTTCAGTTTTACCAGCTCCTACATCACCGAAAAGTATTCTTCTCATTGGTTTTGTTGATGTCATATCCTGTAAAATTTCTCTTATTGCTTTTTGTTGATCTTGTGTTAATTTAAAAGCAAATTTGTCTTTTACAAATTGTTTTATCTGGTTTATGTCTATTATATCTGGCTCTTTTTTAGTTGCATATTGCGGAACTATTTTGCTTAAGTGGTCATACAGTTCTCTATATGCCATACACCATTTAGCAAGTTTTACTTCATAAGTTTGCTTGGGAAAATGTAACATTCGGGCTGTTTCTTTTAATGAAGGAATTCCCCGTTTTTGCCTGATTTCTTCAGGAACAGGATCATCTTTATCGTTAATACTTTCTATCATTTTGTTTAGTTTTCTTTTGTTTATTTTTTTGCTATACATTGCCTTAATTTGATTGTCATTATTTATTTCTTCACGAACAATTTTGGGATGTACCATTTTGCCATCTTTTACTTTTCCTGCAAGCAATATTTTATATCCTCTTCTGAATGCGATTTTATGAAAGTTATTGTAGTTGAAAAAGATTATTTCTATTGTACCAGTTTTATCAGAAATTTTTGCAATGAGTTTGTCAGACATGAAATCTACATTTGTTACTACTCCAGAAATAGTTACAAATTGTCCATCGCATATTTTTCCTATTGGTGTTATTTGCGATGTTTGAATATAGTTTTTTGGTAAGTATGTAAAAATTTGCGAAGAAAGGAGTTCGCTAAATTCCATATTTTTTTATCTCCTTTAATTGATTGATGATAGCTTTCTTTTTATCCTTTAACCTTTTTATTTCTTTGTCGTAAAAGACATATCTGTTCCAATTGTTTAATTCATTTTTTTTCAGTGCAGATTTTTTTAGTTTAGCTCCTACATAAATAAAGATAAATTTCTTTTTATTTTTATTAAATATAGCTCTGAACCAGTAAGGTCCATGAGGACAATACTTACATTCTTTGGGTTTGCATTTTATAGGACGTAGTATAAGTTTTCCAGAATACAAATTATCACCAAATTCTGCTCTATACATATTACAAAGTTGAATAACCTCATTTTTGATTTTTCCAAGTTCCTTTAAATTTAATTCTTTTAGTTTGTTCAAATTTGTACCTCCAGTAAATTTTTTTTGATAATTTAATGTGTTTTTTTATACTACTATATGTAAAACGAACTCCTTTTATTTTTTTATGTATAAAATATTATATAAATCACCGAAAAATCATAATTGAAAATTTCCGTTTTACAATACTATATAAAAAATGCAAAAAATTTTTTATTATGCAAAAAATTTTTGGAAAGAGAAAAAATTTTGGTTAAAATTGCATTTTAAGAATTTAATATATATATTTACCCTTTTGATGAAAAATGTGACTAAAATGTTGCAGACGAGGATATAAAAATTTACCCTTTTATTTTAAACTTCTATTAATTCTGTATATAACTGATTTCCCTCTAAAAATAAAAACATATTGATTTTTAAGGAAAAAATCTAATCTTTCAAATCTCAAAAAAGGCGTTTTATATAATAGGAATATAAAATTTGATCTTTGAAAAGCAGAATCAAAAAAAACAAAACAAGGAGGAGTTTTTATGAAAAAAGTAAAAGCCAGAAAGGCAGAAATAAAAGATGAAAAATACGATTTCTCATTCCGTTGCCCACGTTGTAATGGATTTCTCCAGCATGCTGACAAAATATATGCTCCTGTAAGGCCGGACTTCGTAGTAGCTAAAAATGGAAGAATAATATATAAAGCTCCACCAAAAATGTATCTCTGTATAAATTGTGGAAGAATATGGATGTATGAGAAAAAAGAGTTTTACCTCTACCCAACAGGACAGCCTGCTGAAGAGGTTGTCCTTACCCCGGCTGAAGCATCATGCTAACCTACAGAGGGGCAGGCATAACCTGCCCCTTTTTTTATTCGCCAGGTCTTTATTTTAAAAATTTTGATTTTTATCATGCTTTATTGTGCCTGATTGAGTTTTATTGTGCCTTATCATGCCTTATCATGCTTTATCATGCTTTATCATGTCTTATTATGTCTAATTAGGTTTTATTAAGAACGTTTATCGTGTCTTATTGTGTCCTATCGTGTCTTATCAAGTTCTATCATGCTTGATAATGACTTTTTTAAAAATTAGAGAGAAGAAGTAAAAGTCATCATAAGGCGTGATAAAGCATAATAAAGCACGATAAGACATGATAAGGCATGATAAGACTTAATAGGGCATAATTTTATTTTTGTGTTACTTTATGAATATTTATTTTTAATATTATGTAAACCCAATTAAGGAGGAAAAAGTGCCATGAATGATGATTTTAAGTTGTACCGCATCAGATTGAATACTAAAACAGATGCTGATGTAATTGAAATTTTAGAAAATGTTCCTGCACGGTTAAGGTCTTTATTTGTAGTAGATGCAATCAGATTTGCTAAGAGAGTGATTCTTGAAGCAGGAATAAAAAGAAATTCCTGTCACATTGATTCTCCGTTACAACAATTTTCAAATTTAGTTCATCCATCAGAATTTACTCCTCCGAAAGAGAATTCAATTGAAACCCACATTGAAAATAAAGAAAATGAAAAGGAAATACAAATAACCAATGGTACTGAAATTAAAAAGCCTAATAAATTTTCAATATCGAAATTATTATCTTAGGAGGTATTTTTTATGTTTTTAGGAATTGACACAGGTTTTGGATACACAAAGGTTGTCTCAGACGATGAGAAGTTAATCTTTAGAACAATAGTAGAGCCATTTATTAAAACCGAAAGACAAACTAAATATCCAATTGTTGTAAATGGTAAAGCTTACCTTGTGGGACCTGATACTTTATCTGATATGCAAGTTTCAAAAGATTTTTTTGGCAGTGATGAATATTATGCGTTAATAGGATATTGTTTAAAGCATTTTCAAGAAAAAGGTTTAAAGATAGACGGCATAGGATTGAGTATTCCACCTGGAATGTACAATGAGAAAAAAATTACTTTTTTTAAATATCAATTAAGTAGAAGTGAAATTATTTATAATCGGAACCGTATAATTATTCCTGAAAAAATTGAATTTTATTGTCAGGGAGCTGGTGCATATTTTGATTTTTTAAAAAATAACCCACAATATGTTAATAAAGGAATAATAATAATAGATGCAGGATACTATACAATTGATTTTGTATTTTTTAATCATGGAGAAGGTTATGACGAATTATTCAGAAGTTATCCACTGGGAATAGAAGTAATACTGAAAAAAATTGTTGACGAAATTGCTATTAAATATGGAGAATTTATAAGTTTAGAAATGGCAGAATTGATTTTAAAAACTGGAACTTTTCGTTTTTTAGGGAAAAAATATAAAATTGACCATATGGAATATATTGATAATTTTTATATTCCAAAGGTCATTAAAACAATAAAAGAATATGGGAATATTATTAAAAATTATCGCTTAAATTTAAAAGAAAACGAAGACATAGTAGTAGTTCTTGCTGGTGGTGGAGCTGCATATTTACAAAATAGATTTGATGATGTGTTTATTCTAAATGACCCTCAGTTTGCAAATGCAAGAGGAATAAAAATATACATGGAAAAATTTTTCCAATAAATAAAAAACCCCGACAGAAAAATCTGTCGGGGTTTTTATCTTAAAACAAGCTATCTGCTGTAGTTAATTCTTTACCCGGGAATTTCTCTACATTAACTGTTTTAATTATCAAATCATAGTTTTTCCCTAACACTTCCCTGGCAAGGTCCTTTTTCATTATTAATTCTTCTTTATTTTTAATCCCAGCTTTATAAAGTTTTTTGGCCCTTGCCAGACCTATCCCTTTTATTTGTAAAAGAGGAATAAACTCGGCAGGAGCTCCATACTTCAAGCGATACATTAGTTCACTACTTCTGCAATCTATTTTATAGAATCCTTCAATTGCTTTGAGAACAGAAGAAAGCCTTTCGCTATCTGCCTGGATTTGTCTGATAAGGTTTATTAAGTCTCCAGGAGCATTATCAGTAAACCCGTTAATTAATAACCATATAGAAAAGACTGCTCCTAGCTTTTCATAAGGAACTTCATTTCCAAAAATTTTATCTGCTCCTTGTAATGCAAATTTAGAAACGGGATAATCTGGTAATGCAGTCCCAATTGCAGAAGATAAGGCAGTATCTGAAAAGTTTTTATCTATATTTAAAGTATAAAAGTTATTGAGTAATTTTGCTACTACGTATGGAGAATAGTAAAACCAGGCTGAAATTCTACCAGTTGGATTTAATAAAAATGTCTCTCCGTGTTGTTCAATTATCCCCCAGTTTATAAGTTTGTCAATTGTTTCTTGAAGAGGTAACATAGTCATTTCCTGATGATAAGCCAGTGTTTTTTCGTACCATTCTTTTAGTAAATTGGTATTATTTTTACCTTTGTTTATTTCAGCAACAACATGGAATGCAATTTCATCAGGATCAAGTAGTCTGCTTTTTATGACAAAATTTTCTGGTCTGTTTAAGTAATTTTTATATTTTGGTTTATTCCATGGGTAAAGTATGTAAGCATCACCACATGGGTCAATACCATATCTACCTGCTCTTCCTATCATTTGCTTTATGTCAATTGGGCTAACTTCTTCCATTCCCCTTGTGACATCAACTATAATTACCCTTCTTGCAGGAAGGTTTACACCCCAGGCAAGGGTAGAAGTGGCAATAATAATTCTTATTTTATGGTTATTAAATTTTTCTACGATTTCCTTTTTCTTTTCAACTTCTAAGTCAGCATTGTGAAAATAAGTTTCTCCATAACCTTCTTTTTCAAGTTTTTCTTTTATTTTTCTTCCTAATCCTTTGCTATGAACAAAAACCAGGAATTTGTCTGCCGGGTATTCGTTTATAATTTGTAATACACCATCTATTAAGCTTTCTACTTTTTGAGAATATCCACCTCCATTTACATAAGGAACATAGTGCACATTGAGCTTTGTAGGTCTCCAATCGCTGGAAATAAGATATACTTCTGAATTTGTTATATTTTCTAGCCATTTTGCTATTTCCTCAGTATTAGTCATAGTTGCACTTAATAAAACTAATTCGGGATTGCTAATTTCAAAGCATCTGATGATAGAATTTTCCAGTGTTGACCCTCTCCATGGCATTGTAAGAAGATGACATTCATCTATTACTACTATGCCAACACTGTTAAACCATTCTATAATTTCATTAGTCTTTTTCCTTGTTAGGCTGTCAAACATTTCAGGAGTAAAAAGCATAATATCAGAACTTAAACATTCCATTAAAACTTTTTGCCTGTTTTCAGCAGGAAGATAATCGCCTGTAACTATTGAGATTTTATAAGAAGAAAAACTATGTTCTGGTGAAGTCCAATCAGAATATTTTTCATCGGCAAGAGCTTTTAGTGGTGCAATAACTACTGCTTTTTTGCTGTTATTTAAATGATGCATTATTGCCATTTCGGCAATAATTGTTTTACCAGCAGAAGTTGCTGCTTCAATAATTTTATGTCCTGGGAAGTTATATATTTTAAAGAAAGCACTTTGGACCGGGTTGAATTTTTCATATTTAAACCTCCCGAGTGGATATCGGGAGGTTGATATCCATTCATTTTCATTAACCTCTATTATCCTCAAAATTTACCTCCTTTATAAGTTTTTTGCTTATATCAGGATTTTTTTTATGCAGTAAACAAAGTGCATATCCTGTTACCTGATCTGAATTGTGCAACCATTTTAGAATTGAATCGTCTCCATTAGGAGAGGAAAATTTAAAGTCTATAATGACTTCATGCTCTCCATTTTTTTCTTTACAAAGCAAATCCCAGGCTCCTGAGAAAACTACCGAGTCATTAAAGTCGATGTATGTTCTTTCTTCTATAGATAGAACTTCAAGATTCTGTTTTCCCCAGAATTCAGGGAATTTTTTAAGTAAATTTGTTGCAATCTCCTGAATTAACTCAGGAGAATCTTTTTTGCTAAATTCTATTTCATTGAAGTTAAGAGTATTCCATTTTTGTTTTAATCATCCTTTCCCTCCTTAAATGGTTCCTCTTCAAAAGGAAGAGGGGTTCCTTCTTTTTTTAAGATTTCTATGAGTTTTTCTCTATCTATATAAACTGTTTTCTTTTTTACATAATTTTTGTAAATAATTTTTTTAAGATTCGAAGGCATATAAAGCCTTTCACCTGTTTTTTTATTTTTAAGTATAAGTATCGGCATAATATCTACCTCCCTCCTGTTCAGGATTTGTTTTTATTTAAAAATATTAAAAATAAAAATTGTTTTTTATAGGATAAAAGCAAAATTTCAGAAATATTGTTGCAATATTGCAGGAATATTGTTGGAATATTGTTGGATTATTACAAGGAGGATTTTTTGCCAATAAAAAAAGCCCGCCGAAATTTAATATTATTCATTTTCTCCCTCCTGATTTTATGAAAATAAATCTTCGATATCAATCAGGTCTTTTTCTGAAAATTTCCACTTTTTTATGTTACAAGATAATTTGTTTTGTTTTGGTTTGTTCTTTAGCATGTTATAAATAATTTCTGCCTTTTCTATAGTGTGCAAGTTTTTATCTTCAATTAAGGAGGATATAATCTCTATGAAGATTTCTTTTGGCAAGGCAGAAATATCTTTAATAATAATTTCTTTTAGCATTACCCCTCCTGTATTTTAAAAATTATTTTTTCTAATTCTTTGTATAAATCATTTACCGTACCTGCGTTATTAATTATAAAATCTGCTGATATCTGGTCTATAAACGCTTCGCTTTCATGATTTTTTAAATTTTCTTTGTTAAGAGTGTTATTATGATTTCTGATTATTTTTATAATTTTTCCATTATATAATTTAATTAACTCGACTTCATTTGGGAATCTGACATCCTCTATAACAATTTTTTTCTTACCTTCAGAAATTAATCTCCCTATCCTTACCAAAGTTTTATTTACCCAAAAGTTTGGATCAACCTGATTTCTCACTATGTCGGTTCCTATTCTTTGCAATAAAAACCTGGCATAGGGAGTCTTTTTTGCCAAATCTGACGGGGAAACTATTCCGCTTTTAAATAGCATTTCTTTTAAAGCATCAGCAAAAGCAATTCGTTCAAAACCATAATTTTCTTGTAAATATTGTGCGACAGTGCTTTTGCCTGACCCCGCTTTACCACAGAGTCCTATTATTGTTATAAATTTCATGGTTTACCTCCTGAATGGATTCTGTTGAGAACTATGAATGTTCTTAGAAAATATTAAAAGGAAAGAATATAAAAAAAGACCAGGGGGTTATTCCCCCTGGTTTGTGTTGTTTGATTTTAGCTCTTCAGCTTGTTTTGCCTTTTTGAGTGCTTGTGTTTGAATCTTTTTCTCTCTTTCCTCCATTTTCTGGATGAGCGAACAAATAGTTTCATTTAATTTCTTAATGTTTTCCGACAGAGGATCAGAATCAATTAACGTTTCAGTTTGTTTTACCGGTTTCGGCCTTCCTTTACCATACCAGTAGGTTAAGACAAAAGGCCAGAACCAGTAATTTTTTTGGCCAGTTTTTCTTTCTGTCACCCCGGCCATAAAGATCCACACGAATGCTACTGCTATAAGCAGTAGCAAAACAACTGCTGTAATAATCATTTTCTTCCTCCTCGATTAATGGATACTCCCCTCTCAAGAGGGGTTTTGTTTCTATACAATATTAAAAAAACAAAATTGGAAATAAAAATTAAAATTAGGCAATTATTAGGCATATTAGGCGATTATTAGTCAATTTGGGGGAAATTAGATTTTTAACAAAAAAAAGACCCCGCCGAAGCGGGGTTAACTTAAGCATCCCCTCCCTTTTTTGGGGCGACCAGCTAAAAGCTGGTGGGGGAGGGTAAGATTACTGGTTAGTTATTCTATTTCTGAAATAACTAACCAGTAGTCTAAATTCTTTAACTCCTCGGAGGTTAAAACAACTCCCTCCGGGAGCCTCTTTTTCATGAAAAAGTGGAGACCCTTGTCTCCTTTTTTCATGAAGATACTCGGCCTATCTCTACGATAATCTACCGGAATGCCGAGCAATTCTGATAAAACTTGTGCTGTCCCTTCATGCCCGACAGCACTTGTGAAACCGTTTCGAAGAAGAGCCTGGGCTTCTTCTAAGGAGGCTCTTCTTAAAGTAACCCTTGCTTCATCGTCCTCGTCAAAATTGACGGGGACGATTAAAGTATTTAATACATAAATCATATTCCTTCCTCCTTTTTTAAAAAAGGATTCTCCCCCTCTCATGAGGTGGTATGCTGTGGCTATATAATATTAAAAAGGTGAAAAAAGTAATTTGTTAAAATAATAAAAAATACATCAAACAAAAAGGAGGATAAAAATGGAATACCAAAACAACAGAAACATAAACAATGATGACAGAAGTGTTATAATTTTTAACAACTATTTAAACTCATATCTCAAAAGTGACTTAAAAACTATTTACAAACAGTATAAACAGATAGCCCCTTTAATTAACAAAAAGCAAAACAAATTGAAAGATAATCTTACTTTAGTATTCGCACTATTTTATCTGTTTTTAGTTATTCCTTTTTCTTTAACTTTACTGTATGGATTAATTTTTGATAATTCAGTTTTAACGGAAATAAAAACTTTTATAAACTCTGTTTATCTGTCTATTCTGCCATTTCAAAAAATAATTGCAGGGTGGATACTGATAAATTTAATCGCATTTATAGGAATGTGCTTAATTACTGCATATATAGTTAAAGTTAATTCTACTCCACCAATAAGCTGGAAAGAGTTTTTTAAAATATTTTTTTATTCACCAGAATGGGTTTTAAGTAAAGATAAAATTCAATTAAAAGCTCTTTATTTTGCAGTTTTAGACCCTTACAGGATAAGAGATGCAGAATTTATAAGAGAAAAAATTGCAAATTTATGGTATATATATTTTAGTATAAAAACACATAATTTGGATTGTAGAGAATCATTCTGGTTTAATGTAGGGCATTCGCTAGGATTATTTATTCCTACTATACGTATTTTTACAAAAAGCATTATCTATGCAATAGAACAGGCAATTTTATGGGAAATAGATAAAGTAGAAAGAGATAAGACATTTTTTGGGGTAGAAGAAAAAGAACAGGCTTAATAAAAAAATAGAAAGAAAACCACCCGGGATAGGCTTCTCTCTGCCAGTTTTTGTATGGATAAAAAAATAAAAAGCAGAGGGAGTTTACTTTAAAATTAATTATAACTTCCCTCTGCCGGAATCTACACAACCTACGCCGTCCAGCTGTGTAGACCCCTGGGTTTTTGGCCCCAATTCGGTAGAAAGCCCGATCGGATAACCCTAAACCTGGCTTTCCTTTCGACCGTCACTATCCCGAGCTGGTAGGAATAGTGAATTTAGCTCACTCTCTTACTGGCAGGCCAGCTCATTGTGGTGTGTGTTTTCATCGGTAGGGAGACCGACACCACCCGGTTATCCCTCTGCATCTAGCGTGTGCAGAGGTTTTCTCCCCTTACTACCCAGGAGGATTTAAAACCAGTTAAAACTGGTTTAAACAGGTTATCCTCCATTACCTGTTTACCCCGCCGCTGCCACGGTCGGGTTCTACCTGTAGTAGGTTGTAGTAGTTATATATAATATTAAAATGCAAATAAAAAAATGTCAACTATCGATAAAAAAATTTGTTAAACTTATAAATTCTCTTTTAAATAAGGGTCTTTTAAGCTTTTTATCCGTATTTTTTCTCCCAAATTTTTCTGCACCTATTAAATCATCTTTTGCCTGTGCTTTTAGACCTTGCCAGTAATATTTTTCAGGATTTTCTCCTTTTAATATTCCTATAAATTTTCTGAAAGCTGCCTCTCTTTCTGCTGATTTTATCCAATCGTTTAATGTTTTATATTTAGTTCTCCCTTCTTCTACATCTATTTCATATCTGACAGCACTAATTACCTTTTTAAACATTTCATCGTATTCTTTGATATATCCTATCTCTTTTGCAAATTTTCTTGCTTTTTGTAAAAGAGCACATGCATCAATTACTGATTCAAATATTCCATATTTTCTCCAATGTGATGGTTTATTATTTCTTGTATCATGTTCATCAAGTATATCATCTATAATTCTGAAACTTGTCGCAGTTAACATGATAATTTCTTTTGCTATATTATTATTTAAATTGTATTTTTCTATATAGCTTTTATGAAAGTCAGGTGTGTTAATTAACTCTATATCATTTTTTTCATCATATGCATATTTTTCATATATATCAAGCCATATATGTTTTGTCCCCCATATATCCCATCCCCATTCTCTTTTAACACATTTAAACCCCAAATTATTTAATACAGTAGCAATAGGAGATAATGTATTAAAGTTTGATATGTTAATTGTAGCTATGCTATGTTTTTTTAATTCTTTCAATTGATATTTAAAAAAATTTTTCCTCTCTTGATAATATATGTCATCAGGGTCATTTCGATATTTACACATAATTTCACTTTTTGGGTAATCTACATAAAAAAGAAAATAAGGTCTTTTTAGGGCATATGAAATATGGATAAGTTGATATAAACTTTTAACTCCGTCAACAATAATTAATTTATTTGAGTTGTCAAAATTATATATTTGTAAAAATTTTTCAGACACAACAAATGGATTATTTTTTTCATCTATATTTTCTCCATATAACCCAGGATTTAATTCTTTTGCAGCGTATCCTATTTTATATTGTTTTATACCACGATATAATTCCAGAGTTCTTGCAATAAAAGACTTACCTGTTCCACTATTGCCAGCTAATGCAATTATATATCCTTTTATTTCAGGAGGGGGTATATAAATATCCAAAAACTTTTTTGCATATTCTCCTTTAAAAGAACCTGCAAATAAAACATTTTGTTTTTTTAATTTAAAGTCTTCGAATGTTTTTAAAATAGTTTTCCCAGTAACTACATTACTATCTACAATTATTATTTCATCTTCATTATTAATTTTTTCATTAAGAGGATACAATGTTCTGTTTTGGTGATCATAATAAAGTGCTTTATCAAATTGTACGTCGTAGTAATGTTTAAGTGCTGAATATAATATAAAAATTGCTTTTTTCACAAAAATATTTCTTTACTTATATAAAAAATTTTATTTTTTTTGTAAAATTTTATATCTTCCATGGTAGGAGCTATATGATATTTATCAAAAATTACGCTTGTTTTAAATTCAGCCCCCACAGTCATTGCAATATCTTCTGTTACATAATTGTTTGTTTTTATAAAGTAACCTTCTTCTATTAATTTAACATCGTAGATATCATATCCAAGAAAATTTAAATAGCTAGCAATTTTATTTGTATCTATATTAGTAGAAAATTGCCCCATTTCTTTTCTATATTTGTTATATCTGTTATAAGCTAGTTCTACATTAAATTCGTTTTTATACAATGTTCCGGTAAATCGATAAAGTCTTATCCCATGTATTGATTGAATTTTGCTTTCTAATTCTTCAGAAAGAAAATTTTTTATTTTGTAATATGAATGCATTTTGTGTGCATTATTGTTTTGTTTTGTTTTAAACTTTAATTTTTTTAGTTTATTTTCTTGTGGTTTTACTTTAAAACTTCCTATAGACACTCCACGATAAGTTAAAAATTGAAATCCAAGAGTTTTTAATATATTAATTATTTCTATTGCTTTATCAATAGTGTATTCATTTATCGGACCTACTTCTATTGAAATTCTATTAGCTGGAATATTATTTTTTAACAGTATTTCAATCCCTTTTATTTGTAATTCCTCTTTTATTGGTGTCCATCCCATTTTATAACCTTCTGGGGTTATAGTAGTACAATAAATTACTCTTGGATCCTTAATATTATCTATTGTTTTTTCAGAAAAATAGCCACGATGAAGAACAAAAATTTTATTCTGGTAAGGAAATATTTTTAAAAAATTACCTATTTCTTTAATTTGAAAACTTGCATCACTTCTTGCAGAAAGCATTAATATATCTTTATTTTTTCTGATAATTTTGCTATTTTCTATAAATTTAAGCATACTTTCAGCAGTTGCAACTTTTCTTAGATTACCTGTGCCAATTAATTCCGAAGTTCCTTTAACCCATCGGTAATAACAAAATTGACAGCCTATAGTACATCCTATTATTAAATCACCATCCACACTATACCGTCTTTTATAAAAAGGAGCATTTACTAATAAATAATGTTCTCCGTTTGTATATTTTTTTATTTTTTTCATTTCAATAAATATTAAAATTGAACAATTATTATCTATGTTTAAAACCTAAAAAATGTAAAATTAACATAAGTTATAATATAGTTAAAGAAGATAAACAAAAAGGAGGTGATAATAAATGGATAAAGAGACCAAAAAGCAGAAACTTTTAGAAGAGTTAAAAGAACTTGATGACCCTGAAGTCGAATTCTATATTGGAGACAAAAAAGTAGAGGGAGTTGAAAAAGAAAAAGTAATAGCAAATTTAAGAAAACTACTTCAGGAAGAACTTAAACTTTTGGAGTTAAAATAAAAAAAAGACCGGGGAAAGATTCCCCGGTTAATTCAATGTTAATGTTTTCTTTAAAAAACTTATTAATTTTTCCAGATCGAAACTGTCTACCCCTTTAACTTCATAAAGGGTTAGATGGTTCCAATCCGTGACATTTACATCGTCCCCATACTTTCTCAGTTGTTTGAGAAGAATATCCCGATCAGCGATGTTGCAAATTGTGTAGCATTTTACATGCAGCTCGTGCCTCATATCTTTTCCCTTGTTACTTTTCAACACCTTAATAATTGGTGTTGAAAACTTTTCAATAATTTCCTGTGTTAATCCTACCATTTTTGTCCTCCTATTTTTTATGACTCCCCACGAATGTGGGGTAAATTGGGCTGGAGTTCTTCTCTTTGGAGAGAGATATGATTTCTAATATATATTAAAATTAAAAACGAAATTTTTGACAAAAAGTTTTTATATTAAGATTTCACTATTTACTATTATCAAGTCTATTCCATATTTTTCTTTTAAACATTTGAAAAATTCCACGAATGCTTCTTCTTTAGGCAACCATACCCAATCTGCATAATCATTACTTTTTGCAACCAACCATTCTGTACGTTTGCCATATGTTTGCATAAAACAAACATCCTTGTTTGTTGAGTTATCGATTAATGCTAAATATCTGTACCCCCGTAAATTTTCTGTGGTTTCTTTATATTCTGTTTCCCCAAAGTGTTTTTCATAATGCTTAATAGGTGTTCCCTCTTCAATTGTGTACATATCCCCAATATTTGAGCTTCTATACTTTACTATTCTTTTATACCTTGTGTAACTTCTTCTGTATTTTCCTTTTATTTCTTTTATTTGATATTCCCCGTCTAATATTACTTTACTTTTTTGATATTTTTTAAAAGCCATATTATTCCCTCTTTTTATTGTTTTTTTGCAAAAATTTTTCAAATAGATAACTATTTATTCACGGCTTAAGAAAAGTCCCTATGTGGATGTTAAAAGTGAAAAATTTTTATGTTAGAATTTCGCTATTTTTTATTATTAGATCTATCCCGTATTTCTCCAACAAAAATTTTAAAAATTCGTTTAATATTATTTCTTTTGTTCCCCATATCCAATTTTTGGGAGATTTACCTTTTTCAAATAACCAGATTTCATTACTTCTATATTTTTGTATCCAGCAAATGTCTTTGGAATTATTAATTAAACTCAAATATCTATATCCCCAAAGATGTTCCTGTGCCTTTTGGTATTGTTCTCCTTTAAAATATTTATCGTAATGTTCAAGAATAATTCCTTCTTCGATTCTACGGTTATTCCCAACATCTATATCTCTATATTTTATTATTTGTTTATATCTTGCTGTAGACCCACTGTATTTTCTTTTTATTGTTTTTATTTTGTAATCACCGTCTAAAATGATTTTTTTCATGTTATCCCCCTAATTGTTTATTGTTTACTGTTTTTTATAATGATTGCCAAAACATTTTGGCTCTGGAAAAATTCCTATGAGAGTATTATCAAAAAATATTAAATTTGCCAATAAAAAAAGCCCGCCGAAGCGGGCTAAAAATCTTCTTCTCAAGGTCTTTCGCTAATTTTTTTAAAATTTGCTTAATCATTCCATTCTTTTTCCCCCACTTGATTTTTATAGGAAGCTCACGGAAATTATTTGTGGCATAAAATTCAACTTTTATAAATTCAGTCACTTTTTTCACCTCCTATCATTCCTCTTTTGGGAATTTATACGGGGGAATTTGATACCATTCCGTTTGGAAATAACCTAATTCTCTCATTGCATCATGAATTGTATCCCAGGAAACATAGGTGTATTGTCCTTTCCCTTTCGCAAGTGTTTTCCCTGTCCATTTTCCATATTTTTCTTGCATCCTTTCTGCAATTTTTGTCATTGCTGAGGGGTGTTTCTGAAAAACTTCATCCCAATATGGGTTACAGGAGGTAAGACAGGATTTTCAAGAATTTTTTAGAGAACCAATAAATCAGAATAATTTCTATCAAGCATTACTTGAAATATCAAAAAATATCATGTTACAGCATTATGGTTTTGAAAAAATTTTAGAAAGAGTTATCAAGAGAAACAACAACTACATCCAGCTTGCAGGTTATAACACTTTTACTCAAGAACAACTCTCACAAATATTCTCAGAAGATATTGTTCCAAGCATTCATAGAAGAGGAATTACTCCTGAGATGATGATTCTCTATTACTTCTCAAACAACATGTTCAAACATAAAGACATAGAGTTTTTAATTGAACAACACAGCATCTATAAGGAAAAAGCAGAGCAAGCAAGGGAAAGATATGCAGAGCAAAATCCTGTACCAGAAAAATTACCATCACAGATAGACATGGAGGCATTTCTATATGCAAATGAAGATTTGCAATATATAGAGAATGCAGACTGGCAGGGCATTGCGGAGAGATTTGGCTGTGAATATGACGAAGAAAACAAAGTTTATAACAAAGTCAAAAGAGGCTATCTTCTTTACTATGATGTAACCTCCTTTTTAAAATTAAAACTTCCCTGTAGTAGAGGGAGGAAATTAATTTCCTCCCTCTGATTTACTTTTTAGAAATTAATCATAACCATTCCACCAACTTCAGTAGAGTGATTATGAGGTTCAATCCAGCCTCTACCTAATGAATCATAAGTAACTTCGGAGTCTTCAACCTTCCAGTACTTCACATAAGGACCTGCTTCAATTGTCCATCCTGTAAACTTTTTGCTCAAATTAACTCCACCACGAATTCCATATCCAGACTTCTGTGTGTTTGTTATGTCTTCATATCCAGGAAGATACCCGAGATAGCTTCTTACCTTACCACGAACGAAGAAGTCATACTCTGCATAGGCTTTTACTTTCCAGTCCTGTGGGATGCTATAGCTGAATGTAACTCCTGCAGGGATGTAGTAATATCTTATCCAGCGTTCGTATCCCCATGCTCCTGTTGTGGTTTGTTTACCTCCTGAGTCATCAACTAAACTGCGATAACCAAAACCAGTGTAGGGCTTAAGCTTCATTTCCTTTGTAACAGCCCATTCAGGTCCTGCAAGCAGTCTTGCCTCAAAGAGTCTGTCGTCAATTCCTGACATGTCTCCGCTACCCGTGGAACTATAATCAACTCTACCCCAGGCAAGTTTAATCTCAGGACCTACTGCAAGTTTCCAGTTCTGTACAAGGTCAACCTTGAGTGTGTAGCTACCTGCTACGCCATAAAACCAGCCTTTTTCGGTCATAACACCGGGCTCTTTGTAAGTGATGTGGCTAATTTCAGGGCCTACAGTGAATTCGTGTTCAAGAGCATAAGCATTAACCCCAACAAAAAGTAAAAAAGTTACAATAAACAGAGAAATTTTTTTCATAAAAAATTCAGGATTCTGACCTCCCCGCCTTCAGGCTGTAGGTAAGAATCCTAACCTCCTTTCTAATAGTTTTTGCTCTCTCAAAGAGAGAGGTAGATTTATTGTTCACCTCCTTTCTTTTGTTATTTTTTAGGCATTAAACAAAATTTTTTGGTTTTTTGTTTTGCTTAATGCTCTTAACATCTATTATAGCAATATATTTATCGCTCTTTTTGATAATTCCCTTTATTAGTGAATTGTCTCCAAAAACTCTTATTGCTAAATCCTGATCTACCTCTTTGTTTTCAGTAACTACTACCCCAACAAGATTATCTGCTGGAATTCCAAATATTTCCCCGTTATTAACAATAATAACCTTTTGTGCTGGTTCTGTTTTGCAAAATTGAAGAATTTCTTTAATATCAACAACTGAAACAACAGTTCCTTTTAAATTTATTAATCCTTTTTTAACAATTGAATAAGGAACTATGTCTTCTATAACAGAAATAGGAATTGCAAAAGATTCCCCTTCAATTTGAAAATGCAAATATTTACCTTCCATAAAGCCTTATGTACCTCCTTTTTGAATTAATTGAATTTTTTTGTTTTTTTAATAATTATTTTTTTCACTAACAAAAAGATCTTGTTTTATTTTACATTTTTGGCATCTAATTTTATCTGCCAATTTAAAAATTTTTAATAACATTCTTTCTATATCTTTTTCTATATTTTCAGAAATATTTTCGTCTATAAGATATAAAAAATCGCACTGGCTTTTTAGAGATATAAGAAAATTTCTAATTTCCAGTAGGACATCTTCAGTTCGTTGCAAATCATTCAAAAGTTCTTTATTGGTCACAGAGTATCTTCCAATCTATCTACTTTTTGAATGCTTTGTATCGTGCAATCGGTTAATTTGTCCATTCTAGCAAGTTCCTGAACTGCTTGTTCTATTGCATCTTCTTTGTTGTTAGCCCAAACCTCAAGAAACTCTTCAGAGTTGCGATAGATATAAGTCACTTTCCATTTAAAATATCCTGTTTTTAACTGATACAGCACCATCTTTTACTCCTTTCTTATAGATGATAACTATCATATAAATATTAATCAGGAATTATTCTTAAAAAGTTTTGATAAAGATTAAAATAAATGTTATTTATTTTGGGAGTTTGCTTTTTTTAATAGCTCACAAATTTTATCAACTAGTTTTGGCTGAATAGTTTTGCCTGAATTCTCTACAATATCTAACATATCTTCTATCCTGCAAACAATAATAGGCGTAGGGTCTTTTTCAAGAACAATATTTGTCTCAGGATTTGTAAAAACAAGAACTGGTTGAATCCAGACATTGATGCCATTTTCAGCAAGAAATGTTTTAAATTTATGCATATTGCTTAACAGTTGTTTTCCTGGATTTGTTAAATATCCTTGATATTGAGTTCCACCTTGCCCTGTTTTAATTTGCTTCCATCCGTTTTCTGAGTAAATGATTGTGCCTTTATGGTTTTTAATTTCAATAGCAAAAACTCCTTTAGGTCCTGTTAAAATGCAATCTATATCCCCCGAATTATTTATCGGAACATTATAAAAAGCAACAAAGTCATCAGGAAGAGAACTTAGTGTCTGTTTTAAAATTGTTTCTCCTTGTAATCCTGAACGGAAAATATTAATAGCTGAATAATGGCTGTTAGCTTTAAAACTTACAACAGCAAGAAAAATCAGGTAAACAAAAATTAAAAAAGAAACATATTGATATATAGGGATAGAAAGAACAGCAATTAAAATAATAATTATAGCTATTCCCCCGCATTTTTTAAGACTATGTTGATGTTGTTTGATACTCTCATTGAGATAATTAGACATGGAAATTTCTCTCATAAAAATCTTCTTTTTTATATTTTTAAAAATATTATAAAAAATTGATTTTTATGGAAAGTTTTTTTAAACCAATTGATGGCATTACCTTGCCTATTGAAAATATATATGAAACCGTGAGTAACTGTTTTTGCTGGTTTTTATTAAGGTTCTTTATTAATCGTCTTTTTTCTTCCCGACATGATATATAAGGTACCAATCTAAAAGATCATCTTCCAATTCTTCTTCATCCTCATATTCTGAAAACATATATAAAATGATATTAAACACAAACCACGCTAACAGAGTGATACACCCTGCATAAACAACTATTTTAGCAATTAAGGGGCAGATTTAACCCCATCATAAGCTATTACAATAATAACAGTAGCTATAATAATTACTGCAGAAAAAAATATTATAGCTTTTGCTATTTTTTTGCCAATTGAAGATGATTTTTTTCTGAATTCGTTTTTTCTATTTCGATTTCCCCAATTTTTTCTTTTTCTTTCATTACTTTTTCTTTTTCTTTCTCTGTCCACTCTTTGTAATCCATTTTACTCCTCCTAATCAGATAATTCTCCATATATTATGTTTTTTTCAACTGGCAACGGTTTGCCTGTCTGTACATCTGTGTTATAAATAAATTCTACTTCTTTTTTGCTTAGAAATCTATATTGCCCATTGCCAACAAATATCCCGTATATTTTATAAACGTGTTCCATTTTGCCATTAATTTCGACTTGAAAATTTGTTTTTTGCCTGACAAGACTCCAGAATGAAAACTTTCTTTAAAATAGAAAATATAAGACAGATAGAATGTTTTTTTGCTTTAAACTCAGAGTTTAAACCAGAAAAGGATAAAAAATATCAAATCGGTTTAAGTTTAGATATATCATTTCAAAAAAAAGGTAAGAAAGTAAGGGTAATTTTAAAGCTTTCATCAGAAGAAAAGGAACAGCCTTTTGTTTTCAGAGTTATATTTGAGGGAATATTTGTCTTTGATAAAATACCAGAAAAAGAAGAACTTGAAAGAATAGTTCACATTAATTGTGCATCGATCATGTTTCCTTTTATTAGAGAATCTATTGCAGATTTAACAAGAAGAGCAGGACTTACTCCGTTGATTCTTGATCCTGTAAATTTTGTTGCTTTATATGAATCATCAAAAGAAAAGAAGAAAAAAGAATCAGAGAAAAAGCAAAAAAAGTAATTAACCAAAGATTCACCTTTCCATTCACAAAACATGTCCCTCTTTTAAGGCTTCATAAGTTACAGTCCCGTAAAAGTTCTTGTAAAACTCAAGATCTTCAACTAATTTTATTATCAAATCACAAGGGATTAGGTAGTGGGAAAGTCTTTCGGTAATTTCTTTAAATAATTCCTTTTTGGTTTTTTTAGCAATAGGTTGTTTTACTACAATGAGAATGTCCCAATCACTGTCCTTTTTTTGGGTGCCCTTTGCTCTTGACCCAAAGAGAATTATCTTCTCAATTTCTAAGTTATGGGCTTTTAAAACATCATGAACAACTTTTTTAATTATAGTTCCCACCATGTCTTCTGTTACTAATTCTTGATTAAAGTTTTCTTTATAAATTTTTCTTGCAAGGTATGAGTATTCGGGAAATTCTTTTATGAATTTCAAATAAAGTTCCCTTACGCAATACTCACAGCCCCCATCTGCGGTAAGCATTATCTCCAAAACCTTTTTTGCTGTTTCTTTATCCATTTTTATCCTCTCTCTTTATATTTATATATATGCAACGTTTCTGTAACCATTCGTATAATTTATTTGTATCTGATTTACTATATTTTATAATCCATTCTGCTGGCAAATCAAAAAAATCCTTAAATTCAAACTAACCACTCCCTTGAAACAGTTACTAAAAAGTGTAATATTATATTAGAAACTTTTTAAAGGGAAACTAACATGATACATTGCGAAAAAGAAAAACAACAATTGGAGCATAGGGAAGCTGCCCTGCACTATCAGGGAAGATACGCCTGTGGAGAGGAAACCTCTACACGGATGCTGGAATACTTAAACAGTATTCCATACACCCGTGCAAGTTTTCTCTATGAAACAGGAAGCCTCACTGCTTTAGCGTGAGGTAGCTCACTAAAAGAAACATTTTCTTATGGCTATCAAGTGATGCATGACAGAGCTACTGGAATGGCAGATATAGATGCCTTAATTGATTGGTGTTGTATTAAGATGCTTTCGGAAAATAACATCTTAATAAAAAAAGAAGATGTAGAAGATTTCCTAAATAAAATAAGAACCTATCATCCATCAAAAATTCGCTATCACTTAAATGGGAAAGGGAAAATTAGTTATCTAATACTTTCGGAACCGCTATGAAAGGAGATGAATTTATTATAAAAAATATCAAAAGTAATGGGAATTTTACTAAAGTAGAGTTAAATAATGGCAAAACCATAATATTAAGACCATTTCTTTATCTTAAACCTAAAGATGTCTTGAAATTTGTTCCCTCTATTGATAATTATGAAAAAATATACAAAGTTTTTGAAGATAGGGGGACAAAGGAAATAAAAGAGGTGAAGATATACCCACCTTACGAAAAAAGAGAAATAATTTATCTTCCTCCACATAATTTTGAAATAATATTTCGGGAAAGAAAAGATGCAAAAGATTGGGAAAAAGTTAAAGATTTAGAAAGATTTCACTACCGTGGTAAAGGATTAAACAAAATTGTGGGGAGAAGGACGGTTCTTCTTGCTGAAATGGTTGGGGTTGGAATAGTAGGATTTGGTGTTCTTTCCGCTTCTGTTGCAGTATGTGCTCCACGATTTAAACTGCTTGGCATTAATTTTACAGAACAAATGAAAAACGGTTTAATCAATCGTATCGTTCGAATTCCAAGAATAGTAATTCATCCCGAATTTAGAGGTTTGAATTTAGGAGTTTTAATGGCTAAACATCTTATTAACTATGCAAGAGAATATTGGGATATAAATCACTATACTCCTATTATGATTGAGGTAATTGCGGCAATGACTGAATATCATAAATTTTTTGAAAAAGCTGGATTTATTAAGATTGGATACACTGCTGGTTATAAAGGAAGAGCAATTATACCGCAATACGGGAATGGAAGTTTTGCTCCAAGAGAGTTCTCTAAATATAAATTTATGGAAAATCAGCGGGAAAAGCCTTACCTAGTATATCCACTTTCCTTAGAGATAGAAGAAAAACTTAAATCTTATAGAAAGCCTTGTAAAATATTATTTATGTATAAATCACCACTGCTAAAAAAGCCTTTGAAGTTTAAAAATTTATCATTGAAATATAAGATTAAAAATGGCTCTACTGAAAGGACTAATATTGTAAAAGAAGTATTTGGTGTTGACTCTGAACATGCTTTTTCTTCTGTAATAGAGAATTTTTCTCTAACTATTGAACCTGGAGATGTAGTATTGATTACAGGAGCTTCAGGGAGTGGAAAAAGTACTTTACTAAAATTGTTAACCACTCCTCGAAATTTACTAAAAGATACTTTGGAATGGTCGGGCGTTTTCCCACAAATCAAAAATAGTTTGGTAGAAGTATTAAATGTGAATTCCTTTTGCGACCTCCCGCTTATTGACCAGCTTGGAAAAGATGTGAAAGAAGCGATTAATTTACTTAATTCAGTAGGTCTTACAGAAGCTCATCTATATATAAAAAAACCTCATCAATTATCTGATGGACAAAGATATAGATTCGCAATTGCAAAACTATGTGATTCTAAGAAACCTATATGGGTTGCGGACGAATTTGCTTCTACTCTTAATCCTGAAATGGCAGCAATTGTTGCAAAAGGATTAAGAAAACTTGCTTATAAATATGGAGCCACAGTGATTTTAGCGGCCCCCCATGTTTCCTATTTTGTTGATTCATTACTTCCTAATAAACTTGTTAAACTTAGCTGGTCTATGAAACCAAGGATTTATTCCATAAAAATAACTAAGTTTTCTCAAAATGATAATAAACTTACACTTTCTGTTAAGAACAATGGCTTTGTACCTCTTTCAAATCTTGAAATTGGCTTATTAACAACAAGCAAATTTCATTCATTGTATAAAAGGCAGTTTATAAATCCACAAGAATTGATTATTGCTACAATCGAAGTAATAGAGAAGAAATTTTATGTTTTAATAATAAAAACAGGTGAAGGTGTCGGGGAAATTTATTATTGTAAATGAATGTCGCTAAGCAAAACGGTCGCCTAACACAGCATATACGCTACGGGTTAACGCCCTTGCCTACGGGACATTGCTATCTACAGTCGCAAGTCGTATATGCTGGAAACGTTATATAAAACGGCGGGAGTAGAAATAAAATAAGGTAAAATATGATAAACGAATGGAGAGAATATAAACAAGTGAAACTATGGAGTGAAGAACCTAATGATATTGAGGAAGAAAGTAGGTTTATAGACAATTCATCTAATAAAGTTTCCATACTTTTTAGAAATACAATTCCTGAAATACCATCAACTACCTATGGGACTTTTGCCATTTATAAGTATCCCGCTAAATTTATACCTCAAGTTATTGCCTATGTACTTAAAAAGTATGCCAGACAAGGCATGAAAATATTTGATCCCTTCGCTGGCTATGGGACCGTAGGTGTGGTATCAAAAGTGTATGGATATGACTACGAATTATGGGATTTAAATCCAATAATAAACATAATTCATGATACTGCAGTTATAAAAAAACCGAAAATAAATCTTCTGGGATTAATGAAAGAAATTAAAAACTCTCAAGAAGAGTTTATCCCAAAATGGTCTAATTTAAATTATTGGTTCCCTGAAGAGTTTATACCTATTCTTTCAAGAACATGGGGGTTTGTTCATACATTAACAGATGAAACCAAATATGTGCTTTTAATACCTTTAATCAATGTAACAAGATATTTCTCTTATGGCGATGAAAAGGTTCATAAACTATATAAATCAAAATATTCAAAAAAGAAAATAGAAGAACTTTTAAAAAGGAACTGGGAATCTCAATTTTATAACATGCTTGAAAAAGAAAAATATCGGACTACATCCAGAGTCTGAGAACCACCGTTCAAAATATACCTTTTGATGATGACGAGCTTATTGATCTATTACTCTCAGCGTTTCCCATCAGGGGAAGAAGATGTTTCTTAATGAGGATAAGATTTTAGAATGGATTAAAAAGAAACTATTGCCAAATACAGTTATTATAAGATTAGATGACGAAGACATTATAAGGCTACTGATATTTTGTATTGAAATTACTTATCAGATGTTTGCGGGTGGAACAAAAGCAACTGTATCCGCAAAAGGATTTAGAGAAAGAAGAAGAACGTTTGAGTCCATTCTTGTGGATCAATTTGTTGGAAAATTGGGAGACTTCGTCACACAAGAGCAATAGAACTCTTACGTAGTGGTGTGCCTGTAACAATAGTTCAAGACCTGCTTGGGCACTCATCTTTAAACACAACGGCTATTTATTTGCGCATGAGTTCGCAAGAGGCTAAAATGATACTTAAAGATAGAGGACTGATATGAACAATTTATAGTATTTTACCTAAATTTGCTAATATAGTTTACTCCTTAAAGCTTTTCAATAGGTTAATTTTAATTTTCTAACACTCTAAAATCCCCCATGTTAAAATAAAATATAAAAAATAAAAATAAATCAGGAGGTAAGGATGAAAAAAATCGTTTTACTTTGTTTGGTTTTGGTATTTACTTTATCCATTGGTTGTGCCCACTTGCAAAAAAATTTGACAACTGCGATAACGCCAGATAATAAAGAGTATCCAGATAGAGAGTCATATATTAAATCAG
>Ga0207433_10003588_pt1 | contig 29673 bp, 27 predicted proteins | sample YelNatPaOPGAMG01_FD_187559 | JGI IMG/M metagenome (GOLD analysis project Ga0207433, IMG submission 187559) | Hot spring thermophilic microbial communities from Obsidian Pool, Yellowstone National Park, USA - OP-RAMG-01 (SPAdes) (version 3) | ecosystem: Environmental > Aquatic > Thermal springs... | reverse complement strand
CCAAGGCTTTCTTCCACAAGGGGCCCAAGCGCGACTTCCGCACCGAGTTGAGCGACGAGCAGATCGAGCGCTTTGACCGCAAAGCCCTCGACAAGCTGGGTGCCGAATGCGCACAGTGGTTGGAGACCGGTGAAACCCCGACAACGGGCTAGTTTTCACCGTCACCACGTGGACGCCCGCGGGACCTCGCCTGACAATCCTGACAATGAGGTCCCGCGGACGCACGTGGGGCCCGCGGCCACGGCGCAGCGCGTGCTGATGCCGCGCCAGCGCCTCCTCATGGAGGCGGTGGCCGTGGGCTACATCGTGGTGGCCGCGCAGTGCGAAGGACGGCACTACCTGTTCTTCCCGGGCCTCGCGGCCCTCGCGTACGACGTGCTGACCCGGCCTTGGGGCACGTGGGCGAGCCAGCCGGCGCGGCTCGTGCTGACGCCGTCGGTGGGCGCGGTCGTCGGAGTGTGGATCACCCGGCAGTTCCCGTACCACGTTGTGACGGTCGTAGCACTTGTCACCCTGTGCCTGCTGGTTGTCGCCGCGCTCAAATCGAGCATCGCGCCGACCATCGCGGCGGGCGTGCTGCCGCTGGTCCTGGGCATCACGAGTTGGGTCTATCCGGCCTCGATAGCGGCCAGTCTCGTTGTGCTGCTTTGCGTCTTACTGCCGTGGCAGCGATACTGCCGGCGCAGATACCCGTGGGCCGGCGCGACCGCGGCCACGAATCTCGACGACATCCTCGAGGCGCCACCCGGCGGGCGCGCCTGGATCGTGCCGTTCTATGCCTTCGTGACGGTGATGGCGGTCTGCGCCGCGTCCTCGGGCCTGCGGTTGCTGCTGTTCCCGCCGCTGATCGTCATCGCCTATGCGATGTTTGCGCATCCCGAGTCATGCCCCTGGGCCGGCAAGCCGATCGCTCTTGTGGCCGCATGCACGGTGATGTCGACTGCAGGCTGGATCGTCGTCAGCCATTGGGGAAAGGGTGGTTTCGCGGCCGGATGCGCGATGGTGTTCGGCATCGTCGTGCTTCGCGTCCTGAAATTCCACATGCCACCGGCGCTGGCGATCGGATTGCTTCCGCTCGTCATCGGTTCTTCCGGTAGCGAATTTCCCGTCTCCGTGACCATCGGGGCAGCGGCCCTGACGCTCGCCTACCTGCTCTACCGGCGGGTCAATATGAGGAGTGCATCGTGTCAAACGCCCAACTGACCCACGTCATCATCGTCCTGCTCCTACTGGTCGGGCTCGCCCAACTGCTGGGGTACCTGTTCGTGAAACTTCGCCAGCCCAAGGTGGTCGGCGAAATCTTGGCCGGAATCGTGCTGGGCCCCGCGGTGCTCGGCCAGATCCCGTTCATGGACCACCTCGTCACCAGCGCCACACATCAGGGCAACGTCTTGACGTTCGTCTACTGGCTCGGCCTGCTGCTGCTGATGTTCGTGTCCGGTGCGGAGATGCAGCAACTGTTCGGCCGCGGGGAGCGGCGCACGGTGAGTTGGCTCGTCATCGTCGGGACCGGCATCCCGTTCCTGCTCGGCCTGATTTTCGGGCCGCATCTCATCCGGCCCAGCCTGGCCGGGCCGCACGGAAATCGGTTGTCGCTCATCATCATTCTCGCTGTCGGCGTCGCGGTGACCTCGGTACCGGTGGTGTCGAAGATCTTCGCCGACCTCAACATCATGGACACCCGCTTCGCGCGGCTCATCCTCGGCGTCGCCGTGCTGGAGGACATCGTGTTGTGGCTGGCCCTGGCCATCGCGACCGCGGTCGCGGCCAAGGCCGCGCTGCGGCCCGAGGAGATGGCCGTGCACCTGGCGGTCACGGTGGCCTACTTCGCCATCGGTCTCACGCTGGCGCCGCGCGTCATCAGGCGCATCAACACGGCCAGCTGGAACGTCCTGGCGCAGCACTCGCCGACCGGCTACGCCATCTCGATTCTGTTGACCTATTGCGCCGTCGCCGGGGCGCTCGACGTCAACCTCGTCTTCGCCGCGTTCCTGGCGGGCTTCGCCGTCGTGCACAAGAAGCGCAGGATCTTCGACGACTCGATGGAGGCGATCAGCAAGGTCTCCTTCGCGTTCTTCATCCCGGTGTACTTCGCGATCGTCGGCCTCAAACTGGACCTGATCCGCGGCGTGTCCCTGCCGATGATCGTGATCTTCATCGCCGCTACCTGCGCGGTCAAAGTGGTCTCGGTCGCCCTGGCCGGCCGGTTGGCCGGGTTCCGAGGGCTGGACCTGATCAACCTGGCGATCACCACCAACGCCCGCGGCGGCCCGGGGATCGTGCTGGCCAGCGTCGCCTTCGACGCCGGCATCATCAGCCCGAAGTTCTACACCACCCTCGTGGTGGCGGCCGTGCTCACCTCGCAGGTGGCCGGGGCGTGGCTGGACTACGTTCTGCGTAAGGGCTGGCCGTTACTGAAATCGGAAGCGGCCGGGACGGCCGAACCCGTTGGCGGCCCGCATGATTCCGAGGCGGATGCCGCCCGGCTCAGTGACCGGTCAGCCCCGCCAGCAGCAGTACACCGCCCACGACGGTGAGGAGGGCGGCCACCTCCAGGCGGTGCCGAGAGCGGATCCAGTTGTGCAGCGCCGTCATAGAGGCGCGGGTCGCCCGCGGTGCCAGCAGGTAGGCCAGCAGTGGGATTTCGACGAACGCGAAGGCCACGGCGTTGAACATCAGCAACGCGCCGACCTGCGTCGCGGCGGCGGCGCCGGAGGCCAGGATCACGGCCAGCGCGGCCAGATAGTCCACCGACGGCAGTGCGATGCCCAGGCCGGCCACCCCGGCGACCCACAGCGACCGCCCGTGCAGCAGCCTGTGTGTCCGCGCGGGCAGCCCGACCGAACCGGATCGCCCGGCGGCGACCCGGCCGGCCAGGACGGCGGCGACGAGCAGCGCGAGCAGCCCGATCACGATCTGGACTCTGGGCAGGGTGAAGTAGGTCGAACCCAGCAGGATGTGCCGGAAGACGAACAGGACGGTCAGGCCCACCGTCATGCCCATCGCGAAGCCGCCGGACAAAAAGGCGAGCAGTTGCAACACCGGTCGCGGCCGGTTCAGCATCAGCATCGTCAGCCCGATGCGGAACGGTTCGAGGCTCACGGCGACGGCCATCACCAGGATGGTGATCAGCATGGCGAATCCTGATTGCTGACGGGCGTGTCCGCTCAGACGCGTCCGCGGCCGGCCGCGATCACGGCATTGCCGCCGGCGGCAATGCACAGCACGACGAGTGCGGACGACTTCTGCACGGACGAGAGGTTACCGTCTCGGGTCCCTCCCGCGGTGGGCGTGCCTTCGGCGGCAGGGTGGCCAGGAGCGTGGCCAACCGCAACCGCAAGGTCGTCTCCACGTCAACCGGACTGAGGAGATCTCTTCAAGGCGCGCAGCGCGAGCGAAAACAGCAGCCGCGCTTCGGGATCGGTCAGTGAGGCCGACAACAGCTTCTCGATCCGCCGGACCCGGTACCGCACGGTGTTGGGATGCACCTGCAGCGCCTGCGCGGCGGCGCCGACGTCGCCGACGCTGTCCAGGTAGACGCGCAGGGTCTCGGCCAGCGCCGGGTCCCGGGCGTGCAGGTCGCGTATCCGCGGATCCACCAGCCGTTTCTCGGCGGCGACCGCGGTGACGATCTCGTCGAGCAGGACGGTGGTGCGCGCCTCGGCCAGCGAGGTGACCTGCCCGATCGAAACGGGGTGGCGTTCGGCGCTGTCGAGGACCCGGTCCACCTCGGTGCGTGCCGCCGTGACACCCGCCAGGCCGGCGACCGGCGCGGCGATGGCGGCCCGCAGCTCGATGCCGAGTTCGGTGCGCAGGGCGCCGATCGTGCCGCGGACCCAGGAGGTGACCGGCCGCGTCGTGGCGGTCGGGGGCAGCAGCACGTAGACCCGCGAGCCGTCTGAGGCCACCTGGGCGTCGGCGCGAAAAGCGCTGGCGCTCAAAGCCAGGACGTCGGTCAGCCGCGGGGGGCGGGTCCCATCGCCGGTAGTGCCGGCGGTGTCCCACCCGATCAGCACGGCACTGCCGTCGACGGACAGGCCGAGTTCGGCGGCGATGGCGGACACCGCGGCCGACGAGGCGGGCTTGCCGTCCGTCAGACCCAGGAGCTGCTGCACCCGGCGTGTCTGCGGCGACGGCCGCGCCGCCAGCCGCGCCATGATGCGTGCGGCGAGCACGGACGCGCCCCGCAACATCTCCTCGGCATCCTCGGCCAGCGGCCGCGAACCCTGCTGCACCCAGATGGTTCCGGCGAACACCGGGGCGCGGCGCGCGCCGGCCGCGCGCTGGTAGATCCCGACCGCCAGCCGCGGCCGCAGCCCCAGGGCCGGGCGCTCGTCCACGCGCACCACCTCGCCGCCGGCGCGCAGCGCGTCGAAGATGCCCCACTGGCCGATCCACTTGAGGTGCTCCGGCGGGCCGGCCCTGCCGAGGATGGAGAGCCGGCGTAACTCGTCGGCTTCGTCGTTGGAGGCCGAATAGGCGAGCACCTGCGACTCCGCGTTCTCGATGCTGACCATGCCGTGGATGCGGTCGGCCAGCGACTGCGCCAGACCGAACAGGTCGGTGCCGGAGTCGTCGGTCGGGTCGGTGCGGTCCCCGTGATTCTCCAGCACGTGGTTGACCAGCTGGTAGAGCCGCTCCCAGCGGGCCCTCGGCTCCACGGCCACCACCGCCGACCCGGCCGCCACCGCGTTGGTCACCAGCGCGTCGGACGGCTCCTTGACGAAGATCGCCGCGGGCACACGCTCGCGCGCCTGCTTGTCCACCCAGCGCAGCGCCTCGTCATCGGCGACGCCGAGCAGGAAGAAGATGTCGGCCGAACTCGCCGCCGCCGCCAAACCCAGTCGCACGTCGTCGGAGTCGATCAGCGCCGCCGAGCCCACCGGCAGGTCCAGGCCGCGGGGCGCAGCCACCAGGGTGACCAGGGTCGCGTCCAGCGCGAGCAGCAGCTGGCCAAGCCCCACACCGGACGACCGCATATTGTCCGATTGTACTACGCTTCTGAAAAAAGCCTGTCCGATCAGACAAACATCTCGGGGGCCGCGGCGGGGACCCTGGCAGGCATGGATGCGATCACCCAGGTGCCGGGACCCGCCAACGAACCCATCCACGACTACGCTCCCCATTCCCCGGAACGCGCGCGGCTGATCGCCGAGCTGGCCAAGGTGGCCGAGAATCCGGTCGAGCTGCCGCACGTGATCGGCGGCAAGCACCGCATGGGCGACGGCGAGCGCATCGACGTCGTGCAGCCGCACCGGCACGCCGCGAAGCTGGGGACACTGACCAACGCCGGGCACACCGAGGCCGCGGCGGCCGTCGAGGCCGCGACAGCCGCCAAGAACGATTGGGCGGCAATGCCGTTCGAGGAGCGGGCCGCGGTGTTCCTGCGCGCGGCCGACCTGCTCGCGGGGCCGTGGCGGGAGAAGATGGCCGCCGCGACGATGCTCGGCCAGTCCAAGTCCCCGTACCAGGCCGAGATCGACGCGGTCTGCGAGCTGATCGACTTCTGGCGCTTCAACGTCGCGTTCGCCCGGCAGATCCTCGACCAGCAGCCGCTCAGCGGGCCCGGGGAGTGGAACCGCAGCGACTACCGCCCGCTGGACGGCTTCGTTTACGCCGTCACCCCGTTCAACTTCACCTCGATCGCGGCGAACCTGCCGTCGGCCCCGGCGCTGATGGGCAACACCGTCGTGTGGAAGCCGTCGATCACCCAGACGCTGGCGGCCTACCTGAGCATGCGCCTGCTCGAGTCGGCCGGATTGCCCCCCGGGGTGATCAACCTGGTCACCGGCGACGGTTTCGCGGTCTCCGACGTGGCGCTGTCCGACCCGCGGCTGGCCGGGATCCATTTCACCGGGTCGACGGGCACCTTCCGGCAGCTGTGGCAACAGGTGGGCGCCGACATCGGCCGCTACCACGGCTACCCGCGGCTGGTCGGTGAGACCGGCGGCAAGGACTTCGTGGTCGCGCACACCTCGGCGCGCCCGGACGTGCTGTCCACGGCCCTGATCCGCGGCGCGTTCGACTACCAGGGCCAGAAGTGCTCGGCGGCGTCGCGCGCCTTCATCCCGCATTCGGTGTGGCGGCGCATGGGCGACGAGTTCCTGGGCGAGGCCGCGGCGCTGCGCTACGGCGACGTCACCGACCTGACCAACTTCGGCGGGGCGCTGATCGACCGCCGCGCCTTCACCAAGAACGTCACGGCCATCGAGCGGGCCAAGGGCGCCGCCGGTGTGACCGTGGCGGTGGGCGGCGAATACGACGACAGCGAGGGGTATTTCGTGCGGCCCACCGTGCTGCTGTCCGACGACCCGACCGACGAATCCTTCTCGACCGAATACTTCGGGCCGATCCTGTCGGTGCACGTCTATCCCGACGACCAGTACGAGCGCATCCTCGACGTCGTCGACACCGGCTCCCCCTACGCGCTGACCGGCGCGGTCATCGCCGACGACCGCCGCGCGGTGCTGACGGCGCAGGACCGGCTGCGGTTCACGGCCGGCAACTTCTACGTCAACGACAAGCCGACCGGAGCGGTCGTCGGGCGGCAGCCCTTCGGCGGGTCGCGGGGCTCGGGCACCAACGACAAGGCCGGATCGCTGCTGAACATGGTGCGCTGGGTGTCGGCGCGCACCATCAAGGAGACATTCGTCCCGCCGACCCGCCACACCTATCCGCACATGGGGGCCGACTGATGGCCGGCGTGTTCGCCACCACGCTGCGCCCGGCGATCCTGGCCGCCGGCCGCAGCCAGGGATTACGGCGCACCGCCGAACGGCTGCCGGTCACCCGCACGGTGGTGCGCCGGTTCGTCCCCGGGGAGACGATCTCATCGGTGTTGAAAAGCGCTGCTGCGCTGCGTGATTCGGGTCTCTACGTCAGCGTCGACTACCTCGGCGAGGACGTCACCGGCCGCGACGACGCCGCGAAGGCGGCGGGGGTCTACCTGGACCTGATCGGCAGGATGAGCGGGCTCGGCGATCGCGTCGACGACGGCGTCCGGCCGCTGGAGGTGTCGCTGAAGCTGTCGGCGCTGGGGCAGTCGCTCGACCGCGACGGCGAGAAGATCGCCCGGGACAACGCCTTCGCGATCTGCGAGGCGGCCCAGCGGGCTGGGGTGTGGGTGACGGTGGACGCCGAAGACCACACGACGACGGACTCCACGCTGGCCACCGTGCGCGACCTGCGGGGTGAGTTCCCTTGGCTCGGAACGGTTTTGCAGGCCTATCTGCGGCGCACGCTGGGCGACTGCGAAGAGTTCGCCGCGGCCGGCGCGCGGATCCGGTTGTGCAAGGGCGCCTACGACGAACCCGCATCGGTGGCCTACCGCGACCCCGCCGCGGTCACCGATTCGTACCTGAGTTGCCTGCGGGTGCTGATGGCCGGTTCCGGCTACCCCATGGTCGCCTCGCACGATCCCGCCGTCATCGATGCGGTGCCGGCGCTGGCGCGCGAATCCGGGCGTGGACCCGACGATTTCGAATACCAGATGCTGTTCGGCATCCGCGACGACGAGCAGCGGCGACTGGCCGCCGACGGCAATCGGGTCCGGGTGTACGTGCCGTTCGGCGACCAGTGGTACGGCTACTTCCTGCGGCGCCTGGCCGAACGGCCGGCCAACCTGACGTTCTTCCTGCGCGCACTGGCCGCCCGCGGCCACGGAGTGTGAACCGGTGGCTTCGGGTGTGAGGGCAGGGGGTGGACCGCCGGCGTGTCGTCGCCGCGGGTTCACCATCGACGCGGTCACTGGGCCCGGCGGGGTCGCCCGCCTTCGCCGGCGAAGCCGCGTACCACGTGCGCGCGCACGAACTCCGCCGCCACCTCGGGGTTCTCCATGTCCAGGGACGACGACGGCGTGCTGAACAGCGAGAACAATATGCGCGCGAACCATTCCCCGGCGGCTTTGACGTCGAGGTCCTTGCGCACCTCGCCGGTCAGCCTCGCCGCGGCGAGATGGGGCGCGAAGAAGTCGACGCACTCGCGCAGCAGCACGGCGGCGTCCTTGGTGAGCAGCAGGCTGACCGCGTCCTCGTCGAAGTATCGCTGCACGGCGATCACGCGCCGCGCCTGCGTGACGAAAACCGCTGCGCGGCTGAGCTTGTCCTCAAGAGAGTGGCCCTGATCCATCGCCTTGGACATCTCGCGGTAGAACCGCTCGGAGGCGTGTTCGACGCACGCTTCGACGATGGCTGCCTTGTCGCCGAAGTACTCGTAGATCGTGCTGCGGGACACCCCGGCCGCCTTGGCGATGTCGACGATCGTCGCCTTCCGCAGCCCCTGCCCGACGAAACAGGAATACGCGGCTTCGACGATGAGCTCGCGGGTGTCGGTCGCGTGAGCCGAAGTCATCCGGCTCCTAGCCGGCCGGCGCCAGGATCAGGCCGCTGGTGGGCACGCCGGTGCCGGAGGTGACCAACACGTGCTCGACGCCGCCAACCTGGTTGTGCGAGGTGCCGCGAACCTGGCGAACCCCCTCGGTGATGCCGTTCATCCCGTGGATGTAGGCCTCGCCGAGCAGCCCGCCGTTGGTGTTGATCGGCAACTCCCCACCCAGCGACAGCCGTTCCACGGTGGCGAAGTCCTTGGCCTCGCCGCGCCCACAGAACCCCAGTTCCTCGAGCTGGGTGAACACGAACGGCGTGAAATGGTCGTAGATGAAGGCGGTTTGGATGTCTTGGGGCTTCAGGCCGGAATCGCGCCACAGCTGCGCGGCGACCACACCCATCTCCGGGAGCCCGGTGATGTCCTCGCGGTAGTAGCTGGTCATCATCTCGCCGTCGGCGGCCGCGCCCTGGGCGGCCGCGGTGATGACGGCGGGCGGTTGCCGCAGGTCGCGGGCCCGTTCGGCGCTGGTGACCACCAGCGCGACCCCGCCGTCGCTTTCCTGACAGCAATCAAGCAGCCGCAGCACGGGTTCGATGATCCAGCGGGAATTCTGGTGGTCTTCCAGCGTGATCGGGCGCTGGTAGAACCACGCGTCGGGATTGGTGGCGGCGTGCTTGCGGTCCACCACGGCGATCCGGCCGAAGTCCTCGTTCCTCACCCCGTAGGTCGACATGTAGCGCTGGGCGTGCATCGCGACCCACGCTGCGGGAGTGAGCAATCCGAACGGTGCGTAGTGCGCCATGAACGGCGGGGTCCCCAGGTCGGTGCGCCCGCTTCCGCCGAACCGGAACCCGGACCGTTCGTTGAAGGCGCGCCAGCACACCACGACATCGGCGATGCCGGTGGCGACGGCCATCGCCGCGTGCACCACGGTGCCGGCCGCGGCGCCGCCGCCGTGGTGCACGCGGGAAAAGAAGCTCAGGTCGCCGATGCCCACGTTGCGGGCGATGTCGATCTCGTCGCTGGAGTCCATGGTGAAGGTGACCATGCCGTCGACGTCGGCGGGTGCCAGTCCGGCGTCGTCGAGTGCGGCGCTGACCGCCTCGCACGCCAATTGCAGTTCGCTGCGCCCGGATTCCTTGGAGAACTCGGTCTGGCCGATGCCGACGATGGCGCAGCTGCCGGGCAGCGACCTCGTCATGCTTGGTCCCCTTCGACGGCGCCGTCGAGCAGGCTCAGGACGGCGGTGCCGGAGACGTGATCGCCGAGACTGTTGGACGCCGTGAAGGTGACCTCGACGAAGTTCTCGCCGCCCGAGCCGCCGGTCTTGCCGGTCACGGTGCCGGTGAACCGCAGCGGATCGTCGGGAAAGCACGGAACACCAAGGCGAATGGACAGTTTCGTGACCATCGCCTCGGGTCCGGCCCAGTCGGTCAGGAAGCGCACGCAATAGCCGTTGCTGGTCAGGATGTTCATGAACAGGTTGGGCGAGCCCTGCTTGTTGGCGTAGTCGCGGTCGTGGTGCACCGGCATGAAGTCGCGCGAGGCGATCGCGCCGGCGACGATCATCGTCGTCGTGATGGGGATCTCGAGCGGTGTCAGCTCGTCGCCGACCTCGATGTCGGCCCACCGCAAGGTGGTGGTGCGGGTCTGGGTGGTCGTCATCGGTGTCCTTCCGGGTAGGTGCGTCGCTGCTCCGCGGAATCCATTGATTCAGCGGGCCGGCCGGAACTGGTGCAGCACAAGGTCGTCATCGAATGCCTGGTAGAAGACTTCGACGTCCATCCCGACCGTGACGCCGGCCGGGTCGATGTCGCACAGGTTCGACACCACCCGTATCCCCTCGGCGAGTTCGACCAGCACGACGATGTAGGGGTAGTCGAGGAACGGGAACCGCGGTTCGTGCGGCATCACGTAGCTGTAGACGGTGCCGCGGCCCGACGCCTCGATCGTGTCCCAGTCCAGGGACCGGCATTTCGGGCACATGGGCCGCGGCGGATGGCGCAGCGCCCCACACCCGTTGCAGCGCTGGATCAGCAGCTTGTGCTCGCGCAGCCCGTTCCAGAAGAACTCGGTGTCCGGGCCGATCGTCGGTGCCGGGCGCGACGCCATCAGTTCGCCGGCCTGAATCGCAGCACCCGGAATCGTTGCCGCCCGAGCACGTCGCCGTTCTGGTCGGTGTAGGTGATCACCCAGGTCAGAAAGAAGCCGGTACCCAGCGCAGTCTTCTTCTCCTGCGAGACGTCCTCATACACCGATGTCGCGCTGATGACATCGCCCAGCCGGGGGTAGCGCTCGATCTCGAACTCGGAGTTGGTCGCCACCGTGCTGGTGTATCCGGCCTCGTCGAGAAACGCCGTCGGATTGTCCTCGATCTCGACGGGAGCCCCGCCGCGTTCCCCGATGCCTTCCAGCTTCGGCGACGGCATCGTCCAGGTCTGCAGCATGACCGGGGGTGACACGATGCCGCCGAACCGCGACGCGGCCGCGAATTCCGGGTCGAGGTAGACCGGATTCATGTCGTCCAGGGCGTGGGCCCAGTGCCGGATCATCGGCTGGTTCACCGGATCCGGCGCCACCGAGGGCTTTCCGGTGCCGCCGGTGGGTTGGTCGACGAGCGCCCTTAGCTTGGCGTGAAACTCGGTATCTGGTTGGGTCACTAACCTGTCCTCCTTCGTCGGGGGCGCGAAGCTCGCGGGGCTCTCGGCGTGCCCGCGCCGGCAGGGGCGCCAATTGCGCTCCCACGCAGGAATTTTCGCCGCAGCCGAAAGCGATGTGCGGGTTGGGGTGGCGGGTGACCCCCGAACTCCTCGGAGTCGGCAGAGAAATCGGGGGAGTGCAACAGAGAAGCGGGCAAAGTGGTCTGCACGGCCGGCCTCCCTGGACCTCCCTGGACAAGCGATCCGACATATTGACGCAATATGTCTTGCGGCATTGTGTCTACTCCAGCCGACCGCTTGTGTCAACGCCGCGTACAAGGCGCTGAATCGGCTGGAACACCTGAAAATTCGCGTTGATGGTGATTGACGCCGCGGCGGCGTGGGTGAACACTGGCTCCGGATATGACCGACCTTCGGTGAGGAAGCACATGGCCGAGTTACCGCCTCCGGATTCGCTGCTCGACACCTACCGGCTCTACATCGACGGCGCGTGGATCGAACCGGAGGACGGGCGCTACGACGACGTCGACCCGGCGACCGGGCAGGTCATCGCCGGCGCGCCGGACGCGAGCGTCGCGCAGGCCGGCGACGCGATCGCGGCCGCGCGCCGCGCTTTCGACGACGGCCCCTGGTCGGCGATGGGGCCCCAGGAGCGGGCCGGCTGCCTCAACCAACTCGGCGAGGCGCTGCTCGAGCACGCCGACGAGTTCTATGCGCTCGCGCAGGCGGAGTGGGGCTGCATTGCGAATGAACGCATGATGCAGATCGACGGCGCCGGATACACGTCCCTGCACGCCGCGCAGTTGGCCACGCAGCTGATCGACGAACCGGTCACCGGGATCGGCGCCGGCACCACCGTGCTGCGCCACGAGCCCCTCGGCGTCGTGTCCATCCTGACGCCGTGGAACTTCCCGCACATCCTCAACGTCATGAAGGTGAACAACGCCCTGGCCGCGGGCAACACCGTCGTGCTCAAGCCGTCGCCGCTGACGCCGCTGGCCGGGCTCGCGCTGGCCCGCCTCATCGACGAGCGCACCGACATCCCGCCGGGGGTGGTCAACGTCGTCACGCCGTCGGGCCTGGGGGCCGCCAAGCTGCTCACCACCGACCCGCGCATCGACATGATCAGCTTCACCGGCAGCTCGACCGTCGGCTGTGAGGTGATGCGGGCCGCGGGCGACACCATGACGCGGCTGCTGCTGGAATGCGGCGGCAAGTCGGCCGGCATCGTCCTGGACGACGCCATCGTCACCGACGAGATGCTCGAGCAGCTGCTGTTCAACTGCTGCTCGCTGCATGCCGGGCAGGCCTGCATCCTGCACAGCAGGCTGCTGCTGCCCGATTCGCTGCACGACGACGTCGTCGACCGGCTCGTCGCGCTCGCCGGTGACGTGGTGGTCGGCGACCCCCGGGATCCCGCGACGCGGATGGGTCCGCTGATCAGCGCGGCCCAGCGCGACCGCGTCCAGCGCCACGTCGACGGCGCGGTCGCCGATGGGGCGACACTGGTGACCGGCGGCGGCCGTCCGGCCGGGCTGGATGCCGGGTTCTATTTCGCGCCGACCATTCTCACCGACGTCGACCCGGACTCGGCGATCGCCCAGGAGGAGGTCTTCGGCCCCGTCCTGTCGGTGCTGCGCTACTCCGACGACGACGACGCCGTGGCGATCGCGAACAACTCCCGATACGGTCTTTCCGGCGCCGTGTGGGGCACCGACGTGGACCGGGCGCTCGGGGTCGCCCGCCGCATCCGCACCGGGCAGGTGGCGATCAACGGCGTGGGACCCGGCGACGCCCCGTTCGGCGGCTTCAAGTTGAGCGGATTCGGCCGGGAGAGCGGCGGGATCCGCGGGCTGCACCAGTACATGGAGGTGAAGGCCATCGGGATTCCCGCATGACGGGACCCGGGACCGGGGATTCCGGCTCGACGAGGTCGCGGTCCCGGTCCGCTGGTGGCACGGCGACCACGACCACATCGTCCCCTTCGCCCACGGCGAGCACGCGGTGTCGCGGCTGCCCGGGGCGGAGCTGTACGTGCTGCCGGGCGAAAGTCAGCCGGCCGGGCTGGGGCGCGGGGAGGAGACTGGCCACCCTGCTGAAGATCTGGGACGAGCAGTAACCTGCTCACGTGCTGCTGGCTTCCCTGAACCCCGCGCTCGCCACCGCCACCGACATGGCCGACGCGGTGCGCATCGACGGCGTCGCGCTGAGCCGCGGCGACCTGCTCGGCGCCGCGACGTCGGTGGCCGAACGGGTCGCCGGCGCGGACCGCGTCGCGGTGTTGGCCACGCCCACCGCGGCGACGGTGCTGGCGGTCACCGGCTGCCTGATCGCCGGCGTCCCGTTCGTCCCGGTGCCCGCCGACATCGGGGCGTCCGAACGCCGCCACATGCTCGCCGACTCGGGAGTGCAGGCCTGGCTGGGGCCCCGGCCGGACGAGCCGGAGGGGTTGCCGCACATTCCCGTCCGGCTGCACGCGCGCTCCTGGCACCGCCATCCCGAGCCGCCGCCCGATGCCACCGCGATGGTCATCTACACCTCCGGCACCACCGGGCTGCCCAAGGGGGTGGTGCTGAGCCGGCGGGCGATCGCCGCCGACCTCGACGCGCTCGCGGAAGCCTGGCAGTGGACCCCCGGGGACGTCCTGGTGCACGGCCTGCCGCTGTTCCACGTGCACGGCCTGGTTTTGGGCCTGCTCGGGTCGCTGCGCGTGGGAAACCGCTTCGTGCACACCGGAAAACCGACACCCGCCGGTTATGCCCGGGCGTGTTCGGAAGCCGGCGGCACGTTGTACTTCGGGGTGCCCACGGTGTGGTCGCGGGTGGTGGCTGACGCGGCCTCCGCGCGCGCGCTGCGCCGGGCGCGGCTGCTGGTCTCGGGCAGCGCGCCGCTGCCCGTTCCGGTGTTCGACGGCCTCGCCGGGCTCACCGGGCACCGGCCCGTCGAACGGTACGGCGCCTCGGAGTCGCTGATCACCGTCTCGACGCGGGCCGACGGCGAGCGGCGGGCCGGCTGGGTGGGTCTGCCGCTGCCCGGCGTGCAGACCAGGTTGCTCGACGAGGACGGCGGCCCGGCGCCGCACGACGGGGAAACCGTTGGCAGGCTGCAGGTTCGCGGGCCGACGATGTTCGACGGCTACCTCAACCGGCCGGACGCCACCGCCGAGGCGTTCGACACCGACGGCTGGTACCGCACCGGGGACGTCGCGGTCGTCGACGGCGCCGGGATGCACCGCATCGTCGGGCGCGAGTCCGTCGACCTGATCAAGTCCGGCGGATACCGCGTCGGCGCGGGCGAGGTCGAGACGGCGTTGCTCGGCCATCCGGGGGTGGGCGAGGTGGCCGTCGTCGGGTTGCCCGACGACGACCTGGGCCAGCGCATCGTCGCCTACGTCGTCGGATCGCCGGACCTGTCCGCCGACGAGCTGGTCAACCATGTCGCCGAGGAGCTTTCGGTGCACAAGCGGCCGCGCGAGGTGCGCTTCGTCGACGCGCTGCCCCGCAACGCGATGGGCAAAGTCCTCAAGAAGCAACTGCTGTCGGAGGGGTGAGGAACATCCGCGATCTCCAGCCAGTCGCCGGCGTTTCCGCCGAGCACGACCGCGCACCTTCGCCTACCGTCATTACCGTGACCACCCAGGCCGGTGCCCCCGGCACATCGATGAGACGGGTGGCGGCCGCCTGCCTGGTCGGCTCCGCCATCGAGTTCTACGACTTCCTCATCTACGGCATCGCGGCGGCGCTGGTGTTCCCCGCCGTGTTCTTCCCGCACCTGAGTCCGGCAATGGCCACGGTCGCCTCGATGGGGACGTTCGCCACCGCGTTTCTCTCCCGGCCGCTGGGCGCGGCCGTGTTCGGGCACTTCGGCGACCGGCTGGGCCGCAAGAAGACGCTCGTCGCCACCCTGCTGATCATGGCCGTGTCGACGGTGGGGGTGGGCATGGTGCCCACCCCGGCGACCATCGGCGACGCCGCCCCGCTGATCCTGGTCGTCCTGCGGGTGCTGCAGGGGTTCGCCGTCGGCGGCGAATGGGCCGGGTCGGCGCTGCTGAGCGCCGAGTACGCGCCCGCGGCCCGGCGCGGCCGGTACGGCATGTTCACCCCGCTGGGCGGCGGTGTCGCGCTGGTGCTGACCAGCCTGGTGTTCCTCGGCGTGAACGCGACCATCGGCGAGCGGAGCGCCGCGTTCCTGCAGTGGGGATGGCGGGTTCCGTTCCTGATCAGCGCGGCGCTGATCGTCGTCGCCCTGTACGTGCGGCTCAACATCGACGAGACGCCGGTGTTCGCCGGCGAGAAGGCCCGCACCGTTGTCTCCGAGGCCCCGATCAAGGAGGTGCTGCGCCGCCAGCACCGCACCATCGTCCTGGCCGGCGGCAGCGTCGTCAGCGGCTTCGCGTTCGTCTACATGGCCAGCACCTACCTGGCCCGGTACGCCCAGAGCGAGCTGGGCCATTCCCGCACCCTGATCCTGGTCGTCGGGGTGCTGGGCGGGCTGGCGAGCATCGCGCTCGTCGCGGTCTCGGCCAGCCTGTCCGACCGGGTCGGGCGTCGCCGCATGATGCTGGTGGGGCGGGCGGCGTCGCTGCCGTGGTCGCTGGTGGTGATCCCGCTGATGGACACCGGCAGCCCCGCCCTGTTCGCGGTCGCGATCGTCGGCATGTACGCCGTCGGCGCCATCGCCGCCGGCCCCACGGCCTCGTTCGTGCCCGAACTGTTCGCCACCCGCTACCGCTACACCGGCACCGCACTGTCCAGCAACCTCGCCGGCATCCTCGGCGGGGCGTTGCCGCCGCTGATCGCCGGCACGCTGCTGGCCACCTTCGGCAGCTGGGCCCTGAGCCTGCTGCTCGCCGCGCTGGTGTCGATCAGCCTGGTCAGCACCTATTTGCTGCCGGAGACCAACGGGGCGGCGTTCGGGCCGGCCCCGTCGCCCGACCTGCAGTCCAACGGCTGCCGCTGACTCAGTTGGCGTGCAGTTCGGCGTTGAGCGCGATGCCCCGGCCGTCGCGCGACACCACCTCGACGGCCCCGCTGACCGAGTTGCGGCGGAACAGCAGGTTGTCGGCGCCGGACAGGTCACGGGCCTTGACCGCCTTGCCGCCCGGCATGGCAATTTTGGTGCCCGCGGTGACGTAGAGGCCGGCCTCCACGACGCAGTCGTCGCCGAGCGAGATGCCCAGCCCCGCGTTCGCGCCCAGCAGGCAGCGCTTCCCGATCGAGATGACCTCCGTGCCGCCACCGGACAGCGTGCCCATGATCGACGCCCCGCCGCCGACGTCCGACCCGTCGCCCACCACCACGCCGGCGGAGATGCGGCCTTCGACCATCGAGGCGCCCAGCGTGCCGGCGTTGTAGTTGACGAAGCCCTCGTGCATCACGGTGGTGCCCGGCGCCAGGTGGGCGCCCAGTCGCACCCGGTCGGCGTCGGCGATGCGCACCCCGGTCGGCACGACGTAGTCGACCATCCGCGGGAACTTGTCGACGCCGTAGACGGTCACCGGTCCGCGGCGGCGCAGCCGGGTCCGGACCGCCTCGAAGCCGTCGATCGCGCAGGGGCCGTAGTTCGTCCACACCACGTTGGTCAGCACCGCAAACAGGCCGGTGGCGTTCAGGCCGTGGGGCGCCACCAGTCGGTGCGAGAGCAGATGTAACCGCAGGTAGGCGTCGTAGGAGTCGGTGGCGACGTCGTCCAGCGAGCCGATCACCGTGCGCACCGCGACGGTCTCGGTGCCGCGGTCCTCGTCGCGGCCGGTCAGGGCCGCCAGGTCCGGGGGAACCTCGGATCCGGTCAGTCGTGTGGTGACGCCGGTGCCCGATCCCGTCAATTCCGGTGCGGGGAACCAGGTGTCGAGGATCGATCCGTCGTCGGCCAGCGTTGCCAGCCCAATACCAACCGCGCCTGCAGCTCCAGTCACGGCGGTCAGGTTACTTTCTCCGGCCGAGCAGACACAAAAGCACCCGATTCGGGGCGGAAATAGGAGCTTTTGCGTCTGCTCGGCATACTTGGGATCGTGCTGGACTTGCGCGGGGACCCGATCGAGCTGACCGCGGCGCTGGTCGACATTCCCAGCGAATCGCGGCACGAGGCGTGCCTCGCCGACGAGGTGGAGGCCGCGCTGCGCGCCCAGACATCGGGCTTCGAGATCGTCCGCAACGGCAACGCCGTACTGGCGCGCACGCACCGGCGACGGCCGTCGCGGGTATTGCTGGCCGGACACCTCGACACCGTCCCGGCCGCCGGCAACCTGCCCAGCCGCCGCGAGGGCGACATGCTGTACGGCTGCGGGGCGGCCGACATGAAATCCGGCGACGCCGTTTTCCTGCACCTGGCCGCCACCGTGGCCGAACCGGCGCACGACCTGACGCTGGTGTTCTACGACTGCGAGGAAGTCGAAGCCGCCGCAAACGGTTTGGGCCGCATCGAGCGCGAGCTTCCGGACTGGCTGTCCGCCGACGTGGCCGTCCTGGGCGAGCCCACCGGCGGCTACGTCGAAGCCGGTTGCCAGGGCACGCTGCGCGTGGTGATCGACACCACCGGCACTCGCGCCCATTCGGCACGTTCCTGGTTGGGCGACAACGCGATTCACAAACTGAGTCCCGTCTTGGACCGGCTGGCGCGATATCGGGCGCGCTCCGTCGACATCGACGGGTGCACCTATCGCGAGGGCCTGTCGGCCGTGCGGATCGAGGGTGGCGTGGCCGGCAACGTGATTCCCGACGCCGCCTCGGTCACGGTCAACTTCCGGTTCGCGCCCGACCGGTCGGTGGCCGCCGCGCTGCACCACGTGCACGAGGTGTTCGACGGGCTCGACGTGCGCATCGAGCAGACCGACGCCGCACCGGGCGCCCTGCCCGGCTTGACCCAACCCGCCGCCGGGGCCCTGGTCGAGGCCGCGCACGGGCGTGTCCGGGCGAAATACGGCTGGACGGACGTGGCGCGGTTCGCGGCGCTGGGCATACCGGCGGTCAATTTCGGTCCCGGCGACCCCAACGTCGCGCACATGCGCGACGAGGGGGTGCCGGTCGGCAACATCACCGCCGCCGCGGACGTGCTGCGGGCATACCTGGGCGGTTAGCGCTCGGCGCACCGCCGGGCCTGCGCGTCGGCGTCGGCAGCCGCCGCGTGCATCCCCACCGCGGCCAGCTCACCGGACACCGCCCGCAGCGCGGCCGCGTCGCCGTCGGCCAGCGCCCGCGCGTGAGCGAGCGCGAGAATTCCCATGGCGCAATCGATCTCATCGCACAGTCGGGCCAACGGATCCACGGCGCGGATGTCCCCGAGCCGCACGGCCTCATACCACGCCCGCAGTGCCGTGCCGGGCTGGCCGCCGCGTTCGGCCATGCGCGCGGCGTCCCGGGCGGCGGCCACCGCGCCATGTGCGTCGCGCACCGCGGCCAGCCGCCAGGCCCGCGCCACACCGAGCTCGGGGGCGAACAGCGCCGACTTGGTGCCGTGGCGGGATTCGGCCCTGCTCAACGCCTTTGCCGCCGCGGCGGTGTCGCCCCGCTGCGCCAGCGCGGTGGCCAGCAGGGTCAACGACAGTGGTCCCCACGAATACCCGGTGCGTTCCAGCGTGGTGGCCGCCGGCCCGAGCAGCTCGGCCGCCCGGGCGAATTCCCCGGTGGCGATCAGCACATGGGCCAGCAGCACCTCGCCGATCGCGCGGCCGGGCTGCTGCAGTTCAGCGAAGTCGGTGAACTGCTGGGCGAGTTCGGCGGCCGCGTCGAGCCGGCCCGCCATCAGCAGCGCGGTGGTCTGCCCCAACCCGATGGTGAAACGCAGCAGCCCTGGATGCTCGGCGGCCAGGGCGCGTTGAGCCAGCGGCTCGACATCGTCGAACCGGCCCTGCCGCGCCGAGCACAGCGCGGCCGCACTGGCCGCCCAGGCCACCGCCTGGTCGTCGGCGCACGGCGACGCCAGCACCTCGCCCGCGATCTGCACGGCATGTGCGACATTGCCCGCGTTCATCGCGAAGGTGGCGCTCAGCGCGTCGAGAGTGGTCAGCGAGGCGGCGTCGGCGATCCGGTTGCGGACGGTCCGCAGGAACGCGGCAGCGCGCTCCGGCTCGCTGAGCATCCAGAACTGGTTGGCCGCCCGCAGCAGCGTGAACGCCATCAGCGCCGGTTCGGGCAACGCGGCGGTGTCGACCGCGCTCAGCACCGCCTCGGCCTCGCGGCCGCGACCCTGCCACGCCAGCGCGTGGGCCAGCGGCAGCCGCGCCGCGAGGTCCCCGGAGCGGTCCAGCGCCGAGCGGGCCAGCCGTTCACCCAGGTTGAGGTCCCCGAGCCGCAGGGCCTGCTCCGCGGCCGCGACCACCTCGGCGACCGGCTGCTGGGCGTCGCTGTCCAGCGCCAGGGACGCCAGCCGCAGCCGCTCGCCGAGGTGCTCGGGCGGACGCCGGGACAGCAACGTCACGATCTCGGTGCGCCGCCGCCGGGCGCCGTCGGTCCCGAGCGCGGCCCGCGCCCGCTCGGCGAACAGTGGGTGCGCGGTGTAGACCACCGGTACGCCGCGCTCCCGCGTCTCCGCCGCGCCCCACTCCTGCGCCTGCGTGACGGCGCCCTCTCCGGCCAGGACGGTCAGGTCGGTCAGCGCCAGCGGCTCCTCGACGGCCAGATAGTCCAGCACCGACCGCGCGGCCGCGGGCAACGCGGCGATGAACTCGTCGACCTCGGCCGGGTCGGTCGGCCCGCCGGGCGCCGCGATGTCGATGCGCTCCAGCAGGTCGTCGGTCCACAGCGCCGCGACCGGCTCGGGTGCTTTGTCCGCGCGGGCGGTGACGATCAACCGGACGGCGCCGGCCAGCGCCAACTGGTAAACCAGCGTGGCCGACAGGATGTCCAGTTCGTGGGCGTCGTCGACGACCAGCAACGGGTCCTCGCCGCCCAGCTCAGCTCCCAGCGAGGCCCGGGCCGCCCGCAACAGCGCGGCCGGCTTGCCGATGTCGGCGATCGCGACCAGATGGCTGAAGGCCCCGAACGGCACCGCGCGCTCGCCCGGGGTGCCGGTGACCCACCGGGTGGGCACGGTCGGGCGCCGGCGCGCGAGGTGCTCGGCGGCCAACCGCGCCAACGTGGACTTGCCGACGCCGTCGGGACCGAGCACGACGGCACCGCCGCCCCGGGCCAGGACGTCGTTCAGCCGGTCCAGCGCCGACGCGTGCTGCGGAACGTTCCATCGAATCGGCACTGCCGGATTTTATTGCGCACGCGTCCCCCGCGGGGCGCATCGGTGGGCGCGCCGCCGGGGCGTGGTCTACCTTTGGCGGATATGAGCCCGCAAGGCGATGCGTGCGGCAACTGGGCCGTCTGCGTGTACTGCGCGTCCGCGCCGACGCATCCCGAATTGCTCGGGCTCGCTGCCGAACTCGGCGAGGCGATCGCCGAGCGCGGCTGGACCCTGGTGTGGGGCGGCGGCCGGGTTTCGGCGATGGGGGCGGTGGCCGGCGCGGCGCGGGCCCGCGGCGGCCACACCGTCGGCGTCATCCCGCAGAACCTGATGCGCCGCGAGATCGCCGACACCGACGCCGACGAGCTGATCCTCAGCGACACGATGCGCGACCGCAAGCGCACGATGGAAGACCTCGCCGACGCGTTCATCGTCCTGCCCGGCGGCATCGGGACCCTCGACGAGCTGTTCGACGCGTGGACCACCGGCTACCTCGGGATACACGGCAAACCGATCGTGCTGCTGGATCCGTTGGGGCATTACGAGGGGCTGTGGGCCTGGTTGTGCGGGCTGGCCGACAGCGGTTACGTCTCGCAGGCGGCGCTGGACCGGTTGGTGCTGGTCGACAAGGTGAGTGCCGCGATGGAGGCGTGCGCACCCGCCTGAGGCGCGGGCCGTCCCGGCCCGCATCGTCGACCGACGGGGCTGGATTGTCGGTCTCCTCAGCGGGCCGTCCCGGCCCGCATCGTCGACCGATAGGCTGGCCGCCGAGCTGGACTGTGCACAGGAATGAGGGATCGACGTGTCCGAACACGACGGGGGAGCGCGCAAGGCGGTCGGCCTGACCGACATCGTGTTCAGGCTGCCGGGCGTACTGGCCGACCTGCCGGTCATCCTGCGCGGCGTGCTCACCGGGCTGCTGGCCCGACCGGGTTCCAGGAAGTCGATCGGCACCGTCTTCCAGGAGCGGGCCGCCCGCCACGGCGACCGGGTATTTCTGAGGTTCGGCGACCAGGAGGTGACCTACCGCGACGCCAACGCCGCCGCCAACCGCTACGCCGCGGTGCTGGCCGCGCGGGGCGTCGGCAAGGGCGACGTCGTCGCGATCATGCTGCGCAACTCGCCCAACGCCGTGCTGGCGATGCTGGCCACGGTCAAATGCGGCGCCGTCGCCGGCATGATCAACTACCACCAGCGCGGTGAGGTGCTGGCGCACAGCCTCGGCCTGCTGGACGCCAAGGTGCTGATCGTGGAGACCGACCTGGTGAGCGCGGTCGCCGAGTGTGGAGCCGCCGGCAGCACCGAGACGCTCACCGGCGAAGACCTGGAGCGGTACGCGGTGAACGCCCCGGCCGGCAACCCGGCGTCCGCCTCGGCCGTGCAGGCCCGCGACACCGCGTTCTACATTTTCACCTCCGGCACCACGGGGTTCCCCAAGGCGAGCGTGATGACGCACCGACGGTGGCTGGCCGCGCTGGCCGCGTTCGGCGGCGTGGGGTTGCGGCTGAAGAGCTCCGACGCGCTGTACAGCTGCCTGCCGCTGTACCACAACAACGCGCTGACGGTGGCGTTGTCCTCGGTGATCAACTCCGGGGCGACGCTGGCGCTGGGCTCGTCGTTCTCGGCGTCCAAGTTCTGGGACGAGGTGATCGCGAGCGAGGCCACCGCGTTCATCTACATCGGCGAGATCTGCCGGTACCTGCTCAACCAACCGCCCAAGCCCACCGACCGGGCGCACAACGTCCGGGTGATCACGGGCAACGGGCTGCGCCCGGAGATCTGGGACGAGTTCACCGCGCGATTCGGCATCGGCCGCGTGTGCGAGTTCTACGCCTCGAGCGAGGGCAACGCCGCATTCATCAACATCTTCAACGTGCCCAGGACCACCGGACTGTTCCCGATGCCGCTGGCCTACGTGGAATATGACCCCGACACCGGCGCGCCGCTGCGCGACGAGAGCGGCCGGGTGCGCCGGGTCCCGGCCGGACAGCCCGGCCTGTTGCTCAGCCCGGTCAACCGGCTGCAGCCGTTCGACGGCTACACCGACCCGGAGTCGAGCGAAAAGAAGCTGGTGCGCAACGCTTTCCGCGAGGGCGACTGCTGGTTCAACTCGGGGGACGTGATGAGCCCGCAGGGCCTGGGGCACGCCGCCTTCGTCGATCGGCTCGGTGACACCTTCCGGTGGAAGGGCGAGAACGTCGCCACCACACAGGTCGAGGCGGCGCTGGCGTCCGACGACTCGGTCGAGGATTGCACGGTGTTCGGCGTCGAGGTGCCCCGCACCGGAGGGCGCGCGGGGATGGCCGCGGTCAAGCTGCGCGAGGGCGCCGAGTTCGACGGTCGCGCGCTGGCCCGCGCGGTGTACGGCCAGCTGCCCGCGTACGCGCTGCCGTTGTTCGTGCGGGTGGTGGAGTCGATCGAGCAGACCACGACGTTCAAGAGCCGCAAGGTCCAGTTGCGCGAACAGGGCTACAGCTTTTCTGGCCCGGACGTCGACGATCCGCTGTACGTGCTGGCCGGCCGCGACGAGGGCTACGTGCCGTACTTCGACGAGTATCCCGAAGAGGTCGCCTCGGGTAAGCGGCCGCGGGGCTGAGCGCGGCTGACGCCGAGTGTGCGGCAGGCCGCGCACGCGCGACGGTGACCGGGCACTATTGGATGCGTGCACTCCACTCTGTGCGGCCGGCCGGTCGCAGGGGATCGCCCGCTGATCATGGCGATCGTCAACCGCACCCCGGATTCCTTCTACGACCGCGGTGCGACCTTCAGCGACGCCGCAGCCAGGGACGCCGTGCACCGGGCCATCGCCGACGGGGCCGACGTGATCGACGTGGGCGGGGTCAAAGCCGGGCCCGGTGAAACCGTCGACGCCGACACCGAGATCGCCCGGCTGGTGCCGCTCATCGAGTGGCTGCGCGGCGCCTACCCCGACCAGCTGGTCAGCGCCGACACCTGGCGCTCGGAGGTGGCCAGGGTGGCCTGCGCGGCCGGCGCGGACCTGATCAACGACACCTGGGGCGGCATCGACCCGGACCTGCCCGCGGTGGCCGCCGAGTTCGGCGCGGGCCTGGTCTGTTCGCACACCGGCGGCGCGCTGCCACGCACCCGCCCGTTCCGGGTGAGTTACGGCACGTCGGCCCGGGGCGTGGTGGACGACGCGATCCGCCGGGTCACCGGGGCCGCCGAGAAGGCGGTGGCGGCCGGGGTGGCCCGCGATCGCGTGCTCATCGACCCGGCCCACGACTTCGGCAAGAACACCTTCCACGGGCTGGCCCTGTTGCGCCACGTGGGCGATCTCGTGAACACGGGGTGGCCGGTGCTCATGGCTTTGAGCAACAAGGACTTCGTCGGGGAGACTCTTGGGGTGGAATTGACCGAGCGGCTCGAGGGCACCCTGGCGGCCACCGCGCTGGCGGCGGCCGCCGGTGCGCGAATGTTTCGGGTGCACCAGGTCGCGGCCACCCGGCGGGTCCTGGAAATGGTGGCCTCGATCCAGGGAACGCGCCCGCCGGCGCGCACGGTGAGGGGACTCGCATGACGGCATCGGAGCTGTTCGCCGGCGAACTGGCCCGGGAGGGGACCGTGTCCGGCCGGCCAGGGGACGTCTGGGTGTCCGACCGCTGGCACCGGCCCGGTTGGACCGTCGAGGAGCTGGAGGCCGCGAAGGCCGGGCGGACCATCTCCGTGGTGCTGCCGGCCCTCAACGAGCAAGACACCGTCCAATCGGTCATCGAAAGCGTCTCCCCGCTGCTCCGCGACGGTGGCGGCCTGATCGACGAGCTGATCGTGCTGGACTCCGGCTCGACCGACGACACCGAAATCCGCGCCGTCGCCGCGGGCGCCCGCGTCGTCAGCCGGGAACAGGCGCTCCCCGAGGTGCCGACCCGGCCCGGCAAGGGCGAGGCGCTGTGGCGCTCGCTGGCGGCCACCAGCGGCGACATCGTGGTGTTCGTCGACTCCGACCTGATCGACCCGCATCCGATGTTCGTGCCGTGGCTGGTCGGACCGCTGCTCACCGGCGACGGTGTCCACCTGGTGAAGAGCTTCTACCGGCGGCCCCTGCACGTCGGCGACGCGGACGGCGCCGCGGGGGAGACGGGCGGCGGGCGGGTCACCGAACTGGTCGCCCGGCCGTTGCTGGCGGCGCTGCGGCCGGAGCTGGGCTGCATCCTGCAACCGCTCGGCGGCGAGTACGCGGCGAGCCGGGAACTGCTGATCTCGCTGCCGTTCGCCCCGGGTTACGGCGTGGAGATCGGCCTGCTCGTCGACACCTTCGACCGGTTGGGGCTCGACGCGATCGCGCAGGTCAACCTGGGTGTGCGGGCACACCGCAACCGGCCGCTGGCCGAGCTGGGCGCGATGAGCCGTCAGGTCATCGCGACCCTGCTCTCGCGCTGCGGGATCCCCGACTCCGGGGTGGGGCTGACCCAGTTCCTCGTCGACGGGCCCGAGGGTTTCGGCTTCACCCGGCGCACCTCGCCGGTGTCGCTGGCCGACCGGCCGCCGATGAAAACGGTCCGGCCACGCTGATCCCCGGGCTGTCGGCGCGATAGGGCAGTATCGGTCACGTGGCGTTGGTGTTGCTGTACCTGGTGGTGCTGGTGCTGGTGGCGATCGTGCTGTTCGGCGCGGCCAGCCTGCTGTTCGGTCGCGGCGAGCAGCTGCCGCCCCTGCCGCGGGGGACGACCGCGACGGTGCTGCCCGCCTACGGCGTGACCGGCTCCGACGTCGACGCCGTCAAGTTCACCCAGGTGCTGCGCGGGTACAAGACCAGCGAGGTGGACTGGGTGCTGGACCGCCTCGCCCGCGAACTCGAGGCCCTGCGCGGGCAGCTCGCGGCCGTTCACGCGGCGGCGGCCAAAGGGGAAACCGGCCCCGGGCGCGATCCGGTGGAACCGGAGGACGGCCAGGATCGTCGGGACTGACGTGATCGATGAGCTGGTTCGCTGCGGCTGGGCGTCGGTGCGGCCCGCACCCGATTGCGACCTGTACCGCGACTACCACGACCAGGAGTGGGGCCGCCCGGTGCGCGACGGGGTGGCGCTGTTCGAGCGGATGAGCCTGGAGGCCTTCCAGAGCGGCCTGTCGTGGTTGACCATCCTGCGCAAGCGCGAAAATTTCCGGTTGGCCTTCTCCGGGTTCGACGTCGAGAAGGTCGCCGGATACACCGACGCCGACGTGCGGCGGCTGATGGCCGACGCGGGAATCGTCCGCAACCGCGCCAAGATCGAGGCGACGATCGCCAACGCGCGCGCGGCCGCCGAGCTGGGATCTCCTGACGACCTGTCCGGGCTGCTGTGGACGTTTGCGCCGCAGCCGCGGCCCCGGCCGGCCGATGGCAGCCAAATCCCCTCGGCCACTGCCGAATCGACGGCGATGGCGCACGAGCTGAAACGGCGCGGATTCCGCTTCGTGGGGCCGACCACCGCGTATGCGCTGATGCAGGCGACCGGGATGGTCGACGACCACATTCGCGCTTGCTGGGTACCCCCGGCAGGCCGCTGAGGCCGGACAGCCGGGTCTTGGTGCAAGTCGTGACCTCCATAGGGAACAATGGGGGGGTGATTTGGCAGTTCGATGTCGGGCGTGGCAGGAAGTTCGCTGGCGGGGCATGCTCGACGCCGACCAGGCCCGCGGGAACGGGCCGGCCCGACTGTGGAGGGAGCACTCGATGGCGGCGATGAAGCCCCGGACCGGAGATGGTCCTTTGGAAGCGACCAAGGAGGGGCGCGGCATCGTGATGCGGGTACCACTCGAGGGAGGTGGTCGATTGGTCGTCGAGCTGACGCCCGACGAAGCCGCCGCCCTCGGTGACGAACTCAAGGGTGTTACCAGCTCCACCTGAGGTCTGCGCGACCCACGGCCCGGCTGCTACGCAGACACCTTCCGGTAGATGTCGAGCGTCTGCTCGGCGACCTGGGCCCAGGAGAATTCCTCGATGCAGCGCTGCCGTCCCGCCCGGCCGTAGCGCTCGGCTCTTTCCGGGTCGGCGACCAGCTCGTTGACCGCCCCGGCCAATCCGGCCTGGTATCCGCACGCGTCGTCGGGGTCGTAATGCACCAGCGACCCGGTGATGCCGTCCGCGACGACCTCGGGTATCCCGCCGACGTCGGAGGCCACCACCGCGGTCCCGCAGGCCATCGCCTCCAGGTTGACGATGCCCAACGGCTCATACACCGACGGGCAGACGAAAACATCGGCAGCCGAGAGGATTTCGCGCAGATCGCTGGTGGGGAGCATCTCCCGCACCCAGAAGACACCGGCGCGCGCGCGGGCCAGTTCGGCGACCGCGCCGCGCACCTCCTCGGCCAGTTCCGGGGTGTCGGGGGCGCCGGCGCACAGGATCAGCTGCACCCCGGGGCTGAAATGGTGTGCGGCGGCCACCAGATGGGCGACGCCCTTCTGGCGGGTGATCCTGCCGACGAAGGCCACGATCGGTCTGCTCCGGTCGACCCCGAGTTCGGCCAGCAGCGAGCCGCCGGCTTCCGCGGGCCCGGTGGGATACCAGACGTCGGCGTCCACACCGTTGCGGATGACGTGCACACGTCCGGGATCCAGCGTGGGATAGACCCGCAGGACGTCGTTGCGCATGCCGGAACTGACCGCGATGACGGCGTCGGCGGCCAGCACCGCCGTGTGCTCCACCCACGTCGACACCCGGTAGCCGCCGCCGAGCTGTTCGGCCTTCCACGGCCGCAGCGGCTCCAGCGAATGCGCGGTCAGCACGTGCGGGATGCCGTAGAGCAACGCGGTCAGGTGCCCGGCCAGGCCGGTGTACCAGGTATGCGAATGCACGACGGTGGCCGCCGAGGCGGCGTTGACCATCATCAGGTCCGACGACAGCGTCGACAGGGCCGCGTTGGCGCCCCGCAACCGGGGGTCGGGTTGCTGGGCCCGGACGCCCGGCCGGGGCTCGCCCATGCAGTGCACGTCGACGTCACACAGCCGGCGCAGCTGGGCGACCAACTCGGTGACGTGTACCCCGGCCCCGCCGTAGACCTCCGGTGGGTACTCCCGCGTCATCATCGCCACCCGCATATCGGCACCGTAGTGCGGCCAAGGCGCAACCCGCGAGTCGGGCCGGGGAGAGGCCGGTCGATCCGGCCCGGCGCCGGGGCTGGCCAAATACCTTGACGGACAGCCCGTCAGAACGGTAAAAAGCCGGGCGCCCCCTGGCAGCGGTGCGCAACGGCCGATAGGTTTGTGCCATGAGGGAAGCGCCACACGTGCTGGGCATCGTCCTGGCCGGCGGTGAGGGCAAGCGGCTTTACCCGCTGACCGCGGACCGGGCCAAGCCCGCAGTTCCCTTCGGAGGTGCCTACCGGCTGATCGATTTCGTGCTGTCCAACCTGGTGAATGCCCGGTACCTGCGAATCTGTGTTCTCACGCAATACAAGTCGCATTCACTCGACCGTCACATTTCGCAGAACTGGCGGTTGTCCGGCCTGGCCGGTGAGTACATCACCCCGGTGCCGGCGCAGCAGCGCCTGGGCCCGCGCTGGTACACCGGCTCGGCCGATGCGATCTATCAGTCACTCAACCTGATCTACGACGAAGACCCCGACTACATCGTCGTTTTCGGCGCCGACCACGTGTACCGGATGGACCCCGAGCAGATGGTCCGGTTCCACATCGACAGCGGGGCCGGCGCGACGGTGGCCGGTATCCGCGCCCCGCGCGGCGAGGCCACCGCGTTCGGGTGCATCGACGCCGACGACTCTGGTCGCATCCGCGATTTCGTGGAGAAGCCTCTGGACCCGCCGGGAACCCCCGACGACCCGGATTCCACGTTCGTGTCGATGGGCAACTACATCTTCACCACCAAGGTGCTCATCGACGCGATCCGCGCCGACGCCGACGACGACCACTCCGATCACGACATGGGCGGCGACATCATCCCGCGGTTGGTCAACGACGGGATGGCGGCGGTCTACGACTTCAACGACAACGAGGTGCCCGGTGCCACCGACCGCGACCGCGCCTACTGGCGCGACGTCGGGACACTGGACGCCTTCTACGACGCACACATGGACCTGGTGTCGGTGCATCCGGTGTTCAACCTGTACAACAAGCGCTGGCCGATTCGCGGCGAGTCGGAGAACCTGGCGCCGGCGAAGTTCGTCAACGGCGGCTCCGCGCAGGAGTCGGTGGTGGGCGCCGGCAGCATCATCTCGGCGGCCTCGGTGCGCAACTCGGTGCTGTCGTCCAACGTCGTGGTCGACGACGGCGCGATCGTGGAGGGCAGCGTGATCATGCCGGGCGCGCGGGTGGGCCGCGGCGCGGTGGTGCGTCACGCGATCCTCGACAAGAACGTCGTGGTCGGGCCCGGTGAGATGGTCGGGGTGGACCCGGAACGGGACCGGGAGCGCTTTGCGATCAGCGCCGGCGGCGTGGTCGCGGTGGGCAAGGGCGTCTGGATTTAGGGCGCGAGCAGACGCAAAATCGCCCAATTTCGTGCCGAAATGGGCGATTTTGCGTCTGCTCGCGCGGCTCACGGGACTCGGCCGCCCGCCGTCATCACCGCGTCTGCGACGTCCATCGGGTGCCGGACGAACGCGTAGCGTCCGTCGGCGTCCGGCGTCCGGCCGGGCTCCACCGGCACGTCGCCCAGCCGACACACCCGCACCACCGCCGCCGACCAGCCCATCCGATGATTGACTGCGCTGAAGGCCATCGGCGCGAAGAGCTCCAGAAACGAGGCGGTGACGATGAACTTCTGTCCGGTTCGGGTCTCCGCCCGCGGCCTGGCACGCATGCGTCGCCGCAGGGCAGCCGGATTCGCCGCGAAGACCGCGAGGAAAACCCAGGCGTGCCGGTAGTCGAGCGTGCCGGCCGGTCCGAACAGGATCAGACCGTAGGCAGCCAGTCCGGTGACCGAAGTGGCCGTCAGCCGGACGGCGGTCTTCACGACGCTCCGAGCAACGCAGATCGCGCCGCCGAAAAGCCACGGCCCCCAATAGGATCAGCGCGGAGTCGATCGCCAGTAGCCACAGCAGCGGCGCCGCGGTGAAGTCGCCGCCGACGCGCGGAACGTGCGCGAACGGCTCCAGGTCGAGCAACCACTGCGGGGATCCGTCCAGCGAACCGATCAGGTACACCGCGACGAATCCGACCAGCACACCCCATGCGATCGGCGTCAGCCGCGGCGTGAGACCGAACAATACGATCGTCAACGCGGCTGTCAGCCAGGCCGCCGGCAGCTGGGCGGCCGCGCTGACGGTGACGAGCAGCACCTTGCCGCCGACGTCGCCGGCCGCGATGCCGTAGACGAGCCCCGCCGCCACACCGCTGATCAGCATCGCCACGGCGGGCCCACCCAGTGCGGCCGCCAAATGGCTTGCCAGCCAACGTGTTCGCGACACGGAACCCGCCAATATCGTCTCGGCGCGTTGCCCGGACTCTTCCTGGTGCGGGCGCAGGATCAGCGAGACGGCGAACGCTGCAGCCACCATGCCCAGCATGGTGAACGCCACCGCGATGAACGCCTGCTCCAGCGCGCCGGTGCCGCCCATCCGCGCGA
>Ga0207433_10003582_pt1 | contig 29717 bp, 49 predicted proteins | sample YelNatPaOPGAMG01_FD_187559 | JGI IMG/M metagenome (GOLD analysis project Ga0207433, IMG submission 187559) | Hot spring thermophilic microbial communities from Obsidian Pool, Yellowstone National Park, USA - OP-RAMG-01 (SPAdes) (version 3) | ecosystem: Environmental > Aquatic > Thermal springs... | reverse complement strand
TTCACTCTACGAGCTGCAACTCCGGCGTAGTTGCGTACTAGGTCCATATCCACCCCGTGATACAAAGGATGATGTTTACAGACGCAGTGCCTATAGTGAGAGAAAGCTGTCCAGAACCGATACCAACAAACTGTCCTGCTGGTCGTGCGTTGGCAGACCGAGCTTCAAAATGCAACAAGTCTGCTGACGATAGACCAGCAGTTTGCCGAAGCCGAGCAGTACCAGCTGCAGACTCGTAAGCACACTTCAAAATGCCTACCGGCATTACATACGCATTAAGCGGTGGAACTGCCGTAGTTAAAGCGTAACTATAAGGGCCGACAGTCTTCAATGTATACGTATCAGGGTAGGTTCCTTCAAGTGAAATAGGTGTTCCGTAGACTACCCGTTTCCCGTACTGTGTAATTGCGTTGAAGTCGGACGAAGCGTTGTTGTAAACAGCCCCTACACGGGCAACGTAGTCGTATCCAGACAGCGCCGGCGCGGAAGCATCTATAGCAGTGAATACCCCACCTGTGGTAGTCCCATCGCTTACAATCCAAATTGCATACCAAGTGCTGGCAGTCTCCGATACGCCGGTGTCTCTTCCGTTAAGACCACTGGTGGTCATAAAGATCCCAATTGCTCCAGCAGCCGTAACACGCAACGGTGCAAACGAAGTCTTATGTTGCAGAATAATTTCATCTGCTTGCACTGTGACAGAGTAGGCACTCGCTGTACCCAATGTCAGCCCACGATACCGGTCCCGTCCCGTCAACCCCGCCGATGTTCCCCCTTCCTCCGTCCAAGCAGAACCAGAGTAGTAGTAACTCTTGTCTTCATCTGTTGCGTAAGCAATAGCCCCTGGTTCCATGCCGGTAAGGCCATCGATTTCGGACTTTGTACCGATGTACTTGACTCCGACAATCCCCGGACGGTGGTACCCCACGTCAGAGTGCCCAGTCTCGTCGCTGTAGAACTTGTGCCCTACGGCAAGGCGCTCTCGAATCGCGTACTTGAAGTCCTGTATGAAGGTGTCAAGATCATAAGCGTTGTCGCTTCCAGTAGGGGAGTTTTCGTTCCAAGTTTTCGTAAAAGACATTAGATCACCCCCTGAGTCAAATCAGGCGCCAGTGGGAAGGAGTCATCATACATCCCCTCCTCGTAGATGGCATTGAGCCTGGACCGCACAAGCGCAAGATACTCAGCCTTCATGTACTCAGCTTGTTCGTACTCACGGAATGCCCGGTGAGCACGAACTGCCGCACCAAGAAGGATTGCTTCATGAAACGGTTCGGACAGCGTAAACGCTGTGCTGTTCTCGTCTATATCGTCGATGAGTTTAAGGTAGCGCACATACAAGTTAGTGTTGTTCTCGTTCGAGGTAGGCAACGCGTCAAGATACAGGTAGTCGCCATATCGCATGTAGAGGTTAGGCGGTCCCTCAGGGAAAGTAGCAATACGGTCAAAATAGTCAGGACCACGCTTTGACAGTTTTCTCCCCAGAGTAGGGTAGTAGACCCCAGTTACAGCGTACAGGTCGGGGAAGTTGTCCTTTAGGGAGTAGATCCGTGTGTCTGTAATTAAGACGATGTTTCCTTCAGTACGCACTTCGTGGAGTCGGAGGCCATACGCTAACTCCTTCTCCGCAAGAGAAATGTGAAGATACTGCCTCGCGTCGGAATAATCCGACCGTTCCCCCATCATAAGAAGAAGCTCGCTCTTCACCTCAGCGGGCGTCATGGCTTCCTCCCGGGATCTCTGTCCTGCCCTCGTCAGGCAGTTGAACCTGTTCCCTCAACTCCTCGAACCCCAACTCGTCTGCACAGTCTGGACATACCAGTGCCCCGTTGAGGGGGTCTTTCACAACACTGGAGTAAGGAACATCGAACCCGCAACGCTGACATTCCATCCATTTCTCAAAAGTCCGGCGCTTGTTGTAAAACTTCTTCATGGCTGTTGCTTTCCACGGCCCTTGCCACGCCCTATCCACGCCTTGGCCATCTCGCGCATAGCGGCACCACCTACAGTTTCACCGGGGAGTCCCTCAGGGACGTAGGGCATGTATTGTCCATAAGGGCCCTGAACCCAGTTCTGTGCGTAGGTCACCAGCGGGTTGTAGATGCCAGCACTGCCGAGGTTCAATGCTACACCTGCCTCGGTGTCTCCACTGAAGGAGGGAACTTCTCCTCCAGTCACTGCAGGAAGCCCGAGGGCACTGGACCACCCCGGCGCCACGAGGCTTGCAACAGACGGGGCCATTGCGGCGAGAAGACCGCCGACCCCGGGAACAAAGCCGAGAAGGCTTGCAGCGAGAGATCCATAGGCTATATCGGCCGGGTTTCCCATAGGGAAGCCGAGGGAACCAAGGAGAGAGACAAGGTCCCCAGGTTCCCCAGCACCTGTTGCTGGACCAAGCAACGTTCCAGGATCACCGTACCCACCGCCTCCCTCAAATCCCAGACCAGTTCCGCCGTAGCCGAGGCCTCCGAACTCACCGCCAGCGATCGACTCACCAAACCCACCGTCACCGAAGCCAAGTCCACCGTCACCGTTCATTTCAGGTTCTCCACGTCAATCCCGTACTGCTTGAGAATATCCTCAGGACGCTGTACCAGTGTCTTGAGGTCCTCAAACTGCTGGGGAGTTATGTCATGCTTCATGAACTCCGCCACAAGACGTATCACTGCCGGAAGGACTTCCGTCAAGGAAATCTGAACCGCCAATTTGATGAGTTCCTCGTTGCTCATTTGACCACCTTCCTTTCCAGCAAGGGCTGAATGAACTGTAGAAACTCATTGTAGCGCTGAGTGAACTGCTCAATCACCGCTGCCAGCTTCTGCTCGTTCTGATAGTCCTTGGTCGCCATCCAGATCTGGACGAACAACATCGTCTCATGCCAGGCACTCCAGAAGGCCCGTCCCACCTGTGCAGCAGTACGGACCTCATCTGGCCCAATTACCCCTTCATTGTACAACTGTGCGACAGTCCGCATCCCAGTGTCGTAGGTCTGCGCGGATGTAGCCATCAGCCGGTAAATCTGCTCCTCTTTGGACTGTGACTGCAAGGTAGCACACGCCGTCACAAAGACAAGCAGGAACGCAAACGCTGCGAAGACACGAAGCGGCCTCATTGTTTCACCCCCTTCGACGTGCTGAAGACACCGATCATGAACACGCAAAGCGTGACTATCGCATCGGCGACTTCCTTCGGGATGTCAACCCCGATGATAGTGCGGACAACTACGACCAGGGCAGCTACGATCCCAGGGATTGTCGTTTTCCAGTCCATTTCGTCCTCCTTCGGGTTTCGTTATTAAGAGGGTCGTGGTCACCGGGCGAAAAACCTCCACAGCAACCGGTGCCTCTTCTTGCAATACTCGCAACGCAACAACACCGCTCGTTCCATGTCTCCGAGGCGCTTCTGCAACAACTGGCGCATCTCCAGCTCCAACTGTGCAGCGTGGCTCACCAAAAGCTCACGCATCAGGTCAGCCTCCGAGACCGGCAGAGCCGAACGTCTCCAGGGCCTCGGTAAAAGACTCCTTAAACGTGTCAATGTAAAACCCCTTCGCCGAGTCGGCAACACGCACAGCATCAGAAATGGCTTCATCAGCTGTGTTCCCCAGACCGACTACGGCCCCTATCTCCGGAAGCCCATAACCCTGCGGAACCACGTAGTAGGTCCCGTCTATGATGGTGAGGTTCCGCAAGCGCACCTGGTCCCGGATCTCCGGAAGAATCTGAATCGGTTGCCAGTTCTTGTCCGCCCACGCAGAGTGAAGCATGATCTCTGCAACCCAGGAGGCACGGTAAACCGGCTCCACCAGTTCCCCTTCCGCTCCATACCAAACGATGTCCGCCCAGTTCTCAATCAGCGGAAGCAAAGCCTCCGTGGGAGGACTTCCGAACCGACAACAAGGGTCGATCACATAATACTCATCGTCTGACACAATCCGTGTCTCCACAGACAGGAAGTTGCGGTACCGGTGCCCCTGCAGGAAACCCTCCAGCTTGGAGTTGACTTCACGCAAAGGTACCGGAATGCTTGCATAAGGGACCAGCTTTCCCAGATACGCTTTGTCTTTCGCCTCTACACCAAGGATTACGTCTTCCGGGAAACGTCCGTCTATAGAGACGGAGTCGCATCCCCACTCTGTGGCGTTGGGGATGTTCTCCTCCACGATGAATGTCACAACCTTCTTCTTCGCCCCCAACTTGTGTTCAAGCTCGTCAAGGAACGGCTCCACAAGATCGTAGTTCTCCACGCGGAAAGTCTCGAAGTCCCCACGGGTCGTTGACACCTTAACCCACACATCGGGGTGCTCCCGGAGGTGCTCCCGAAGTGCGTCAAGCCCCACCACGGCAGTCCATTCGGGAACCGGAATCCCCATTGTGGGGAGTGTCTGGTGAGCAAACTCCCTGTTCAGCTCTAGAATCTCTGCCTCCCGGGAACCGAACACCCGCTTTCCTTGAGACTCCAGATAAACCTGAAGGCCAGCCCAGTAAACATCCGGGAACACGAACAGATCAACTTGGTCCAGCACAGAGTGCAGATCGTAGACCCTCTGGATCCCTTCGACACCGGCACCGACCAGCCGTGCGTTAGAAGTCGGGAACGCCGTGACCCAGGGACTGTAATACAACACCGTTCCAAAGGAACGGGACAGTTCCACTGCCAACTCAACGAAGAGCCCGTTGTCTACAACCAGACAGACCTTGCTATTGTAGAAACTCATCAGTCAACCACAGATCCTGGTGCACCGTGTGCATTATCTTGAATCCACGCTTACGAATACAACTCATAACGTCTGGGAGCCAAAAAGGCTTGCAAGAAAATATCACCAGATAGGCTCCCCCACAGGGTTCCCAGTAATCCACCGCAATGAACGATTCGACAAACGGTTGAATGTAGGTGAAGCCAACCCCGCCTTTATCACCCTCCACCGGGTACCGGTAGACTGTGTGTGCATGAACAGGAGTCACCCCAATGGAGGTAATTATGTCGTCAACAAGGAGGGTAATATCCCTTTCAAGGAGAGCCTCTCCTTGAGGGAGAACAAAGGACATTGCAACAAGCATCCCTCGGTCCCCAAGCACTTCAGCCACCTCCACCATTCAAACGGTCCAACTTTGCCTCAATCCGCGCAAGACGCTGCTTGATGTCGTCTAATGCAATCGTAAACGCAGCCTGGCACCCAGTACGCCGATCATGGCAAGCTTGCTCAGAAACCCTACGTCGGAGTGCAGCCGCTGTGCCCGCAATAGCTCCCCCCATAAAGGACATGACCCCAACCCCGATGACATCAATCGGTTGCAAAATAGCCCTCCCGTGCAGCAATTACTCCCGCTAAAGCGAAAGGAGAAATTTCAGACAACAGTTGGTCCTCCCACGTGTTGAGGTTGTCGCAGACGAACTCCAGGTAAGCAGCAGAGTCGTTTTCCGACGGAGGGGCGTACTTGTATACGAATTGGCGCACAGTAAGTCCCCTTCGCTGGTCAAGCCGGATCTGTGCGATCAGCGCACGCCAACCCGCCCACGGAGTGGCGAACTTCGCAAAGCCTCGATCGTCCTGTCCAACGGCTTCCCGCTGCCCTGCGTAACGCAGGTTCCCTGGGTTATTGTTCTTCTGCGCCAGTGTCATGTGCTGCCTCAACACAGAGACCCTGCCAGCCGTCCTCTGGCAGGGTTGAATCAGGCCCCCGTTCTTTGTGGATCATCGCGAAAACTTGTATGATGGCGTCCTCAATACGAGGAGACCCCACTGACCGGGACGGTCGGTTTAGTGGCACCGCACAACGGAGCGCTTTGGTCACAGCGTATACTACGTCTTGAGTCACCGCTACCTCACCGAGGGAGTTGTTGGTCCAAGGCGTCGAAGAAGCTCCATCCATTCCTCACTCAAACCGGAAAGCTCCTCGTCAGCCACCGTTTCACATGAGATCACTCCAGTTTTGTCCATCTTCCGGCAGTCCGACCTAATTTCCCAAGGTCCAAGCTGTTCCTTAGGAACAACCTTAAGTTCCCAAACGATGGAGTAGCGCCCCATCGGGACAGTCGGGCCGCAACCACAAAGCACAAGCAAAACCGCAAGGGTAGCTACTTTTCTAGCCAAACTGCTTCCTCCTCGCACATTCCAGACGGGTCTTCTAAGACACCTGTGTCTGGACAGGCCAGCATTGTATCCCTCCGAAGTGCGATATACTCCCCGTCCGGCCAAGGATAGAATGCTCCGTCCACACCTCGACTGTATCGCTTGGTGTTCACTAAAGGGAAACCAAGTTTATTCAGCAATACCACCAGCTTGTCCGGTGGGATTCGATTTAGCAAGTCATAGATGCCTACGTAAGCTATCTTCATTTGTTCGCTATCTCCAGCCAAAGCTGTGGGTTGCCGCTGCTTGTGCCTGTAGCCGTCACAAGCGCATAGAGAGCGCTGTCGTCATAGACCCTCGGCATACCAGTGTTGACGAAATTGTGGACCATCCCAATGTTCGCCACTGCAACGTATCCCTGCCAGAGCAGACGGAGAATCATCACGTTGAAGGTTCCCGCTGTCGCAACGGTGCAACGCACCCGATCGACCCGCTGTATGCCGCAGTCACCTGACGCAAGGGGCATCAGGAAGCAGCGACCAAGCGTGAGAGCCGCACCTGAAGCGACAACCCCGGTGTCCCCTGCATTGCCGTCCTGGTCCAAGTAGTTGATCTGAAAGCTGGGATTGCCTGTGAAGGCAGTAACCGTCTCAATGTAAAGCATTAGGTTACGGTAGTCCCCATCGGGGACACGGGAGGCAAAGCTGGGTTGATTGGAGAGAGTGACATCAGCATTATAGGCAAACGCCCCAGCAACGAACAGTCGGTCGAAAAGTTGAATCTGACCAGCCACCGTCCAGTTGAAGCCAACCCGCATCAGGTGACCGGTAGCGCCGGGGTCAAAGGAGGCTATAGGTGGATAACCGGTAGTGGCATCCGTGTGCACGAGGCCGCTCGTAGTGTCCCCAACGTTCAGAGTGCCTGCACCGGGAACTCCCGCTATGTCAAAGAGGGAAAACGGAGCCCCAGCAACGGTAGTGCGAGCTGCCGTCTTAAACCAGTTGATCCGGTCCTTCTTACTGGCCGTGTAATCATCTATGGATGTAATTGACATCAGTCATCCTCTGGGCCACGAACCCAATCTGTCGTCCAGTCAAAACCGGGACGGAATTCACTGAACACCTGAGTAACAGCATCCTCGCTTGTTACTCCAGTTGTCGTGTCAGGAAACGCCTCCAAGTCGTAGCCGATCATCTCTCCGTTCACGGCATTCTGGTTCTCCATAACCGGTGCAACGGCAAGAGGAGTCCTCCCCTCGTTCGAAAGCCACTCGTTCACTTTGACCGCACGGGCACGTAGTATGTCCTGGACGCGCTCAGTCCACCGTTCACCTGCAGTGTCGGTCCTCTCGGCAAGGGCAATCACCCCCTCCGCAGCAGCTATGGCACTGAGCTGAGCAGGAGTGCCGGAGAAGAGATAAGCACCTCGGTCTCCTATTTGGCCGATATGGACAAAACCGTAATAAGGAAGCCCTCCAAGATCCGGCATGCCGTTGGACATTTTCGCAATAGCATACATCCGGCTAGAAGTTATCGAGTATGGCATACTCCCCCCCAGTTCCCCTGGCGAACAGTTGGAAGTTATCGACAGTGGAATCCGTGTCGAAGAATATCAGCCCAAACTTAGTTGCAGTGCTGAGGTCGGAATCTGTTACTGTACCGCCAATGCAATCGTTGTAGAGAAGCCTCCAAGCTGAGCCGTCCGCTACCACCACACCCGAGGCTCCAGCCGAATAAGTCGCCGCAGCGATTATCTTCGTGGTCTCCGTGTTGGCCAAGCGCTCAACGAGCTTGGCATTGGTCCCGTCACGAGTCCAATACCAGTAGTTGCTGTTGTCCACATAGCGCACAATGAGACCAGCACCAGTCGTCCCCTGAGTTAAAGCCAAGGCAGCCACTACATCAGCTTTTGATCCCTCTATTGTGGCAATGGCCCTTCCTCCGGAAAGCGCCGTTGCCTTGGCCTTGCCACCAGATATCTCAACTGTCCCTTGCTGGGTGGTCCAAGCACGTGCTGAGCACGACTGCCCATCCGGCCCTGTGGTCTCGGTGCTGCCAAGGGGGCCGTTTGCACGGGTGAAAGTATCGTAAGCAATGGGGGTAGGGAGCCAAAGATTGGAAGGAACACGAATGTAAGAGCTAGCTGTACCGCCGTAAAGCGTTAGACCCACATAAGGATTGGTCCGACTATCCCCACCACACTCGGGATAGAGTAGTGTCCAATTGGAGAATGCCCCGCCCTTCAGAAACCCGTAGAACTTTCCGTTTGCACCCAGCACAACCACGACGTGGTAATCAGTCGAAGGGACAAAAGAGCCGATCACAAGACTAATGTGCCCTATTGTAGCATCGTAGAGTATGATGTTTGGAGAGCCATAGAAATCAACAATCCCATTCTCTATCGAACCGTCTGCGTTGTTGCTGAATCCACCGTAGTTATACATCGTGGAAGGACGCATGTGAAACCTAACCATCCGTCCAGACGTAGCTAGAACTTGCCCAATTCTTACGTAACTACTTTGGATATTAGTGTGGACAAGCTCTCCTCCTGAGATACTTACCCGTATCCCCCCATCCTCAACGTCCCTCGTCCCCGGCCCTGGCTCACAAGGCGTCCCGTTAACTGAGCCCGCTGGACGATTGGTGACGAACTCGTCACGGAAGAGATAATCAACCTTATCAGGGCCGAGAAGCGGCTTCAGAGTTAACCCAGTCCCGAGACTCATCAGCACAACTCCATAGTCACTCGAGTATCCGCAGCTGTCCCAAATGTGCAGTCAGCCGCTTTGATAACAGGACGCAGAAATGCACCCTTGCAGTAAAGCACGCGGTCGTCTGCGTTCCCAGTGCACTTCACACGGAAGATCTCTGCACCACTTGTGCTTGCCTCACGAATTACCAAAGTATCACCTGCAGCACTCGGGTGAAACATGATCCACTTCAACCTGACCCCGTCAGGAAACGGCAGCTCGTCGCTCCAAACCCAGTCCGTGCTCCCGTCAAGCGTTATCGTAACCGTGGAGCCAGTCAGTGTAGTTGTGTTAGCCATACTCTGATACCTCCATCAACGGAATGCCTCCACCTGTCTGCTGAACAGCAGGTACACCGCCCGTGGCGACAGGTACCCAGTCGCCAAATAGCGCAGACTCTTGAGGTCTTCAGGATCCGCCCACGAAGTGGACAATGCCTGCTGGTGCACAGGCCACAGCATGTATGTCGGTAGCCCGAGCACCGATCGAATGATACCAAGGCCGCTGGAGAACCCGATAAAGAAAGCCAGTTTTTGGTGCACTGCGCAGGCAGTGCCGAATGAAGTCCGCCCTACAAGATCCACACCGCCGGGAACCGCTTCGGAAACAGCAGCAGTAAGATCGTCCCACACGGCACCGAGAAACACCGGCGTCCAGCCCCCTGTAGTGAGATACCCGCAAAGCTCAACCCACTCTTCCAGACCCCATGTCTTCCACGCGACACTCCCACGGTAACTGGCACAAGTGATTCCCACTGCACGGGCAGGATCCACGACCCCACCAAGCAGCATAGACGCTTCCGCCTCACAGTGCACTGGTATGTGTATAGGGTAGTGGTAATCCGTCGGTAAGTCAGGAAGCCACCGCGCCAACGGGTGCCCACGTTCCAAGTGGTGGTTCGGCTGAAGAAGAACCCTGGAAGCACCACTGCGTTGCAGCGCCTCCCACGTCAAAGGCTCGCCCAAAGTGCGCTCCTGAACACACTGAAACGCCACAATATCCTGGAACTCAAATTCCCCGTAGCGCACAGATTCCACCTGCGGGAGAAGCTTCATGTAGTCCACCGCCCTATACGGCCACCCATCGGCAATCTGGTACTCCAGCTTTCCCACAGTGCTTAGCTTGCTGTACACCCACGAAATATCCCCTATCCCACTCGGCACTCCTATGACCATCTTCTACCCCTTTGTTGCAACTACGTTGATCTGGTAGTACTGAAAACGCATCGACTGCACCACAAACCCCACGTCCACAAGGACATCCAACAATGTTTCCGCCGTATAGCCCCACTTGTGGAAATCACTTTCGTCTTTCTGTCCCCCGTAGAGGACCTTCATCGGCTCCGGGCCCAACCCGAGGTTGAGACACGCCCACTCCAGGGAGGGCACCGTAAGGTGGAGAACCCCACCTGGACGAAGCACACGGAACAGCTCTCGAAGAAGCTGACGGCCCTCAGCAGGAGGAAAATGCTCTATGAGGTGGGAACAGTAAACGTACTCCGTTGAAGCAGAGGCGAAAGGAAGCGCAAGAGCGTCCGCACAGACGTCGGGACGAACATCAAGCGACTTGTCCACTGCAACGCAATTGCGAAGAGGCATCCGATACCTCCCGCTTCCCACGTCCAACCCTATCCCACCAGGCATCGTAGGACATACTCCTCAGCACCCAGGCACGACTCATTATAATGTCAGGGAACTCCCGTCCCCGTTCCTCAAAGGGCACACCAGTGCGTCTCTCCCAAGCAGCATTACAAGTCTTGTACGGAGACGATTCCTCCTCCGCATGAAACCCCCAGGAGGACGCCCCTCCGTAATGAAGGATCGGTGGTGCAGGAACCTGAACACACACCCCGTCTGTGTGCGTCCAGACCCACCACGCATAGAACTCGTCAGGCTGATACAGATCCTCTGGGAACCCACCCATCTGTTCCCAAATATCCCGTCTTACGACGAACGCGGGACCGGTACAGTTCCCACGAAGAAATGGAGCAAACGTCATCCGGTCCTCGTTCAGAGGGTAGACGTCCAGCGGGTCCAGGTCGTCTAACGCCCTGAAATAGAAATCCTCCTCACTCGAAAGAATACTGGCAGCCACAAGCTGGTAACCAAACACACAGGGCCAACCGGCCTGGCCGATGTCAAGGTGACTGTTCCACTTAAGGAACCGGATCATGGGAAGAAGCCAGTTACGTGTCACAATCGTATCGTCGGAAAGACAGATGACCCACCGCGTCCCACACCGACGAACACCCTGATTGTAGTTTGCGCTTACTCCTCCCCAACGGTCCGCCACGAAATACTCCGCACCGTACTGCTGAGCAACCAGACGAACCAGCCGCTGAGCATCGGTGTTATCCGAACCGTCGTCGCAGACCACAATCCTGGGAATTTCAATGAGAGTGTTCTTCGCAATACTTGCCAGCAGGCTTGCCACCCGCACAGCAGCAAGACCTGCTGGCAAGTTCTCGCGCTCATGACCGCTATACGTAAGTATCGCGATGCTAATATCAAGCATTCTACAACGCTGCTCCAGCAGTGTCCTGAGTAGCAATCGTCGGCTGTGTAGTCCCACCACGGAGAGCACCAGCCGTACTTGGCCAGATATAGGCCGTCGTCACTGTCCCACTGGAATCAACAGACTCTACATAGATCCCAGTGAAAGCCGTGCCGGAGCCGGACACAGTGAAGAACCCGGCTCCAGCCTTCATACCAGCGACACTCGCCAGAGTGGAGACACCTTCCGCCGTCTTATCTATCGCTGCCATCACTACCTCCCATCACGCCGCACCAGAGGAGCCATACACTCCCCGCCAATCACCAAAGCCACAGGAGAACCGCATGTAGCCTCGGTACTTGGCATCCCCGGTATCGAAGTCGTCGGAGTTATGGAACTCCGGCTTGGTGCGCCAGAGAAAGTTGAGGTCATGCTGCCCCGGGGCCGCAATGAGGAACCAGTCATCGCTACTGGTCAGGTAATGATAGACCATGTACTGGAGATCCTCTTCCTTGAGCGGGTTGATCTCGTTGTTAGCCGTGTAAGGCTTGTACTCGGAGTTCAACAGCTCTCGAGCGACCCACTTCCAAGACGGGCTCACAATCAACAGCCGCGGACGGACAGTGATCTTGAGCCCTTCGTCGGAGAGGCAGTTCTCGAAAGAGTTCACCGCAGCCTGCAACGCCGTCAGAGACAGGGTTACCTGAGTCGATGGAGTGTTCGCGTAAGTGCCACCAGCAAGCAAGGTGTGGCTGGTGTTGCACAGGGAAAGCCCATCGAAACCGGTGAACACACTGCCCGTAAAAGCATCGTTCAGAACAGCAGCAAACTCGTTCTCCACGGTTTCCCTTCCTGCCCAGGCAAGCTTCTCGGACATCCGCTTGCCCATCACACCATAGAGATCGTCGTCGTACATCTCTCTGGTGATCCGGTAACCAAGCCCGAATGCCGCGTGGGTATAGCGCACCGTCCCACCAGGCAGCGCATCGCTGTAGGTAGTGGATGCACCCTCAGTCTTGGTTCCCCACAGCCCGAACCCTGCCATACGGTAATCTTCCTCGTACGCACGGTTCGAGGTGTCGACATTCGCAATCTTGTCGTACTCCGTCGGAAGTCCGTTGAACTTGTCAAAGAAGATCTTCCTTAGACCCGGAGCAAGAAGCTGTGAAAACTGACCTGTTCTGATAGGCATGACTTCTCACTCCTTTCTCACGACGTCGTCATCAGCTGCTGCGCGTGCGAGAGGAACTTGAACAGCACACGCCCGCCGACGTCGCCGACGTCATCCTCAGGGTCCAGCGCAACAATCTGGACAAGTGGATACTCATTCGTGGCTTTAGGTGGACCAAGCCTGTTGCCGGGCAAAACGGTACCAGCCACATACACACGGCTGTTCGTTGTATCCGCATACAGTCCAGCCACGCACCCAACATACCCCACATTTGTGGCAATCCGCGTTCCTGCGGAATTCACCAAGGTGCCCTTGAAGATCGTATCAAAGTTGGCAATGTAAACCCCGGCACTGTACAGACCTGCCGAGGCCCCATTGTGCCCGTCATCCCCAAGTACACCGAGCACCGGGTTGGTGGTAACCACCCCGGAAGTGTTGGCCGCTTCGGTCAGGTAACCGGAGGCGAGATACACAACCTCCCCTGCCTTGGCCGTCAGAGAGGCGGCCTCAGGAAATGCCAACAGCATCGGCGAATTCCCGGAAATCGTGAACGCCACTTCCAGCTTTCTGAAGTCCTTTGTCGCCATGCGTTACACTCCTTTCCGGAATGACTCGTAGTCCCGTCGGTCCTCAAAGGTACCGACACCGATTTTTCGACCCTCCTCATGGAAGGTTTCCTTCGCCCTAGCGGCAGCCCTGCTAGCTTCGCGCCTACGCTCTTCACGAAACTCTACCAGCCACTCCCACCGACTCCGTGGAATTTCCATAAGGATAACATCCCCTATCACCTTGGAGCCATCCGGTTTCATGGCATCTAACCCACCTGCCTGCCACACTACAATGTCGGGGTCCTTGCAAACACTAAACCCCATTTCCTTGTACAACTCTACACTGCGCGACTTGCTATTGACCCACAGGTAATGCTTGTCAGGCTTCTTGCCCTTGACGGCAAGAAACTCGTCCGAACGGTAACGACTGAGGAAGTCCTTGAGCGCCCGCTTCTCCGCCGGTGAGTCGGTAATATCGTCTCCAGGGGAAACCCGGATAACCTCCGTAGCTTCTCTGTCTCTATCCTTCGCCATAGCGCACCTCACGGAATAGGTCTAGGAACACTGAACTTACGCCATTCCTCTTTACTCATCTTGAACCGAGCCGCCTCCCTCTCCTCCTCCGGAGAAAGCTCAACCTCCTCCGACTCCTTCGGCTGAGGCGGAGTCCCACTCCCTTCGGAGAATGACTTTACAGTTTCCTTCTTGGCGGCCTCAATGGCCTTCTTCCGTTCCTCCTCGATTAGCTCATCAGCCTTCGACCCTTTCACTGCATTGTAAAGAAGGTCGTAGGCACCGGGATGCGCTAATGCGTAAGGAGGAACCTGCTCCTCAAGTGCAGCAATCTCCTTCTCGAAACGGTCCCAGTCCTTGTATCGCTGCTGTGCGGCAAGACGCTGCGCAAGACGTGCAGAGTGCGCCGCAACACCAAGGACCGGTGCCGTCTTCTGACGGAAGAGACGGTCCAGCACAACATCGGGACGGTCAAAAAGAGCCGCCCTCAACTCGTCTGGTGTCAGCTCCCGCTCCGTCTGCGTCGGTTGGTTTTGTATTGAAGGAGGTGGTGTCGGGGGCGGTGATGGAGACCGCAGGGAGTCCGCCATCTCAGCAAGCTTCGTCAGCTTCTCCTCGACAGCCGCGAAACGGTCATCCCCGCTTCCGCCTCCTTTCTCCGCAAGGGACGAAAGTTGTTTGGCTAACGCTTCGATTTTAGCATTCAGTTCGTCTAGAGTAATCGGCATTCGTCTATTCCTCCTCAGATTTTGCCCACAGCCGAGCCGGGGCGGCTAACACCTGTTCTACGCAAAGAAACGACTGCTGCGCCGCAATGAACTCCTCAAGAGTCTTTGCGGTACGAAACGCGTTAAGGGACCGGTCCCGCACCTGCAGCAGGTAGTCCACTAGGTCCTCCCACTGGGGGAGCCGGAGAAACTCCTCCGCCTCTGGGCGCAACTCCACCCCTTCCGGGAGGAAGTGCTGTCTGCTGTAGCGCATTGACAACCTCCATCAACTCTTCACTGCGCAGCAGAAACGTCCGTGGATCCGGAACAGGCCACGCCTCGAGAATCCGCTTGATCAACTCAGAACCCTTCTCCGCCGCCGCAACTACAGCGGCCCGGGTAAGTGCCGGGACCTGTGGGTTCGTTATAGCAGTGGTAGCCTGAACCACCATCTGGTAGTACTGGGTAATCAGAGTGAACAACTGAACAAAAGACTCTCGCTCCTGGACAATGTTCTTCGTCGCAGTCGTGGCCTGTAAATTGATGTCCATTCCGTCTCGAACGCGAGTGGGTGGTTGTGTCATGAAAGCCAGGACCATAGGAAGACGGTCTCCAAAGAACGCCGCCAACTTCCTCACGGGACGGAACTGCTGATACAACTCTGTTGCTTGCAAGGCAAGCTCGTTGAACCCCACCCGAATGTTTCGAAGCGGGAGATCGAAGCGCCGCGCGGCTTCCTGAAGGAGGGACAAAGTGGATGTGGCAGTCGCACGCCACCCGACAACAGGAGACTCGCGACCGAGGGAATAGTCGGTGACACCGGCACGGCGCTCCGCATAGTCCCGCAATATCGCCTCGCGCTCTACGATGGAAGGGTAAATTTCCCCAAGTTGCTTGGGGATTAGGTCGTTCGCAGGATCGTCAAGAAGGACAACCTTCCCCGGATAAAGCTTCATCCCCGGGCGAATCTGCGGGTTCCCAGGACGGGCAGCCCAAATCCGTGTGTTCGCCACCGTTGCGTTGTCGGTAGCCTGGTTGTGAACCGTGGAAATGGCCTCCTCAAGCTGCTCCAACATCCCACAAAGACCAAGCCCCTCGACACGGCCCTCAAGAGGCCAGTAAGGAATGCCGATGAAGTAACGACGTCCGTGCCAGTAAGGGTGGTAAATGGCACGGGCAAACTTTCTCACTGCCGGGTTGAAGACAAGAATTATCTCCTCCTCAACACCATCCCCATCAATATCGAGAAGCCACGATATCTCATAGAGCTCAACTCCCTCAGGCATCACAGGAGCCTGCGTCCCAGCTGCAGTGTCCTTTGCCTCCTCTTCGGCAGTGCGCTCAATCCTACGCACCGTCTTCAGGTAATCCTCTCCATTGCTGTAAAAACCAAGCTTCATCCCCAGCTCGAAACGCCTCTTCGCAACCCAGTACTTCCGACCGAACCACCGTGCACTCTCCACGGATGTGGCATCGGAAGGCCAAAGACACCGCGCCAGTGGGATGAAATGGGGTGCCGGGCCCACATGAGCTTCGTAAACCTCGTCCATCTCCCCACCAGAGGTAGGATTGAACACAGTCGCCTTGCGCAAACGCTGTTCCCAAGGGACCCGAATCACCCCCAGACCGTGCTTCACGGCCTGATTGATCCAATCCGTAGCCACGGAATGGAGTTTCCAAGTGCGAACAGAATCGAACTCGATAAACTCCCGCCACAGAGGAGCCGCATCCTTCCAAGCCTCGTTGAAATACTCGACAAACCAGATCTTCGGGACGTTGAACAACGTGTTGTGGTGCCGTGCGAAAATCGCGTCCACAAAGGTGCCCACCAGAGGCACAACAAGGTTGGAAGCCTTCTCCCAAGGGAAGTTCTTCACCTTCTGCTTCGGCTGACCGAGATACAACTGTTCATGACGGGCGATACGTTCCCGAAACTCCTCAAGAGCCTCCTCCGCCCACCGGACTTCCTCCTCGATCTCCGAGAACAGACGGTCCAAATTCACTGTGGTAAGGTTGATCAACGCACACCCCGCAGTATGTCCGAAAGCAATAGAGACGTAAGGGCGAAGTCATAAGCCGGGTTGCCCTGAGACGGTCCCGCCGTGGCAATACCGCCACGCGTATCAGGGAGCAATGGGGGAGAAGGTCTCCTGGGAAGCAACAGACCCCCAAGAAGACCGTAGCGTCCCACCGTCCCGAACAACTTGGACAGGTCAGGAACCGCTGAGGCGGTGGTTTTTTCTATAAGGGGAGCCACAACACCTCCCCCGGGAAGTCCAACCGCCTCCGCCCCGGCAGTGTACATCGCTGGGCTGAAGGCAGACAGACCGCTTTCAGCAATCGCCGCTGCCGGCTCAGCAACAGAACCAATACCGAGTCTGGCAAGAGCGGAAGAGCCGATGAGCGAAGACAACCCCGGAACCGCCCCGGCAAGGGAACTCGCAATCCCACCAAGACCGCCGACGGCCGTCCCGAGACCAGAAGCAATCGCAGGGAGAACCGCACCCAACAGGAAATCGTCAATAATGAACACGAGTCACGACTCCTTTCTCCGACGCTTCGGCTTCGGAATCCTGGCACCAGACTTCCGCGCCTGAGACAGTGCTATGGCTACAGCCTGACGCTGCGGGTAACCGGAACGGCGCAACTCGGAGATATTCTCCGAAATCACCTTCTTGGAACGACCTTTCTTGAGCGGCATCTCTGTTTCACCTCCGTCAATAACCCGTCAGGGCCGAACGCTCCTTCAGAAGCTGGTCCTCCTCTTCACGGAACATCCGTTCCTCCTCTTCCGAGAAGGGCTCATACTGAAGCATCTGCATACAGTAGCCAAGACAGTCCAGAAGGTCTATGTCAGTCCCATCGGGAAACCGCGCCATCGAATCCTCCAGCAGAGTAATTACCTCGCGTAAACGGGAGGTAATGCCTTCGCTGGGAAGGTAGATGTAACCAAGGTTGAGATCATTCTGCAACGCGGAACGGATCCGCTCTACCTTGGACTTCCTCGTGGAAGTGCGAAGCTCCCGCACAGTGATCCACTGCCTGCGACGCCGACACTCCTTACGGAACACCCAAATCAGGAACTTCTGGAACGCAACCGTCTCCACCCCGAGAGGGTAATTCCAGAACCCCGCCAGCCGGAAAACAGCATCAAACATTTCGTCATGAGTCCCACGAGAAGCCCAGCCGTCAAGAACAAACGTCCTTCCCTTCCAGTCACGACAACACACAAGGATAGCTTTGCGCGACCCGTGGCGAACGTTCTCCTCACGCGCCGGGTCAAGGGCCATCACACCAACACACCGACTCACCGGCACCACCTCGATGGTCCCGTCTTCGTTATGAATAACGAGCGACAACTCGTTGGGACCGTTCCACCGCTGGGTGTATCGCTTCAAATTGGCGGGGTCCAACTCGACCGAACCCGCCGCACGGGGGTCGTTCTGATACTGGGAACGGAAATAGAATGGGTTGCGCTGCGCTATGGTGTTGAAGAACTCAAGAGAGAACTCCTCGGGAAAGATGGGCTTCCCGTCTTCAATGGCCTTGCGCTCGAACACTGTGTATCGATCGTCTTTAAGGTAACGGCCGTAAATGTCACCCTCCGCCCACCGAGTCCCTACGACTATGTCGAGATCCTTATGAGGGTTGACGAAAAGAGAATCCGCATAATCGACCCACTCAATAGTCTTCGCCATTACCTCCGACGACTCCATCGCCTTTTTGCCGATAAGGTCGTCCTTGATCTGCAACCTGTAGTGGCGCCCCTGTACGGCCCCGCCGACACCAATCGTCTCAATGGTCGCCTCGGGGCGGTTTATGCGACGCGGAACCAACATCTCCTGGGCGTTCCAACGCTTCCTTACCCCGCTGGGAGGGAGCAGCTCAGGGAAAAGAAGCTGGAACAACGGGTTGGTGTCAATCACCACCTCAATCCAGGAAAGGAAGTGCTCCGCACCGGTGGCAGTCTCGTTGGCAATGAGCATGGTGAGGTTGGCACCGGAAAGGCCGTATAGGGACTTGTCTTCAATAAGAGGAGCAACGTCCGGGTTGGATAACTTCCCCGACACAGGAACCCGACCAAGGTCCTCCTGGATGAGAAGCCACATCGGGTAAGCCAAGGTGGCACAACTTGTCTTGTAATGCCCACGTGGAAGGAGGATCAGCTTTCTGGTAGCCCGAGGGTTCTGGAGAAACTCACAAACCGGGAGGTGCAACGATGAGGTTAGTTTTGTGAACCCCAGAACCGTTCGGGCAAAGTAAAAAAGAGACTTCCGGCAAAGCATGCGCTCCCGCGCAATATACTCCTCCTGCTCACTCAGCGAAAGCTCACGGAGCCGTTGCAATGAGTTCATAAGTCTCCTGCTGCGCCTGGTACTGCTGCTCCGTGATAAACACACGCGTCAACGTAAGATTCCGCGACGTGGTCTTTCGGTCGAACCCAGCACGGTCCAGAATCGAGTTGGCAGCAGCCAGCCGAGCCATGTCGTTGTAGCCACGGTCTCTAATCTCAGCAAGAGTGTCTATAGCTTTGTCCGACTCCTCCAGAAGTCTCCTATTGAGCCTGCTCCGCTCCTCCTCCAGCCGGTCAGCTAACTCCACTTTGCGCTCAGCATACACCGACTTGTAGAGGTCGGAAGACTGAACCGCCAGGACCTGTCCTACAGACAGTCCCAACATCATAGCGATGTCCTTCGGAGCCACATTGTGAAGCTGAAGCTCCATGATCTGACGGAGCACCGCCTGGGACTCGTCTAATTCACAGTTTCGCTCCGGTTCCATCACACTCCACACTGTGATACCGACACACTGTGATACCTAACAGACACGATACACAACTCGAAGCAAATGTCAAGAAAATATCCGCCTCCGGCCCGCTTCGCCCGCTTCGCGGGTCTTGTAATTAGGTGGGTGGTCCACGTCGGCACGACGCCCGCTTCGCGGAACCAAACTCGTCGCCATGCGACGGGTCGTCATCCGGTTTCGTAATTAAGTGGGTGGTCAGCGTTAACACGTTGCCGCCTCCGGCGAAACCAGGCCCGTCGCCATGCGGTAGGTCGACAACGGTCTCTTTTAGAGACCGGCACCGGTTCAACTCTCCTTCGGATTCGCGCCGGAAACTGGGGATTCGCGCCGGAAACTGGAGGGGGAAACACTACCAAAATGGTAGGGATTAAGTTCGGGAGATAGGAGGAAGGGGGAGGGGCTTTGCGCGCGCGCGCGGGCCTCGTGTGGGGGTGTCCCCCCGAGCCTCCGGCGTTGTTGTCGCGGCCGCGGTGCGGCTCCCCGGGGGGTCCTGATCGATCCGATCAACTTGACCACCGCGATCAATCTGACCGCTTTGATCAATCTGATCACCTTGGTCACTTTGACCAAGTTGACCACTTTGACCAAGTTGATCAATTTGACCACTTTGCACAAATTGATCAATTTGATCATCCTGATCATCCTGATCAACCCAGCCATCCCTGCCCAATCCCTAGACTCCGTCCAAAGTTAGACTGCGTCAACTTCCTCAACCCCGTCTAAAGTTAGACCGAGTCAACGGCCCAGGGGGCTATGCACTAGGAGGCTCTAGGAGCCCCGATTTTGCCCTGACCGCGTCAGGTGCCCCATTGAGCTAACTCCGCGGAATCATTGGACTTTTCGCTCTGGGGCGAAATTGGCTAAGGGTATAGTAGCGGGGGTAAGCTAAGTCCTTGAAATCATTAGACCGCGTTGCCGGGAGATCGTGGCTCTACGGGCCTCCTGGTGCGTGTTTCGGGCATGTCAGAAGGGCTGTTCTGCCGGGAAACGCATCCGAAACGTTTCAAAAACGAAACAGACTCGAGGGGCCCTCTCTGACAGGCACTCCTCGGGGCCTCGAAGCCCCGCTGCCTTTATCCCGCAACCCGTGATCGTCCGGAGGTCTTTGGCGGGCCTCGCGTCAAGGGTCCGCCCCTCCCCTTTCTGCAATCTGCCGTGACAACCCAACATGCCCGATTTTGGCCTCTAGCAGGCCCGTGGTGACACGATCGCCTCAGACCCCGTAGGGGGGTATTGGGTCAGGGGCGATCGCCTCACCAGCGAGGCGCTGGGGGCCAAAAACGGCATAGTCCACCGCCGGGTTGACCCGGAATCCGTGCTCCGCGGAAACCGCGGTCGCGGCGGCTTTGGACGGATGCGACCAATTTTGTACACCAAATTACCAAATGGTAATTTACCCTAAGTGCTAAGTCACTTAGCACATCTAAGTTGTTGAAATCACGTGTTACAATTTTGTTCAGTGTCAAGTGACTTAGCACATTTAACTGCCCGAAATGATTCGGGAATCGGGAAAAGTAAAGAAATGCCCCCCTCTGTCAGCAAATTGAACCTTTAATTAATAGTAATTATATATACAAAATTAAAATTATATTTCATCTCTACGCGCGCGAGGGGACAGAAAGAGACTACTTTAACTTTCTCCCAATTCCCCAATCGTTTCACCGACTTAGATATGCTAAGTCTCTTAGCACTTTGCGCGATTCGCCCCCCTGATTTCGCGGAGTTACAAGTGCTAAGTGACTTAGCACTTTGCGCGATTTCCGCTGCGCGGAAACACTAAGTGTTTTTGAGGGTTTAGTGCTACTAAGCACTTAGCACCTCAGCTCCGCTGAGCGTGATACCCGTATCACGTTGTGATACCCTCAGAGAGGCTGAACGGTGCCCGTTAGTATCACACTGTGATACTCTCAATGCGACTAGTCGGCTGAAAACTAGGGTGAATCTGATTCCCACCCGTGGTAACACCGCCACCGCACCGTCACGATGCGACCGTCGCTTGGCGACCGTCGCTTGGCGACGAGATTGCCTCCGGCACAACGTGCCGGGCAACGCGTGGACGCAAACCACCCACCTTAATTACGACAAAAATTGTCGAGATGGCGCATGGCAACGGGATGACTTCCGCGGAGCGGGCAACGCGTTGACGCGGACCACCCACCTTATATATATATAAGGAAGGTGTCTCGAACCCTCCCTCACCGTTCCGGTGAACCTCCCATTCCACCGCTGCCACAATATCTTGTATAGCTCCGGACACTAACCACAAGATCTTGTGGTTTTGGCGCTCAAAAAAAGTGCTTGACAAGCTTCCGCGCTGTGTGCTACGCTCGAGGCAAATCCAACCCAAGGAGGTGCGACAATGAAAGTCTTCATACTTGACACAACCGGGGTCCACCCAGCCATCCCCCAAGTCACCCAAACGGCAAGAGGCCCCTGCTGGGCCTTCACACATGGGGAGCAGGGACGAGGTCGCTGGGAATGGCGAGCACTGCTCGCCATCCGCGATTTTCCTGCCAGGAACCCCAAACAGCCACCAGAGCCAGCCCAGGACTACCGCCCGTTGTGGCTGGAGGGGGCTGACGCACGCGGAAACCGTCACCTCCTATTACTCCGCGAGGAGGAGGACGACGGAACCAGGCTCATCCTTTGGAGCCTCTCCCCCGGCTATCGAGGGGGAGCGAGCTATGAGATCCAGGGCCAGGCCCGCCTCGTCGGCCAGGGCCACCAGGCCCAAGGCGCAGCTGGCCGGATGGGCGGGGCACCGTGCCCAGTCGTCCTGGTGGACGGTCCGTGCCGGCTCAGCTGGCACAGGACCGGCCGCCTATACGGAGGTCAGCCGGACTGGGTGGCCGTCTACGACGGACACAACTGGTTCGTTTCCCCCGAGGGCCAGTGCGCCCTCGAGGAGGCAGCATTTGCGCAATGAAGAGCAAAGCCCCGACGGTCAGATGACCTCGGGGCTTTTTCTTTCTAGACCAGAGCCCCTCCCTTGGGGGCTCCGGCCTGGGAAGAGACCACAAGGAGGTGCCCCATGCAACTTCGAAACCTCGTAGAGATTAACGCCCGCATTCGCACGGCGGGCGTCCAGTCCCTAGTCCCCTGTCTGGTCGGCGAGACAGGGGTTGGGAAAACCTCGCGAGTTGCTCAGCTCGCCGCGGTCCTTGGTCTCCCAGTCCTCCGGATCTTGCCGGGCACTGAAACTCCGGAGGACCTGCTGGGGTATCCGCGTGCCGTCCGCTCCAGAGATGGCACGTGGGTCGTACAGCCCCTCCCGCGGGAGGAGCTCCACCGAACTGTCCAAGAACCCGTGCTGCTTCTGGTCGATGAACTCGACAAAGCCAGAGAAGAAACCTTGTCAGCTCTTTTGACTCTATTTGCGGAACGTCGAGTCCGTAATCTGACGCTCCACCCCGACTCGATAGTCGTGGCGGCTATGCAGCCGGTTGAGCCCGCCGTGTGGCTGGCGAGCAAGACCGGCGAGGCACTGGCTGCTCGCTTGCTGTTTCTCCCCTGCACTGCGGGGGAGGCGTGGTCTCACTTGCGAGACCGCTACGGTCTCTCTCTAAAATTTCTTCCAGAACCCGAATCGCCCGCGCTGCCAATCCTTTCAAAACCTTCCCCACGCGTCGTTGAGTACGCCATCTCCCTTGTCCGGGAGATGCTCGCGGCTGGCGTCTCCGACGAGGAGATCCTTGCGGTCCTCAACGGCTGTATGGAACCGCACTTCGCGGTTGAACTCTTGGACGAGATCAAGAGTTCCGACCTTTACGATCCCTTCGACCGTCTTGCGGCGGAGGGGCGGCTGCGCGAGTGGGCTGCGGCCGCTCCGGTTGGGGAGCTCGTGCCGCATCTGATTGATGTGGTGAAACGCGACTGGCCTGCAACGGTGACGGCCCTTGAACGGGTCCTAATCGAGTTGGACCCGGATGCCGCCACCGCCGCGATGCGGTCCTTTCTCCGCGACCTCCATTCTGTCGTCGAGGCGGCAGGGGGGACGCTCGAGATCCCAGACGGTTTGTCGGAGGAGGAAGGGGCGGACTTGCTTGAGACCGCTCTCCGCCGCGTGGCCCGCGCCTGGGCTGAGAGAGGGAAAGCACCCACCGTTTCCATTGACGCGCCCGCCGATGGCGGGGCTCGCGTAGACACGGTGGAGACTCTGAGACCGCTCATTGACGAGGTTAAGGAGTCTCTCCGGGGCGAGGAGGAGGCAGAATGAGAATTTCCCAGCTCTTCATAAACACATCCCCTCGTACTGTCGCCGTTACCAGCGGCAGTATCCAAATTGCCGCGCGCGACCGCGACAAGAGCGGTTTCGTCGTAGAAGCGGACGGCGAGACCACATTTGTCCACCGACGCCCGATGGATACGTACGTTTCGACGCTCTGCGGGCTTCGGGTAGGAATCAGCAATGAGCGATGACATCAGACAATTGCTTCCGCTGCCCAAGAGCACCCGCTCATGGGTGCTCCAGAGGCTTGCCTGGGACTCCACCAACTGCCAGACTGCGCAGGTGGAGTTACAGCGAACCTATACCCTCCGGATCAATCCGGAGTGGTGGTCCGGTCTCACTGTGGAGCAACGACGCAGTGTCTTGCTCCACGAGATCGCACACGTCTGGCGCGGGGACTGCCCGCGGGGCCTTGAGCTAGCTCAGAAGGGACAGATCAACCCCCAGACGTGGAATATCGCCACCGACGCGGTTATTAACCGCACGCTCAATGACCTGCCTCCGGGAGTGCGGTACGAAGGCGCCTGCGAGAGGGCCGGTCTGAAGCCGTCGGTGACGTGGTACACTGCGTATCATATCGCTCAAGCACTCACACAATCCGAGTCGTCTGACGGCAGTGGTGAGTCTCAACAAGCCGCTCCTGGGGCCGACTCGGGCGATCAGGACGGGCGAACGTTCGAGGGAGACGTTGTGCCCTCGGGTGATCCGGTCGACCACGCCCGGGAGAAGGCCGACCTCGAGAAGGCCGCGAGGGCTGACGGTCTTGATCCCGCCAAGGATTTCCCAGCCTCTCGCCGGCCTCAGCCGCGCCAGGCAGGCCGAGGTGAAGGGGCTGCTGTCTGGACTCCGGACAAACGTGCAGCCCTGCGGGTCGCAGTCGACCTGCGCGCCGAGGTGGCCAAGTCCACCAAGCGCAGAGAGCCTGTGCGCTCTTGGCGTCGCGAAGGACGCCTTCCGCTTCTGCGCGGTATCTCGCGTGTGCCGCGCCCGTCTGTCGGACTGTATCTAGACGTCAGTGGTTCGACCAGCGAGCACTGGTCGGACATTGCCGCGATTGCGCGCGGTCTCCGCCGCGATGGTGTCGAGGTGTTCGTGTTCGACGACGGCGTGCGCGAGTGGGATTGCGTTTCCCCGCTACGCGCCGGGGGCGGGACCACGTGGCAACCGATCCGAGAGCATGCCACCGGTCGCTTCGACAAAGCCATCGTGGCGACCGATGGCTACTTCTTCGACTCTGTCGATGCCATCGGCGGAGTCGAGGTGGTCTGGCTTGTTATGCCAGGTGGCCGTAAACCGGCCGACTTCGGCCGGACTCTAGCCTGGCCCGAGGAGGGATCACGATGAAAATCCACCTCCTGAATCCTTTCGGCCGCAACCCCGGTGTTGCGGTGGGGAAGGCCAGCCTCCAGGCTCCAGCCCGGGACCCTAACGGCCCTGGCGCCGTTGTCGAAGCGGCGGGCAAGGTTACTCCCCTTGTCTTCGGCCCGTTCAACACGTACCTTTCAGCGCTTTTCGCGCTGCGGATTGGAGTCGAAGGGGAGGAGGTGGAAAGATGAGGATCAGCACGACCGGCCTGCACTCGTTGCTCAGCGTACACCGCGATTCTTCCGCGGTCTGCCTCACGCTTGAGCGTAGATCCCTTCGTGCGAACAAGCAAGTTAGCACGAGGGGAAGGATGAGCAACATGGCTGGTCGGTCGAGAACGCTAAAATTACGCGTCAGGTGTGATGAAACCTCCGAGCCCGCAGTGTGGATTGTTGGCGGGCTAGGGGAATTGAAAACCGCCGAGGTGGAAAAATGAAGATTCGCAAAGATTGGGGGCCTGTTTGTGCAAGGGATGGCTTCGTGTCCCCGGTTTTGCGCAGGTTATGGCCTGTGCCCCGACGTGTCGCAACGTACCGGGCTGACGGCTCGGTTTATTGCGAGGCCTATCCCGGCCCTGGCGCTTCGCTCGAGATCTGGTACACGTCGCCCGTCTCCATCGTCGTTGCTCTCGAGGAGGAGGAGGGACAATGAGAGTAACCACTGATCCTTACGCGGACTGCCTCTTCGTAAGGGCCATAAGGGCTGACTCCGAATTTGCCTGGTTGTTTATTCGCACCAAGCAGACCGGAGTAAAGGCAGAGGCAGACGTAACTGGGGAATATAAAGTCTTCGAGAAGCAGATATCTTATGTTCAACTTCTGGCCGATCGCGATAACATTCTCATAGTTGCGCCGGGCTTATATGAGGACATGGAGCGATGAGAGTTCGCCAGAGAGTGCCTGCCGATAACATCGGCGGTACTGTTACCGTGAGCAATGCGATCTTGCAGGTTGCGCGCCAGCCTGCCAGGCCTGGCCTCCTCGTGGAGCCGACCGGCGAGCTCTCGCGCACCTTTCCAGTACTAAGTTGCCTTGGTGTGACTATTCAGCTGTGGATTGGAGTCAGCAACGAGTCGGACAAGGAGGAGGACGCGGGGCCATGAGAATTCGCCAGAGAATGCCTGGCAACAATATCGGCGGTGCGGTTACTGTCAGCAGAGCGGTCTTGCAGATCCCCCGCTCGGCCCTCAGCACGCCAGGCTTTGTCGTCGAGCCGACCGGCAAGACCTCTCGTATCTTCCCGGTGCTGAATAGTTACCTCGCAGTGACTATTCACCTCTCCGTTGGAGTCACCGAGGACGATGAGGAGGGCTGATGCGCATCCATCTCGGACGATACTCCCCGGTCTGTATCGAAGAGCTGGCTCTTGGCCTATTAAGGCTTCTCGTGACAGGTGGGCCCTCCTCCTCGCGCTACACTGTGAACATGCACGGCAGAGTGATGAGGGTGCCTCGTCACAATAGCAGTGCACTGCTTGATCGTGCCGTCATAGTCCGTGAAGAGAAAGACTGCGAAATGGAGGAACTGTCATGAGAATATCTGTGTCGTATAACCGGACGCGTATCCGTCTTGTAGATAACGCGCAGGGCGAGTATTTCCTTTACACCCGCCCTTTTCCAGATCATCCCGTACCGAGATGGTTCGTTTCCAGCAATTACAGCAACGTGATGGAAAGCCCGGGCTATGCCCCGTACGTCCTTGCGACTTCGGTGGACCCTGAGGCTGTTTATATTGCTTGGGAGGCTGACGATGAACGTCTTTAAGTTCAGCGTTTCAGTCGAGAGACCAACGGAGTTGCTGAGTTGGTTCAGCCACTTCGTTGCGCGAGGTGTCGCGTGCTGGATCTTGAAGCGCAGAGATACCGTGACGCCCCAATACTCGTTATGGCGTGAGGGTGAAGACGCTTTCTCTTACGACGAGCCGGAGACGTTCGACCCGGCGAAGTATGAAGTCGTGGCGGTTTATCTTCCTTGGCGCAAAGGAGATCACCGTGACACAGTTCCCGAGTTGTGTCCCTCGCCGAGGTGAGGTTTGTTCACAGTTTGACTGTCCTGCACATCTCCTGAATCCGGCGGTGCGCTTGGGGCGGCGCCGTCGACGGACGAATGACGCGTTGCGGCGTGACCGAGGTTGTCAGTTTCTGATCCAGGACCCATGGACTCTTGAGGAAATCGCCGAGATCTGGGGTTTCTCGCGGGAACACGTGAGGCAGATCGAGCAGACCGCACTGCTTAAATACATTTTGCATCTGGTCGGGATGCAGGCTGAACTAGATCTCGTTGATCCTGCGATAGTTGCTTTGTATCGGGAGCTTAAAAACCGTAAGGAACACCGCCAAACAAAGCAGAGAGAACTTTCACGGGGAGGTGGCAGCATGATCAAGGAAGGCAGCGAAATCGTGACGCAGATAGAACAGCGCACGGGCCAGACGGTCACGCGGCTGATTCCAAAGGGAAATCTCTTGATGCTGTACCCCTCAAGGGTGGTCGTGCGAGTGATACAGGCGTACCCGCGTAAGATCATCGGGCCGCGTGGAACAAGACTGCGGTGGACGGTAACTGGAACGGTCGAACCCGGTACAGTTGCGCTGGTGTGGCTTCACGGTGATCCACCGGTGGTCATGACTTATCCGCCACGTCAGAAGGAGACGCATTACTCCTTCCACGTGACGGAGCGTTCCCTGCACGGCAGGTGGGCAAACTCCGTCGGGTGGGGAGCGCTCAAGAAGGCGGTCAAGGAGGCACTTTGATGAAAGTATTCATCCTGCAGTCCGGCGGGGTCTCTTTAGGAAAGCCACGGGGTCCGGTTCGTCTTGTTCTTGACGTCGAAGACGCTCCGTCCCGTGTGACAGTGGACGTTGAAGCGTTGCGTGCCGCACGGCAGCACAAGCTGACCTTAAGCCCGCCGCGCCAAAGACGTGCCCGCAAAGCGGCAAAATCTTAGAAAGGGGGACTTAGGCCATGGAGATCGTTCTTGATGCAAGCAGTCTCAACACGTTCTCGGAGTGCCCACGTCGCTATTACTACCGCTATGTGAAGCACCTAGTGGCGGCGGGGCAGATGATGCTCTATGCAGACTTTGGGCGCGCGGTGCACACAGCGCTTGCGCATTATTTCAAGGGTTTCGATCTTGGTGAGGCAGTCGATCTTGGCCAAGGGGAGTACGCCGCCGCATTGCGTGAGGCGTATGGCGCTGTTGACAAAGTCCCTTACAATCTGGCTGATCTGCGTGCTGCGCTTGAGTGCTATGTGCAGCGGTTCCCTCGGGAGTCGGATCAATTTCAGACTGCACATGTTGAAGTGACCTTCGCAATCCCGCGGGGACGGTTCACGCTTATAGGACGTATCGACAAGGTCGACCTGTGCAACGGTCGCTACTGGATTCGCGATTATAAGACGACCAGCCGGCCGTGGTCCTACATGGTAAACCCCAATTTTCAGCTGGACTGCTATCTTTACGGTTGCCAGACCACGCTTGGAGTGTGGCCTGACGGCGCCCTCTTGGACACATTGACGAAACGATCGAACGGCGCCTGGGACATCGACCGGAAGTTTACGACCTGGTCCCCGGAGAGGCGCAATGCATTCCTTCAAGACTTGTCAATCAAGTCCGACTTGATTGCGCGCTATCTTGACACCAACTATTTCCCGCGGAACACAACTGCCTGTTATGTGTTCGGTGCTTGCAGTTACCACGCACTTTGCGTGTGTGAAACGCGGGAAGCGGAAGACGCTGTGATTGAGAGTCTCTACGAAGTGCGTCCTTGGCGTCCTGGGCCTGAAGGCCCGGCCGTTGGTGTTGCATTGGAGGAAGGGCAATGAACACTGCGCTGAAAGTGTCACTCTGGAGGTGCCACAAGGACCTCGAGGAGCCTCCTCGACGGTGCTCCGTCTGGGAATGGTGGGTGGTTGTCACCTCTATTTACGGAACCTTGAAACTGATTGAGTGGGTTGCCACTTTCAACGTGGCAGAAGTTCTAGGCTATTTCGGTCTATAAATAGCCGCAGGCCGGGAGGTGCAAATGGAACCGAAGGAGAAAGACTTTCGCCCAAAACCGATCACTGTCGGGACTGTTTCAAAAGAGCGCCCATCTTTGGTGATCCAACGTGCTTCCGATTTGAACCCGGGAGAGAACGTGAAGCTCCGCCTGCTTCTTTACGGACGTTCCGGAACGGGAAAAACGTTCCTGTTGGGAACACTCCCACGCCCACTGGGTGTTATTGACATAGCAGGAGGAAGCCTCACGCTTGCGGGGGAACATGGGATTCTCCTTGCGCAGATTCGGGTCCGTAATGAGGAAGGAGCACTCCAGCCCCAGGCTTGGGAGCTGGTTGCTGAGGCGATGCGCGCGTTTGCACGTGACGATCGTGTCCAGTCCATCGCATTAGATGACGTGACGGCTCTCAGTGAGCTGATCATGACTTATGTGCTCTGGCTTAACAACCATGTTGGGAGTTCTCCGACTCAGCCAGAGTATCAGCGCCAGATGGATGTTCTTCGTCAGACCATCATGATGCTGTTCGGGAGTCGGAAGCACGTGGCCGTGACAGCACATGAAGACTTCGAGCGTGAGGAGGGGACTGGTCGTGGGTGGGTGACCCCTTTAGTAACGGGAAAACTGAAATTCCAGCTTCCGGGGTTGTTCGACGAGGTATGGCACACTTCAGTGGAAAACATTGAAGGGAAAAGTCGATACGTCGTAACGACGATGGCCGATCGACTCTACACGGCGAAGAGCCGTCTTGCGCGCCTCGGTGTGTTGAGGCCGGTCGAAGACGTCACTGTGACGGAACCTTGGAAGGGAATCCCACCCGACGCCGGCGTCTCTATGATTCTGGCGCGAGTGGAAAAATGGCAGGAAATGAGGGCCTCCGAAGGAGGTGATGAATCAGGGCCCTCGCAGAGCAAGTCTGCTGATGCAGACTAATTCTAGTTTCCAGGAGGGAGCATCATGGAAATCGATGTCGGAGCAACTTTTGAGGAAATGGAGGAGAAGACGGCGGATAAGCCGATCGAGGGAACCTTCCACCTCCGAGTGGAATCTCTGTACGATCGGCCTCACATG
>Ga0207433_10003581_pt1 | contig 29719 bp, 19 predicted proteins | sample YelNatPaOPGAMG01_FD_187559 | JGI IMG/M metagenome (GOLD analysis project Ga0207433, IMG submission 187559) | Hot spring thermophilic microbial communities from Obsidian Pool, Yellowstone National Park, USA - OP-RAMG-01 (SPAdes) (version 3) | ecosystem: Environmental > Aquatic > Thermal springs... | reverse complement strand
GTAGAGGACAGGGCTGCATTTGAGGGTATTTATGGCAGTTCGGTCCGGATAGCCGGTCAATACACAGGGCAGCTGGACAATGCAGGAGAGGTCATCAGGCTAGAGGATGGCCTAGGCCAGGTGATAGTCGAGTTCGAATATGACGATGATTGGTACAAGATTACCGATGGTGGCGGGCACTCATTGGTCCTTGTAGATCCCAGGTGCGACCCCAACGGGCTTTCGAGGAAGGCAGCATGGCGGCCGAGCCCGCAAGCAGGTGGCTCGCCAGGGAGCGGTTAGATATAATACGACCTTTATGACGTTCGTCTTCAGATCTATATTGTCTGCTATCCTTGTGCCCCTTTGGCTGGCTGGTACCACGGCTATTGGCCAGAATGTGGTGATCAATGAGATCATGTATCACCCATACCACCAGGTTCCTGGCCCAGAGGATGTAAATCAGGAATACATAGAGTTGTTGAATCTCGGGCCGGATGGGGTTGACCTGGCGGGTTGGAGGATAAGTGATGGTGTCGAATTTGCGTTTCCTGGTATCTGGCTGGGCCCAGGCCAATACGTGGTGGTTGCAGCGGATGTCGAGGCCTTCCGTCGAGTCCACCCTGCTGTGACCAATGTTGTAGGAGGTTGGACAGGTTCGCTAAAGGATTCTGGCGAGCGGATAGAATTGGTCGACGGCACTGGCTCTATCGTAGATGTGGTCGAATATGCCGATGATGGTGACTGGGCAGTTAGGTACCTCGGCCCACCTGACCACGGACACAGGGGCTGGCAGTGGTCTGACCAACACGATGGCTGGGGCAGCTCCCTAGAGCTGATAAACCCGAACATGCCCAATGAATATGGCCAGAATTGGTCGGCCAGCAATGTCCTGGGCGGCACGCCTGGGAGGGCCAATTCGGTAACTGCAGCAGATACGCCGCCATTCATACTTGATGTCAGGCATCAGCCGTTGTTTCCTGGCCCGAACCAAGAGGTCACTGTTACCGCTGTGGTCATCGATGAACGGTCTGAGGGTATCGGTGCGAGGGTATACTATCGTAGCGATGGCAGGATCCCTTTCAGTTACGCCCAGATGTTTGATGATGGTCTGCACAATGATGGCCGTGCAGGTGATGGGGTATATGGGGCCTGGATACCTGCCTACCCTGATAAGGCGGTGGTGGAATTCTATGTCGAGGCCATAGACCGTGGTGGGTTGAGCAGGACCTGGCCTGCCCCGTGCATGGTTGATGGCAGGTCAGAACAGGTTGCCAATGCCTTGTATCTAGTGGATAGTTCCGCATATCTGGACCTGGCCCCAGGCCAACAGCCAATATATCATCTGATAATGACTGATTCGGAGCGCGCGGAGCTTGCCCTCATAGGCAGCAAGAGCAATGGCGAGGAGGACAGCGATGCGATGATGAATGGGACCTTTATCGCGGTCGAGGGTACAGGGGTAGAACTGCGATACAGGGTGGGTATACGCAACAGGGGTCATGGCACCAGGACTGGACCGCCAAACAACTATCACGTCAGCTTTCTGAATAGCGAGCCATGGAAGGGGTTGACTGGTATCAACTTCAACTGTCGCTATACCCATGCACAGATACTGGGTAGTGCAATCTTTCGCCTGGCAGGACTGGCTGCTGCAGAGGCATGGCCCGCACAGGTCAGGATCAATGGTGAGAATCTCGCGGTCTCGGGCAGCCCGATGTATGGTTGCTATGTCAGATTAGAGGCATTCAACGGCGATTTCGCAAGGAGGCATTTCCCAGCTGATCCCCATGGCAACCTGTATACATGTTTTCGTATGGATGCCGGGTCCGTGGAGGCGGATCTGAAGTACGAAGGCGCTACCCCCGAACCATACCGTAACCGATACTTCAAGGCGAACAATCAGAGCGCTGATGACTGGTCCGACTTTCTGAACATGCTGGATGTGCTTGCTCATGCCCCCCAGGACCGATACCTTCAGGAGGTCAGCAAGGTCATAAACATACAGCAGTGGCTAAGGTACGTGGCACTGGATGCACTGCTATTGAACTACGAGACCGGTCTGAATCGCGGGATAGGCGATGACTTCTTCATGTATGCAGGGGCCTCGGATCGCAGGTTCGTGCTGATACCACATGACCTTGACACGATCCTTGGTGAAGGCAACAGCCGAGGCGATATCGGCCAGTCTTTATGGTCTATCGTAGATGGGGTGGCTGGTTCGGATGGGGTAGATGGCCTTAGGAGGTTCTTTGATCACCCCGATACAGCCCCCCTCTATTATCAAGCAGTCAAGGATCTATTAGGTGATTTTTTCGATCGTCAGCATCTAGACCCCATTATAGACCAGATCCTCAAGCCATTTACGCCTATTAGCCGGATCAATGCAATAAAGCAATTCATCGACCAGAGGATTGCTGCCGTTTCCAGCCAGATCCCAACGAATCTGGTCATAGATCCTGGCCTGCCCGAGGTGGCAGGTTACCCGAGGACGGTCAGCGGGACTCTGAGGCTTGATGGTACCGCTGATGCCACAAGGACCAGATCTGTCACGGTGAATGGCAGGCTGGCCAGATGGACGCCCAGGAGTGGCACATGGAGCCTTGGGGACCAGATGGATCTGATCAGGCCGATCGTCCCAAAAGGTGCCGTCTGGCGGTACCTAGACGATGGGACTGATCAAGGTTCTGCCTGGACAGACCCTGACTTCGATGATTCTGCATGGAAATCCGGCCCGGCCCAACTTGGTTACGGGGATGGTGACGAGGCCACAGTGGTCTCGTACGGCCCTGATGCCAGCAAGAGGTTCATCACCACATATTTTCGGCTCAGGTTCGAGGTGGACCAGCCAGGTATATTCCAGATGTTGCTTGTGCGATTGCTTCGCGACGATGGGGCCGTAGTGTACATCAATGGCCAAGAGGTCATTCGGGACAACATGCCTGATGGTCAGATCGGCTATACAACTAGGGCCGCTGCAGGTGTAAGCGGTGCAGACGAGGCCAGGTTCTATGAGTTCCAGTTGCCGATAAATGTCTTGCGCCGGGGGATGAATCTAGTAGCTGTCGAGATCCATCAATCCTCTGGCAGCAGTAGCGATATCAGCTTCGACCTGGCAATAGACGGGATAGTGCCAGCCCAGGGGCCAGCAGAGCTGCTTGCTGGTGTCAACCGGCTTGTGGTCAAGGCGTTTGATGGTCCTGATGGGACAGGCCAGCAGATACAGGAAGGCTTTGCGGACATATGGTATGATACAGGTAATGCGCGGCTGGTATCGGGTACGATGGCACCAGGGCAAGTGATCTGGACCGCAGAGCAAGGGCCGTACCAGGTTTCAGGCGAATTAGTCGTACCGGACGGGACTACGCTTACCATTGGGCCTGGCACCAGCGTCTTCTTCGAGCCTGGAGCAAGGCTTACGGTCAGGGGAAGGCTTGTCGCAAATGGGAGCGAGTACCAGCAGATCCGCTTCACTAGGGTGCCCTTGATGCAATCCAGTTGGTCCGGCATACAGTTCATAGATAGCCAGAAGGACAACCTCATCTCGTGGGCGGTGATAGAATACGGCAGAACCAATGATGGTATGGTAGGCCTGACCAACTCTGCCGTTACGCTAGAGCATGTCTGGTTCGATCACACGGATCTGAGGCGCATAAGGCTGGAGGATTCCAGCCTCGTTGTGAGAGACTGCGTCTTTGCTGACATGTTCGCACCTGACCAGGCCCCGACCACGGACAATCTCAGCGAGCATATATGGGGAAGCTTGGCAAAGGGCGGGCGGTTCTTGGTGGAGCGATGCCGATTTGGGATCGTCAGGGGCCACAACGACTGTATCGATATAGATGGGCCCAGCAGACCAGATGGCGTGATAGAGATCAGGGATTGCACGTTCCTCGGCGGCGGTGACGATGCCCTGGATCTAGAAGGTGATGCCTATATAGAAGGCAACAGGTTCATTCACTTCCACAAGGATAGGTACAATACCGCTGCCCATTATGGAAATGTCATCTCGGCTGGGGGAGATAAGGAGTATATGGTGGTCCGTAATATCTTCTACGATGTAGACCACGTAGCGCAGATAAAGAACAGGGCATTCATGACCCTCTGCCACAATACTATCGTGAAGGTGCTATCTTCTTGCCTCTACTTCGAGCCGCCCGGTGAGCCTCAGTTGTATGGCAAGGGGGCCAGGATACAGGGATGCATATTCTGGGATGTGAACGAGCCTGTATTCGACAAGATGGCAAGTATCCAGCAGCTTACGGTTAGTAGCTGCATCATCCCGAGGGCCTGGTTGGGCCTGGGGCAGGACAATATAGATGCTGACCCGGCCTTCGTTGATCCCAGTGGCGATTGGAGGCTGATGCCAGGCTCGATCGCCTCACGGACAGGGCCACTAGGTCTCGACCGCGGTGCTATGGTATCCAGTGGTGTTGTCATCCATGGGCTGCCGCGTAAGTTCGACTGGCGGAGGGCTATCAGCCTCAGTGTCGGTGGGCCTGGCATCGCAAGCTACAGGTATAGCCTAAGTGGCCTTGGCGGGCCTTGGAGCCAGCAGATGCCTGTCGAGATCCCCATCGAATTGGAAGGGCTGGAGGAAGGCAGGTCCTACGAGGTCCTTGTCATGGGCCAGGACTGGGCTGGTTCGTGGAGGTCGGATGTAGCGGCATTGCGATGGACGGTCGACAGTTCTGCCTATGACCTTGCCATAAATGAGGTCATGGCAGGGCCCGGCCAGACGGATTGGGTTGAGATTGCATACGATGGGCCTGTGGCAATGAACCTAGCGGGCATGTCGGTTAGCGATGACCCATGCAGGCCACTGCGATTCGTATTCAAGGACCCGACATGGGTCGAGCCAGGCGGGTATCTGGTCGTTTCAGGAGGCGAGTCTAGTCAGCTTGGATCTATCGCACTGGGCTTTGGCCTAGACCCTGATGGGGATGCATTGTATCTCTTCGATCGCGATGGCCGTCTGATAGACAAGGTGGAATTTGGTCCTCAGATCCAGGGACTGACGATCGGCAGATGGGAGGGCCTCTGGCGGTTGACAGAGCCTACGCCGGGCCGGCCCAATAGGCCCTGCCCGCTCGGTGATCCAAGGAAGGTCAGGATAAACGAGTGGCTCGCAGCAGCCCTGCCCAATGACGAGGGGTTTGTAGAGCTCCATAATCCGGATAACCTGCCTGTGGATATGGCCGGTATGACAATTACAGATGACCTGCTCGGCCTTGCACATCGCCTGAGGTTTCCTGAGTGCTCCTTCATACCAGCCGGTGGTTTCTTGGTATTGGAGGCAGACGGCCAGGACAAGCCTGGCCACCTGCCGTTCAAGTTGTCCAACGATGGCGAGGTCCTGGCCCTGATCGATAGCAATGGCAGGGTCATAGACAGGGTCATATTTGGGCCGCAGTATGGGGGTGTCTCAGAGGGTTTACTCCCAGATGGTGGCACCTACCACAGTTTCTTTGGTCTGCCTACACCAGGTCTTGCGAACATGGAGGGCCTCTAGCCGTCGTCTGCCAATTATTGCCGGTTGGATCTTGACTCGTCGGGCACGATCGTATCTACTTGTCTGGGTTAGATGCAACAGCAGTTTGGAAGGTCTTCACTAAGGATTGGTGTTGAAAGGATACATAGATGAACATAACCAGATGGATCTGTACCTCCGTATTGGGGCTAGTAGCGATCACGGCAGGCTGTGCGACAGAGGTCTATGACCTTCGGGTCAAGAACGAGACGCAAAGGCAGCGGATCCAGGAATTGGAGGCACAGCTTTCTGCAGCCAAGCTCGAATTGGAACAGGCCCGCCAACAACTGGGCTCATATGGGCAGAAGGACTCTGTAGAGCAACAGGCCCTCAAGGCAAAGGTGGCAGCACTCGAGGAGGACCTTGCCAAGCGAAAGGCCCTGATTGCCACACTGCAGGAGCGTTTGGTGCATGGCGGGGCCGCACTGCCTGTGGAACTGGCCGCGCAGCTCGAGGAGCTCTCGAAGAAGTACCCGATGATAAGTTATGACCCTGCGGCCGGGTCGTTGAAGATAAGTTCTGATGTACTGTTTGAGAAGGGCTCCGATGTGGTGGCTGAGCAGGCAGTTGGTGCCCTGAAATCACTCTGCGAGGTCCTCAATGGTCCTGATGCACAGAGGTTCGATATCGTGGTCGCGGGCCACACCGATGACATACCTATAGAGCGACCTGAGACCAGACAGAGGCACCCGACCAACTGGCATCTTTCTGCACATAGGGCCATATCGGTCCTGAATGTCTTGGTGGCCAATAAGGTCAGCCCCACCAGGTTGAGCATCAGGGGATTTGGCGAATACAGGCCTGCAGCCCCCAACGCCCCGGGCAACAAGGGCAATCCTCAGAATAGGCGGGTGGAGATCTACCTGATCCCCCAGGGTGCATAGGGCAGGTCAATCGGGGCGACTGGACTTGAACCAGCGACCTCTAGACCCCCAGTCTAGCACTCTAGCCAACCTGAGCTACGCCCCGAGATAGCATCATTTTAACCGCTGTCGGACTGCCAGACAATAGGTTTTCCGTATTCGTGGCCAAGTAGTGTCAGGATGGCAACGTGCCCGCAGACCAGGCCGAATATCCCGGTCAATGTAGGCAGGCTGCCCAGCGGTCTGCGGGGTCTGCCTCTTTCCACCGTGATGTCCGATGGCTGGGGATACCTCGCTCGGTATGCATCAGCAGGCAAGGGCTCGATGGAGTATACAGCGGTTATGCGTCCCATATCGATGCCTAGTGCCCTGAGCCTCTTTCTGACCCTCCTGGCCAACGGGCACTGGGAGGTCTTATCGAGCGGGCCTATCCTGATCTTGGATGGATCTGTCCTGAGCGCTGCCCCCATACTGGAGACCGTGGGTATGCCACTGGCAGCAAGGCGGGCCAAGAGCGTTATCTTGGGCGAAAGGCCGTCTATGGCATCTACCACAAGGTCTGGCCGGCCGTCCAGGACCGTATCGACGGTGGAGTGATCAACAAACAGTGACAACGGCTCTACGCTACAAGACGGGTTGATCTGCACGACCCGTTCTGCGGCCACCTCCACCTTCGGCCTTCCCAGGTTGGGCTCTGTGGCCAATAGCTGTCTGTTGAAGTTCGAGTATCTGACCTGATCAAAATCGACCAGCCTGAGCCTTCCTACCCCAGCGCGGGCAAGGGCCTCACATGCGTAGCTGCCCACTGCGCCGAGGCCGACGACGACCACCAGGCACCCCCTCAGCCGTTCAGCACCTGCCTGGCCGATCAAGGCCTTGAGCCTTACAAACCTATCTGTGCAGCCAATATCATCCATAGTCACAAGAGGCCATCAAGTAATCTTACTGAATTTTGCCAAATTGCCTGAGCTAGCATCTCAGGATCCTGCTGCCTGAGCCTGGCCATGCCTTCCAATATGAATGGTAGGTTTGCCGGTTCGTTCCTGTACCTGCCATCTGACATGGGCATTGCATCGATTCGTTGGCCAGCAGGTGGCGCCAGGTCAGGTGCATCTGATTCTATAAGCAACCTATCCAGTGGGGCCTTTATCAAGGACTGGGCCGCCTTCCTCCTGCCCTCAGATAGGCAGTTGCCTGCGAACGAGAAGAATGCATTGAGTCTGGCCAGGGGTTCCAACAGGTCTGGTGCGCCTCCAAAGGCATGGATGATCAGGCCGGCAGGGAACGTCCCGAATCTGTTAAGTTCCTCCATGAGTAGGCCCCAGGCCCGGAGACAGTGTATGCATGCGGGCCTGACCATGTCTTTAGCCAACTGGAGCTGTGCCCTGAAGGCCGCCAGTTGCTGATCTATGTTGGGGTCCTCTATCCACCTATCCAACCCTATCTCCCCCACACCGCTTGGCAGCGATTGCAATAGGCCTGAAAGTCTCTCTTGCCAGTCAGAGTCCACCGAACTACCTACATACCATGGATGAAGACCAAAGAATGGTACGATCTTGGCATCTCGCCGAAGACCTGCCAATGCCCTGACCGTGTCCCAGTCTGCTGGCTCTGAGCCGTTGCACAGGAGGACCTTGACCCCCGCCTGTTCGGCCCTTGTCAGGACATCAGGCAGGTCCTGGGCGAATGCCTCTGCTTGCAGATGTACGTGGCAGTCTATAAGCTGGTAGGTCATGAGTGGTGATTCTAGCCTTCCTGGTGCCCCTGTGACAACATCGGATGGCCTTGGTGGCTGCAGGTCCTGTCAGGTCTTTGTAGGTGTGGCAGGCTGGTCTTACCCTGACTGGGATGGTTACGTCTATACCAGCAGGACCTCTGACCATCTCACGTATGTCAGCCAGTTCGTTGACTGCATAGAGATCAACAGCACCTTTTACCGGCCCCCATCCAGACCGACGGTCCTTTCCTGGCTGGAGAAGACCAAATACAAGCCTGGATTCTTCTTTACCGCCAAGCTTCACAGGGACTTCACACATCAGGGCATTGTTGATCAGAAGATGGTCGATCAGTTCAAGGTAGGATTCGAGCCCCTGCTGGGGGAAGGCAGGCTCAGGTTCCTATTGGCCCAGTTCAGGTACGACTTTGCTTACAGTGCACAGACAAAGGCCTTCCTGGACCGGATCGTGTCGGGCTTTCGTGACAGCTTTGCCATAGCCGTCGAGGTGAGGCACAGGTCGTGGCAGTTGTCGGAGGCATTGGAATTCCTCGCAGGGCTCGGCGTAACGGTATGCAATCTGGACTATCCTGTGTCCAGGCAATCATTCCAGCTCCGCTGCTGCACCATAGGCCAAGACGGATACTTTCGATTGCACGGCCGCAATGCAGCCATGTGGTTCAGCAAGGCTGGCAGGGATCAGACATACGATTATTACTATAACCGGGCTGAACTTGAGGGTATCAGGCAACGGATACTTGAACTCGGCAAGGCCCTGCAGTCCTTGACGGTCATCATGAATAATCACTACCGCGGGTCGGAGTTGGCCAACGCCATAGAACTCAAGTTCCTCCTTACCGGCAACAGACAGTTGGCTCCGGCATCCTTGATCAAGGCCTACCCTGGCCTTACTGAGGTGGCTGACGGGGACGGCAATATGGGCTGAGCCGGCTCTGGGTCAATTCGGCCTTCGGTGGCCAGCACCTGGACTAGATTTCGACTGCTCCCAGACCGAAGCGCGTATGATGGATGATCCTACTGAACAAGAAGATCAAGCCGGCGACCTGACATTGGGCGATCGCTCAGCAATGCGGGATGGCCCTGAACTGTTGTGCTTGCCGGATGGACGAGAGCGGCTATAATCCAGTTTATCGTCAGTAAGACTATCTATTCAAGGAGATGAAGATGGCAGCAAAGATGTATTATGAACAGGATGCCCCGATCGATGCGTTGAAGGGCAAGAAGGTGGCAGTGATAGGTTTTGGCAGCCAAGGGCACGCACACAGCCTCAACCTTAGGGATAGCGGCATACAGGTGGCAGTGGCAGAGCTGCCTGGTACGCCGAATTTCAAGCTTGCACAGGAGCACGGTTTCAGACCAGGGGACATAAAGACCGCCATGGATGGTGCTGCCCTGGTGATCGTGACGGTTCCTGACGAGGTCCAGGCAAAGGTCTACCAGGAGCAGATCAAGCCCAACCTGAAGGCTGGGCAAACTATGGGCTTTTGCCACGGGTTCAATATACATTTCAAGTACATCGTACCTCCAAAGGATGTCAACGTGGTAATGATCGCGCCCAAAGGCCCGGGCCATCTTGTCAGGAGTGAGTATCAAAAGGGTGGCGGCGTACCGTGCCTGCTGGCCGTTTATCAGGATGCCACGGGTACTGCAAAGCAGGTCGCATTGGCATGGGCAAACGGGATTGGCGGGGCAAGGGCTGGCGTGATAGAAACGACGTTCAAGGAGGAGACCGAGACAGATCTTTTTGGCGAGCAGGTGGTGCTCTGCGGCGGGCTTACTGCCTTGATAAAGGCAGGGTTCGAGACACTCGTGGAGGCAGGGTATCAGCCTGAGATAGCCTATTTCGAGTGCTTGCACGAGGTAAAGCTGATCGTGGACCTGATATACCAGGGCGGGCTGAGCTATATGAGATATAGCATATCCAATACCGCAGAATATGGCGACCTGACCAGGGGTCCGCGGATCATAACGGAGCAGACCAGGAAGGAGATGAAGAAGATCCTAGAAGAGATCACCTCTGGCAAGTTTGCCAAGGAGTGGGTCAACGAATACCAGACAGGTCTGAAGAACTTCAATGCCCTCTATCAAAAGGACTACAACAGCCAGATTGAGCAGGTTGGAAGGCGACTGAGAAAGATGATGAAGTGGATAGACGTCAAGGAGGTGTAGCCTTGAAGCTCGGCATGGATTTGTGGTATTGCGCAGCCATCTGGCTGATCGCCTCTTCTATTACCTTGGTTGGCGTTGCCGGTGCCGCACCGTCACTGGAGATGGAGGATGGCCGGCCTGTCTTGGTCTTGCCGTTACATGGCCAACCGGACAAGGCCTTGAGGATAGGGGATCTGTTCTTCCAGACCGCATCCGGAAGGATCATACTGAATGGGTTAAAGACTGGTAGCGGATCGGATCCTGCGGCAGTGTGGGTAGCGAGGATCGATGGTCGCAATGTTCAGCTTTCCGTGGAGCAGCGGGATCGCGACTACGTATTGAGGCTTTCTGCTGAACCAAACAGTGGGATCGTTGGATGGGGCCTGGCCATAGAGGCAAGGCCTGATGAGTACATCACTGGGTTGATGGAGAGGGTGGTGGATGGGCCCCAGCAGGCCTCGTGGGCCCCAGGTATAAGGCAGGCCATGGACTTGAGGGGCCAGAAGGTGGAGATGATCCTGAAGCCAACCACCTCTGTCTATGCACCATTCTATATCTCATCCGCAGGTTATGCCACCTTTGTGGATGGTACCTGGCCTGGGCTCTACGACTTCTGCGCATCCCATCCTGATAGGATCAGGATAGAGTTTGAAGGGCCTGTCTTCCAGATGAAGATTTATACAGATAAAGACCCCATGGCGATGGTGCAGAGGCATGCGATGGATGCAGGGCCTCCTGTATTGCCGCCTAGGTGGGTGTTTTCGCCTTGGCGATGGAGGGATGAACATAGGCATCGCAAGGCCTACTATGATGGCACCCCTGTGACCGGTCCGTTCAATAGCGAGGTCATGGAGGATGTCTTGATGATGAAGGCATTCGGGATCCCATGTGGCGTCTATTGGGTAGATAGACCATACGGTCCTGGTAGGCTAGGCTACGATGACTTCGAGATAGACCCAAATCGTCTACCCAACTTCGGTCAGATGGTAAGGTGGCTCAATTCCCTTGGCATGCAGATGGTCCTTTGGATAGGGCCGTTTTTCCAGGGGCAGATGGAGAAGGAGGCACTGGCAAAGGGCTACAACCTCCCCGGTCAAAGGCCCATGAAGAATAACTATCCCTTGTGCGACTTCACCAATCCGCAGGCAAGGGCGTACTGGCAGCAGGGCCTTGCCAAGCTGGTCATGTTGGGTGTGGCTGGGTTCAAACTCGATAGGGCAGAGGAGGATATACCGGATGGTGGACCATTCAATGTCTTTGATGGTAGGTCCCTGAGGCAGCAGAGGAATGCCTATCCGGTCATGTACCTGCAGGCCGCATATGAGTTGGTTCGCCAGTATCGTGGCGATGACTTTGTCTTGATGCCTAGGGCTGCCTACACCGGAAGCGCCAGGTATGGCGTATTCTGGGGTGGTGATATAGGTGGTACACAAGAGGGGTTGCGTGCCTGTATCATTGCAGTCCAACGATCTGCCGTGATGGGCTATCCATTCTGGGGTTCGGATACATGTGGCTACAACCAGCAATTGCTAGAGCAGGAGGTCTGCGCCAGGTGGCTGGCATTCAGTTGTTTTTGCCCGATAATGGAGGTAGGACCTACCAGAAACGTAGGGTTCTGGAACCTGCCGCGAGAGCCGAGCTATGATGTCGAATTGATTGCCATCTGGCGGCTTTATGCCAGGCTTCATCAGCGTCTGGCAGACTATAGCTACCAGCAGGCAGTCCTTGCCCACAAGACCGGTATGCCCGTAGTGAGGCCGGTCTTTTTGGTTGACCCCAATGCCAAGGAGGCCTGGGCCAACTGGTGGAGCTACATGTACGGACCTGACATCCTGGTCAGCCCGATATGGCAGAAGGGTCAGCGTACACAACAGGTCTACCTGCCGAAAGGTCAGAGGTGGCAATATGCCTGGGACCAGCAGCAGGTCTACGATGGCGGGCAGGCGGTTACTGTGGAGGCGCAACTCTATCAGATACCATTCTTCATCAGGGTAGGGGCGAGCCTGCCGATAGGGGATCTGGATGATGAATATAGACAGTCCAAGGCCATAGCTGCAAACAGGCCTGATCTGAAGGCCCTTGAGGCAGAGGTCAACGAATGGTTCGGTAAGGCAAGATAGTCTGCAAGGAGCACGCTATGAAGAATCGGCCCGGATTCTTGGGGATCGTGGTCTTGTCGGCCCTGGCGTGGCAGCAGTGCGGCGCGCAGCAGTACAGTAACTTCATTAGATTAAACACGATAGGATATCTGCCCGAATCCAAGAAGGTTGCCTCCGTTGCGGGCCAATGCAGTCAGTTCTCTGTCTTGCGGGTTGCCGATGGCAAGACGATCCTGGAATCGCCAGTGACAGGTCCAGTACCTAACGAGGATACCCGCGAGCAGCTTTACCTGGCAGATTTCTCTGTTGTCGATGAACCTGGTCTTTACCAGGTTGTGGTACCGGGGGTCGGCAAGTCAGCCCCGTTCAGGATCGCAGCAGATCTGTATCTGGAGCCATTCTATCTTGTTACGCGAGGCATGTACCTCTGGCGGTGTGGCACGGCTGTGAGGGCGGTGTACAAGGGAATGGTGTTCGAGCATGGCCCATGTCATCTGGATGACGCATGGATGGACCTGATTGTTCGGGACCACATTCGCAAGGATGGCACAAAGGGTTGGCATGATGCAGGGGACTACAACAAGTACGTAGTGAATGCAGGCGTAACGATCGGCTGCATGTTCAGGGCATGGGAAGACTTCCCGGCGATACGAAGGTTGAGCCTGGATATACCTGAGTCAGGTGGTCCCTTGCCAGACCTGCTGGCGGAGATCAAGTGGGAGATGGATTGGCTATTCACGATGCAGGACAAGGATGGTTCGGTCTTCCACAAGGTCAGCACAAAGGACTTCGGCGGTTTCATTCTGCCCGAACATGAGACCGCGGAGCGGTACTTTGTACCTTGGTCCAGTGCTGCAACTGCCGATCTGGTTGCCATGATGGCGGCGGCCTCCAGGCACTTTAGGCCTTATGACCCAAACTACGCAGACCGCTGTCTAGCTGCTGCATGGAAGGGTTATACATTCCTGAGATCCCATCCTGATAACCACGACCCCGATATGCGGGGCGTCACCACAGGCGCATATACCACCAAGGATGGCGATGATAGGCTCTGGGCAGCAGCAGAGCTGTGGCAGGCCACTGGCGATCCTGAGGTACTCGAGGATCTTCAGGCAAGGATCAGGTCTGTAGGTGCAAAGGTGGATTTGGACTTCGATTGGGGCACGGTTGCCAACCTGGGAATCTTCACGTACGTTGCCTCGGATCGACCTGGCAGGGATCAGGCATTGCTCGGGCAGGTCTGTCAGAACATCGTCGCTGCCGCTGAGCAGATCGTCCAAACCGCACAGGCACACGGCTATGCCAGACCACTTGGTAGCCGCTACTATTGGGGTTGCAATGGAGGCGTGGCCAGACAGACACTGATCTTGATGGCTGCGTATAGGCTCGACCCGAAGCCTTATTACATAAGCACATGTCTGGACGCGATTAACCACCTGTTTGGCCGCAACTGGCACGGTAGATCCTATGTTACGGGGCTTGGCTACATGCCACCTATGAACCCACATGACCGCAGATCAGGGGCGGACAAGGTGGTGGACCCATGGCCGGGCTATCTTGTAGGCGGTCCATGGCCGAGACCTTCGGATTGGAACGATGTCCAGGCCGATTACAGGACCAATGAGATCGCCATCAACTGGAATGGTGCGTTGATCTACGCATTGGCGGCCTTCGTCCCGCAGCAATAATAACACTGGCATAAGGAGCAGTTGCATGGTCAAGAGAACGATGGCGTTCATCGCTGCATTCCTTGCAGGTGTCGGTCTAGCAAGTGCCGTCACCTTTGACGTCAGGTCCTACGGTGCCGCAGGTGATGGCAAGACGTTGGATAGCCCTGCGATTAACAAGGCTATCGAGGCCGCAGTAGCCGGTGGGGGAGGTACGGTGTATTTGCCTGCCGGTACGTATCTGGCTGGCTCTATACGGATCAGGAGCAACATCACGCTGCAGATCGGTTCTGGTGCAACCATAGTGGCAACCACCGATCCGAATGCATATGATCAGGCAGAGCCCAACGAATATGGCGATCGGCTCAAGTACCAGGATTATGGTCATAGCCATTGGCATAACAGCCTGATCTGGGCAGAAGGACAGGAGAATATCGTTATCATGGGGCCCGGCCGTATCTTTGGCAAAGGCCTGACCAGGAGCCAGCCGAGGGGTCAGGGGCCACAGGTCGGGAACAAGACAATATCCCTGAAGAACTGCCGCAATGTCACTATAAAGGATCTGAGCATATTGCAAGGTGGCTGGTTCTGCATCCTGCCTACTGGTGTCGACAACCTGACCATCGAGAATGTCAGGTTCGATACCAATAGGGACGGGATCAACATAGACTGCTGTAGGAACGTAAGGATTGCCAACTGCTCCATAAACTCGCCATTCGACGATGCAATAGTGCTCAAGAGTAGCTTCGGCCTAGGGACCTTCAGGGCAACCGAGAATGTCACTATCACTAATTGCCTTGTTAGCGGTTATAGGATGGGTTCCATGCTGGATGGAACATTCATACGCGATCCTATAACGGCACCTGATCGGGATGGGCCTACAGGAAGGATCAAGTTTGGCACGGAATCCAATGGCGGCTTCAAGAACATCACCATCTCCAATTGCGTCTTTGACTACTGCCGAGGCCTGGCATTGGAGACCGTAGATGGCGGGTTGCTCGAGGACGTGGCGATCTCCAATATCACGATGCGGGATATCTGGAACAGCCCCATCTTTTTGCGGCTAGGCAGCCGTTTGAGGGGCCCAGATGGGACGCCTGTGGGCCGGCTTAGACGGGTGATCATAAGCAATGTCGTGGTCTACAACGCAGATCCTAGGTACTGCTCCATCATAAGCGGTATCCCGGGACATTACATCGAGGATGTGACCATAAAGAACATTCGGATCGTGTGCAAGGGAGGTGGCACGAAGGACGACGCAGCCAGGTCCTTGCCCGAACGTCAGGATGCATATCCCGAGCCGAGTATGTTCGGCAGGACCAGTGCATATGGCTTCTTCATAAGACATGCAAAGGGCCTGACGATGGAGGATATCTGCATATCCTTCCTGGAACAGGACATGCGGCCTGCCTTTGTGCTGGAGGATGCCAGATCCATCCAATTCCGATTCATCGACGCTAGATCCGCAGATCGTGGCCCGACGTTTTCGATGAAGGACGTTGAGGACCTGAGGTTCTACCAGTGTAGGTCCATCCCTGATACCACCATCGAACGGATTGAACAGAAGGAGCTCTAGTTGAGCCAGGCCCTCGGTAGGGCCTTATCTCATCGTAGGCCTGCCTAACCACATGGCCCTGTCGTTTTGCCCTGGCAGGCCAGCTGCCTATCGCAGCCGCTGGTCGCAGTCCTTGCCGGGATGAGTGGCAGCCATGCAAGACACTACGACCGTGTTCGGAAGACAAATCTTCTAGGACGTTCTTGACGCACTTGCCTTCTAGGCGGCCGCTGGATCCAGCCGAAACCCCCTCACATTGAGTCGAAATGTTAAAGTACAGGCATCGCGGGGCCGATCAATAAGCTGCCGTAGTCTACAGTTCATGGAGGGTGGACGTAGATGCGTAGTATTGCGGCCCTTGCCTTGTTGCTAGGCCAGGTGCCGAACATGGATCTGAGGTGTTCCATGAATACAACGCCTTCTTGTCTAAGGTTCAGACAGATCATCTGGGCGGTCGTATCGATCCTTGCATGTTCTTTCCAAGCAAGAGGGGTCTTGACCTCTGAAGAGCTTGTCGAGATGGGCATCGAGAAACTCCTTGATGTCGAAATCTCCGTCGCATCGAAGAAACTGGAGAGTCTAGCTGAGGCCCCTGGGGCCGTCTCTGTGGTGACAAGGGAGGAGTTCGAGGTCTATGGCGACAGGAATCTTCATCAGCTCCTGCAGCGCCAGCCGAGCATCTATACACGCGGCTCCTACATGTATCCGAACAATATCGCCTCATTCCGGGGCGACATGCCGACCCATCTGGACCTTCACACATTGGTCTTGCTCAATGGCCGTCCCATCCGCGAAAGCAACTTCGGAGGGGTCAACTTTCCAGTATACATGGCGTTTTTACTAAAGGCCCTGGACAGTGTAGAGATCATCCGTGGCCCAGGCTCTGTGCTCTATGGGACCAATGCCTTTACTGGCGTAATCAACCTGAAGTCCCGATCGATCCCGGAAAGGACAGAGGCCTCAGTCTCAGCCATGGGGGGTAGTTATGGGGCTTACGATATCACTTGCTCTGTAGGTGGCCGCCAAGGTGACCTGGGATACACTACTGACATTCGTGTTGGCGGGCAAGATGGCTACCGATATGCCCTAACCGATGAGAGAGGGGTGTTTGGCTCGCATCAGGACAACAATCACAGCCTCTCTGGAACGATGCACCTGGAGTATGGCAGGTTCATACTCGATGCCTTTGCAGTGGATCTCGAGACCTTTCACCTGGGCCCATTGCCATGGTGGTCTCTTGCACATCATGAGTACGCAGTAAAGAAGCTCTTTGCCAACGCCGGATATCGACTTCCACTGGACGGGCGAACGACCCTGGAGCTGAACCTGACATACAACCTGCACGAGAACCGCTTTGGGAATGTCACGCAATGGGTCGGTGTCAATTCGTCCGATCTCATAGGCGAGGTGACGATCCTGAGCAACCCGATCGACCGCCTGGATATTGCCATTGGGTATTTGCAGGAATATCGCACGAGCTATCCTCCAAAGGAAGGCTACTATCAGTCCATCCCTACCTATCGTTACCATCCTCAGGCCGCATATGCACAGGCAGATTACAGGATAATCGATCCACTCAAGGTTATCGCTGGCGCACAATGGAACAAGTCCTGTCAGGGCTATGAAGACATCGTCAACCGATGTGGTCTGATCTTCAATCCCTTCAAGAAGTGGGGGCTTAAGCTCTTGCGGGGCGAGGCATTTCGGGCTCCTTTCGCGATCGAGACTGACCTCTACGACGTCCCCATCCTGGTCGGCAACAAGGACCTTAGACCAGAAACCATCGTGACATATGATGTCCAGATCTTTTATGACGATCACAAGACCTACGCTGCGGTCACCTACTTCCACAACAGCATTGAAGACCTGGTCATCCGCAATACAGCGGTCAGCCCAGCCTCGTTCAAGAACGCCGGCAGGCAGCAGTTCGATGGAATTGAGCTCGAAGCTAGGTATCGCATAAGGTCTGGTTGGCAACTGCTGGGTTCTGCAATGGTCCAGAACAACAAGCAGACCGCTAATCTCAACTACAGCACCGCGCCGGATTACATGGCCAAGCTCGGGACCGACTATACCTGGGATTGGGCGACGGTGGGCATCTGGTACAGCCATTTTGGTAAGCCACCTCGCCTTCCCACCGAGGTCGTCGTCAATCCGGAACCAGAGGCCTTGGACCTTATCACCCTCAATGTCTGCCTCGATGTGTCTGCCTGGTTAACCCTCCCCAAGAGACGTGCGATCCTGACCCTTAGGGTCGAGAACCTGTTGGATGAGGATATATGGGTCCCGGAGTTCAACCGGGGTGGACACCCCAATTCCCTGCCAGACGGGCCTGGCTGGACCTTCTTTGCAGGACTAACGTACGACTTTTGACACATGCATACGGGAATGACTTGGGCTGGCCGCAAGACCTGATCCGAGAAACTACGGCCTGTCTTGGCACCTGGGCGCAGAGCCATGAAACCGGAATAGCCAGAGGCAGGTCTATAGCAATCGCCAGGGGGCACAGATCTGAGGCCTAGGCAAGCGCGGCCGCCGAACCTGCGATTAACCGGCTGTGCATAGGCCTGCTACCATTGCTCGAGCGGCCTGACCTGGACCTGCTTGATATCGCCGGAATCGGGCCATACAGGGGAAAGGAGCACTGCTAGGGTGACGCTACCAACGGCCTTAGGTATGTTCGCTATGAGCCTGCTGACCCCCTTGTTGGCGGCCTCGGGCTCAGATCGTTCGCAGGTACCCTTGGTGAAACTAGCCGCACTTGGCCGCACTATCCTGGCCACCAGTAGACGACCATCGAGTTCCAATATGGCCATATCTGGCCTAGTGATGTCGATATTCGCATCCGTGGTCAGACCCCATGTCAGATCGCAAGGCCTGTTCAATTCGAACTCATCCTGGATTAACACTGCGCGGCGCCCTGCCACCAAGCAGACGCCTCTTACGGCCTTTGTCGCTTGGCCCCTGTACGCGCTTGTCAGGTCCACGACCGCGCGAGGTTCCTCAGTATCCGTGCGGACCCTTACGAAGCTGGCCTTGCCTTCCAGATCTTGGTCCTGCCCTGCAAGCGTCACGACGTTGTGACTGATGGACCTGAGCCTATAGTAGGTCCATCTTCTGCCATTTCTGCCTGATTCCCAATACCCAGGCAGGTTGTAGTTATCAGAGCCCAGGTCCCTTGCCCAGCGTACACCTAATGCGTCCAGCTCGAAGTTGCCCAGGTCCAAGTGGCCATGGTTTACCCGGTTGTAGCCGGCCTTGATCCCTAGGAATAGCGCATTGGGATCTGACCAACTGCTGCGGAATACCGCTATCTCTACTGGCCCGCGAAAATACCTATCAAGCTCCATTGCTGGCCGCTGTTCGGTTGGCCTGACGTACCAGATCAGGTGGTGGGTTGATGCCCCGGATTTAGCCAGGACCTGATGCTCAGCCCAGGCGTACCAGTATTGATCTGGGTACACCGTTGCCAGCCAGAATAGGCACGCCATAGGCCTGCGACTGCTCCTTTCACCGGCATCTGCAAAGTTGAGATAGAGACCTGTTGGGCCTGTCGTATGGATCGGGAAGGCCCCAGACCTTGCCAGGCCTTCGCTGGCCAACAGTCCAAGGTCTGACCCAAGACCGCTGACTAGGGCCGCGATTGCGTACGCAGTATAACTAGTCGCATAATTCCAGTAACCAGGTCCTTCAGGCCATGCCCCATCAGGGGCATATGTCCTCAGTGCCAAAGGCAGCGACTTGACCGCTCCTGGTATGATCTGCTGTGCATACCTGGGATCTGTATCTGCTATGGCAATTGCACCTATGATCAACCCCCCATTGCAGACCTGATTCCAGTTGAACTGACTCTTCACCCACCATGCATCCTTGTATGCTGCCAGGCCAGGCTCCAGTCCGTGTCTGATGAGGCCTTGCCTTATCCTATCCCTGGTCTGGGCATCCATGTAGCGATAGAGCCAGTCGTAGCCGATCCCTACTGCGTGGGACATCTCAGCGGTGTCCAGGAAATGGGACGGGTTCCAATCTGGAAAGTCGCATACGGTCAACATCTGTTCGACCGCCTTGTTGGCAAAGGCGGCCTCTCCAGTCCACCTCCATGCCATACCCAACGCGTATACCCTATCTAGGCATGACCTGCTGACATGCAACAGCCTAGGACCGATCTTCTCGTATCGTAAAGGCTTGGCATCTAGGTAAGACCCCGCCTGTCTCAATACATCCTGGACATACCTTTGCAATACGGCATCTCTGGCCGCCATCTCCTTCAACTGGCCAAGCCTTTGATCCTTCAGCAACAGCCTTGGGTGGTTTGGTTCCAGCCCGGCAAGGACATCCTGTTGGAGGACTGCCTGGCCGGCATTGATCCCAGCGGTGTGCAAAGATAGGGTCAACGTACACGCTATTACCAAGGCCAGACAAACGCCACGATCCGACATAAAGATGCTCCTTTCTGTCGCTAATCAACACCTGTGGATTCTACCCTTATCAGCAGCCTCAGTAAACCATCGGGGCACAGCCTCCGAGCCGCTATTGGCTGATCCTACGCTTGGAAACAGTTCATATGCTAGGTGTTGACAATGGGCAGTGCCAGGTTGGTATCAGTGCAAAGCGGTGTGATCGGCCCGGTTGACATGGTTCTTGAGCTGCCAGATGAAGATATCAGGGAAGGTATGGTGGGGGTTCGGGGAATCCCGTGGGTTGCTTTATCGCAGAAAGGTCTGAACTTGCGCGCAGGATTGCGGTCTTCCTTGCGTACAGGGTCTATAGAAGAACCCTGGCAATCTGGTTGCTGGGTCTATATTCAAGGGTCTGCGATTGAAAGGAGACGACGTATGGGTAACGATAGATGTTCGAGGATCTGAGTCGGTTGGCCTATGGAGTTGACGCTAGTCGCTTTATGTTGTTGCCTTCTTGCCGCTGTGGTCGTTCTAGGGGAGGATGAGGGATGTCCTTGCCAGGTCCCCTCTGCTTGACGGTGGCTGACGAGGTCGACGGCGGCTGCATTGCCTCCGGGCAGACAAGAACGGGGTGCATCGATCCTCCAGGTGACAGCGATGCTTACGTATTCTACGCGTATGCGGGTCAGGCAGCAGTAGTCAAGATGGCTCGTACTGACCCCAACGCGAAACTCAACCCTAGACTCGAAGTCTTCGATCCTGTGGGCAAGCGAATTGCTTATGCTGATGCCGGTGGCTGGCAAGGTGGCTATATTAGGATTAACGGCCTCAAGCTCAGGCAGACGGGTCTTTACACTGTTGTCGGTAGCGGCTGTGGCACAGGAACCGGTGCATATGGCTTGTCCCTTCAACTGACGTACGGGCCATTTGCATCGCAGGCCGACAAGGAAGGCGGCCTTCTCACTTCTGGTGAGGTGGCTGTAGGAAACATCGATCCTGGCGGAGACTTGGATGGTTACGGTTTCTACGCAGTAGAGGGCCAGGGCGTCGTAGTTCAGGTGGCCAGCAGGGGCACGTCCAGGTTTCTCGGGACCCTAGAAGTGTACGATCCCACTGGGACCCGGGTGGACGCAGTGGATGATTGCTGGTGGGAATACGGACACTTCAGGTTGGATAGTATCCAAACTAAGATGTCAGGTATTTACACAATTGTACTGGGCGGTTGCGGGTCCTCGACTGGTGAGTACGGGATATCAGTGTCTCAAAGCCCGCCGATCCGCCCGGAAGACCTTTGTCCCTGGAATCCCGTGCCAGGCAATGGCCAAGCGGTCCCCTATGGTATCCGCACATTGGCCTGGCAGCCTGTTTCTGGTGCGACTGGCTATGATGCGTACCTGGCTGCTGGACCGTGTTCCCCGCTAGAGCCGATAGCGGAGAATGTGCCTGTGGCATCGGTCAATGTAGGGATTATCACCGCGCAGGGCGTGTACTTCTGGCAGGTGGTAGCCCACAGGCCTGAAGGGATGTCAAGGGCCCTGTGTGGTGGTTTGGCGTTGAGCCTTGTGAAGGGTGTAGGCTTGACCTGTCTGCGGTGGGTAATGGTACTGTCAGTGCGGATCCGCCAGGCCCAACTTATCCATGTGGCCAGCAGGTGCAGGTTGTGGCTACACCTGAGGCCGGGTATAGGTTGGTACGATGGCAGGGTAGTGCGGTCGATGCCGGTAAGGTTGTGATTGTTGGCCTGGAGGTGGTGGTCACTGTGGATGGCAACTACACACTTGAGGCGGTATTCGAGCCTGAACAGGCGGTGCTGCAGGTGTTGTACGACTTTACAGTCGATAACAATCCTGGTTGGGTTATGGATGGACAATGGGAGTTTGGCAGGCCTTTGGGGCAAGGGGGCCAGCAGTATGGTAATCCTGACCCATCTAGGGGTCGGACTGGCCAGAATGTCATCGGTGTGAATCTGGCTGGTGACTATGATGCCAAACCGAGTGGGCCATATTGTGTCGTCGCCGGGCCGTTTGACCTGAGTACTGCAAAGGGTGTGAGGCTGCGCTACTTCAGGTGGCTCAATACGGATGAACCAGCCTATGTCCGCAGTGCCGTAGAGGTTTCGGTGCAAGGTATGGGCGGTAGGGCGCAATGGGTGCCGATATGGGAGCATAGCCAGCGTAGTCCGATCATGGACAAGTCTTGGGTACTGGAGGACCTGGACCTCGGTTTGGCAGATGGCCGTAAGGATGTGTACATAAGGTGGTTATATCAGATCAACCCCAGTGCCTATCCCTACTCAGGTTGGAATATAGATGACATACAGTTGGTAGGTTACGTGGGAGGTCAATAGTAACCCATCTGGCCAGGGGCCGTGGCCGAATTAACCACGGCCTCTGGCTAAACATGATCTGGAAGTACCATTCGAGCGCGAGAAGTTGAGTTGGGCATGTCACTTTCTTGTATGTATACAGATTAGGGAAAGTCGGAAGGATTTTTCTTAAAAATTCAAGGGTCTACGGTAAATGGATAGTCGATCTGGCTGGGGTCGCATCTTGAGGCGACAGCCACTGCATCCCGGAGAAAGGAGGATCAGCTATGGAGAAGAGAGGCTCTGTCTTGTGCATCCTTGTGCTCACATCTTATTTGTTCTACCTGCCTGTCGGCGGTGCATCACAAAAGGAGATCTGGAGACAAGCTGATTTGGCGGCAATTGGTTTGACTGACGACTGTATACTCATGGTTGACATCCCCATAACCTCGCCTGTCGATCCTATCGTCTCTGAATCGGCGCCGTTTTCAGGCAGTCCTGAGGGTAACAACCATAGGATCATTAACCTGAGGATTGTTGACGGCAAGGGTACTGCGGGCCTTTTTGGCGCGGCCACCGGTAGGATCAGGACCTCACACCAGTGGACCCGGTTGTGATCTCCTCTGGCAGTAACGTTGGCGGCCTTGTTGGCTTACTCCTGCCTGGCGGTACGGTTTACAGATGTGCTGTAAAGGGCGGTGTGGTTGCAGGAACGGCTGCAGGCAGTGATACCGGTGGTCTGGTTGGTCGCAACGCTGGAGGTGTGATTGAGGAATGCTTTACTACCTGCAATGTGGTGGGATCGACTGTCGGTGGTATCGTGGGCCGTATGGTCTCAAGGCAAACCACTTAGGCCTTGTACAGAAGCCAGCTGCTCAATTCTTTTTCGACCAGTTCTGTGTTGAGCAAGGATGGTCCTGGAGGCGGACTGGTTGGTGACAGCAGCGAGTTTGTAGTTTATTGTTATGCCGATTGCCAGGATATTACTGCCGCTGGCGGCCAGAAAGGAGCGATTGTAGGGGTTACCCAGTCGTCGGCCTTTTTCATGGGTTGCTTCTATGCCGCAGATCTCGGTCTGGGCCCTAGTGGGAACCCAGTTATGATCCCCGGCGTTGCTGCCCTGCCAAGGTCGCAGATGGTCATTGAGGATGCCTTCCTCAAGGCAGGTTGGAATGCTCAGGTCTGGGGTTTCCCTCTTGGGCAGACGCCGCGACTGCGGTGGGCTGGGGTAAAGCCCGTTGCTGTCATAAAGGAAGCTTCTTCTGGCCCTATCCTCAACCCTTCGATTGCCAACCAAGTGATCTTAGATGCAAGCGAGTCCTATGATCCAGACGGCGATCAGCTCATGTACGTGTGGTCGTGGGGAGGTCATTCTAAGGTCGCAAGCGAGCCTAACCTAGTCCTGGACATTACCGATCTCTCGCACGGGCAGAACATAATCAGTCTGACAGTAACAGATGGGGTACTAGACTCCGATCCTGTGTCTAGTACAGTTTGGGTCGATAGACCGCCATCGGCCAGGGTTACGGCGAGTACTAGATGGTTGGATCCAACAAAGACATCCGCAGTTTACCTCTATGGGTCAGGATCTATCGATCCAGACAACGACGAAGTCTGGTATATTTGGTCCTGGTCAGGCTGGCAGGCATCAACTGGAAGGACGAACTGGATCCAAATACCGGCATCTCAATTGACTCACGGTCAAAATATCATTACTTTGGTCGTGCAGGATGGTATCCTTTCGTCCGAGCCTGCAAGTATTACTGTGGTCAAGAATACGCCTCCAATAGCCAGCATCTCGGGGGATTCGGTAGTTGTGATCGGGCCAGGCCAAGATCTCATCGTTGATGCATCTTCTACATCAGACCCTGATGGCGATCCGTTGACATACACCTGGTCAGTGAACGGGAACGTCGTGGCGACAAAAACAAACGAGAGCAGGGCTACCATCCCTGCCTCCATGTTCAACCAGCGGACTAACCTGTTGGCAGTGGCGGTAAACGATGGGATGGGTGGCAATGTTCCGAGTACCGCGGTAATCAACGTGCGAGTCAATGTGCCTCCAGTAATAGATGCAGGTCAAGCTCAGTTGGTTTATAGCCCAGTGGACTCCAATCTGTCAGTCGTGCTGCAAGGTACAGCATCGGATGAGGACGGCGACGCCATTACTTGTCGGTGGCTCGAAGGCCAGAAGCCGATTGCAACAGGTCTTTCTACATCTGTGGCCCTGCCTGTTGGTTTCCACAGCGTCACCCTGGAGGTCAGTGACGGATTCACGCTAGTTAGTGACGTTGTTGACATAAACATAGTTGGACCACTAGCTGCCAAGGATCTGAAGGTATCACCCGCTACGATAGGCAGGGCCAGCCAATGCAGTGATGTAAAGTTCTACCTATTGATGCCCAACGGTATGAGCGTGTCCGACCTTGATCTGGGCCGCCCAATGTGCCTATATCTGGAGTATGCCAATGGGCAATCGGTAGAGGTTGGGCAACTAGCTAGAGATGATAACTACAGTCAGAAGAGACAGACTATGGTGGGAGTCATTGGTAGGCAGAAGTTCCTTAATTCGGTTGGGCCAGAGAATGGGAGAAAGACGTTGAAGCTTTCAGTATGTACTAAGTCTGGCAGATACCTCTTGGCAGTTGCAAGTATTGAGGTAGTCCCTGGATCTGGGCCCGGCATGCTAGGTATCAGCGCTGAGAGGTTGCGCTACTGGCTGGAATTGCCATAGCAATCGAGTGTCTCTCTTATTAGACCAGGTGAGGTGGGCGTCATGCTGACGCCCACCCCGCTAGTTAGGCGCCACGGCGGTATACCCGTTAGACTACCATCGGGACCTTTCCGTCCGACAGCCCCTGTTCGCGCGCCAGGCTAAGTACTTGGGGTGCTAGGTACTGCTGTAGGTATCGAGGGTGTAGCCACGATCACGAGCCTTCCGGCCGTTAATGCATAGGCCCGCTTGGTGGCTGGGAAAAACCCCACCGACTCTATGTATTGAGAATCATGGGAAAACCTGATCCTACCTATCTCCTGGCCGCTGGCAGTGGACCAGATCCTTGCGGTCCCATCACCAGCGCCTGAGATCAACAATTGGCCATCCTGCAAGAAGGCAAGCGAGACCACCCAGTTTTCGTGCCCCTTGAGCAGATGCAGGGCCTCCTCCTTGTCTGCGTTCCACAAGATGATGTCAAACGGGGCATAACCAGCCGCCACCTTGGAGGCATTGGGCCCGATACAGACAGAAAGTGGGCCACAGGCGTGTCTGGAGTCGAGAAGCCTTGCCAGTACCTTGCCCGAGCTAGCATCAAGGATGTAGGCAGCTCGTGGTTGATCAGGGATCTCCAGGATGGCCAATCTCTTGCCATCTGGTGAAGCAGCCAAGGTTTGGAAATCCTGTCGGACATATGACATGAATGTCCACATTGTCTTTCCTGATTCAATGTCTCCAGCCCCTCCGGATGGCTTGTGCCTGTTTATCGGGCTATCACCATCCCCATAGTACTCCACGTACCTCGCCCATATCGCCTTCTTGGCCCCATCTAGCCATGCGACCCTGCCTACAGACTCTGCAGCCTGTTTGGCCATGGTCTTCCAGAGGCCACTTGCAAATTCCCAAACGAAAAGCCCCCCTTCCTCGGTTCCAGCCAGCAACAGTCTGCCGTCGGGGGAGTAACTGACACATTGTATTGTTTGGTGGATGCTTGGCAGATCCAGCTTTGCCTGTCCCGTTACAATCATACATCCGGACTCGGCCATCAGTAGTTATGACCGCAACCTCTGGAGCGGTTGGACTGGCATCTGCCTGACCTGTCAGCCTGTCATCTATAACCTCGGCGATGCTCCGCAGGCTCAGGCGATGCTCCTCCTCCACCTCCTGCTCCTCTTCTTTTCTGCGCTGTTCAAGATGGTAATGGGAATCCCAGACTGCATAGAGGTCACGTATCATGCGGTTTAGCTCTGCTAGTAATAAAGTTCTTGTGCCGGATTGAATCCGGGGGGGGGATTGTGCGAAGGCCAGGTCCCCTGCCAACAGGAGAAACTGTAGAGACATACTCAAGTACCTCATTTTCAGCCCTTTCCAAAGGGGTGTCTGATATTCCTAGGTCTTTGACCTTTGATTTCCATCGCCAGGTCGATACAATCAAAGATAAGGGATGCATGTGGTACCGAGTACTACTAGGCTCCATCATGTCGGCTAGAGGCCCAGCTAGCCACTCGATCTGTGCATACACCGCAGATAGATACTACATGCCGTTCCACCGGCCAACATGCCCTCTTGCCTCTGTATATCCAACGGGTTGTTGAGCCAACCTAAGTAGGCAGGTTCTGGGCTTGCGAATCGTTTGCTATCTTGGCCAGGATGCAGCCCAGCCGTGACCAACAGGTTGGAGGCGTACCAGTGTCCTGCTAAGGTACAAGCGGCTTATGAGAACCTGTGGGGTCAACTGCTAAGCCAGGTTGGGACACACGCAGGGCTGGTCTGATACAGCCCTCTTGCAAACACTGCCTTGGACGGATATCCTTATATAATAATAACTGGGGCACTGAATCTGACCCCGGGTTATAGGGCGATTAGCTCAGCTGGTAGAGCAGCTGACTCTTAATCAGCGGGTCCAAGGTTCGAATCCTTGATCGCCCACTTATAAGACCGGGCATCCGCCTAGCCGGGTCGGCGTAATGGAGATCAGGAGACCTGGGGCCGTCTGCGCTTATGTTCAGATATGTCCGTACCCAAAGGTCCGACTTCTCGGCCCAGGCCTGCATCGTCTACCACGACAATGATTGCTTCTACCCCTGCATCCACCACACCGCAGTAGGGCAGGATAGGCCAGTCGGCCAGGCCGAGACATTCAGGCTCCACAGGCACAACCTCTACCATGTGGTCGTTTACACCAGGTTCAATGGTGCCTTCTCCCTGGATGGCAAGCTCATCGAGGCAGGGCCTGGGACTGTGGTGTGCGTCTCGCCTGGGCAGTGGCACGACTTTGTGAGCTTCAGGCGGCAGGCGGTCTACTCTGAGGTGACATTCTCCTTCGAGACACCAAGGGGCAGGACGCTTGCGATATCCATGGAGCAGCTCCTGAGGCTCTTGACGGGCCTGCCGCTGACACTGAGGCCTTGGCAGTGCATATCCATAGAGAAGGCCCAACACCTCGAGTCGCTTATCCTGCGGATCACCGACCACGCCCGCAGCGGCTCCAGGACGGCCACCTATTGTTGCCAGTACAGCCTGGGCTGCCTCCTGGATGCCTTGGTCTGGTCCTGCGCACAGTTCGATAGCCCTGGACCTGTGCCTGATGAGCGACTGGTCCAGGTGCGGCAGTTCATCGAGATGCATTACGCCGAGCCTATCAGCGTGGAGCAGCTCGCCGTTATGGCAGGCCTATCCAGGGGTTACCTGTTCAGGGCGTTCAGGACGGCATTCGGCAAGCCACCGCTGGCCTACCAGCAGCAATTGAGGCTAGAGGCTGCCAAGACATTGCTGCGGTCTACGGCCTTGCGGTGCAAGGAGGTGGCGGCGCGTTGCGGATACGAGAACCTTGCGCACTTTTGCAGGCTGTTCAGGAGGGCAACAGGCCTGAGCCCAACGGGGTTCCGCAGACACACACTTGCCTCACATCAGGTTACTTTTGGACAATAAATCGTCACTCCAGGTAGTTTAAACTGGCATAGGCAGGGTTGATAATATAAAATACATGCAACTAGGCGGTCCTTGATGACATTCGGCCTCTCGGCCGAACGGATCAGCCCAAAGTACAGATAGCGGATTCAAGGGGGCTGGTGGATGCTGCGTATAGCTCTATGCCTTATGGATCAGATCTTCGGAGGTGACCTATGAGAGACAAGACAATCCTGGTAATGCTCATCTGTGTGCTATTGGTCCAAGGTCAGTCGGCATATGCCGAGCTGGTGGGGTGGTGGCGGTTCGAGGACGGATCTGGTACCCAGGCAGCAGACTCTAGTGGCAAGTCTGTCCCAGCTAACTTATTTGGTGGGCCAACGTGGGATACTGGCAGCCCGAGTTTTGGCGGCGGGGGATATCTCAGATTCGATGGGACCAATGATTATGCCTACATTGATGGCCAGTTCAGTCTACCCCTGTACACGGTGGCCCTTTGGTTCCGTGCAGACGGTGGCACAGGTCAGCGGGACCTATTCTCTGCATATGCGTATGGCGCCATAAACCACGGGATACTGCTGGAGCTTGGCACTGACAACACCATAAGGTTTCTACACCGCGCGCCCATGGGAGCTACTGGAGGAACGAGCATATATTCGCCCGGTACCTACGGGGAGGGCAACTGGCATCATCTGGCTGCTGTGAAGACCGATGCCGAGATCATCCTCTATGTGGATGGTCAGGAGTCCGTCAGGACTGCGATGACCGCCGCGCTTGATCAGCCAATGAGGGCGACATTGGCCGTACTGGACAATGAGCGGAACATGAGGTTCTTCCCAGGTGGGATGGATGACGTCAGGATCTACAACGAGCCTTTGAGCCAGGCCAGGATCCAGGCGATCATCGCCGGTGCCGAGGAGACACCTATAGCTGGCAGGCCTATGCCAGCGGACAAGGCCACCGATGTGCCGAGGGATACCCAATTGCAGTGGGTACCAGGCCCTTATGCCGGCAAGCATGACGTATACCTTGGGATCAACCTCAAGGATGTCAATGACGCCTCGCGGCTAAACCCCATGGGCGTGTTGGTCAGCCAAGGACAGCAGGCCAATGTCTATCAACCCGCCTCACCATTGGCTTATGGCCAGACCTATTACTGGCGTGTAGATGAGGTCAACCGTACGCCAGATGCTACCGTTTACAAGGGCGATGTCTGGAGCTTTACGACAGAGCCTTACAGTTACCCTGTCAAACCTGTAAGCGTTAGTGCCTCGAGTGTTTATAGGACTACTCCGCCGGCCCAGAGTACCGGGCCTGACAAGACCATAGATGGCTCTGGGCTTGTAGGTGACGCGCATTCCACCAATACCGCTGACATGTGGATAAGCAAGCTCAATGTTTCACCGATCTGGATCCAGTACGAGTTCGACAAGGTCTACAAGCTGGACCAGGTATGGGTCTGGAACTCGAACCAGAACACCGAGCCCCTCATAGGCTATGGTGCCAAGGACGTAGAGATCCTCTATTCGGAGGATGGCCAGACCTGGAACAGCCTTGGCACGTTCGAGTTTGCCCAGGGGCCAGGCGAGCCAGACTATGTAACCGATATCAAGGTTAGTCTTGGCGGAGTCTTTGCCAAGTATGTCAAGTTTGACATAAAGAGCTCATGGGGTGGCAGGGTCATAGCAAGTATCTCCGAGGTGAGGTTCTATGCGGTGCCGCTTGCTGCATTCAGGCCAGAGCCTGCGGATGGTGCAACCAACGTGGCAGTAGATACGGTCCTGAATTGGCGTCCTGGCAGACAGGCTGCCAAGC